>Ga0209165_10000481_pt1 | contig 13563 bp, 11 predicted proteins | sample tdAd001_FD_187122 | JGI IMG/M metagenome (GOLD analysis project Ga0209165, IMG submission 187122) | Marine sediment microbial communities from the Atlantic coast under amendment with organic carbon and nitrate - tdAd00.1 (SPAdes)... | ecosystem: Environmental > Aquatic > Marine > Coastal >... | reverse complement strand
CGATGATGAACTTCAGCATGCTGGTTCCGCACAAGGGAATCAGCGAGCTCAAGCGCCTCCTGGACGACGTCAAAGCCGGGAAAGGTAAGGGCGAGGAGTCCCCTACGGTCGGTATTGCTACCGCCGGCGGTAACGCCTTCTTTCTCCGAGACGATCTCAGTCTGAGCGTGAAGCTCGCCGACGAGAACTTTCCTCCGTACGACAAGGTCATCCCGAGCAAGCAAAGTCGGACAGTCATCGCCGCCCGCGGCCCATTGGTGGAGGCTTTGAGGCGCATCAGCTTGGTAGCGAACGACAAGAGTGGCGGCGTGCAGCTGACGATCGAGCCCGGCGTGCTGCGGCTCCAGAGCCAAAATCCCGAGGTCGGCGAAGGCAGCGAAGAGGTCGACGTCGACTATGCGGGGGATGGCCTGCGCATCGGCTTCAACGCTCGGTATCTGTTGGACGCGCTGAGCGCCTTGCCGCACGACGAGATCGCGATCGAGCTGAGCGGCGAACGTGACCCCGGCGTATTGAAGCCCGTCGGCGATAATTCCGACTTCATCGGCGTCATCATGCCCATGCGCATTTAGGGCCGGGCGTTGACCTCAGACTCGCGGAGCGCGCAGACCCCGAGCCGGGTGACGGCCCTGCGAGCCCGCGGCTTTCGGAATCTGCAGTCCCTCGCATTCGAGCCGGGGCCACACTTCAATGTCATCCATGGCGACAATGGAGCAGGGAAATCAAACCTCCTTGAGGCGATCTACTATCTGGGTGCGCTCAAGAGCTTTCGAGGTGCGAAAACCGAGGATCTGGTCGCTCTCGAGTCCGATGGCGCCTCGCTCGAGGCAGCATTGGAAGGGGGGCCTGCCCCCCACAAGCTTCGGGTCGATATCGGGCGTTCCGAGCGGCGACGTTTGCAGCTGGATGGTAAGCGGCCGCGCTCGACGAGTGCGTGGCATCAGATCGTGCAAATGGTGTTGTTTCATCCGGGAGACCTCGTGCTCGCAGCAGGAGCCCCTGACAAGCGGCGTGCGTTTCTCGACCGGATGCTCGAGCAGATGGATCCGATCTACGGCTCGACGCTTGCAAGCTACGAGAAGGCGCTTCGCAGCCGCAACCGGTTGCTGAAGGAAGAGCGGACCGACCTCCGGTCGGTTCGGGCGTATGACGCCATCCTCAGCAAGGCTGGGGCCATCGTCGGTCAAGCACGCCGGCGCCTGATCGATGATCTGGCCCCAAGGGTCGAGCGTGCGTTCTCCGATGTGTTCGCTGGTGATACTCCGTTAGGGGTTCGCTACCTGCCGCGTGTAGAGCCCGCGGAGGAAGCGATCGCCATGGCACTCGAGCAGTCGTTTGATAAAGACCGGGCCCGCGGCTTCACCGCGGAGGGTCCGCACGGGGACGACCTGGAGCTCCGGTTGCACGAGGTGGGGGCGCGCCATCACGGTTCCCAGGGGCAGCACCGGACTATAGTCCTCGCCCTCAAGACGGCGGAGCTCGACCTGCTCAGCGAACGGACGGGGAGGGTGCCGATCCTGCTGTTGGACGACGTTTCGAGCGAGCTCGATCGCAGTCGAAACCGCAGGTTTTTCGAGGTGTTGAGCCATGCGGGTGGTCAGGTCTTCCTGACCACCACGCACCCGGAGTTCATCCTGCTCGAGAACGACCGAGTCGACTTTCAAGTCGACGGCGGACGCGTCACTCGATGATCTTTGTGCTCTTGATGTAGTCGAGCTTCGGGAAGCTCTCCCGGAGATAGGCGTTGCCCTGGGTCTGCATCAATCCCTGCGAGGGTCCGCGGCCCCGGGGCGCTCCTTCGCCATAACCGTCATAAAGCGCGTCGACCGGCGCCATGTCTTTGACCTTGCCGAAGGGTGCGAAGCCCATCCCGTCGAGGCGGGAGTTGTCGCCGAAGTTGATGAAGAATTGCGTGGTGCGCGAGTTGGCGCCTGAAGTTGCAAACGTAACCGTGCCGCGTGCATTACTGGCGGTCACGGGGTCATCCGGGATGCGCTTTTCACGCCACTCGGTGTTGAGGGCTGGGTCGCCGCTGATGCCGACCTGCGCCATGAAGCCGCCGACGACGCGGAAGAACGCCACATCGGTGTAGTAGCCGTTTTGCACGAGCTCGTAGAAGCGGTCGGCTCCGTGCGGGGCCCATGCCCGGCGAACATCGATTACGATTGCGCCTTTGGTGGTGTCGAGCTCGACGGTGTACAGATCTGGCGCTTGCGCTTTGTCGTCGGTCACTTCCTTCTCCTGAGTCGGCGCCGGGCTTTCTTCGCCTTGGCTCTTGGTCTGGGCGTCTTCTTCCTTGGGGCACCCGCACAGGAGTGCCCCGGCCAAAATGAACAGGACTGCGGTTCGCATGCGCGTACCTTGGCAAGGTCGGGGCCGAGCGCAAGCCATCAGCGGGCTACGATTCGAATAGGCCACGCAGTTTCTCGAGGAAGCTCGCCTGTTGGGGGTGGGTCTCGTCGCCGATCTCCTGAGCCAGCTCGGTGATCAGTTTGCGCTGGCGGCGGCTAACCTCTTGCGGCACCTCGACGACGACCGTTACGAGCTGGTCGCCTTTGCCATACCCACCGTAAACCGGGATCCCCTTTCCTCGGAGCCGGAAGACCTTTCCAGACTGAGTGCCGGCAGGGACCTTCATGACCACTTTGCCATCGAGTGTTGGGACATCGATGCTTGCGCCGAGCACCGCCTGGGGAAACGAGATGGGGATCGATACCAAGATGTCGGCGCCCTCTCGCTGAAAGAGCGTGTGGTCGGTCACCTTGATGTTGATGTGCAGGTCACCATTGCCCCCGGGGTTGGCCTCTCCCGCGCCTCGAACGGTGCGAACCGCGCCGTCTTGAACGCCGGCGGGGATCTTCACGCTCATCGGTTCAGACCGCAGCTTGCTGCCGGTACCTTTGCATTCATCACATGGAGAGGGGATCTTCTTACCCGTGCCGCGACACGCATGACATGGGCGCGCGGCTGAAAACAGACCGCGTTGATATCTCACCTGCGCGCGGCCCTGGCACACGTTGCATTTGTGGATCGGAGTTCCAGGCTTTGCGCCCGTGCCGTCGCATGTCGCGCAAGGCGCCGGCCGATTCACATCGATCTTCTTCTCAACACCGAGAGCGGCCTCCACGAATGAGATCTCGAGATCGTAGGTGAGGTCGCGACCACCGCGGCGTTTGCGGCGTCCGCCACTGAACACTTCACCGAACAGGCCCTCCAAGATGTCGCTGACCGCGCCGAAGTCACCGGCTTCGAAGCCGGGCCCACCGCTGTCGAATGCAGAGTGGCCGTAACGGTCGTATTGCTTGCGCTTGTCCGGGTCGCTGAGGACGGCATACGCCTCAGTTGCCTCTTTGAAGGAATCCTCGGCCGCGGGGTCATCCGGATTGCGGTCTGGGTGATACTTCATCGCGAGCGCACGATAGGCTTGCTTGACGTCGTCGCCGGTCGCGGTGCGGCTGACTTCGAGAATCACGTAGTAATCACGCTTGGACACAGGTTTTTGGATTGTAGACGCGGGACCTGATCGCGCAAACGGCATGGAAAAGTCCCGCGGAGTGTGGGAGGGAACCAGATGCCCGCTGTCGAGCTCGAGATCGCAGAGGATGATGCCGGAGAGCGGCTCGACGTGGTGCTCACCCGCCGCGTGCCCAAGCTGAGCCGCTCGAGGGCCAAGACGCTCATCGAGGAGGGCGATGTTCGGGTCGATGGGAGGCGGGTAAAGAAGAGCTATTCGGTGGCGGCCGGTGACCGGGTCACTCTTGGGAGCGTGCCTGCGGGGGCGGATTTCCACGCGTTGGCAGACCCGGACTTGGGGCTGGAGGTGTTGCTCGAAAAGAATGGCTACGTCGTGATCGACAAGCCGGCCGGCGTTCCGAGTCACCCTTTGAGGGAAGGAGAGCGAGGCACGTTGGCGGGCGCTCTAGTCGCCCGCTATCCCGAGATGCGGGGCGTGGGCTACCGCAACCGCGAGCCCGGCATTCTCCATCGATTGGACACCGACACTTCGGGCGTGATGCTGGCCGCCCGTGATCAGGAAACCTTCGACGCGCTCCGGAGACAGCTCCAAGCCGGCGAGATCGAAAAGACGTACCTCGCTCGCTGCCAAGGCATCGTCGCTGCACCGATCGTCATCGAAACCCTGATCGCCAAGGATCCGCGCGACCGTCGCAAGGTCCGCACGTGCACCGACCCTCGCGAGATCAAACGCCTCCGGGCCCAACCCGCAAGAACCGAAGTACTCACCAGCACCCCCGTAGAACACGGCTCGCTCGTCGAGGTCCGCGCCGACAACGCCCGGCGCCATCAGATTCGGGTTCATCTGGCGTCGATCGGCCACCCGCTTCTCGGGGATACGCTTTACGGCGGGCCCGCCTTAGAAGGCTTGGACGGGCATCTGCTTCACGCGCTTTCCTTGGGCTTCGTGGATCCGAGCACGGGTGCATCGGTGGCAATTCGCTCGCCGAGGACGAGGATTTGAGCTCGACCTAGAAGGGAATTCTGAGGCCGGTTTGTGCGACGACTTGGTTGCCGAAGGCGTTGGTGTTCCAGCGGTAGTTGAAGCTGATGTCGAACTGGGCGCCGGCGAGCGATCGGTGGGCCTTGCCCTCGAGGAAGGCACCGAGCACGAGGAACTGAATGCCCACCTCGTTGACATGGAAGTCGCTCAGCTTGGGGTCGGCGGTCACATATGGGTCGTCGAAGCCGTAGTCGTTGGGGTTGCTCTCGTAGAAGAACGCGGACGTTTGTGTGTAGTAACGATAGCGCAGCCGAGTTTGAAAGAACGGAGACATCTCTTGGTAGATGCGAAACTCCGGATTGATCGCACTGACCTTCCAGTCGTCGACGTAGGATCGATAGAGGATCTGCAACGAAGTTCGAGACCGTGGGATGTACCAAGCGAGTCGCGAGAACAACAAGTGACGGAAGCGTTGGTCGGGATGCTCCTCTGGGCGTTGTCCGCCGAGCACCGACCGATACGGATTGGCGAGGAAGCCCCACTGATAGGTGAAGTCATACCCGACCTCGAGGACCAGCGTGGGCGTCAGCACCTGCTCCCAGCCTGCGGCGACCGAAATCGCATCGAGGGTTTCCCTGAATTGGTCGGCGCTCGTGCCCCCCATGTTGTCCGGTCTTTGTTGCGATCCACCCCGGAAATTCTGGCCGATTTCGTCGTGGCGATAGCTGATTCGACCGCGAAACATCGTAGCCCGGTCCGCAAGCCAGATGGTGGGCTGGAAGAGGGTGGCAAACGAGAAATAGTCCGGCTCACGGCTGAAGCGAAACCCTCCAAAGAGGTCGACGGGGTTCTTGCGCTCTAGGAATTCATGCCCTCCCTTCAAGTCGACGTCATGGCGCACCTCGGTGAATCGCACGTCTTCGAGCGCCCCGGCTGCTATGCTCGCGCTCGTGATCGAGTCGACTAGATAGTCGACTCGGATGCGACTTCCTTGTGGCGCCTCCAGTTGTGCGATGATCTCAGGCGCAAGCACTCGCGTGCTTCGGTCCCAGTAATAGTTACCGCGCAGCTGAGCGTCGCCCGTCCAAGTGCCCGTCACCGCATCGGCGTTCGAGCTCCTGGGATGAACGCCAAGCAAGATGATGCCGGCAGCTAGAAGCAACCTGAGCATCACCCATCCTGACCTCTGCCGTGGCGTCGCTAGTTGCACCCGCATCCCCCGCCGGCGGTACCAAGACCTCCGGTGGCGCCTTCGCGTGCGTCCAGGACGTGGGTGTAGAACTTCGCTTCGGTCGCCTCGCGCTGGAGGTCCATGCTCGGTCGCGACAGGTACTCACGCTCGTAGGGTTTCACGGTTGCGCAGCCAGCGGCGACACAAACCATGAGAATCAACGTCAGCTTTAGTGGAACGAGGAGGTGTTTTTGCCTGCGTTTTCCGCGGTCAGATAGCGCGCAAGCGCGACGAGAGGGGTCAGGAATACTCGAGTGGTTGTTCGAAGCCATGGGTGCTCAGCAATGATATCGGCGGCGTGTGGGCCGACCGAATAATACGCATCGACGAACGCACGGCCCGCAGGGTTGGTCATGAGGTAACGATCACGAAAGCGCCGGAGCGCCCAAATCTCATCGGCCAAAGGCGAGCCGTAGGCCGCGGTCGCAATGAAGCACGGGGACACCGTAGTGAAGTCGATCGACGTCGTCTTCAGGGCGGCAGCGGCGGGCTCGCTTTGCCGTTGGCACAGATCGATCGCCATGATCTCGAGCTCGTACTCTGTCTCATGTGCGTCGAAGGCAGTGTCGACTTCGATGACGTCCCCGGGATCGAGGCAATCCCCGTCGCCGTCGACGTCCAACCCGTTCTCACATAGACCGTCTTGGTCTGCGAGGTAGGGACCGCAAAGCGTCTCCGACACGAATCCGCCACTGCATTCTGAATCCACGGGAATGTGCAGCCCGTCTCCTTGAATCGGCTTGCCTGCGCTCGTGATCTCGAGTGCATGCGCGTCTTCGGTGACGACCGTATTGACGAGAATCTTGGTGGCCAGGACTTTGTACTGACGTAGCGGGCGCGGGCTTTGCGGAACCGTAAAGCGAATGCGCCCGACGACATGCGACCACTTCGAATCCGGGTGGTTTTCCGCGACGAAATCCGAGATCGCAGCCGGCCGTGCCTGCGTGTCGCACAACCCCGTGCAGCTGCCCTCTTCGGTGCAGACGAAGCCCATACCGCACTCGGTGTCGCTCGAGCACTCCCGTCCGCAAGCGTCCGGGGGGTCGGGCTCGCTGCAGATGTTGGTGGCCAAAAGCAGGACTTTGAAACGTTCGCCTGCTTCGCCCAGACGCAAGCGATCGGCTCCGCTCCCCGGCGCATTGTCGGGGTCGTTGGTGATCGACGAATCCATCGGGAACACATCGCCCGATTCTCCGTGCAGGGTTCCATAGCCAACGGGTTCGGAGGTGTCATACTCGGCGACTAATGGGCCTAGCGTAAAGGGCACCTCATACAGAATCGACGGTTGTCCGCGATAGGGATAGCCATACGTCTCGGCCCAGACGTCCCACATGTCCGACAAGGGCGTCGGGTAGGTTTCGTCGTTGAAGATGTCGTTGTAGTCTCCTTCGACGTTGACCTCGATCCACGCGGTGTATTCGCCGTCCTGCCAATGTCCCGGGGCGACAAACTGCACGGTTCGCGGTACGTCGCCCGTTGGTGTTGCCATCGTTACGGCATCGATCTTCGGCATGACGCGGCGAGCTTCGCTTGCGAAGTCGGCCACGTCGGCGTGGTCAAATTGGCCAAGGCCTTCGACATCCCTTCGCGGCGGGTAGAGCGAGCTCGCGCCCAGAGGGCGCATGGTTTCCAACCCGGACGCGCCGACGAATGGCTCCGCGTAGCCGTTCGTGACATCGACGCTCGTCGCGAAGCGGCCTTTGTCACTGTTGAACACACTTGCGCAGGTGACCGCGTCGAGCGCTTCACGTGTCGTCGTGGTTTGGTCGAAAGAGAGGCAGAAGTACGAATCAGGAGATGCGTCAACCGAAGTTCGCGAAGCGAATCCCTCCGAAGAACGATCTTGAAAGATCACCATGGGAAACGGCTCGGCGCCGGGCGCGTTTGCTCGCCGATGTCCCCAGACCGGCAAGATGCCTTCGCGGCGGCCGTACGGCCATCGAAAGCCGCTATTCATCTGGAGTGCTCCGATCCGGTTGCCGACGCCTCGAAGCGCCACCGATGACGTGAGCGCGACGGTCTCCATGAAGGTGCCGTGCGCGTCTTCGACCCAGATGGCGATCTGGGCACGCTTGGTCGGCGTGAAGTGGAACTCGAGCAGACGCTCGCCCTCTTGGGCGGCGGCACTGCCGGCGGCCACGACCCAAATCGCAACCATCCACAATCCAAGGAGGCCAAAGCGCACAACGAAAACAGCCTAGCCGTGGTGCTTTTGCCGCTCAAGGGAGCGGCCCGAGCCCGCAAAAACTCGGGCAATATCAAGCGCTTAGTGATGAATCAGCGCCGTGGCCGCTGCGAGCTTCGGTCGCGTTTGCGCTCGCGCTTGCCCGGTTGCAGTTGGGCCCGAAGCTGTTCGACCTGGTCGCGAAGCTCGGCGGCCTTTTCGAACTCGAGCTCTTCGGCGGCGAGCATCATCTCGCTCCGGAGCTCCTCGATGCGCGCCGGGATGTCCGACGGATCGTCCGGCACTTCCCCCTTTCTCAAGACCGGAATGACGACGTAGTCGCCGGCGCCGGTGGATGGGTCCATTTCAAGAACGGCCTTCTCGATGGTCTGCGGGGTGATGCCGTGCTCCTCGTTGTACTCCATCTGGCGAGCGCGGCGGCGTTCGGTTTCCTCGATGGCGTGGCGCATCGCATTGGTGATCCGATCGGCATACATGATCACCTCTCCGCCCGCATTGCGCGCAGCGCGTCCGATCGTTTGAATCAACGACCTCGGCGAGCGGAGAAAGCCTTCCTTGTCAGCATCGAGGATCCCCACGAGCGACACTTCAGGAAGATCGAGGCCCTCTCTCAAGAGGTTGATCCCAACGAGGACATCGAACTCTCCACGGCGCAAATCTCTAAGAATTTCAACACGTTCAAGCGTATCTATATCACTGTGAAGGTAACGCACCCGAACCCCAAGCTCGCCGTAGTACTCGGTCAAGTCCTCCGCCATGCGCTTGGTGAGTGTAGTGATGAGGACTCGCTCGTTGCGCGCCGCGCGATCTCGGATCTCGCCGAGCAAGTCATCGACTTGATGCTTCGTCGGCCGAACGAGCACTTGGGGATCGAGAAGTCCGGTCGGACGAATCACCTGTTCGACGAGGACGCCGCCGGCGTGGTCGATCTCCCAATCGCCGGGGGTCGCGCTCACGTGAATGACTTGTGCGACACGTTCCTCCCATTCAGAGAAACGAAGCGGGCGATTATCGAGCGCACTGGGTAAGCGAAACCCGTGCTCGACCAACGTTTCTTTGCGCGACCTGTCGCCCCGAAACATCGCTCCGAGCTGAGGGACGGTAATGTGCGATTCGTCGAGGACGACCAAGAAGTCGTCGGGAAAGTAGTCGAGCAAAGTCGGCGGGGGCTCGCCCTCTTTGCGGCCCGACAGATGCCGGCTGTAGTTCTCGATGCCGTGACAGAAACCCATCTGCTCGAGCATCTCGAGGTCATACATCGTGCGCTGCTCGAGACGCTGTTTTTCCAGCAATTTCCCTTCTATTTCGAGCTTCGGGAGCCATTGCAAAAGCTCCTCCCGGATCGATTTGATCGCCCGTTTTCGATGCTCATCGGGGGTCACGTAGTGGCTCCCTGGGTAGACGCCGTATTGGTCGAGCTCTTCGAGAACTTTGCCACGCGTTGGATCGATCTCGACGATGCGTTCGATCTCGTCGCCCCAGTACTCGATACGCACAGCAAGGTTCTCGGAGTGCGCGGGAAAGATCTCCACGACGTCGCCGCGAACGCGAAACGTGCCGCGATGAAAGTCGATGTCGTTGCGTCGGTACTGGATGTCGACGAGGCGACGCAACAGTCGATCGCGTCTGTACTCTTGACCGACCTCGAGGTTGATCAGCATCTCTTGGTACCACTCCGATGACCCGATGCCGTAGATGCACGACACACTTGCGACGATGATCACATCGCGTCGGGCGAGCAGTGATCGCGTGGCGCTGTGACGCATGCGATCGACCTTGTCGTTGATGATCGCGTCCTTCTCGATATAGGTGTCGCTCGACGGGATGTACGCTTCGGGTTGGTAGTAATCGTAGTAGCTGACGAAGTACTCGACCGCGTTGTCCGGAAAGAGCTCGCGCATCTCGCTGTAGAGCTGCGCGGCCAGGGTCTTGTTGGGAGCGATGATCAGCGTCGGGCGCTTGGTCGTGGCGATCACGTTGGCTATCGTGAAGGTCTTTCCACTGCCGGTAATTCCGAGAAGCACCTGGTGCTGTTCGCCGTCCCGAAGACCCTCCAAAAGCCCCGAAATGGCCTCTGGCTGGTCCCCTTTGGGCCGCAATTCGGTGACCAGCTCCAGCTCCCGCGCCATCGGCCAAGGCTATCATCCCTTGAAAAAGGGGACAGTCCCCTTAATGAATGACGCATGGACCTGGCGCGGTTTCTCGATTTGACGACCTCGACGGCTGCGAGCGCAGCCCGCCCGAACTTCGGCAACGTCCACTACGAGCGCCGCAAGATGCCTGAGCAGCCGCTCGAGCTGTACGAGTTTGAGGTGTGCCCGTACTGTCGCATCGCCCGCGAGGCGCTATCGGCACTGAGCCTGGATCCGATCATCTATCCGTGCCCCAAAGGCGGAACGCGCTTCCGAGAAAAGGTCAAGAGAGAGGGCGGCCGCTACCAGTTTCCGTACCTCGTCGATCCGAACACCGGGGTGTCGATGTACGAGTCGGCGGACATCGTCGAGCACCTCTTCCGCGAATACGGCGGCGGCCGCGCGCCCTGGTTTCTGCGTCAGCGGGCGTTTGCCGTGTCGACCTCGATGCTGGCGTCCGGATTTCGTCCGAACCGAGGCCGGCACGCGGTCCGCTCGCGGCAGCCGGAGAAGCTCCTCGAGCTCTACTCCTACGAAGGCTCGCCCTTTTGCCGCATCGCCCGCGAGGCGCTCTGCGAGCTCGAGCTTCCGCATCAACTCTACAACGTACCCCGGCAAAGCCCGGACCGGGCCGGCTTCGTCTCGATCTCGGGCAAGATGCAGGTGCCCTACTTGCTCGACCCGAACACGGGCGCGCAGATGTTCGAATCCGAAGACATCCGGCGGTACCTCTACCAGACCTACGCGGTCAGCGGCGCCAAGAACTAACGGGTTTTCCCGGAGCGCCTGCGGCGGGTGGTTTGTCCCGCCCCACCGCCCGCACTCTATCCCCTAGGCGTTGTTGGCGGCGAAGGTCTTGGCGAAGTCGACGAACGTCTGGACGTTCTCCGGCTCCATGGCGTTGTAGATCGAGGTCCGGATACCCCCGACTGAGCGGTGGCCTTTGATGCCGACCATGCCCGCCTCTGCGGCGTCGGCGATGAACTTCTTTTCGAGATCCTCGGTTGGAAGCCGGAAGACGGGGTTCATCATCGAGCGTGATTGCACCTCGACCGGGCAGCGGAAGAAGTCCGGGTTGTCGTCGACCATGCTGTAGATATAGCCAGCCTTCTCGCGGTTGCGCTTTTCCATCCCCGCCGCGCCGCCCTGGTCGCGCACCCAGCGGAGCACGTTGCGAACCATGTAGACCGGGAACGTCGGGATGGTGTTCTGGAGGGAGTCCCCGTCGAGGATCGTCTTGTACCGGAAGATCTTCGGGAGGGTGCTAGGGCTGCGCTCCGCCAAGTCCTTGCGGAGGATCACAATCGTGATGCCCGAAGGGCCGAGGTTCTTTTGGGCGCCAGCATAGATCAGGCCGAACTTCGATACGTCGATCGGGCGCCAGAGGATGTCGCTCGACATGTCCGCAACGAGTGGAGCGTCGCCACTTTGCGGATACTCGTGGAACTGGGTTCCCATGATCGTGTTGTTGGTCGTGAAGTGCACGTAGGCCGCATTGCGGTCGAGGTCGAGCTCGTCCTGCTTCGGGACGCGGGTGTACTTGCCATCGACTTTGCCGGTGCCGGCTTCGCGCGCTTCGCCAGTGACCTTTGCTTCCGCGAATGCCTTGTCGCTCCACGCGCCGGTGTTGATGTAATCCGCCGATTGACCCGCGCTGCGGAGATTCATCGGTACGAACGCAAACTGAGCCGATGCACCGCCCTGCATGAACAACACCTCGTGGGTGTCGGGAATGTCGAGCAGCTCCCGGAAGAGGGTCTTCGTCTCTTCATGAACCTTGGCGTAGGCAGCGCCGCGATGACTGTGCTCGACGAGCGAGATCCCCGTGCCTTCGTGGTCGAGGAACTCGTTCTGGGCATACTCGAGGACCGGCAACGGAAGGGTCGCGGGCCCCGCACTGAAGTTGATTACGCGAGCCATAGGCGGCGCAGCCTAGCGGCGGTTTTGGGCCGTGCAACTCGCTCTCTCCGCACGGACCAACCCTTGAAATATGGTGGAGCTGAGGGGAATCGAACCCCTGACCTCCGCATTGCGAACGCGGCGCTCTCCCAACTGAGCTACAACCCCAAGGTCGGGCGTTCGTATAGCGGGGGCGCTTCCCCATGCAACTGGAACCGCCTTCTCTGGAGCCCAAATACCTGAAAATTCGTGCGGTTGACGGGCTTGCCGAAGGGGTCCCGATCCCTCTACCTTGAAGCCATGGGGCAGAGTTGGGGGATCGCTCTTTACTGGGTTTGGGCGGCGGCGCTGCTGGCCGGACTGGTATGGACCGCACCGGCGGCGGCGCAACAGACTTCTGACGACAGGGCGGCACGCGACTACTTCGAGCGTGGACGCACGGCCTTCGAGGAAGCCGACTACGAGAGCGCGCTGGTCTACTTCCGACACGCGTATCGGTTGAGCAACAGAAACGAGCTGCAGTACAACATCGGCGTTGCAGCGGATCGATTGCAGCGCGAGGAAGAAGCGCTCGAAGCGTTCGAGCAGTATCTCGAGGACGCCAAGAATCCGGAGCGTGAAGCGGAAGTGCGCGAACGCATCAACGCGCTTCGACAAACGATCGCGGAACGCGACGCGACGGAACGCGCGCTGGCGGAAGCAGCGATCCGTTACCAATCACCAACACAATACGAAGAGCCGAGTGACGGCGCGCGCATTCCGACGTCCGCGATCATCGGTTCGAGCGCATTGGCTGCCGTCGGCGTCGCAGGTGTTGCTGCGATGGGCGTCGCTCTTGCGAAAGATGGATCGTGCAAGCGAGAGATCGGGGGACGATGTGTAACCGAGAGCTCCGCAACGGCTTGGACCTGGGTGTACGGAGGGATCGGGATCGCCGCGTTGGCGGGAAGTGCGACGTGGCTCGCGTTGGGCGCCAAGCGTAACAAAGAGAGGCGCAAAACCAACGTGTCGGTATCGCCGATGGGCGTGATGGTATCAGGAACGTTCTGACCAACGTATCAATATCGAAACCAACAAACCCTTATATTTTCAAGGTGTTGAGGAGTTGAGAGGCCGCGTCGACCATACCGCTGGCGGTTTGGACACGGGGAACCCGCAAGATCGGAAGGCGTGGGAAGTAGTCGGCCAGCACATCGGCATTGGAGGTTCGGCTCAAGTCGTCTCGGTGGTTTCGGTCGACGTGGTTGAGCACGATCGCGCGTACAGAGATCTTTCTTTTGCGGAGAGCTTCGACCGCGGTGAGTGTGTACGACAGCACGCCAAGGGAGTTGCGTGCAACGACGACGGTCTGTAAGTCGAGGAGTGCACCGAGGTCGGCGATCGTATGCTCGCGATCGATCGGAGCCAACACGCCACCGACACCTTCGACGATCGTGTAGTCCGCATCGGCCGCGAGCTCGCGAATGCGTTTCGCAAGCGCGCGGAGTGATCCAACGCGTGGACCGCCGCGCTTTTCGATCGCGTATGGCGCGAGCGGTTCCTTCGCGCGATAGAGGCCTCGGGCGGTTGCCAACGATTCGTTGCCGCACGCGCGCGCGAGCTCGAGCGCATCGGTTGGATCTGGGTCGACGCCGGTTTCGATCGGTTTGATCGCGGCGAC
>Ga0209165_10000480_pt1 | contig 13570 bp, 11 predicted proteins | sample tdAd001_FD_187122 | JGI IMG/M metagenome (GOLD analysis project Ga0209165, IMG submission 187122) | Marine sediment microbial communities from the Atlantic coast under amendment with organic carbon and nitrate - tdAd00.1 (SPAdes)... | ecosystem: Environmental > Aquatic > Marine > Coastal >... | reverse complement strand
GCTCGACTGCCTGCTGATAACCCACCTCGATGATGCTGCCACCGGTAAAATCGATACCGACGTTTAACTTGAACGTAAACAGGCTGATAAGCGAAAACAGCATCAGCAGGCCCGACAACACCATCGCCGATTTGCGCAGTCGCATGAAATCGATATTGTTTTTAGTCGACAGCATGATTAAATCGCCAGCCGGGTGACCTGTTTACGGCCGTAAATCAGGTTAATAATCGCACGCGTACCAAAAATTGCGGTAAACATCGACGACACGATACCGATCATCAGCGTCACCGCAAAGCCCTGGATCGGACCGGTACCGAAACCGAACAGCACGATAGCCGCAATGAAGGTCGTAATATTGGCGTCGGCAATGGTGCCGAAGGCTTTCTCATAACCGGCGTAAATTGCCGCCTGTGGTGTATTTCCAAGTCGAATCTCTTCTCGAATTCTCTCAAAAATCAATACGTTAGCATCTACTGCCATGCCGACGGTGAGCACGATGCCGGCGATTCCAGGCAGCGTCAGGGTGGCCTGGAAGATCGACAATATCGCCACCATCAGTACCAGGTTCAAGGTCAAAGCGATGTTCGCTACCAGGCCGAATACCTTGTAATAGACAGCCATGAACAGCAATACCAGTACGAAGCCGACGATTACCGACAGAAATCCGCGATCGATATTTTCCTGTCCCAGGCTAGGGCCCACGGTGCGCTCTTCGACGATTACCATCGGCGCTCGCAACGCACCGGCGCGTAACAATAATGCCAGGTCCCGTGCCTCGCGGGTGCTATCGAGGCCGGTGATATGAAATCGCTTACTGAGCTGATCGCGAATCGTGGCGACATTGATAACCTCCGATTCGGTTGTCCTGACGCGGCGCTTTTCCCCGTCTACCTCGACAAACTCGAATTTATCCTCGATAAACACCACCGCCATCGGCTTGCCGATATTGTCGCGCGTAATCTTGGCCATACGATCCGCACCCTTGGCATTCATCGTAATGCTAACGTCAGGCGTACCGCTCTGGGTATCGATGCCCGAAGCCGCGCCCACGATCTGGTCGCCTGTAACGATGACACTGCGCTTCAGCAGTACCGGGGAACCATCGCTTTGCGTATACAGCCGGCTACCAATCGGCGCCTTGCCGTTTGCCTGTGCCGCGCTCCATTCGGCAAAACTGCCATGTACCAGTCGAAATTCAAGGGTTGCGGTAGCGCCCAGGATTTCCTTGGCCCGCACCGTATCCTGCACCCCGGGTAACTGCACTACCACGCGCTCATCACCCTGACGCTGTATGACCGGCTCGGCGACACCCAGTTCGTTGACCCGATTCTTCAACGTGGAAATATTCTGCTCGATCGCAGAACGCCTCTCTTCCTCGAGCGCGGTGGCGTTGTAACTGATATCGATGAACCAGTTGCGATCATCGTTGCTCTCGACAAACTCATAGTCGCGGTACTCGTCTTCCAGTAACAGGCGGGCAGCATCACGGGTCTCGGCGCTGGTAAAGCGGATGCCTATTTTCTGCTTGCCTGACTGTACCGCCTTGTAGCGTACTTTTTCTTCGCGCATGAAACTGCGCAGTTCGCCTGCGGCACGATTGAGCGATTTTTCGATCGCCGACTCCATGTCGACTTCCATCAGGAAGTGCACGCCGCCACGCAAATCAAGGCCGAGATACATCGGCAATGCGCTTAACGAGGTAAGCCATTCAGGGGTAGCCGGGGCAAGATTAAGTGCGATGACATAACGTCGATCACTGGCGTAAAGCGCCTCGCGCATCAGCGTGGCCGCCTTCAGTTGTGCGTCTTCCGAAGCGAAGCGAACCAGTACATTGTTACCATTGAGTTCGATCGACTGGTAATCGATAGCCTCGGTCTCGAGCAGACTTTTAATATTGTTTAACTCGCCCTGATCGGCAAGATTTACACGGTGCGTGATCTGCAGCGCCGGGTCTTCACCATAAAGATTGGGCGTCGCGTAGATAACGCCAATAGCAACAATCAGGATGAGGAGAACATATCTCCAGGGAGCATAGCGATTAACCATCGTGATTACAGGTTCTTGATCGTGCCCTTGGGCAGTACCGATGTAACCGCGTGGCGTTGAATTTTGACTTCAACCTTATCCGCAATCTGGCAGGTCAGAAAATTTTCGTCGACGTCGGTAATCTTGGCCAGCAATCCACCATTGGTAATAATTTCATCGCCCTTGCCCAGCACTTCGATCATTTTTTTATGCTCCTTGGCTTTTTTCTGCTGCGGACGAATCAACAGGAAGTAAAAAATGCCGAACATCAACAACAACGGCAGGATCAACTCCAGGGTGCCGCCTTGCGCGGACGCTCCCTGCGCCATCGCATCACTTATAAAGAAACTCATTTTAGATCAACCTTTGGTTTTCGATTTTTCACCCAGGGCCGGACCCTGAAACGGCGCGTATTATGCCACTCGGACGGGCATCCCACAAGATGGAAACAGCATATTCGGATTTAATTCTCTGACTGGTAGCGCCGATAAAAGTTCTCCCTGAATTGCGCGTAGCTATCGTTTTCTATGGCTTCACGAATCCGGCGCATCAGTTCCTGGAAATAGTATAGATTGTGTATTGTATTAAGCCTTGAACCCAGAATCTCTCCACATTTGTCGAGGTGGCGCAAGTAGGCGCGCGAGTAATGCTGGCAGGTATAACAGCCGCAGTCTTTGCCCACCGGTCGAATGTCGTCAGCATAGCGACTATTGCGTATGCGAATAATGCCATCATGGGTATAAAGGAAGCCGGTGCGCGCATTTCGTGTCGGGATGACACAATCGAACATATCGACTCCGCGACGCACGCCCTCAACCAGGTCCTCCGGCTTACCCACACCCATCAGGTAGCGTGGTTTGTCGGCCGGGAGTACCGGCAACACTGCATCGAGCGTGGCATTACGCTCATCGGCCGCTTCGCCAACCGACAAACCGCCGATCGCATAACCATCGAAACCGATATCGATCAGCCCTTGCGCCGATGCGATGCGTAACTCCGCATAGGTGCCACCCTGCACGATTCCGAACAGTGAATTGGGATTGTCGGCGAAAGCCTGCTTGCTGCGTAGCGCCCAGCGTAGCGACATTTCCATCGATTTCCTGACCACATCTTCGGGCGCTGGATAAGCTGTGCACTCATCGAAACACATGACGATGTCGGAACCAAGGTCTCGCTGCACCTGCATCGAAACCTCGGGACTCAGAAATACCTGCGCGCCGTCGACCGGGGAGGCAAAGGTAACGCCCTGCTCGGTAATCTTGCGCATCTTGGTGAGACTAAATACCTGGAAGCCGCCGGAATCGGTGAGAATCGGCCCCTGCCAATGCATCATGTCATGCAGGTCGCCATGCTTTTTGATGATTTCAGTACCCGGGCGCAGCATTAAATGGAAGGTATTGCCGAGGATAATCTGCGCGCCGAGCTGCTGTAGTTCCTCGGGGGTCATCGCCTTGACCGTGCCATAGGTACCCACCGGCATAAAGGCCGGCGTTTCGACAACACCCCGTGCAAAAGTCAGTCGGGCACGGCGCGCGCGACCATCGACCTTGTCAAGTTTGAATTCCATTATTGGTATTAAGCCCCGCGATTAGCGATAAACATCGCGTCGCCATAACTGAAGAATCGGTAGTGCTGAGCCACCGCGTGGGCATAGGCCCGGCGGATCAACTCGGTACCGCCCAATGCGCTGACCATCATCAATAATGTCGATCGAGGCAAATGAAAATTGGTCAGCAGTGCATCGATTACTTTAAAAGCATATCCCGGCTTGATAAACAGGCTCGATTCGCCCTGCAAAGGTCGCAGTCTGCCGCTGATGACAGCCGATTCGAGACTTCGCACCACGGTGGTACCAACCGCAATAACGCGCTTGCCCTGGGCATGAGTCCGGGTGATCGCCGTACAGACCGATGCAGAGACATCGACGAGCTCGCTGTGCATTACATGACTGTCAATATCTTCACCCCGTACCGGCTGAAAGGTGCCGGCGCCGACATGTAAGGTGATATGAGCGGTGTTCACACCCCTGGCCCGCAGGGACTCAATTTTCGCCGCATCAAAATGCAGGCCTGCCGTGGGCGCGGCTACGGCGCCCGGTTTACTCGCAAACACGGTCTGGTAACGATCCTGGTCGGCGGCTTCAGCGGCACGCTGTATATAAGGTGGCAGGGGTATGCGGCCAAATTGCTCCAGCAACTCCAGCCACGGCCCAGCGCTTTGCTGCAACACGAACAGATCCTGCTGCCGCGCTAGCACGGTACACTCGATTTTATTTTCCAGGATCAGATTCGTACCCGGCCGCGGTGCCCTGCTGGCCCGCACATGCGCCAGCAGGGTTGTATCGTCGAGCACGCGCTCGACCATGACTTCGACCTTGCCACCACTTTGTTTTTGTCCAAACAGGCGGGCAGGAATGACCCGGGTATCGTTGAACACTACCAGGTCACCGGCATCGAGGTAATCGATCAGATCGGTAAAACGCTGATCGGAAAAATGATTCTGTTGCGGATCGACCAGCAGCAGGCGCGAGGCGTCGCGCTCGGCTAACGGCGCTTGCGCGATTAGCTGCTCGGGCAGGTCATAATCGAAATCACTAAGTTGCATGGTCGGGGCCAGGCTGAAAAACGGCGTATCATACCGCTAAGGCTACCACTTGGGTATATTTTGAATTAGAATGCGCCCTCCTTGCCGAAGTGGCGGAACTGGTAGACGCGGCGGATTCAAAATGCGCTGTGCCCACGCTTAGACTCTGCTGTAGCCAGGCTTTAAGGAATTTATCGGTTGTAAGGTTTTTTGTAAAGTTTTGGCGGGATGGTGGAATTGGTAGACACGCTGGATCGATGGGTCCACTTCATAAGTAATTGTGTCGATTAAATTGGATGAATTGCTGGAAAGCTAAGTTCGTAAGAATATGCCAATCAGCAGCCAAGCCTACAGAGTAGGAAGGTTCAGAGACTACCTGAGCGATTGCGAGATGGCTTAATAACAGGGTTTAGCGTCCAACACCTTAGCAATAAGGTTGATGATATAGTCCGACTACTGCGAAAGTAGATAGATAAATGTCAAAATCCAGTTCTGGCAACAGAGTGGGGGTTCAAGTCCCCCTCCCGCTACCATTTTTAGCTAGGGGAATTGTCCCCTGGCTACATTTTTATGAATCTTTTCAACGGTAGCTCTATCCATTTCAAAAGGAATAGCCTGAACTAGTTCACCTACCTGGATATACCTATAAATGCGAAGTCAAGCAGTCCACTTTGCAGAGAACGCTCCAGCTTGTCACCGCCCAAAGAAGACGACCAATTCGCAGGTCCAGGAGACAATTTTCGGCCAACAGCTGCCGCTTAGAAGTTGGTCCTTAACTTCTACTTGCGGCACACAGCGGACGTCTAACAGTAGATAATATATTGTCAGGTCAATTACCTTTTAATTATGCTGTTAGCACTTTTAACGAGGCGAATATGAATTTCGAGAAAATGTCGGAGAAAGAGATACTTGATATTGCGAATCCGATAATGGACAACTTGATGAGTGCCTCGACAGATATCGATCACGAGAGACATACCAGGGACTTCACAGACAGAATGAAGAGAATAGTAACCAGGGACTACCTGCAAAAGGTCTGTGAAGACTATCAGGCAGAAAAAGGCTTCTTTGGAGAGCGCAAACCGGTAGCTGTCTTCAGGCGCCCGGGTTCTGCAGCTATTGTATGGAAACAGTCATTCACAGAGGCAAGAGGCGAATTCGTGGCAGAAATGGTTCTGGTCCGCCAAAACGAGAGATTTCTTTGTGATCATGCGATGGTGTTCTAGCAAAGTGCTAACAAACACATGCAGCCGGACAAAGTGCTCCGTTATCCATGTCGATGAGAGTCCGAGTCGGGCACGTAAAATAGTTAAATTTCGCTGAGAAGAACTTCTTTCGATAAAAAACGGCTATTTCGAAAACCCTTATTTTTATCCTCTCGGTCATTAATTCACACGCTGAAGGTGAATTATTTCCTTGGCTGATAACAGTTTACGGCTTAAGTTTTATTAACCCCGCAATATTGAGTATGCAGTACTCAATGAAAGTCATATTTGAAGGTATTTGGAGCTTTGCATGTTTAACTGGTTATTTGCGAACAGAAGAAAGAGTGACTCAGTTACCCCCGAATTGACAAAGAGAGAAGTGGCGATGAGAGAATTGGCGATAAGAGCAAATATTGCTGATAAGCTCAGAAATTATAATTCGGAAGAAGATACAACTATCTCGGAGTTTTCCCTGGCTGATGATGAAAAAGGAATAAAATCCACGGACGAAATGACGTCGGTTACGGATTATGATGTCTGGGGGCAAGCTAACCCCAGGGAGACAGGTAAATGGAATAAAGAAGCTCGAAGAAAAACGGGCAGGACGCAGGTCAGCAAACATTATACCAAGCCTCGATAAAAAGCTTTTGAGCTGGTTTTAGTAAACTCGCGGAAAATCCAAATTTTTCTCTTATATAAGAGCCATTGGTATTTCAGTTTCAAGTATCGGCCTCGGGTCGCAGATCTTCACTGACTAATCGAGTTTGAGTGGCTGATTTCTCCAAAGCAGACGCTGCTCAGAAAATCCTGGGCTTCTGAACCCACCGCCATCAACGGACGCTCAAATAAAATACCCGAGCTATCTGAATTTTGGTAAATTGGTAACGGTTTTTATTCTGCTGGCTTTACTGCGAGTTTTCGCCAGTCTAGTTTCTAAATTCGATATTTCTTTCTTTAAGAAAAACAATCTGTGCGAGGAGGGATTCTCTGTTTCTAATTGCTTAATCATTGCTGTTGAATTTTTGATAGATTTGATTAGCTTGGTTTCATCGATTGCCAGATTCAGACAAATTAAAAGACGAGCTGTTGATGCTGGGTCAATTTGAGGGTGAGTATCCATATTTCCTCATCGTTATACGTAATTTAACCCGATACTACACAAAGGATTGACTCATCCACATCACCCATATGGGTTAAATCGACCAGATTGCTGTATTTTGCTTTGCGTGCTTTTATCTCTTAAACAGATACTTAAACGCGGGTTCCGAGCTTCCATACGGACAAGAACGGACGCTCGTATGTCACTAGAAAAAAGATCGTCTGTTAGTTGAGAAGCGCCATAGGGCTGCCAACATCGACGACACCAATAGCACGATGAGCTTTGTAACCCAGCAGTTCCTGAATGCGCACGGGCATCGAACGAACCTTATCGATGGGGACCGTCAAAAAAGTATTTTCTTCCGTACGGAGCCAGCCTACAACATAACCCAGGAACATTCCCCGGCGTTGTTCATCGATCGTTTGGTTTGCGCCCCCGCCATGAATTGCCGAACCTAAATAAAACAGAGCCGAACCGGCCTTCATTTCAGCACCTGCGATTTCCTCAGGTCTGGCTTTCCGATTCTTTCGCCATTTATGGCTTCCCGGCACCACCTGTGTTGCACCATTGGTAGAGGTAAAGTCGGTGAGGGCAAACATCGCCTCAATTTCTAACTGCGGCTTTGGCGAAGGTACTTCCGCCCAGGCGCTCTCATCTCGATGGAGTTCCTGGGAAGACTCCCCCGGTCCGATTTGTATTAATTGCCCAGTGTTGAAAATATAGTCGTCGCAATTTGGTAGCAAGAAATGATCGGCAGTTTCACACAATTGAGGTAGTAACATTATTTCAAGAAATGTTGTGGATTTCGCCGGCAATCCATCAATACGAATTGTCGAATGACCATAGAATTCGATCATCTCTTCGGTCGTTGGATTGCGGAGCCCTGCCTCGATCTTCGAAACAAACCGATCAAGTTCGGAATTTAGATCGGCCAATTGTTTGGGCTTTAGAATATTTTTTACAATTACAGCCCCATCGCGTTCCAGTAATTCACAGAGTTGTTGGGATGATGCAGTGCTACTCAGCCGTCCGATTGCAGGTGACATGTTAACCTCTGTTGAAAATTCAAAAACAATAGTCAGATAAGGTAAATATATTTAGGGTAAATTAAAGAGCAGATTTATAAAGGGAAGTATCACTAATATATATGTCGAATACAAATATACCTATAGACCTTCTCCTTAAATCAACGGATATCCCCATAGTTAATAGTAACGCTGAGGAGAATTAGTCGATATTGGACTTTGCTCCCGGATAGTGAGATTGCCAGGGTTAGTCTGGCGAAAAGACATGTAACTGCCCCTGATTCTCTGGGTACAAATAAGTAATGCCCTCTTCCAGGGGGCCTTTTTATTTGGTAGCCACAATCGTCTATCCTTCAGGGTGATTCTATTCAGTGAGGCATATGTACAGAATGATTACGCCAGCGCCACTATCCGCGACCGACCCGAAGGCTCGTCTCCTATCGGTTGATGCGGTCCGCGGATTCGCTCTCTTCGGGGTATTGCTGGTCAATATGTATGGCTTTGGCGCTTATTCATCCGAATGGAACAGCTCCGTTGATCGCGTATTCAATACGTTGATGCACAGCGTGTTTGAAACGAAATCCTGGCGATTGTTTTCCATGCTGTTCGGTTTAGGCTTCGCGCTTCAGTTGGGAAAGGCAATGTCACAAGCTCCGGGCTCTCTATGGTTCTACTTCAGACGGCTATTGGTTCTATTTGTCTTCGGTATGGCGCATGCCCTGATTTTTGACGGGGATATTCTGATGGAATACGCACTGCTGGGAATTATTCTTATTGCTTTTCGCAATGTCCGTCTGCGTACGCTGCTGATACTGGCGTGCATTCTGCCGGCAGCTTTCCCGGTAGGCAATCTGATACACACAGAGAGTACAGCCGAGCTGGTTGCGCAGTTGGAAGATGCAATGCCTTTGGACGAACAGAGGGAGGACCATCCGTATCTGGGTTCTCCGATGGATGTCTTTGAGGAGAATGCTGCTGCCATTCCGCCTCATATTTGGTCAAACCTGCACGGTCCCGAGTCGAGTCTCGCAATCTTTTCGATGTTTCTCCTTGGCCTGTACACCGGCCGGGCCAGGATCCTTCACGATCTTGCCACCCACCTCCCGCTGATCCGCAGGGTATTTAGCTGGGGTATTAGTATTGGGGCATTGGCTGCACTCGCCGAATGGCTGCTGAAACAGACGTTCGGTTATGCCGTTTTTTCTCGGAGCACGGCATCGGACGCTGTTGGGTTTCTTGGCGACCTGCTGTTCGCATATGGCTCGACGGCGCTGGCACTGGGTTACGGCGCGGGAATCGTATTGCTCGCGCAAAGGCCTTGTTGGCAAACCGTTCTCCGGCCATTACAAAGTCTCGGGAGAATGGCCCTGACGTCCTATTTGTTGGGAACGGTGATGTTCACCACGCTTTTTTACGGTTATGGTTTTGGTCAGATGTACCTGTTGGGGCCGGCCGCCACCACCTTTTATGCCGTACTTTTTTTTGTGACACTGCTGATATTCTGCACCTGGTGGTTGGGCAGATTCAGGTTTGGGCCAGTAGAATGGTTGTGGCGCAGCCTGACCTATTTGAAGTTTCAGCCTTTACGCCGTTAGTACCGGGTCATCATTGTATCGCCCCAGAAAGCCGCCAACCAGGCGGCCTTGAAGTTCAGCTACATACAGACTACTTAATTACTGTTCCTTCCCAAATCGAGCTCTGGCCACAATCTGCGAGATCACCAAATAATTGATCGTCTATTTTCGATACCTCTGAACCCTCGTAAGCATCTGTGAATTCACCCCATTCCGCAAAAGTAGGAGTGGATATAACCCATGTAAAATCGCCTACGCCTCCCGTCCCAACGGCAATCGGGAACCTGATAACTAATAGCATGTTTTCGCCACCTTTCATTTGCTTTGCAGCTTTAAGCCAGGTAGTGGCCAAATCCAAAACCTCACCCTCAGTTGTCTTTTCATCGTTGAACTCGCAGCGAAAGATCTGTAAGACATGCGATGAATCGGAATAAGCCGGAGTCGCTATAATCAGTAAAAGGGGAACCACTAGTGACCTGATAATTGTTTTCATCTGCTGTACTCCGTATGGTGACGTTTGTTACCTGGTGGGCTTCGAGAATAAAACAAAAAGAGCGATTTTTCCACCAAAAGGGGCCAGGCGTCAGTTTAAATCGCTCCGCATGACCATAGCGATGCAACTTTGAGTTCCTTCCATCACGTGGGCGCTAAATCTCTCCGCTCCGCCGTAGTCAGGTGGTGCATGAACGACACACGGATTCGGGTCCAGCTCGAATTCGAAGGCGTTAAGACCAAACGGCAAGCCTTCCCCTATGGATTTCAGCGCAGCTTCCTTGAGACTCCAGAATTGGAAGAAAGATCGCAGGTTGGCCAGACCACCATGCCCTTCAACAACCCTTGCCTCATCCACCGAAAAAAACTGTCGGGCGAGTTCAGTAGCCCCCGGATCCCTCGTTCGGTCCTCGATGTCGACACCAATCCCATACATCGACGACCAGGCGCCGAGAAAGCCGAAACGACAGGATGAGAAACCAAACCGCAAGTCCGACAGATCGGGAAGATAGGGCCGACCGTTTTCTGTCTCCTCGAAAACGACCTCAGATAATGACCGTGACGATTCGAGTGAGCGCGAGCCGCAGAAACGGCGAAACGCCCGGCGCTGTATGAACAGCGACTGGTCACCTTGTGTTATAAAACGTTCAGCCCTGTGCAGTTCGGTTTCTGACAGGACCGATGCACAACACCTGGTAACTTCCGGATCATTCGATACCGGAGCATACAAAACATGGGCGGCGTGACGCACCGGCACCGGTGTTATGTCGTGCGCGCGGACCGCGAAAAAATCGTTGATCCGATTGCTGTGGCTTTGATTCATCAGCCGTCACCCGCCAGCTCAACGGGGCTTCCCTCATAGGTGGCAGCCCCGGGCAGATGCATTTCTTTCAGAACCAGGCTCAAGGGCAGGATGGTGGTCTCAGGCTCAATCACCGCACCGCCCATTATCGTTGCGCCGACATTGACGGTGCTGCCGTCCCTTATTTCGGTTTGCTTCACTTTCAGCACCATGTTCTCAAAAGTGTGCAACTGAAGAATACCGTTGATCATGCAGTTGTTACCGATGCTCACTGCGTTCCAGTCAGACGCCTGCATGGGTGAGGTGACTATCGTCCGTCTGCCGATCTGACACCCCATCCTTCGCAGAATAATATTAGAGAGCACCGTCCCGGCAGACATTCTCAAGGGTCTCCTGCACCAGGCGAAGAAGCAGTCCTGAGCAAAAAAGTAACTGAAGTGCCGCCAGGACCAGAACGGCGTTGAGTGTGCAGAACCCCACACACTGCCGACAAGGAGCTTCTTGATCGCGGCGCAGAGCAACACCAGGATGGCTTCAGCGAGTATCAACGCAAAGAAGGCGCTCAAGATCAGGTGTCCATCCAGGCGCAGCAAACTCGTGTAAAAAATCACATAGACAAGCATTCCCGCCATAGGCAAAAAGCCAATGCTGAAAATGTCATTCAGGAAGACGCGGGCCAGGAAAAGGGCGAAGCCGGGAAGTACCTGGGTTTCATTCTCTTCATCAAATTTTGCACTCGCAAACTGTACTGGCGGATTTCCTGCCACCGTGATCGGCTCACCCAGCCGGGACCTCATTTGACGCCGGAACTGGATGTCATTCCCCAGTGTGGATACGCCCAGCAGGAAGTTGGACGGGAACTGCCCGGACTCCACGACGCAGTTAGTGCCGCTGAAGAAATTCCGGGGCATGTCCAGCTGGCGAAGCTTGATGTGCTCCGCGCCATGGTCGAGCATGTTCGTGAAACTGCCATTGGACCAAAAGACCTGCGAGTCGGCGCTGGCTAGCTCTGGAACGAGGTTGAGCATGAGGTCGCACTCCGAGGCACCCAGGCGGGGGAAGCGCACACCAGCCAGTGCGCGTAGATACTGCCCGGTGATGGTCCAGGTCCATTGTCTCTGGACCTGGTTCATTTTCTTCATTCTGTACAAGAGAAGGTAGCCCCTGAGTCCTCGAGAGGAATAAATTCCGGGCGAGGCGGGCGTATAGCGAAGAAAGAGGCACACCAGCACCGAGATCATGACGATCGCAGCCCAGGTGGTGACGAAGGCGTAGATGCTCATATTCCAGACAATCTCCGGCAGAGGCGTCACTCTGAAATATTCACTGGCGACTACGGTCTCTCCGACAGGTATGAAAGTGGCGGCAAACCAGCTAACCGCTGAGATGGGAACGACAAAAAGCCAGAAGTCCAGAAAAACCTGCATGAGGATGTTGAGCGCTTCCATGAACCCGGCGGGTTGCGTGGATTCACAGGTTTTGGCGGTTCGCTTCAGATCCACACAATGGCCGCTGAAGCGCGCCGGGGCACCCTCCCACATCTCTTGTTCACCCACCTCACTCAGGATGGGACTAAACGGATTAATCCAGGAGCCACGGCCCACTGTCACATCACTGGCAATGGCCGCCCGCATCCCGATCTTGCAACCACTCTCAAGGCGAACAGGACCGATGTGCAAGTCCTGGCCCAGCCACCTCGACGTGTGAATATAGGCTCCGGTTTGAATGGCGACATTGTCTCCGACGGAGAGTAAATCCAGGGGTCCGGAGAACTCCACGTCGTGCGCGCACTGAAGGTTGTCACCGACCCTCGTGCCCAGTCTCCGCAACACATATGCCATCAGAGGAGCGCTGCGAAACATCGTACCCAGGGGCAAAAGCACCGAGCTTTCCAGCCGTCCGATGCACCAGACCCGCAGGTGCATTCTGCTCCACTTGGGATAGACCCCCGGGGTCACTCTATTCTTGTACAGGTGGCCACCCATCAGTAGCTTGATCACCATCACCCATAGCAGGCTGGCGAACGGCAAGACCAGGGCAAACAGGTACATCAGTAAACCTACGCCAATAAACGCCTGGATATGCGCGGTCATGAAGAACTCGCCGATTTCCGCGAATGCGATGAGTCCCAGAAAGCCTGCTAAAGGGGGGAAGTACAACAGCCACAGGAACAGCAGTTGCAGAGCAGTGAAAAATCCTACGGAGAGCACCCTGGCGGCAGATTCATCGCGTTGGGCGCTGTTTCTGCCGGCTTGTGCGGCAGTCGCGGGGGCTTTGGAGGGCTGCGGGAGTTGTCTCGAGCGACGGGCCACCTTCCGTGCGGTGTCACAGTCGCTGAGCAGCGCGCGGACCGGCACTACCCATCCTGCTGCCTGCAGGCGCTGTGCCAGTCGTGCGATGACAATAGAGTGCCCGCCATGGTCGGCGAATACACTGTCCCACCCCATCGGTGTCTCGAATACGGCTCTGCAAATCGCCAGAACTTCCTCGCAGCCCGGATCCAATTCCACATCTGGTTCGGCGGGGGCAGCTTTCCCTGCCTCTGCGTAAGACAGGCCGGTGGACGGGCTATCCTTGATGTCCTCTGCGTCCGGTTTGGCATGTGCCAACAGATCAGACAGGATAGGCAGGTGTCCCCGGTCGATCTTCCCGGATACCGGTTTCATGACAAACTTCTCTACCAGGAATATCCGCGAAGGGATCGATGGCGCAGGAAGTTGTTGCGCCAGGATTTCCAATACTTGTGCAGCCCACTCCGCAGGTGC
>Ga0209165_10000479_pt1 | contig 13578 bp, 9 predicted proteins | sample tdAd001_FD_187122 | JGI IMG/M metagenome (GOLD analysis project Ga0209165, IMG submission 187122) | Marine sediment microbial communities from the Atlantic coast under amendment with organic carbon and nitrate - tdAd00.1 (SPAdes)... | ecosystem: Environmental > Aquatic > Marine > Coastal >... | reverse complement strand
CATCTATTTGGAAAGACTCCCTGAAACAGTCAACCTGTCATTTATCACCCGGGCTACATTTATCCGAATCATCAAATGTCTGAACCTTTATCTGCGGGCCCTGAAAATAGATGGCATCACAAGCCGCAGGCTGGAAACCTACCTGGGGCTTCTTTCCAGTTCGCTCGACATTAAAAGGTTCTCCTACACCCAATATCTTGATATTTTCAGGGGGTTGTCCGATGGTGTCAAGGATGTAATCTACGCCTACTACACCAATATCCACCAGAATAATCTCTCCATCATCATTCCCCAGATCGGAGAAACCAACCTGTTGACCAAGTATCGCAAACTCTGGGATGAAAAGGATACCGGGGGCTCTATTCTCAGGTCATCTGAATTCTTTTTTAGAAATCTTATCGCAGGCACCTTTGGACTTCAACACCTGGATAATTTTATAATCGGGATCATGCAGACCCTGGAAAGCCAGAAAGAGCTACTGGACCAGGAGAACCTTGACCTCCTGATGACCTATAATCCTGAAAATGTTATCAGCTTCCTGCAAAACAGCAATCCACAAACCAGAAACCTTATCCATCTGGGCAACAAGGGCTTCAACCTGACGCACCTCGCAAGCGACAATAAACCGGTGCCGCCCGGCTTCATCATTACCACGGAAATTTTTCGCTGCTGGTCGGTGGTCAATAGATTCAACAAAGCCCGCGATGAATTCATGCGGCAGGTGCGCCAGTCTTTGTCGGAATTGGAAACGCTCACAGGCAAACAATACGGCTACCCACAGAACCCACTCCTGCTTTCGGTACGCAGCGGAGCATCAATTTCCATGCCCGGCATGATGGCCACCATCCATAACGTTGGCCTGAACCAGGACATTGTTGAGGAATTTGCCAGGGTAACCGGAAAGAAATACCTTGCCTGGGACAACTACCGGCGCTTTCTGCAATCCTGGGGCATGACGGAGGATATGAAACGCGAACAGTTTCAGGCACTCATGGACAGCGCCAAGATACACCACAAGGTAAAAGTGAAAAAGGACTTTACCCCGGAACAGATGAAGGAACTGGCACTTGAATACCGGAAAGTCATCCGCTCTGCCGGTATCAGTATCCCCGATGACCCATGGCTGCAGTTGACAGGGGCAATTGAAATTGTGCTGAATTCCTGGAACGCACAAAGAACAAAGGAATACCGCTTCCTGATGGATGCATCTGACTCATGGGGCACAGCAGTTATCATCCAAAGCATGGTTTTCGGCAACCTGAATCAGGAGGCTGGAAGCGGTGTGGTTTTTACAGCCCACCCCTATAGAAAGGTGAGCAGGGTTGCACTTTGGGGCGACTATGCCATAGGCGATCAGGGTGAAGATATTGTCAGCGGCCTGGTTACCACTTATCCTGTCTCTGTTGAACAGGCTGAAATTGACGGCCGCTCTAAAGAGAATACCCTGGAGAACCGTTTCCCGGAAATATATCGGGCGCTGCTCGACCTCTCCCGCGAACTGGTATATGAAAACCGCTGGAATCCCCAGGAGATTGAATTTACCTTCGAAAGCTCAGATGCCAAAGATTTCTATATCCTGCAGACTCGGGATATGATTACCATCAAAAAGAAGGAAAACCTCTTTGTCTTTGAAAATCCCGAGAAACTTGAACCCTATTTTCTTGGCAAAGGTATTGGGGTCAGCGGCAGCGCCCTGTCCGGTCGTGCCGTTTTTACCCATGAAAACATTGATCAAATCCGCCGGGAAGATCCCCGGAGCACCCTCATCCTGATCCGCCAGGACACAGTACCTGAGGACATCAAAGAAATTGCCCAGGCCCAGGGGCTGCTTACCGCGCGCGGGGGCCAGACATCCCATGCTGCAGTGGTCGCCACCCAACTCGAAAAAACCTGCATCGTCGGCTGCAAAGACTTACGGGTGTATGAGAGTGAGCAGCGCTGTGAAATCAATGGACATGATATTCGCTTCGGAGAGGAAGTCAGTATTGACGGCAGGAAGGGACTTTTTCTTAAGGGGGGTCACCCCATACGCGAAGAAGTCCACATTCTTCCTATTTAAACGGGATGAGAGCGCTGCATCTTCTGCGTTATCAGCCACTCCGCGTAGTTTTACTACAGCGGAGTGACTTCTGCCTTGAATCTACAGCAGGTAAGCGACCAAAGGGAGACTCCGATCTCATCTCGTTAATTTTCTGATGTTTTAAATAACAAATAAAATTAACTGACTTTTGACGTCCCTTCATAAAAATGTCAAAAATAAAAGCCATCATCTTCGATCTCGACGGCACCCTGATAGATTCGGTCACTGATCTGGCAAACAGTGTCAACTTTACCCTGGCAGAGATCGGCCTGCCCGGACATACCACAGAAGAGATCAGAAGCTATGTCGGAGACGGGGTCCAGAAGCTCATCAAACGGTCACTCGGGCAAACCCATTTGGATAAATTTGATGATGCCTTTGCTATTTTCATGGAACATTACGGGTCGCATTGCACAGACAATACCTTTCTCTATCAGGGGGTCGATGAAATCCTTCCTGAACTGGCTCAAAATTATTTACTGGCCGTCTTAACCAACAAAAGCTTGAAATTTTCGCACAAAATTCTGCAATCCCTGGAAGTGGGAACTTACTTCAAGCAAGTGTTGGGTGGCGACAGCTTTTATACTAAAAAACCCGACCCTGAAGGAATTTTCTATCTGGCTGACAAGTGGTCCATTGACCCTGTCAGTGAAATGGTAATGGTGGGTGACCATGCCACTGATATCGAGGTAGGGCAGAGGGCTGGATGTAAAACAGTGTTTATTGAGGGCGGCATAGGTGAAAAACGTATGCTTTCACCTGACTTTGTTATACAATCAATGGACGAACTGCCAGACCTGCTAAGAAATTTAAATTGGTTTTTGGGACAGATTTGAAATCTGTCACCTTACGTTTGTAAGCTGACGCCTGATAGCTGACCGCTGATAGCTTTCTCTATATAACCAGTTGACCGAACTCAGAGGCAACGAAATCCTGCAGAGTGGAAACCGCCTTTAGGGCATGCCGCAAAGTCTCCTTATCCCTTGGTGACAGTATCTTCGGGTTAATATAGGTATCAAGCTTCTCACCTCTTGATGCCTTGAAAACCTGAGACTTTAAGGCATAGTGCAGGAGCACCTGATAGGCTGACTCAAAGTATTCCCCATCATTGGAATGGACAAACCCACCTTCCACCAGTTTGGCAATCCGTTTTAACGTCCCGGTCTCCCTGATATTGTGTTGCAGGGCAAGAATACGAATAGTCTCCACCACAAAGATGAGTCCGCTCTTCTTGACATCCAATTGACCCTTGTGTGGACCTTTCCTGTCAGTTACAAAGCCTCCAAGTAAACTCAGCGGCACCCGGTGACCTCCCTCTTCTTCATGCAGGACACGGAAAACTTCATGGTGCCGGCCAAGGGCAGCAAAAGCATAATCCTTCAATTCCTTGAACAGATCCACCTCTCCGTCGATGGCGGCCGCATCAAAAAGAACTGTAACATAACGCCCCAACTCCCTTACCTGTGCCTCAAACCAATAATTGATCTGCTGCTTCCACTCGGAGAGACTCTTGCGCCAGAGTGGATTGCTTGACATAAGGTAGCCCGGACAATAGACATAACCTATCTGGTCAAGATAATCTGAAAACCTAACTCCCAAATCAATAAAGTATTGATCATACTGGTAATTCTGCTCACTGTCGGCAATGATCATGCCATGATCCTGATCAGGGGTCAGCAGGTTTTCCAAGCGGCCGTGGCTACCGGTAAGATAGAGGCAGTAAGGCACCGGCGGCACCCCTAACCCTTCGGCTGCCAATTCATGGGCCCGACGGTGTATATCCCGGTTGATAAGGGAGATCATAACAACTATATCGTAGGCCGATCTGCCGGACTCCAACCGCTCCTCTGCCATTTTGGGAAGCTTGTCTTTGATAGCCTTTAAGGTTGCCACCTCCGTGGCTTCCCGAATCCCCTCTATAAGAGTTAGAGGTTCCGGGTAACGCAACTTCAGAAGCTGACGCATGGTGACGATACCGACAATTTTCCCTTCTTCTTTTAAGGGAAGGTGCTTGATATGGCTATCCGACAATACAGATAGCGCACGGTAGATTGTATTGTCCGGATGCAGTGTGACGGGATCAGAGGTCATCACTTTGGATATCGGGGTGGAGTCGAGACTAACATCATCATCTGCTATGACCCGTTTCATGATATCCCGTTCGGTAAGGATACCGACAGGCTGCTTCACATGGTCAATAATAATAACACTGGAAATATTCCGGGCTGCCATATTCTTGACAACATCCTGCAGGGTGCATAATGGACTGCAGGTGTAAACATCAGAGCCCATGATTGAACGGAGTTTTTCCCTGTACGGAAAGGATTCAACCTTTTTCAGACTATCACGGGTCTCCTGGAGTTTTTTAAAAGATTCCAGGTCGCCTGCTGTGCTTACCTGAGTTTTTTTGTTCATAAGTTACACAGCACCCAGTTAAGATATTTATTCTTTTGTTACATGATCACAATAAAACAATCATTTCATTACCACAACTTGATATTATAAGGGGATGGTACCACAGATAAAGCAGATAAATGTGAAATAAAAAAACGCAGGGTTCCTCGCCGAAGGAACCCTGCGCTATTTCTGGTCAGGTGAGGGGGATTGCTATAAAAAAAGCTTATTCACCTTCGACCATTTTCTTGATTTCAGCTACTATTTCAGGGTTAGCCAGTGTCATGATGTTACCCACATCGCCTTTATTGGAGATAGCACCGAGTACCCGCCGCATGATCTTACCGGAACGGGTCTTGGGCATATCAGGCACGAGCCATACCTTGCGAGGTCTGGCGATCTTGCCGATATCATCGCATACCCTGAGGGAAATCTTTGCAGCCAGTTCATCAGTGGCTTCAATGCCGGGCTTCAAGGATATATAGAGATCCGGCTCCTTGCCCTTTATTTCGTGGGCCACCGGTACAACGGCAGCCTCGGCAACCTCTTCACAATTCATCGCCGCGGACTCGATCTCTTTGGTGCCAAGCCTGTGACCTGAGACGTTGATAACGTCATCAATACGGCCCAGGATACGAAAGTACCCGTCAGCAGCTACAACTGCCGCATCACCGGCCAGATATGGCCAGTCGCGCCAATCCTTGCTGTTGCGATCCTTGCAATACTGACCATAATAGGCGTCAATATAGCGCTCACGATTGCCATAGACAGTCTGGAAGCCGCCAGGCCATGGATTCTTGATGCAGATGTTTCCGGCCTTGCCTTCGCCCGGCATAATCTCATTGCCGTCCTCATCCAGGACTATGGGATGGATTCCAGGTGCACCCGGGCCTGCACTCCCTGGCTTCATGGGAGAAATGCCCGGCAAGGTAGTACAGAGAAAGCCGCCTGTCTCGGTCTGCCACCAGGTATCAACAATAACTGCTTTGCCCTTGCCGATCACCTCATGGTACCATTTCCAGACAGCAGGTTCGATGGGTTCACCCACTGTGGTCATGTGTTTGAAATTATAGTTATACTTGGCTGGCTCATCCGGGCCGATCTTACGCAGAGCCCTGATGACTGTCGGGGCTGTATGGAAGATATTGATGTCGAGTTCTTCAGCTATGCGCCAGCAACGGCCGGCATCAGGGTAATTCGGGACGCCTTCATAGACAACTGAAGAGGCACAGATAGACAACGGGCCGTAAACGATATAGGAATGACCTGTGATCCAGCCGATATCAGCCATACACCAGTAGACATCTTCAGGGTGGATATCCTGGATATACTTAGAAGTTCCTGCAGCATAGGCAAGATAGCCGCCGGTGGAATGCTGGCATCCCTTGGGCTTGCCTGTTGTACCACTGGTGTACATGAGAAACAATGGAGCCTCGGCCGGCATGGAAACCGGATCAACCTTGACTCTTTTATAGCCTTTCAATACTTCGTTCATTGAATAGTCACGTCCATCAACCAGGGGTGAAGAACTGGAGTATTTTTCAGGATGACGCTGCCAGACCAGAACCTTTTCAATGGTGTGACCTTCTTTTTTGCTGATCTCGTAGGCTTCGTCAGCATTGGCTTTGTGATCGATCCATTTGCCGCCGCGGTAGTAACCGTCGATGGTAATAAGCACACGACTCTTAGAGTCTTCAGCTCGGTCAGCACAGGCCGACGGGCTGAAGCCACCGAACACAACAGAATGGATGACACCAAGTCTGGCCAGCGCCAGCATGGTGATCGGCAGTTCGGCGGTCATGGGCAGATGTATGGTTGCCCGGTCTCCGGCTTTCAGGCCACAGAAGTCACGAAATACAGCTGCGACCTCATTCACTCTGGTGTACAATTCCTGGTAGGTGATGTGCTGGATCGGCTCATCTTCTGAGTCAGGCACAAAATGGATCGCTGTTTTGTTTTTATTCTTGGCAAGGTGCCTGTCTATGCAGTTGTAGCTCACATTGAGTTTGCCGCCGACATACCATTTCCACAGTGGTGCGTCACTGGTGTCAAGTGTGGTGTGCCACTTCTCGTCCCAGGTCAGCAGATCAGCATATTCATTGAAGCACTCAGGGAAATTGTCCAGGCTGAACCGGTCATAGATTGATTTGTCATTAACATTCGCTTGTGCAACGAACTCCTCTGAAGGTTGATAATAATCCTCTTCCTGCCAGTGCACCGCGATTTGGGCTTCGTTTACTTCCATTTGATCTTTTTCGCTCATGGGTATTACTCCTTCACAAAATAAAGATTAACACTTTGGGGCTTTGCTACCACCCTCAACCTTGAAAAATTTCTTATAACAGAGCAGAAATATATTTGCTAGGTATAAACACCTACATTACTCTTCTTACTAGGTAAAAACACCCATGTCAATCATCAATTTTATACATTCGCTGTTTTTCGTCTTCGCCCGGAATTTTTAACAACCTTTCCTCCTCCGGTTTTGCGAGTTCAGCCTCAAGATAATCGGCCCTGCTTTGAATGGTAGGCGGCTTTTCATCTATATTGCGCATAAAGCGCCAAAGAAACCCGGGGCCCTCGAGAATCTCAGGGTCCAATTCCAATGCTTTCCTATAATCAGCAAGCGCTTTTTCGTATTCACCTGAACGGTCGTATAGTATACCGCGGTTTGCAAAAGCTGCAGCCAAGTCTGGTTTTAATTCAATCACCAGGTTCAGTTCCTGCAGGGCCTCAGTATCTCTTCCCGTCTGCATATAGGTTGTTGCAAGACCGAGACGGGCCATGACGTGGTCTGGGGTCTTCTGTAAAGCTTCTGAAAATTGTTTGGCAGCTTCATCGTAAAGACCATCTTCGAGACGATAGTTTCCAGCCCTGACATTAATATCGCCTGGAATTTGTTCAACCCCGGTGCGCCAATAAAAAAGGAGCCCTAATAGTACCAAGATCAAAGCAATATAAGGGATGGCCTTTTTATCAAATTTTATTTTATTGCCCATTGAGTTTTCACTATGATGAAAGAAACTGCACTATCATGAATTTGTTGTAGAAAAAGGCAAAGGTCACGGAAATAATGGCAGCAATTATATTTACCTTTTTTCTCAGTGCCAGCACCTCTTCCTCAGTCACCGCCCGTTTCTGTTTATTCTGAATCCGGTTGATGTTGATTGACATCAACAGTTTCCGCACCGGAAAGAATAAAACAGCGGCAAAAATAAAGGATGTTACTCCATACCAGAATGTTATCATAAGATTAAAAAAAGGGACTCCGGACTCCAGGCCAAAGCCTGTTGTCACGGAGTCCCTGTAAAGTTATGGGTTATTGGTTAAGGCGTATCTGTATCAAGCCTTGCTTTCTTAAGATCACCGATATCCTCAACAAGAGCAACGATGTCTTTTTCCGGCATGGTTGACATTTGCATATGATACGCCAGCATCCACATCATGCAAACTCCGAGGAACCACCAGATGATCTGCCATACCCAGATGGAAGGCATACCGAACATCCAGGTAGTGGCATCATTGGGATTACCGAAGATGGTGTTACCGATAACAGCGCCCGGCCCGATTGCGAAAATAAACCAAACGATGGTTAAAATCCACGCAATAGGCTTGAAGCCCTGCTTTTCGGCAGGCACAGATGCTACTTCACCCAGGAAGTCATGGAACTTCTGCTTGTGTTCCTTGTTATCGCCACCCTGCGTCATTGCAGAGATAATCATGACCGCCCCCATGTTAACTAACATCCCCCAAAAGGCTGAATGCATTGTTAATGGCCAGCGGCCCCAGGCAGTAATACCAAACCATTTTACACCGACGGACTCAGTCATCATTACTGCGATAAGACCGAGGGCAAGACCGACTGTGATACCCTGGCGGGTAAACCATGGTATGTAGCAGACACCTGCGATGGCAGGCCACATCTGGAAGCCGAAAGCAACAGCCAGACCGCCCAGGAGAACAAGGGCATCCTTGGAAGTTGTGGCAACTATCAGAGCAAGACCACAGATAATAACAACACCGATACGACCGAACAGTTTCTGGGTTCCATGACCTGCTTCAGGATTGATGAAACGCTTATAAAGATCCCTGGTCAGCATACCGCCGGCTGTTGACATGTAGGCAGCACCGGTTGACTGCATGGCAGCCAAGGCACAGACTGCCAGCAAACCAACAAGCCATGGAGCCGTGTCAGCCAGAAGATGGATCAGTGCAGGAACGAGCATTCCCTGCTTGCCTGGTGTTTCCATGATATTTCCGCCGATCTGCAGAACATCCTTGGCAATACCTGCTGTCAATGCATTAGCATCTGCACCGATGAGGTGAGCGCCGAGACCCTGAATAGCGGTGAAAATAATAAGGATGAAGCCGATGCCGGCTGAAGATGCCCAAACCTGCTGCGGTGCAAAAGGTCTGGGGTTCTTGTTAGCGAATGACCACATGGTGAAAGCCGGGGAAGAATGAATACCCATGAGGGCAAACATGTAAGTCAAACACATCATACCTGTCCAAGCGCCACCAGCTGCTTTCGTACCGGATTTAACAAACTGGATAACACCCGGGATGGCCGTGTAGTGACTGAAGCCGTCAGGTGTACGTTTCGGGTCAACTGCAGTACCCAGTGCCGGAATAATCTCAGGTGAGGTTAATTTTCCAATACCTTCCTGCAGGGCTGCCCAGCCGCCGACAGCGTTCAGGGTGATAAAACCGATTACGACAATACCAAAGGCCAGCAGGAGGCATTGCAGGGTATCAACGTAGGCCACAGCCCGGAGTCCACCGGATGCCACGTAGATGATAACGACGATGGACAGCATCCACATGCCTGCATCGACGCCCAGCATACCATCGGTCAATACGTTGAACAGAAAGCCGGAAGCCCTGAGCTGTAATCCAAGATAGGGTACGGAGAAAATCAGGGCAACGATAACGGTGAGGATTCGAATAGCCTCTGAACCGTAATAATCTGCAAACATCTCGCCTGGTGTTACAAAGCCGAAACGTTTGCCGATGATCCACTGGCGTTTAAGGAACATTACGCCTGTAAAAGGAATCGTGATGGCATAAAACGATGCATATGCATACTGGAAACCATCACGGTAAACAAGTCCCGGATGGCCCATAAAGGTCCAGCCGGAAAAACTTGTTGCGGTTGCGGCCAAAACGAATACCCAAATCGGGATCGTACGGCCTGCGATAAAGTAATCTGATGCGGTCTTTGCCGACCTGGCTCCTTTAATCCCCCAAAAAATACAGTAGGACCAGTAGGCGGCAACGAAAATAATTAACCATACAGTTGCTGTAGTCAAAGCTCCCCTCCTTTTTCTTGCAAGTTGAGTGTAAATTTCATTTACTGCTGCAGCAAGGCTTCTTTATTTTTCACCTCCTTTTTTGGCTCTTGGCCCGCCACCAGCAATACCTTAATTACTTGTTGAATTTACAAGTTTTTCTCCCTTAGTAAGCAGTTAGTATAATTGGGCCATACCTACCACATTGTTACACCTTGGGCAAGGTATTATATTTCATGCCATCATACCAAAATGCGGCAACTATCTATGCACTTTTGCATAATATATTAATACCTTAGATTAAAATACTAAACATTTTGAACAAAAAAGAGCCATAAGGGATTCTCTGATTTTACACTTCGCAAAACCCTATATTGTTTTATGAAATTTCAGAATGGGTGCAACGGTATGATTTTGCCAAGCGCTGAAACCGCTACTCTATAGAGGTAAGACCTTCCCTGATGGCATACTTTGTCAGGTCGGCAATTGAGTGCAGGTCAAGCTTTTTCATAATCTGCCTGCGGTGGGTCTCAATTGTTTTTATGCTGACATAGAGGTGGGAGGCAATCTGTTTTGTTGACCAGCCTTCGGCAATGAGCTGTAAAACTTCCCGTTCCCTGGGGCTCAACTGCGATGCAGCAGTCGCAACTTCTTCTGATGAGCCCCTCCCCAGCAGAAAGTCATCTATGACAACCCCGGTTATCTCGGGGCTCAAGTACTTTTTCCCCCTTGCCACCTGGTCAATGGCATTGGCAAGTTCCTGTGAAGCACAATCTTTCAGGAGGTACCCCGAGGCGCCGGCCCGCAACATCCCCATGACAAAACGCTTGTCAGAATGCATTGACAGGGCAATAACCCTGGTTTCCGGCAGGCTTTCGATTATCTGCTTTGTTGCCTCAATGCCATTTAAGTCCGGCATGGAGACATCCATGACAATCACATCCGGCTTTTTTTCCTGGGCCATCCGTACTGCCTTCCTGCCATTATCAGCCTCACCCACCACTTCAATATCTGTTTGCTTTTCAAGAAGGGAGCGGAGTCCGGCCAGCATGATTTTATGGTCATCTGCTATCAGAACACGAATGCTCATATTATTCCTCAATCCTTATCAGGTGCTTTAAGAGGGGCCACCAGGGTCACCATTGTGCCTTTTCCCCTCAGGGAATCCACCTCAAGTTTTCCTCCAAGATGACGTATCCTTTCGGTGATGTTAAAGAGCCCGAACTGCTGGTCTTTGTATGTTCTGGCCGCTTTTGTTTTCGGGCTGAACCCAATGCCGTCATCTGTAACCCGGATGCGGAGATTTTTCTTGTTGACCCTGATGATTATTTTTACCTTTTTTGCTTCGGCATGTTTAACGATATTAACGAGCAGCTCCCGCACCGAACGGAAAAGAACAATTTCTATGTCCTGGCTCAATGGCTTTGGCTTCTTGTCACTTTCAACAGTGCACTTCAGGTTATGCTTGAGATGAAACTGTTCCGCCAGCCAGTCAAGGGACGCAACCAGGCCAAGTTCATAGAGAACCGGTGGGCTTAATTCAAAGGTAAGGGAGCGGGTGTCCTGGATCGTCTGCTTCACCAGCTCTTTAATTTCATCTATCTGGCGGATGAGATATGGAGCGTTTAGACTATCGCGCAGTTCAAAGCAACGCATCTTAATGACAGAGAGTGTCTGCCCGATCTGATCATGCAGGTCGGTGGCAATGGAACGCCTCTCACGTTCTTCCACCAGAGACAATTCAGAGGCAAGTGATCGCAATTTTTCCTGATAGATCAAGAGGTTACTTTCAGCATGCTTGCGCTCCGTGATGTCATCGTAGACATCAACGATTTCACCTGATGGCAGCCGGTAGATATAATTCTCTTTCCATATTTTCAGCTCATCGTTTTTATAGATCGCCACCGGGTGGTATTCAGGTTCACCGCTTTTCCATACCCGCCTGAATGCGTCCAGCAAACCATATTTTATTGCTGAAGGGACGATCTCAACAAAATTTCTGCCGATAATATTTTCTTTCTTCAGGTGTTCAATGCGCTCAGCAGCGCGGTTAAAATCCATGAAAACAAATTCCTCTCCATTGTTTTTTGCTTCAAAAACCGCAACACCGCTACTCATATTGTTAATAAGCTCCCTGTACCGGGCTTCACTTTTTTCCAGGGCATCCTCAACTACACGGAGGGCGTCAATATTGCGAATGGCCAGGACAAAATGGAGTTCCTGGTCCAGAGGCATGGTCATTACGGAGAGCAAGCCTGTTTTGACGGTTCCTTCACTATCTATAAAGCGGGTTTCCCGGTTGATAACCGGCCCCATTCTCCCTATGTCTGCCAACAGATTTTGTTGTTCTTTCCGGTCCTGCCAGGCGGCCACTTCTGAAAAGGATTTGCCGATAATATCTTCTTTAGCATAACCAAGAAAAAGGGAGAACATCTCATTTATTTCAGTATAGATTTTTTCCTTTGCCCGGATAATGGCAACAGAGTCCGGACTTGTCAGGAATGCATAGCGAAAGCGTTTCTGGCTCTTAGCCAGTGTTTCCTGTGCATGGGTCTGCCTTGCTGAAAAGTCGGCAGGCACACCTTGCCCATTGCCTGCTCCAGCAAGGTTGCCATGCGGTACTCCTCTTGTTGGCTTTATATTTTCCATAAACAGTTACCGGCAATGAAGATGTCTGCCCGACTTCTCATAAAGTCCCTCAACCCCACTTGCTGACAAGAGAACTCAATACTCTGTTGCGCAATCTCCCTCTTTCAGCTAACATTCTTTACCATCCAACCCGGGAAAGTTACAATATTTTTTGAAAAAACATTAATATAGCAAATTAATTCACTGAGGATGAATCGACCAACTAACATTACATAATATAATATTTTACACTTTAATGATTTGTTACATTTTTCAGGATAGTTATCTTTCTTTGGCCAAATAGATTTCAGTTGATATTAAAGGAATGATGCCATGGCAAAATATGTCCTTATAGTTGATGACGAGCCCAATATTGTACTGTCCCTTGAATTCCTTATGAGAAAAGAAGGCTACGAGGTGCGGTCTGCAGGCAATGGCGAAGAAGCTATGCAGACAATTGCCGAAAAAACTCCGGACTTGATTCTTCTTGATGTAATGATGCCCAGAAAAGATGGCTATGAGTTGTGCCAGGAACTTCGTGCCAATCCTTCATGGAAGGAGATAAAGATTATAATGCTGACAGCCAAGGGACGGGATGTGGAACGGGAAAAAGGACTGGCATTGGGTGCAGACGATTACATAACAAAACCCTTTGCCACTCAGGAAGTCGTTGAAAAAGTAAAATCTCTTCTTGGCTGATTTTTTGCCTGTTTTATTAACCAGGGAGGCAACCTGTGCCAGCAGTGAAGCAAAACTCAAAAAATTCTGATGGCCACTTAAAGATGGATCATGAAACACTCCTGCAGACATTATTGCATGGGCTGCAGGATGGTGTAATCGTCTGCGCTCCTGATGCGACAATAACCCTGTTTAATCAAACAGCAGCAGACTTGTTTGGCGGAAGTAAATCAATAAACAGAGGTGATTCTTTATACACGCTATGCCTCCAATCTCCGGTTGAGCACGCCCTGGAGATTTTACAATATCAGAAGAAGAATAGAAAAAGAAAGGCTCAAGCGTATCCTTATATACAGTTCATGAATGCAGCAACCACGCATGAAAAATTTTTTCGCTGCCGCCTCAGTCTTTTTCCGTCTCGCACAGTTACTCATAATTTTTTTATCATTATATTGGAAGATGTTTCGGCCTGGTACAGGCCGGACAATCTTTTATTTATGAAAATTGATA
>Ga0209165_10000478_pt1 | contig 13596 bp, 13 predicted proteins | sample tdAd001_FD_187122 | JGI IMG/M metagenome (GOLD analysis project Ga0209165, IMG submission 187122) | Marine sediment microbial communities from the Atlantic coast under amendment with organic carbon and nitrate - tdAd00.1 (SPAdes)... | ecosystem: Environmental > Aquatic > Marine > Coastal >... | reverse complement strand
GGCATCAACACGATGGTCAGCATGGGGATCACCACGTAGGTCACGATGCGAAAGCCCGACCACCAGGCCCTCGCGAGCAGGTCCCACTCGTCGCGGCTGTAGACCTTCGAGTCATACGGGACGAGCTCGGAGAAGGTCGCGTTGCCGCCGAAGTATCGGGCCAAGGTGAGCGTAACAGCAGTGGTGACGAGGATGACGATCGGCCGGAAGTCCAGCTCCTCGGCACCCGCGGTGTCCGCCTGCGCGTCCGCGTCTCGCCAGGAATCTAGAACGACTCGGCGGAAAAACAGCTTGATTCTCGTCATCGGGGCGCGGGACTATAACCGATTGACCAGGCCGATTGTAGGCTAAGCTTTGAAGTCCATGGCGACCGCAGCAAACAACCGATTCAGGAACGTGCTCTTGCTGACGACGCTCGCGGTGTGTGCGTTTTTCGTCGCTCAGGGCGCGACAGCCCTTTTTGCTGCCAAGGTCCTGAACGCCGAAGCGGATGCAACCCCGCCACCATCGAGGAGAGCCATCGCGACCGCAGGGGGCCAGCGTAAACGGGATCCCGGCATCATCTTGAAGCGAAACATCTTCGACTCCGCCCTGGGCGACCTGTCCGAGGCGCCCATCGAGAACCCCGAGCTGACTTTGGAGGACCTTCCCGCGGGAGACGTTGAAACGCCCTGCAAAGGAGCCATGCGACTCATTGGCACGGTCGTGCTTCCCGGCGACCTCGAGGGCTCGCTCGCCGCGATCGTCGGTACGGACAAGAAAGCGGGGCTCCACCGAGGCGGTACGGACGTCGAGGGCTCCAGGATCCGCGCGATTCATTCTGACGCTGTGGTTCTTCAGAGCACGAGCGGCCTTTGTCGTCTGGTCATGTTCGAAGTTGAAGGAGCCGCGGACAGGCCGAAACCGGCAGCCAGGAAGCCAACGCGGAAAAAGCCTCCCAAGTCAGGGCCACGGGCTGATCGCAACGCCGGCCTGAGCGAGGACGAGATGGCCGAGGGCATCGAGAAGGTGAACGACACCAACTACAACCTCTCTCGTTCGATGCTCAACAAGGTGCTCGACAATGCGGGCAAGATCATCGGCATCGCTGCGGTCGCACCCAAGGTGGAAGATGGCCAGTCGGTCGGCATGGAGATCAAGGGGATTCGGCCAGGCACCCTATTGACCAAGCTTGGAATCCAGAATGGCGATATCCTCGAAAGCGTTAACGGCCAGTCCTTGAGCAGCCCAGACGCAGCACTGGGCGCGTACACGACCTTGAGAACGGCTGACAAGTTCACCTTGTCGATCCGCCGCGACGGGCAATCGATGATGGTCAACTACAGCCTGCAGTGAGCCATCCCGGGGTGCGACTCACTCGGGACCACCGCGCGGCCCGCGCCAGTCGGCCGGCATCGATCGTAGGTGTAGGTCCCGCTGTGGGAACGCGATCTCGATGCCGGCTTCTCTGAACGCTTTGTCGATGCTCATGTGGAGGTCGTGCCGAACAGGGAACAGCTGCTCGGCGTTGCGAACGAACACCCGGAGTTCGAACGAAAGCGAGCTGTCCCCGAAACTGAGAAAAAACACCTGAGGGCGGGGATCCCGGAGGACACGCCTCGACTCACGAGCCACCTGGGTCAATACCTCCATCACCCGTTCCGTGTCGGAGCCGTATGCAACCCCAACCGGGATGGAAACCCGAAGAATCGCGTCGGACAAGGTCCAGTTGATCAGTTGCCCGGTGACGAATTCCTTGTTGGGCACGATGAGCTCTTTCCGATCAAATGCCGTGATCCAGGTGGCCCGGATGCGGATCCTCGACACGGTGCCGTTCACTTCACCGACGCTCACCGTGTCGCCCACACGGATCGGCCGCTCGAACAAGATGATGAGCCCGGAGATGAAGTTCGCGAAGATCTCCTGGAGCCCGAATCCAAGCCCCAAGCCGACGGCGGCCACCAACCACTGAATGCTCGACCAGCCGATGCCGATCGCATCGAACGCGATCGCCAAGCCGGCCAGCACGACGGTGTATTTGACGATGGTCGAGTACGCGTACCGTTCGCCCGGCCCAACCCGGCGAAATAGCGTGGCCTCGAGCAGTGCGGGCAGCGCGCGAATCAGCGCCAGCGTGAGCAAGCCGATCAGGAGTGAACGGAATAGGTCGGCCAGGGTGATCGCCACCAACTGCTCTTCGGTGGAAAAACGCTCGACGCCAGACGGATCGAGCTCGGACACCGTAACTGTCTCGGTGGTGGTCCAGAGCTCGACCTGCTGGAGAATTCTCGCTGCGGGCAGAAGGTCCGCCCAGATCGCCAGGGTGGCCAGGATCGCGAGAAGGAGGCCGGCGCCGATCATCATCCGGCTGACCTCCATGATCGGAGCCGGCGTCGGATCCTTTTCTTCATGGGCGCCGTCCTCGAGGGCAGCGCGTCGTTGCGCCATCAGTGACCAGCGGGCGGCAAGCTGAAGGACAATCACCAGCGCGAAGACAAAGACCAGGTTGAAGTGTAGCCGAGTCGCGACTTGGAGCGCCGTCCAATAGAAGCCTCGGAGGGCAGCAGCGATCAGGGCAAGCGGTATCAGCCAGGACAAGACTTGGACCGCTCGCCAAGCCCAGGGGCGCCGTCGGCCTCGGCCTCGTACTACCTCGGACAGCGGGCCTCCGGAGCGAAGGGCCAGATAGTTGAATCCCGCCACGGCCAGCATCGAAACCGAGAACGCGATCCGGCCGACAGATTCGCGCCATAGATCCTCTCCGCGCATCTCGAACACGAAGATGACGAAGACCGTAGGGACGATCACGATGGTGAACCATCGAAGGTCGCGCCAAAGGGCATGGGCTGCTTTGTTCGACCAGCCGCAGTGCGCTTCGGCGATTCCGCCTGGACGAACGAGCTGCCGCGAGATGCGCAGGGTCGCCCAAAGGCCAGCTGCGGCGAACAATCCGTGCGCAATGCTTCGGGTGAACTGAGTCGCCACGGGCGACAGACCCACGCGCCAGCCCGCATAGGCGAGGAGCGCCGGTAACCAGACCGCGAGCAACAAGGTCAGCGCAAGTGCCTCACTGGTCGGCCCGAAACGGGTGCAACCCGGCTCCTTGGCTTGCTCTCCTAGGCTTTGAATCCGCGGGCGGACGCGTCGAGCAAAGGGAACGAAGAGGATCGCCAAGAGCAATGCGAGGAGGTTCACCGGCCAGAGCCGCGTTGCGGCGTCGCGAACGCCCGTCCCAAGCTGTGCCCGGTACTGCGGGCCGAAGAGCCAGGCCAGGGCATCCCGTCCGTCGGACAGAAGCTCGGGCTGGACCGCCCTGCCGCTCGGGATCCAAAGGATGCGTTCATCGATGAAGTCGAGGAGCTCTTCGGTGCGCGCGATCAGCTCCTGCTGCTGGGCATCGAAATCGACGAGCTTTTGGAAGTACGTCTCATAGTCCTCGATGAGCGCATCCATATACCTGCGCTGGGTCTCAAAGAGCTGACGGAGTAGCTTTTCGAGTTCCTGCTGCCCTTCGGCGGGCACCGGCTCTTCGATCGACGCCATCGCTTCGCCCACGAGCGCATCGATGTCGGCCAACGCCTCCCGTTGCTCGCGGAGCTTGATCTGCTGAAGCTGCACATCTCCGATTCGCTCCTGGCGCATGCGGATGAAACGGCGATACATACCGATGTCCGGCGCTTCGGCTCTATGGCGCCGCAACAGCACCCCGACCGAATCCGCAAGCCCAACGGCCTCGACGCGCGCCGCCAGCCGAGCGAGCTCGGTCTCGAGCTCGGAGACCTTGGCCTCGGCACGCCGGAGCTTCTTGCTCACGTCCTCGATCTGCTCGTGAAGCCCACCGGCGCTGGTCCGAACCGAAGTTAGCGCTTCGTTTCGTTCATAGAGCGCCTGGAGCTTCTGCTTGAACCCGGCCGGCAACGCCGTCAGCTCCTCGAGCAACTGCCTGGTCGCCTCATTCTCGCGCTCGACCTCGAGCCGCTCCGACTCCTGCTTTGCCTCGCGAAGCTTGCTGCTCAACGCCTCGAAGTACGCGATCCGCAGAGTCGCCCGGTCACGCCGTTTGCTGAGTAGCGTACCGCGTGCGTCGTAGCTCCCGAGCTCGTTCTGGTAGGCCTCGATCTCAGCTTCCACGGCCATGCGCTTGAGAGCGTCCAGCTCCCGAAGCGCTTTGCCCATCGAAGACTCAGCGGCGGCAGAAGGCGAAACATCATCGAGCTCCTTGAGTCGCCGCTTGGCGATCGACAGCAGCTCCGGAATCCGCTTTCGCCGCTCTGCCCGTCGGTCAGCATCGAGATCGAGCTCAGTGGCCTCCCGTCGGGCTGCAGCCAGGTCCTGCACAGCCTCCCGTCGTTGCGCATCGAGCTCGGCAGCGCTTGCGCCCGGGGGCGTCGCAATTGCGTCGCGCTGCTGGAGGCGTGCGATTTCTTCGTCGATGACTGCGGTGCGCGCTTGTGCTCCCTGCCCGGCAAGGAGGTACTCTGTTGCCTTGGCTTGCCACTCGTCGAGTCGCTCCTGAACCTCCCGCGTTTTGCGCTCGACCTCGGTCCGCTCCGGCGATGCCTGCGCAGTGGCGGGCTCCTCGGGGGGCTGCAGCGGGCTTTGCTGAGCGCCCGCGGGAAACGAGAACAGGATGACCGCCCACCAGAGGCCAAGCGTGATCATGCCCAGCCGTGTTTTGTCTCGACTGCTCATCGGGGCTTTCGAATTCGCATTAGACCTTCTTGGGCAACGGAAGCGACGAGCGCCCCCTTCTGGGAGTAAATATGCCCGAAGTTGAGCCCCCGGCCGCCCGACGTTCGCGGGCTTTGTGTGACGTAAAGCATCCATTGGTCCGCGCGAAACGACTGATGAAACCAGATGGCATGGTCGAGGCTAGCAATGATCAGCTCATCCGTCAGAAAGCTGTGCCCGTGCTGGTTGAACGAGCCCTCCAGCAGGCCGTAGTCGCTGGCATACGCGAGCACCGCCTGATGAATCACGGGGTCGTCGCCTAGCGCCGCCCCGGCGCGAAACCAAGTTCGCTGAATGCCGCTGTGCGCCTTCGGCTCCAGGAGGTCGACGTGGTCCACTTCGCGCCGCTGAATCGGTCGATCGAGCAGCAACAAGAAATCGATCGCCGGATGACTCGACCCCTTCTGATAGGCGCGCAAGCGCTCTTCATTGCTGGGAATCGTTTCCGGCGCTGGCGCTTCGGGCATCGGCGTCTGGTGCTCGAGCCCTTCTTCCTCAACCTGGAAGGAAACCGACATGTTGAAGATCGCCTTTCCGTGTTGTTTCGCGACCACACGCCGGGTCGCAAAGGAGCGGCCGTCACGAATCCGATCGACGTCATAGATGACGGGCACGGAGGTGTCGCCTTCGCGGAGGAAGTACCCGTGCAGTGAATGCGCGACCCGCCCTTCGACCGTCCGGCAGGCTGCGATGAGCGACTGCGCGGCGACGAGGCCGCCGAAGATTCGCGGGCGACCGTCATGTGGACTGAATCCGCGGAAGAGATCGGTGTCGAGCCGCTCCAGATCGAGCCGCTCGAGAAGGCCTTTTAGGTTGGACACACTGGTGAATTAGCACGGCGTTTCGGCGACTCAGTCACCTATTGTGTAGGGTGATGTGTGTCTTGACGATGGCGCCCTTTAGGGTGTATTTATAGTTCTTGTGGGTTAATTCTGCGCTGAATCGATGGCTAACGATTTGCTCCACGTTGGTGCTCTTCGGCTGCAACGGAATGATTGGGGACGCTGACCCGAATGGGGAAGTGGGCACATCCGCACCTCGCTGCGGCCGGTCGGTCTGTGGCGCAACCGGCGAGCTGGCAGCGGGGAGCGCGTTTCCACGACTCACCCACGCCCAATGGGAGAACAGCGTCCGCGACCTACTCCGCCTGGCGGCAACGCCCAATCTGTCGGGGAGTTTCGAGCCGGACACGCGGCTCAGCTTCTTCGACAACAACGTCCGCGCGCTTCGCGTGAGCAGTGACCTCTGGGGCAACTACCAGGCAGCAGCAGAGACGCTGGCCGAGGCTGCGACGGCAGACGCTACGGTGCTCGCTGGTCTGCTGCCAAGCGAGCTACCGAGCGACACCGTCGAACGCGGGCGCGCAATTGCTCGCGATCTGGGCCGTCGTGCCTATCGACGGCCGCTCTCCAACGAGGAGCTCGACGCCCACGGAGCGGTTTTCGAACAGGGCGCGACGTATTTTCCCGACATGGATCCTCTCGATGGTGGCGTCCGGATGCTGCTCGAGGCGTTTCTGCAGTCGCCCCACTTCGTCTACCGAGTTGAGCTCGGGAACGGCCAGAATGGCGACATCGTGCAACTCGGCGACTTCGAGATCGCCTCGCGGCTCTCGTACATGATCTGGAACACGATGCCCGACGACGAGCTGCTCGACGCGGCCCAACGCGACGAGTTGAACACCGCAGAGCAAATCGCCGTGCAAGCTGCGCGCTTGCTCGACGACCCGCGCGGCGAGGCGATGCTCGAGCGTTTCCACGCGCAGCTCTTCAACTGGGATCTGTATGGGGACTTGAGCAAAGACCCATTGGAGTTCCCGCTCTCCTACGGTGGCGCGGGCGACGACATGTACGAAGAGGCTCGCTTCTTCGTCGAACGCGTGGTCCTCGAGGAGGACGGCAATTTGGCCGAGCTGCTGACCGCGCCCTATACGTTCGTGAACGCCGATCTCGCCGCTATTTACGGTCTCGAAGGCGCTTTCGATGACACCTTCTCGCGAGCGAGCTTCAGCTCCGCACAGCAGCCCGAGCGCGGTGGCCTGCTTACGCAGCTCGGGTTCCTTGCGTCGCACGGCGGGCTCACGGCTTCGGTCCGCCGGGGTGTCTTCATCAATCACCGCGTTCTTTGTACCGAGCTTCCGCCACCGCCGGACGCGCTGCCACCGATTCCGGCTGACAACGGCATGACTATGACCTCTCGCGAGCGGATCGAGATGCACACCGGCCCCGGCACTTGCGGTGCAAGCTGTCACGGTACTTTCATCAACCCGGTGGGCTTCGCATTCGAGGGCTTCGACGGGTTAGGGCAGTACCGCACAGAGGAGTTCGGGATGCCGGTCGACGCGTCGGCGACCTTCGAGTTTTCAGACGGTCCAGTTTCCTTCGACGGAGCGAAGCAGTTCAACGACACAATCGCGGCGCGCATCGAAACGCACGACTGTTACACCAAGCACTGGGTCGAGTACGCGTTCGGGCGAGACACCGCCGGATCGGACCTCGATCTGATTCAAGACTTGGGCGATGCCTCCCTCGACGGGCTTTCGGTCAAAGCGTTGATCCTCCGGCTCGTGCAGAGCGAGGAGTTCCGGGTACGCAATGGGGGTGGCTCATGAGCGCTTTCGGTAGGCGGCCATTCAGGCGCCGCCTCTTTCTCACCGGCGCCGCAGGTGTGACCGTCGGTCTGCCATTCTTGGAGACGTTTGCGACGAAGATGGCGCGTGCGGCGAGCCCCGACGACCCGGGTTTCGTGGTGTTCATGCGCCAAGGCAACGGCTGCTCTCAGGCGATGTCCTTCAGCAACCCGGCCGAGCCGGAGATGTTCTGGCCTCGGAACCTGGGAGCCCTCACCGCCGCGTCGATGGCTGCCGAGAGCGATCGTGCAACCAGCGAGCTGAGCACACACGCCGACAAACTACTGATGGTGCGGGGCGTCCGCGGGGCCTTCTCGATCTCGGGCTGTGGTCACGCCCGCGGCGCGCTTCAGGCGCTGACAGCCCAGCCAACCGGCGATTCGGAGGCAACCAACAACTCCCTGGCGCTCGGCGAGTCGCTCGACAACCGCATTGCCCGTGAGCTCAACCCCGCCGGCCGTGGTCCGCTCACGCTCGCCGCGATGCGCCCATACAACTTCCTCGACAGCGTTCTGTCTTACCGCGGGCCGAACGACCGCAGGGGCGCGCAGACCAACCCAAAGGTCGCCTTCGACGACATCATGGGGCTGGTCAATCTGGACGAGTCCTCGGCCCAGTCAATCGCCGCGCGTCGCCAAAGCGTCAACGACCTGGTGCGCGACCAGATGCAGACGCTGTTGACTCGAAGCGACCTCAGCTCGGAGGACAGGAACCGCCTCGACTTGCACTTCTCCGCGATTCGGGATCTCGAGATCCGGCTTGCGGAGTGCTCACCACTCGATGCGCCGACCGTCAGCGCGATCAACGCCATCGATGGAGATCATCAGAACGGAGACCGAGTCGTCGAAGTCGCCGAGCTGCACATCGACGTAGTCGCGCTGGCGCTTTCCTGCGGCTACACACATGCGGCGACCCTTCAGATCGGCAACGGCAATGACGGCACCCGCTACCGGTGGCAGGGCGAGGAATTCCCCTCCTATCACTGGATCTCGCACAGGATCTTCGCCGACGGCTCGGACGGTGATCCGATCCCCGATGCACAGGCCAAGCACAACGCGGTGGACCGAATCCACGCTCGCCTTTTCGGGAGGCTGCTCGACCGTCTATCGGCCTATACGACGGAGACGGGAACCCTCCTCGACAAGGGCGTCTGCGCTTGGATCAACGACCTCTCGAACGGGCCGCCCCACTCCATCAACAACCTTCCCTACGTCCTCGCGGGCAGTGCCGACGGGTTCTTACGAACCGGCGCGTACGTCGACGCGGGGGACGTCCCTCACAACAAGCTCCTGAACACGCTCGCAACTGCGGTCGGTCTGCGAAAAGCCAACGGCGATCCGGTCGACGATTTCGGCCATGCGAGCCTCGAAGGCGGCTTGGTCGATCCAATGATGTCTTAGCCGAACCGCGTGGCCGTGATAGACTGGAGAACCGATGGTGGAACCGATGGGGATCTGCGAGAAGCACCAACTCCCGCTGGACCAGAATGGGGAATGTGAGCTGTGCCGCTTGAGCGACATGCCTTCGAAGTCCCCGCCCGCCCGAAGCGCTTGGTGGGCTTTGATCATCCCTCTCATGCTGGTGATGGTGGGTATCGCTTGGGCACTTGCTTCATTCGAACCCGCGCCCGAACGTGCACCGCCCCGAGGCGTTCGAACGACCGCCCCGCGACCGGCGATTCCAGAGCCGTCCACAGAAGAACCGCGCGCTCCCGAGCCCGAACCCGCGCCCGCTCCCGAGCGGCCGCCGCCGCCGGTCCCAGGTGACGACATTCCTGTTCCCGAGCCGACACCGGAGGGTACGCAGCTCGATCCGACTCCACCCGGAGACGGAGCCGCGACCGAGGCAAACATCCCCGAATGGAAATGGAACCTCGCTCGTCGACGCGTCTCCATCACCATGTACGCAACGCAATGGTGTGAGGTGTGCCGAAAGGCGCGGGAATACATGGAGACCAACAGCATCGACTTCGTCGAGCTCGACACCGACGAAAGCACAGTCGCTGGGGAGCGGCTTGGTGAGCTCAATCCGCGCAAGACGATCCCCACCTTCGAGATCGACGAGCAGGTGTACATCGGCTTCCGCGAGGCCGCGTTCGAGGCGAAGATCAACCGGGCCGCCCGGAAACACCTCTAGCGCTGGCGCTCTGGCACGGGGTTCGGTAGCGTCGCTCCGATGATCGACTTCGTGAGAACAGCCGAGTCGTGCTCCTGCTTCATGGCGAACCAAGTTGGTCGTTCCTCTACCGGCACATGATCGCGAGTCTGGTCGCAGCGGTTCTGCCGCCGCTGAGCTCGCACACCGGATTCACGAGCTGATCATTACAGATCGCGGTTCCGTGTAAGCCGTGGCACCTTGCTTGCCTCGACCCGGGTAATGCCGATAATCACAGCATGGGGGAAGCACTGAGGGTTAGCGGACCGCCGGTGGGGGTTGGTCTTGGATTCGACGTGTCGATGTGGCCGCTCGTGGTGATCACAATGCCGCCAGTCACGACACCAGACGACATCGAGTACATGCAGCGCTGCTATGAGCATGTCTTCACGTCGCCCGTACGCCATGCGCTGATCGTCGACACGACGTCGATTGTCAGGGTGCCGGATGCCACCTTGCGACGGCAGATGAAGGCTTTCGAAGACAGCAGGCGTCCGATCATTCGCCAGAAGAACATTGGCAGCGCGATCATCATCCAGAACACGGTCGTCCGCGGCGCATACACGGCACTGCGCTGGATCTCGCCGCAGCCCGCGCCGAACAAAGCCTTCCCGACCGTGGAGGCCGCCGCCCGCTGGTGCGTGCAGGGGATTGAGGAAGACGGGCAGATTGTGCCGATCGCCGCGTACACCCTCGCCGAACTCGCAGGCAACACTGCAGTCGGCTAAGCGGCTCGCCGCTCGGAAATCAGACCCTCCTGAGGCCCGGAGTGGGACATTTGCCCCGGTTTTGGTGAATTCGTTGCCGGCCGGCGGCTATGTTCGATAACATTTAGTCAATGGTGGGACGTCCTGAAGTAGGCGCGCAGCCGGCTGGGGTGGGCATCGAATTCGATGTGTCCATGTGGCCGCTCGTCTTGGTGTCGATACCAGCGAGACTTGAGATCGACGACATCGTCTATCTCCAGGAGTCGTACGAGCATGTTTTCGCTGCGCCCACGCGCCACGCCCTCGTGGTCGACACCACGCCGCTCGAAAGCATCCCAGACGCGACCCTTCGCCGCAGGATGAAAGAATTCGAAGACGGTAGGCGGCCGATCATCCGCGAGAGAAACATCGGGAGCGCGATCGTCTTGTCGAACTCGTTGGTCCGAGGGGCGTACACGGCGCTCCGCTGGATCTCGCCGCAGCCGGCTCCGAACAAGGCCTTCGCGAACGTGCGCGACGCGGCCCGATGGTGCGTTGAGGGGATCGAGGCGGACGGACAGGAAGTCCCTGCCGGGGCATACATCCTCGCCGGCATGTCCGAAGCCGTGGGACTCTGAGATCTGTCAGATTGGCGGAGCAGTCATCCGAAGACGGAGCGTGCCACCGTCCGTAATCGCGTTGTGGGAAAGCGCCGGCACCGCCAGCGGCTGGTCATTGAGATTCCCTTCGCCGATGAAGGGATTCACCTCAGCGGCAAGCGGTGCTTCAACGGGCGGTGCGGGCACTTCGTACGCGACGCTGCTCGACTCGGTACAGGACGCCAACGACAGAACGGTGACGAGATGGGCCGTACACAGTAGCGAAGTCCGAGGAGAGCAAACCATGCCTCAGCTTCGCACACTTCGTGGAGAGCTGAGGAGCATCGCGAGCCACGTCCATTCCTGCGACTGCGCTGCGGTCATCCGCACGATGATCGTGAGCGGGACCGACAGGAGCGCGCCGATCGGTCCGAGCACGAAACCCCAGAAGACCATCGAGAGAACGACCACCGAAGGCGATAGATCGGTCGCCTGCCCTGCCCAACGCGGCTCGATCACGATTCCGATCAGCAAATTGATCATGAAGTAGCCAGCCGCCAAACCAAACGTCGGAAGCCAGCCAAGCGTGATCAAGCACAGTGCGATCGCTGGAATCGAAGCCAGGATGCTGCCGACGCTTGGGATGTAGTTGAGAATGAACGCGATCAAGCCGAACAGCAGAGAGTGTCCGAGACCAACGATGCTGGTCAGCCCCGCTACGAGAAAGCCCGTGACCGCGCTGGTTACCGTCTTGATCAGGAGATAGCGCTGGACATCGCGCGCCGCCGCCTTGAGCGCTTGAACATCCAGCCGACCGAGCCGATCGGTGCCCCTGAGCTTCTGAGCGATAGAACCGCTTTCGACGACGAGGAAAACGGTGATCAACAAAACGAGCGAGCCCGCCGTGACAACACTGAGGGCAAGCGTCAGGCCCGGAACCGTCAACCCGCGGACGAGCTCGTTCGGGTCAAACAGCTCGACAGCGGTGGCCGGAATCCCAAGCCCCTGGCTCCAGAGCCATGAGGATGTCTCGAACTGCAAACGATCGAAGTCGTCCTGGTACTCGCTAAACGCGAAAGCAAAGTCGGTAGCGGCCCGCGTGGTGAGAAATCCGAGCGTCATGACCACCGCCACCGCTGCGAAAACCGCCAGAGACACCGCAGCCCAATTCGGAAGGCCCTTTTCGGTCAGGTCGAGAATCTTCGAGAGGCTGATCGCGATGAGCGTGGCGAGAAGAATAGGAATGACGATCGGCTGCCCCAAATGCAGCACAACTAGAAAAACGCCGAACGCAGCAACCCGAACCATTCGCAAGAGGCTAGCACTCAACCGGGGCACGGGGGAACGCGACACCCTGGCGAATCCCAACTGGCTCACCGGAGAACGGCTCCCGACGCAGTTGTGAATCGCTTGGTTGACGCGGGTTAGTTGGTTTTGCCCATCAACAGTTGGAAGAAGGAGGCGCCGGTGTGTTTCATCATTCCGATGATGTAGACGAGTGCGATCGCTCCGTCGAAGACGCAGATGCCGTACTGCCAAGGCTCGGCGATGCCTTTGGGAACCATGTAAATGATGCTGGCTACCGCGGTGAGGCGGACCATGCCCTGCCAGAAGGGTATTGGGGCGCGGACCTTCATGTCTTGTGCCGACCACATGAGTGCGGCGCCGGCGAACATCAGGAACGAGCCGCACGTCATCAGCGCGCCGAAGTGCGTGTCCTGTGGTTCGAGAATGGCAGCGGCCCAAGTCGCGAGGCCGATCGGAATATCCAGAAACCCGGTGATCAGAACGAACTTTCTCAGCACTACACTCTCCTTGTGCGCCCTGATGGTCGCGGCGCGGCGGAGTCTAAGCGACCCCCGCATGGGTGTCACTCGATTGCGGTGATGCAGCGGGGCCTACATTGCGCTGATTGTCGCATCGGCATACCATCGGCCGCTGCTGGGCATGGTTTCAAGGACTTTCGCGTGCGCAACACACACTTGAGAACCGCTCACCTGCCTTTGATTACGTGTCTTCTGCTCCTCGCCGTCACGGGCTGCAGCAGCGGCGCGGACTCGTCACCGACCGAGAAAACAGACGCCGGACCGGTTGCGCTTCGTCGCCTCACTGCCGAGCAATTTTCCCGCAGCATCCGCGACTTGCTCGGAGACCACATCACCGTGCCAAGCCGCATCGACCCCGACGACAGGCGCGACGGGCTCCTCGCGGTAGGGGCTACTTTCGCCGGTGTCACCCCGTCCGGATTCGAGAAGTACGAAGCGGCGGCAAACGCCGTGGCGGAGCAGGCGCTCGACACCGAGCATCGCGCCGACCTCGTTCATTGCCAGCCCGCCTCCGCAACGACGGGCGACGAGGAGTGTGCGACTGCATTCATCGAGCGCGTGGGGCGACGACTCTTCCGCCGGTCGCTGACCGGAGAAGAGCTCGACGCTCGAGTCGCGATCGCGAGTGACGCGGCAAAGGCGCTGGGCGACTTCTACGCGGGGCTCGAGATCGCGCTTGCGAGCATCTTGGTTTCTCCCGATTTCCTGTTCCGGATCGAGGAGGCGGAGCCCGACCCCAGCGATCCCTCGACCATGCGTCTCACGAGCGTCGCGATGGCCTCTCGCCTCAGTTATCTCCTGTGGAACACCACCCCTGACGACGACCTGATCGCCGCGGGGGAAAACGGCGACCTGGTCGATGACGATCGCCTCGCCGAACAGGTCGAGCGCCTGCTCTCGACCGGGAGCTCGGGACCGGCACAAAGCTTCGCGAGCAGGTAAGCATCCTGAGCGACTTCGACGTCAAGCTCGATGGCCGACCGAACTTCCCA
>Ga0209165_10000477_pt1 | contig 13596 bp, 13 predicted proteins | sample tdAd001_FD_187122 | JGI IMG/M metagenome (GOLD analysis project Ga0209165, IMG submission 187122) | Marine sediment microbial communities from the Atlantic coast under amendment with organic carbon and nitrate - tdAd00.1 (SPAdes)... | ecosystem: Environmental > Aquatic > Marine > Coastal >... | reverse complement strand
GCGGCGTAGCCGCCGAGGCATTCGCGAAAACTTTCACCGATTCTCCGGTCATTGCTGGCTTGGTGTAACGATAGTTGCAAGCTTAAGTAAGTGCCATTGTTGCCTGTTACTTGAATATCATTACCCGGTGTTTACGCTAACAGTCGGCCTTCAAAACGGTTGACCCACACCCGGGTCGACTCGCCACAATTGTTTAATCGCAAAGATTGCAGCATAAAAAAAGCCGAGTGGAAACAGGATCGTCTTGAGCAGGTAGATCGCCACCAGGTTAATAAAGTTTTCGATGCCGCGACTGATTTTTCTTTCGAATTCACTCATGCTCAGGTTTTGCCAGAACTCGATTGCGGAATCCCGGATACTGTCGGTGTCGAAATCATCAGCCGTTTCGACATTCATGATATTTGCCCGAAAGTTCTCGATCTCCTTGTCATTGACCTGCAATTGCTGATCCATAAACAGGTAATCGACACCGCTGTTGAGACCCACTGCCATGCCCAACGCAAAACGAACAAATACGACCACCAGAAAAAATCTGAACACCAGGCTTTGCACGCGCGTCTGGCCATAAAAAAGTAACAACAGGGCGGATATCCCGAGCACCGCGACCAGGTAAAGAAACAATTTATGCGAGGCCAGCAACAACAGCACCTTCTGTGCCGCGAGCGAAGCCAGCACCCAGGTCATGACGGTCGAAAAACGTTCGATCATATCGTTTAGTGGATCGAGCAGTTCACCGATTGTTATCGACCCAGAAACAATACCTACCCCTGCCTGCACCTCACTGCTCTGCATCATCGATACCAGCGCGTTAATACCCCTTGCAGTGGCGTAGGTGAACGCCGCGCTCTTGATCGAACTGTTGGTGTAATCATCGACATAGTCGTCGAGCAGGCGACTGCTCGATACCGCGACCAGTAAAACGATAAAGATCGCGATTATTGCCTTGCGACTAATCCGCATAAACCTCATCCGTGCGCGACGCCATGATCAAGTCATTTTTATGCAAGCCCTTGATCTTGTGACTCCACCAGGTCACGGTTACTTTGCCCCATTCGGTTAAAATCGCCGGGTGATGATCCTCTAGCTCGGCAATATCGCCGACGCGATTTGAAAACGCCATCGCCTGTTCGAAGTTCCTGAAATCAAACTCGCGCGACAGTTGCATGATGCCATCGACCACAATAACCCGCCAGTCCGGGATGTTAGGCATCAGCAATTTCAGATCTTCATCGCTGACCCTGGGCGCATCCGCACGACAGGCTTCACAGCTTTGTTTGCTAAGATCAAACATCTAGTTCTCCTTTACTCAGTTTAGACGCGACAATCTCTAACCTGCTGATTATATGCCAAAAGATTGCTTCACTGCATTCTTAATGAACCTAAACCAGGGCCCGGTCAGAAATTTTCGTGAGTCATTTGTACGCGGCTTGCCCGGTGTTTATACTCGCCTGACCCAGACAATGAGGAGTGACCTATGAGCGCCTATATGATTGCCAACATCAAAGTAAACGACGATTCCTGGATTCCTGAGTACGCACAGAAAGTACACGATATAGCAGCTAAACACGGCGGCAAGTATCTTTCTCGCAGCGGCAACCTGACGCTGCTGGAAGGCGAGCTGCCTGACTACAATGTGATAGCCCTGATTGAATTCCCGTCGGTCGAGGACTGCCAGGCCTTTGTCAACGACCCGGAATACGCGCCATTTGCAAAAGCTCGCCAGGCGGGAACCGATTGCGATTTTTACGTGATCGACGACACCGACCTCGCCCAGGGAATTCCTTACCTGCCGCCGGGCTAGCCTGCAAATTGCACCAGCATCCCGGATGCTGGCGCAAGCTAGACTCCGTGAGTGCCTGAGTAGCCGCTACGTGGCGGTGAGGTCCAGCCTTGCAAGGCGCCCGGCTCGGGCTGGTAGATTTCAACGCGCAGCGGGTAACAGGGCGTACTGTCATCGGAGTGGCTGCTGCCGCAATCACCACCGGGGCAGGCCGACAGCGCGCCAAGCAAGTCAATCTCGGCAAAGAATTCAATATAGTCACCAGGGCGTACCGGACTTGCCTTCATGAAATATTGATGGGTATCGAGGGTAAATCCGGTGCACATGAATACATTCATGACATCGTGTACATGCAACTCGGCCTCGGTGAGCGGGACATCGACTGCGGCCGCTAGCGCTCGCGTCAGGTTGGAATGACAGCAATAGTGATAATCGACTCCCTTGAGCATGTAGTTGGTGTAGGGATCGCAGCGCGTACCGATCACATCATGTACGCCAGCGCCGTCCTCATCCCAGCCATACCAGTCGAGCGTATCGTGCGTGATCGTCGCCATTGGCCGCAACCCGGGCAAGCTACTCCACAGGCGATCTCCGGTACTGACGTGGGTAGCGTGGAGCTGTCGGGTTTTACCACTGAAAAAACGCTCGGAAAGATCATGCGCATTCCACAGGTTGAGGTCGCCCACCTGCGAGCCCTCGACACTGACGATGCGAAAGAATGAACCTGCCGGGACTTCGAAGGTAGTACCGTCACGCGGGGCAACAGTGACCTCGGCAACCTTGGTCATAACCTCGCGTGCCCGTTGGTACAGGGCGAGGTTGGACGGCGGTAACTGGTCGACTTCGTAGCAAACCAATGGGGCAGCAGCGCGGCGTTCGGCGGCATCCACTGGTGAGTTTGAAAGCTTGGTATCTATCATGACAGGGCATCCGCCTGGTTTAAATCCCGTCATTCTACTGCAAATGAAATTTCTGTTACATCAGGCACAGCCGCCAGCGCTAACCTGGTTACAAAAAAAAGCAGGGCCTGCACAGTCGGCCCTGCTCACACACGAGAGGAGTGTTAGCTTCCGATATGCTCCGGATTAATGACTACGGATGCGGGTTATGGTGATTTTTGCGACCGGATTACGCCAGTCATAGACAGATGCATCGAGATCACCAATGCCATGCATGCCGCGGTGAATATGCACGTAACCTTCGTCGTTCTCGTCTACACCTGGAGAAAATGGGACCCCGCCACAGGTTGGGCCTGGAATATTCGTACACAACTCATCATTGGGTTCGGTACCCGCGTCATAACCAGGCGACAAGTAAGTTGCGCTGCGATGTTTTGGCGCAGCTACACTGTCCAACGCGATAAATCCATCGTTGGTCGGTAACATCATCGATGCAAGGCTGATTCGTCTGGCACCATGCGCGGCGCTGACGATCACGGTGACTGACGAACCCGGGCCTAGCAGCCCAGCCGAGCTCTGCACATCGACAACCTGGGAATTGGCGTGCAGCGTGGTTGTCAACGGCCCGGTATCACCACCTTCGGCAACCCGGGTCAGATCGTCGTTGGCGGGAGATCCCAGTTCAAAGATGGAAACCGATTTACGGTGGCTGGCCACAAGAATCGGGGTAAAACTAATCGAGTTGGTTAAATTGGTGATGGTGACATGATACGTTGCATAACCGCTGGCCAGTGCGGACGATGACGAAATTATAAAAACTGCAAAAAAGGCAGCGCAAATCGACCTGTTCAAGATTGTAATCATAGTCTTTGCTCCTGGATAAGAAGAGAGACTATGCGATATTTATATCACGCAGCTTTCACGGAATTGTAACTTTTCTATCACCTCTGGTTTTATCACAATCAGGCGCAGGCCGGCAGCGCAAACCTGAATACCGTGCCCCGGGACAGTTCGCTTTCGACGGTAAGCTGGCTGCCATGCATTTCGACTATACGCGAGGCAATCGCGAGACCCAGGCCGAGGCCTGGCTGGGTCCCACTGCTATCCTGTTTGTCGATCTTGCGGTAGAAGCGTTTCAGAATATGCGGCAGCTCCTCTTCGGCAATGCCGCATCCGTTATCGGATACCGAGATTTCGACGTTACCCTGCAGTGCTGACAGGTGCAGACGAATCTGTCCCTGTTCAGGGGTATGCTTGAATGAATTATCGATCAAATTTTCGAGTACCCGTTCGATCATCCCGACATCGGCTGAAACCTGGGGTACGCTTGCGTCCGCCTCCACTTCGAAATCGATATTTTTTTCCCTCGCGCGCAGATAAAACTGGTGCGATATATCGAAAGCCAGTTCTGCCGGCGAAAACTGTTCCTGTTGTGGTTGAATTTCGTTGGCGTCGAGCTTGGCAAGCTCGAATAACTCCTCGACCAGGGTCGTCAGCCGCTGTGCGTTATCCCAGGCAATTTTAAGATAGTTCTGCTTTTCAGCTTCGCTGAGATCGCTGGACTTGAGCTGCAGCGTTTCCAGAAAACCGCTCAACGACGCCAACGGAGTACGTAAATCGTGTGACACGTTGGCCACCAGCTCACGGCGTAATGACTCCATCTCCTGCAAGTGCTGCATTTGCGAATGTATGCGCAGCGCCATCTCCTGGAAGGTGCTTGCCATGGCCTCGATTTCATCCTGCGGTTTGCTGGAGCTGCTGGAAATCGTATCGGTCGGGCTCAGTTTATTGTCCTTGAATTCCTGCATCGCAAGACTGAGCACGCGTAATTTTCGCATCAAAAAGAAAAACAGCAGGAGTCCGGCGATAAACGCAAACGCCAGTGCCGTAAACACCGCGCTGGTGCTCCATTTCATAATCAGGCTGCGTTGCAGAACATCGGTGATATTGGTGATTTTCTCGCTGCCCAAAATGGCATAGATGTAACCCTGACGCTTATCATCGTAGTCAATCGGCGCCACGGTGAAACTGTTAAGACTGCTTTCGTCACCGGGGTCATCGCCGACAATCAAACCCTGTGTTTCGGTGCTGAGAAACTGATTGATCGGTTCCAGTGATACCTGCTTGCGCTTGACCTTGTCCGGCTCCAGCGAATGCGCCACAACCTGACCCTGCGGGTCGAGCAGGTATAGCTCGAGGCTTGGGTTTATGATCATGACATTATGAAACAGTTCGGACAGATTCTCCTGCTGCACCTGGCCATTTTCGATAAGTACGTGCTCGTTAACAATATACCTGGCAAGGTCATGATTGAGCTGTTGGTTGACTTCCTGCTGGTACATCGGGGCGGTATACATCGCCACCGTTAGAAACACGCCGCCAATCAGAATAAACAGGAAAAATAAAACCAGCACCAGTTTAATGTACAGACTGTTAAACATGGCCTGGCATCAATGCTCGCTGAAGCGATAGCCCACGCCCCAGACGGTTTCAATATACTGAGTCTGCGCGGGGCCTGGTTCAATTTTCTTGCGCAGCCGGTTGATATGTGAATTGACGGTGTGCTCATAACCGTTATGGCTATACCCCCAGACCTGATCGAGTAACTGTCCGCGACTGAACACCCGGCCCGGATGGCGTGCGAAGTACAACAACAAATCGAATTCCCTGGCCGTCAGTTCTACTGCCTGGGCCTCGATATAAACATTGCGCCCCGAAATGTCGATAAGCAGGCTGCCGGCTTCGATTCTTTCGCCGGGGTCATCCTGTTGTTGATTGGCTGAAATATCGACACGCCGAAGAATCGCCTTGACGCGCGCCTTCAATTCCATAATCGAAAATGGTTTGGTGAGATAGTCGTCGGCACCGAGCTCGAGTCCGAGCACCCGATCGATCTCGGAAGTTCTGGCGGTCAGCATCAGGATTGGCACGTTCACCATCTGGCTACGCAGACGGCGGCATACCTCAAGACCATCGATGCCGGGCAACATCAAATCCAGCACGATCAACTGGTAGGGATGTTTACTCGCACGCTCGAGACCATCGATGCCGTTGCCGACCACATCGACCTGGTAGGCGTTGTCGCGCAGGTGAATTTCCAGTAAATGGCTAATATCGGGGTCGTCCTCGATCACCAGTATGCGTTGTCTGGCGGCGGTGAAGCCATGGCATTGATCATCGAGGCGTTTAGCTGATTGTTGTAATTGATTCACGTGTCACTCCAGGTTGACCGTGAGCATTTGATCGATTTTGTTGCAGCTAGTTCAATTTGACTGCATCACATCGACGGCGGGGTCAGCCCGATTCATCCTGAAGTAGTTGACTGTCGACACCATTGACCTGGGCCAGTCGACACTGCTCTACCGTCAATGCCAGGCTTTCGGGGCGAGTGCGCGCTTGCATCAGATTGGCGACCCCCTCGACATGGGCACCACTGTTGGCAATCACGTGGTACAACTCGTGGCCGAGCGCGATGCCCGCATCTTCCACATCCAGCATCAACCATACACTATTGCTGAGCCATGGCCGCATGCGCGTATTACCGAGCCCGAACGCCTCACCCAGATATTGCGCCTGCATGCGCGTATCGCGCGCAAACACCACTGTTAATTTCGCAGTGCCAACGGCATCCAGCAACGTGCGAGCAGTACCCGTGGACAAATCGCGCAGGTAATCATCGCCACCAATGGAGTGGCCCGAAATCTCACCTGGCATCAGGCCACACTGTGAGAGTATCTGGTAGGCCTGCTGTACCGCCTGCTCGATACGTTGCTGCGACCAGCGCGAATCCAGTACCAGGATATCGAGGGACAAGCGGAAGTCCGCGTTAGCCAGCGGCGGCTTGATGTCGAGGTCCGGCAGTGCCTGTTTACTAATCGGGGAACCGGCGAGTGGATCCGCAATGTAACCCGTGCTGACCCAGTCGAGTGCGCTGGAGTCGCTCGAGCCATAGCGTCTGCGCAATTCGGCCGCTACATCTGCCGCGCGCCAGTCCCGGTGAGTGGTTTTGAGTCTCGCGGCGAGCGCGGTAACCCGAGACACGGCATAACTTGATCCCGAGACGCGGGTTTCAGCTCCGGAATAGTCCAAAGTTACCCGACGTTCCGCCGGAATCAGGTAATCGACCGAAATTTTGCCCCAGTTGGTGCGTTCGGCGGGGTTTACGAAATCATCCGCCGAAGTCACTACCAGCATATTTTCGAGGTCAAGCGAGGCCGGGTAAACCGGGCGCTGGTCAATATCACGGCCATCGTTACCCGCCGAGGCGATAAACAGCATCTCTGGATGCTGCCGCGCAGCCCGCGCGAAACTTCTCCAGTCTTCGAAGCTGTTGCTGCCGAGCGGCATGCCCAGTATGGCCACCTGGTTGCTGGCGGCATGCTCGACCAACGCCCGCATACGGGACATATCGGGTCGCGGGTAACGATAGGGCACCAGCTCGACAGCGGGTGCTTCGCGTAGCATCAGCGACGCGCTGCGGGTACCGTGACGCTGCAGGAAAAACCCAGAATTTACCGGGTGAGCGTCAAACGGCAAGCTATCCATGTCCCAGAAGTCGTAACCGATGAGCCGGCCATCCGCATCTCTGGCGAGACGGCGATTAATTTCGGGTAACAGGTAGTTGACACCAGAATCTAGCATGCCAATACGTATTGGAGCTGCATCGCCTGGAGACGTGGGCAGTTTATCGACATCACGCTTAATGAATTCAAGCGCTGGATTCAACCAGTCGGGCTCACCTTCTGGCTCAAGTTCGGCGTCCAGGTTGACGATATAACTCGCCTGGCCTTGCTCGGTATAGTTGATTTTGCGCGCCACCTGCAAGCTGCAATCCGAACTCAGCGACAGCAACACCAGCGGATCGCCAAATTCGCCGTAGAGCGAACTGATGAAACGAGTTGGCCGCCCCGTGCGGTCGATGACATCCAGTTCCACCAGGGCTTTGTCCCCAAGCCACAATCGATACCTGCTGCCAATTTCTTTCCCGCGAACCCTGAGTACCGATTGCTCGACCGTTGCGTGATCATATCCCGGCGCCGGTGCCGCTGCCTGTTCCCAGTTACGACAGGTTGCAAGCGTAAATTCGAGCAAGCGCCCGGGTTGCCATTCACTCGCCAGCGCATCCAGATGACAGATCAAAGAAACTGCGATCAGCAAGAAAGTGCGCATAGTGCCCATTAAAGATCGAACAGTTTGCCGGGGTTCAGAATGTTGCCGGGGTCCATCATGCGCTTGGTTTTACGCATCAATTCGATTTCAGGCTCGCTGCGGGTGTACTTGAGATAAGCCTTTTTTTCCAGACCGATACCATGCTCGGCGGAAACCGAACCGTGCAATGCCTGCAACGGGTAGTAAACCATTTCATCGATCGCGTCCCGATCTCGACTTGCTCCCGGGTAAATCGAAAAATGCAGGTTACCGTCACCAATATGACCATAAGCCATCAACGCCGCATCGCTGAAGCGTTCAAGCAAATTACTGCGCACCGACTCGACATAATTCGCCATCGCCTCTAGCGGCAAGCTCACATCGTAACCGTAGATCAAATCAAACTTATCCTGTTCCGGTTCGAAGTTTTCGCGAATCTGCCAGAATTTGCCGCGCTCGGTTTCCGAACTGGCGAGTGCGCCATCGACAATCTCCCCCTGCTCCAGGGCTGTCATTAACAGCTCTTCAAGCTTTGTCCGCCCCTGTTCCTGATCGGAGATGAACACGTCCATCAACACGTAGTAAGGCGTGTTAGTCGCGAGCGGCGCTTCGACACTCGAGTGCGGCCCGGTGTTGAGCTCATAGTGATCACGCCACAACACCTCATAGGCGGCCAACGCGCCGGGCAAGGCGGCGTCGAAGTAGCGCAGTAATTCCATCACCTTGTCCCAGGACGGCACTGCCAGTAACGCGGTTTCGATGGCGAGCGGCGCTTCATGCAGCCGCAGCACGGCGCGGGTGACGATGCCAAGCGTGCCTTCCGAGCCGAGGAACATCTGGCGCAGGTCGTAGCCGGTATTGTTCTTCAGCACGTTGAACATCGATGAAACAACAGTGCCATCGGCGAGTACCACCTCCAGCCCGAGCACCTGCTCACGCATCATGCCATAGCGCAGCACGCGCACACCGCCGGCATTGGTAGCAATGTTTCCGCCGATGGTACAGGAAGCGCGGGCGCCGAGATCGAGCGCAAACATGAGTCCGTCCTGCGCGGCCGCATCCTGCACGGTCTGTAAAATCACCCCGGCCTCGACCACCATCGTACGCGAACGTGCATCCATGGCCTCGATCCGGTTCATACGCTCGGTGGAAAGGACTATATCTGTCGCCGTGGATTTATGCCCGCCGGCGAGCCCGGTCATGCCGCCGGCCGGAACTACAGTTTGTCCTGCCCCATGGCAGATTTTCATCACCGCAGACACTTGCGCGGTGGTAGCTGGGCGCAGCAGTGCCAGCGCTTCTAAATCTTTGCCAGACCAGATACCCGCACTCCGGCCCGCTAACGCCTTGCCGGTGAGCATACCGGCCGCGCCGACGATGCCTTCGAGTTGTTGCAGTAATGGGTTAGTGGACAACGACATGGGATTTATTCTAAACGTGATTAACCTGGTTGACGAGCCTGTATTACTAAACGTAGCATCGGTATACATAAGTACCCGGGACGACAATAAAATGACTCAACCCTGTGGCGAAACGCACATTCATGCTCGCTAAAAAAACCAGGCCGCCGACAGTCAAGACTCGCGAAGATTTACGCGCTGCCTACCTGTCCAAAGCGATCGATGCAATCGGGCAGGCCAGTTTTCTACCCAACATGCTCGATTACCTGCGTGTCGATGCGCCTTTCGTCGGTATCCTGCTGCTGTTACTCGATGAGAAAAACCGCCCCCATCATATTTACGATACGATCCGTTCCCCCTATCGCATCGACCTGGACATGTATCTCGACGGCGTCTACCAGCTCGATCCATTTTATACCCGCTTCTGCAATGAGCGGAAAACCGGCGCGATGTTGATCAGGGACGTGGCCCCTGATCGTTTTAACCAGACCGAGTATTACCGGCGTTATTACAAAAACATCGAATTACAGGACGAAATGGCGATCTTCACCGATCTGCATGACGAGCGCTTCCTGTTTTTTTCTATTGGCCGACGCGGTTCGGAGTTACGTTTCAAACGTAAAGAAATGCAAGCCATCAAACGAGATTTACCGGTACTGGCTTCGCTGTGCCGGCAACATTTCGGTGAATCTTCGTACAACCAGGAGAACCTGTCCGGCGATGCAGGCGATGAGCGCCTGCAATTCGCGCTGGAAAGATTTGGGGAAGACGCACTGACGCCGCGCGAACACGAAGTAGCGGTGTGTATTCTCAAGGGGCATTCGTCAAAGTCACTGGCTCGCTTAATCGATATCAGCCCCGAAACCGTGAAAATTCATCGCCGTAACATTTACCGCAAGCTTTCCATATCTTCGCAAAGTGAACTTTTCCTGAGGTTTTTGAATACCTTAGGGTAATTTTTCGCGTTAACCCTTTTAGGTTATATACAGCATACCCGGGACGAAATTAAGCTGTTTCGCATAATAACCAGTACTACCGGGGAGTAAACGTGTCGAAGCAGACGGCGACAGCCGCAATCGATATCCGCGAAACATCCAAGGTCTATGGCAATGATCGCGCTACTGGTGTGGTTGCACTGGACGACGTTTCGCTGGTCATTGAAGACAATGAATTTTTCACCTTGTTGGGGCCATCCGGCTGCGGCAAGACTACCCTGCTGCGTTTAATTGCCGGATTCGAACAACCGACGCATGGTGAAATCCTGTTGTTCGGCGAACACCTGGAAGGTCTGCCGCCGTATAAACGCCCGGTAAATACCGTGTTCCAGCACTACGCCCTGTTCCCGCACATGACGGTTGCCGAAAACATCAGTTTCGGCCTGGAAATGCTCGACAAACCACCAACGGAAATATCATCGGTGGTCAGGGAAGTTCTCGGCCTGGTGCAAATGGAGCACCTTGCCGATCGCAAAACCAACCAGATATCCGGTGGGCAGCAGCAACGCGTCGCGCTGGCGCGGGCACTGGCGCCCAGACCAAAAGTCCTGTTACTGGATGAGCCGTTATCGGCGCTCGATTTCAAACTGCGCAAGGAAATGCAGGTGGAGTTGAAGCGCCTGCAGAGCGAAACCGGGATTACCTTTATTTTCGTCACCCACGACCAGGAAGAAGCGCTCACCATGTCCGATCGCGTGGCGGTGATGAAGGATGGCCTCATCCTGCAGGTAGGCAACCCGCGCGAAATTTATGATCGCCCGGCGAAGCGCTTCGTAGCGGATTTTATCGGCGACATCAATATTCTCAAGGGTACAATCGACTCCAGAGACGGCACTCGAGCCAGGGTAAGGCTCAACGCAGGCCACCAGGGCGAGGCCAGCCTGCCGGCGAACCCGGACAGCCTCGGTAGCGAAGTGAGCATCGCCATCCGACCCGAACAACTTAGCTTTGTCAGCGATGAGGGAGCGGCGCACCTGACAGGATGTATTCGACAAATATCCTATTTTGGTTCGGGTTTCGACTACGAGGTCGAGATAGCAACCGGGGAAAGCGTCATGTTGCGCCTGCAAAACCGCAGCTCCGAGCATCGTGCCTACGAGATTGGTGACCACGCATTTATTACACTTGGTGATAACAGTATGCTGGTTCTGACGGATTGACGGGGACATGCATGCCTGATCAATCGACCAACCATAGCCAGCTATCCGCCAGCGTCATCGCCGAAGAGAAGCGCTTGCGCAATACGCGCATCGCATTACTGTCGCCGGGCATTCTGACAATCTTTTGCATCGGCATCATGCCGCTATCTATCGTACTGGTTTATTCATTTCTTGAGCCCGGAGATTTCGGCGGTGTTAGCTGGAATTTGTCGTTCGATGCCTATGTGCAGCTATTATTCGAAGAGGATATATTCGATGAGACGCTGGCATTTACGACCGATTACCTGGAGATATTCTTTCGTTCGGCCAGTCTCGCCCTGTTTACCACCATCGCCTGCTTGCTAGTGGGTTTCCCAACCGCCTACTTTATCGCCACGCAACCCCCGGCACGACGCAACGCATGGCTGTTCCTGATCACTATTCCATTCTGGACCAACCTGCTGATTCGTACCTACGCGATGCTACTGATTTTACGTGACCAGGGGGTCATCAACCTGTCACTAATAGAAATCGGTCTGATCGATAGCGCCATCCCGATGCTGTACACCGATTTTGCCGTATGCCTGGGACTGGTTTATGCCTACCTGCCATTCATGGTACTGCCCATATTTGCAAGCCTCGAAAAACTCGACTTCCGCCTCGTGGAAGCCAGTTACGACCTTTACGCGACCCGCTTCAGGGTCCTCAAACGCATCATCATCCCAATCGCAAAGCCGGGTATTGCGGCCGGTTGTATCCTGGTTTTAATTCCGAGCCTGGGTGCATTCATCACCCCCGCACTGCTCGGTGGTGGCAAGTCACTGATGCTCGGCAACCTGATCGAGCTGCAATTTGGGCAGGCGAGAAACTGGCCCTTTGGTTCGGCCATCGCGCTGGTACTGATGCTGCTCGTCATGCTGTCGTTAATGACCTACCTGCGTTACGGTGCAAAAAAGGGAGTGCCGGCGCATGGCTAACACCACGACGACAGCCACGCGCAAACTGATCAAGGGCATCGATCTGAAATATCAGCCCGGCTTTTCACAGGTTGCCTGGTTTTGCATTGCTGTGCTGTACGCACCGATCGCGGTGCTGGTGTTGTTTTCATTCAACGAAAACCGTTCGGTCACGGTGTGGACTCAATTCAGCCTGGACTGGTATGTCAAGGCCTGGGAAAACGAAGGCATTCAGCATGCGGCCCTGATTTCGCTCGAAGTCGCGTTCGTCGCCATGGTGATATCGACCATCCTTGCCACCATGGCGGCGCTGGTTACCACCCGCACAGCCTCTTATCCTGGCCTTAACCCGGCGATCGCGGTAATCAACCAGCCACTCATGGTGCCGGAGATCGTGACCGCGGTGGCGACCCTGATCTTCTTCGCCGTTATCAAGCAGGCCACCGGGGTGACCGGTATCGGTTACCTGATTGCCGCACACACCGCTTTTTGCATCCCTTTTGCCTATATGCCGATACGCGCCAGGCTGGAGGATATGGACCTGAGCCTGGAACAGGCCGCGGCAGACCTGTACGCGCCTCCGCTCAAGGTTTTCCGGCGCGTGACCCTGCCGTTGATGCTGCCCGGAATCCTGGCGGGTGCGATGCTGGCTTTCATCGTCTCGCTGGATGACGTCATCATCACATTATTCGTGGCCGGGCCCGGAGAAACGACTCTGCCCCTGTATATCCTGGGGCAAATCAGACGTGGGGTGACCCCCGAAATCAATGCGGTATCCACCGCGTTTGTGGGGATTTCGGTCATTCTGGTGACTTTAATTTTTCTTTTTGGAAAGGATAACAAATAGATGGAGGCAATAACTCACAGGCAATCGTGAGCGAGTAATGAAACATAACATGAAGTACCAACTAACTGAGGTAAAGCAAATGAAAAGCAAGATATTAACGATAATCATGGCCATGGGCCTGACTTTTACCGTCGGCAGCGTATCTGCCGCCGGCGAACTGCATATCTATAACTGGGGTAACTACACCAACCCGGAGATGATCGAAAAGTTCGAAAAGAAACACGGCGTCAAGGTAACTCTCGATGGTTACGATTCGAATGAAACCATGCTGGCGAAGGTCGAGCAGGGCGGTTCGGGTTACGACATCGTGGTACCGGGTGATTACATGATTGCGATCATGATCAAGAAAGACCTGCTCGAACGCGTTGAGCCCAACAAGATGTCCAATTTCAAGAATATCGATCCGAAATGGGTTGATGTTTACTGGGACAA
>Ga0209165_10000476_pt1 | contig 13609 bp, 13 predicted proteins | sample tdAd001_FD_187122 | JGI IMG/M metagenome (GOLD analysis project Ga0209165, IMG submission 187122) | Marine sediment microbial communities from the Atlantic coast under amendment with organic carbon and nitrate - tdAd00.1 (SPAdes)... | ecosystem: Environmental > Aquatic > Marine > Coastal >... | reverse complement strand
GTTTGTGGCCGACACCATGGATCCCAAAGCTTAGCCTACAATCGGCCTGGTCAATCGGTTATAGTCCCGCGCCCCGATGACGAGAATCAAGCTGTTTTTCCGCCGAGTCGTTCTGGATTCCTGGCGAGACGCGGACGCGCAGGCGGACACCGCGGGTGCCGAGGAGCTAGACTTCCGGCCGATCGTCATCCTCGTCACGACGGCGGTCGTCCTCACCTTGTCCCGATACTTTGGCGGCAACGCGACCTTCTCCGAGCTCGTCCCGTATGACTCGAAAGTCTACAGCCGCGACGAGTGGGACCTGATGGCGAGGGCCTGGTGGTCGGGCTTTCGCATCGCGGCCTACGTGGTGATTCCCATGCTGACCATCGTGTTGATGCCCGGAGAGCGCATTCGCGATTACTACATCTCGTTTCGAGGCTTCGGACGGCATCTCTGGATCTACATCGGGCTCTATCTCCTCGTTCTGCCATTCGTGGTGTTCGTGTCGACGCAAGATCAGTTTCTGGGAACGTACCCGTTCTACAAGTACGCCAACCAGTCGCTCGGTCACTTCCTCCGGTGGCAAGTGTTGTACGCCGCGCAGTTCCTCGCTCTGGAGTTCTTCTTCCGCGGCTACATGCTTCAAGGCCTCCGCCACAAGTTCGGCTATGGCGCGATCTTCGTCATGGTCGTGCCCTACTGCATGATCCATTACCCAAAGCCTCTCCCCGAAACCCTCGGCGCAATCCTGGCGGGCATTGCGCTCGGGACGTTAGCGATGCGCACCCGCTCGATCTGGGGAGGCGTCCTCATCCACGTCGGCGTGGCCCTCACGATGGATTGGCTCGCGGTCGCCCAATGTCCGCCCCCCGGCGAAGGCCCCTGCCGCTCCCGTTAACCCCCCGAGAAAGGGGACAGTCCCCTTTCTCGAAGGGTTAATCTTCGAGAGTAATCGCGTTGGTTGGGCAGTACTTCACGGCGAGCTCGACCTGCTCGCGAAGTTCTTCTGGCGGCTCTTCCTGCAGGATGTTGAGGAACCCTTTGTCGTCCACTTGGAAGACCTCGGGCACCTCGCCCATGCAGTTCGCGTGCCCCTGGCAGAGATCGAAATCCACTTTAATTCTCATCGGCATTTTCCTTCGCAAGAGATCGACGAAAGCCTGATATACGAAAGTCGACGATGGCACCAGCACAAACCACCGCAACGCCTCTCGCGACGGGTAGGCTCGAAAGGCCTCCCAAGCTCAAGGGTGGGCTTCCCTTGATCGGTCACACGATGGCGTTCGTGAAGGACACGATTGGCTTGCTCCAGAAGACCTACGACGAGTGCGGTCGCGTCGGGCGGTTCAAGCTGTTCGGCAAAGACATGATTCTCTTCACCGGCCCCGAGGCGCACGAAGCCTTGTTTCGGCAACCCGATGAAGTGCTCAGCCCCAACGCGGCATACAAGATGATGGTTCCCGTGTTTGGCGAAGGCGTCGCGTACGGCGCCGAGCCCGCGAAGATGGCAGAGCAAATGCACATGCTCTACCCGGCGCTTCGCAACAACCGCATGCGGACGTACACGGAGATCGTTGCGCGGGAGACGCAGGATACGATCGCAGATTGGGGCGACGAGGGAGAAATCGAGGCGGGCGAGTTCTTCGGGATGCTCACGAACTACACCTCGAGCAGCTGCTTGCTCGGCAAGGAGTTTCGCAACGAGATGAACGAGGAGTTTTCCAAGGTCTACTACGACCTGGAGCGCGGGATCGTCGCCTGGGGCTACATTCATCCGTACCTGCCGATTCCGGCGTTTCGTCGGCGGGATAGGGCGCGCGCGCGTCTCGGTGACATGGTTGCGGAGATCGTCGAGAAGCGAAAGCAGTCCGGGTACCACGGCGAAGATTTTCTTCAGACGCTCATGGACGCTGAGTACTCCGACGGCAGCAAGCTCAGCGACCACGAGATCACCGGGATGCTCGTAGCCGCAATGTTTGCGGGGCATCACACCAGCTCCGTCACGACCGCGTGGACCCTGATCGAGCTACTGCAGCACCCGCGATTTCTTGGGGAAGTTCGCGGCGAGATCCGCGCGCGCTATGCCGACGCGGAGGACTACTCGTTTGAGTCGCTGCGCGACCTCGAAAAGACCGAAGGCGCTGTGAAAGAGGCGCTACGCATCCACCCACCGCTGTTCATCCTGCTCCGGGCCGCCCTCGAGGACTGCGAGATTCTCGGATACCAGGTCAAGAAGGGCAACTGGGTGGCGGTTTCGCCGATGGTCGCGCATCGCGACCCGGACGTCTTCGAGAACCCACTCGAGTTCGACCCGGACCGCTACGGCCCTGGCCGCGAAGAAGATAAGCGCCCGTTCGCCTACATCGCTTTCGGCGGAGGGCGACACAAGTGCATGGGCAATGCGTTCGCGATCTTACAGATCAAGACGATCATGGCCGTCCTTCTCAATCGCTACGACTTCGAGCTGGCAGGTGATCCGATCGAAACGGACTTCCAAGGCCTAGTTCTGGGACCCAAACCGCCCATTCGTATTCGCTACCGCCGACGAGGAGCAGCCGATGCCCGCCTTTCCGCGTGAAGAGCTCGAAGAGATGATGGAGCGGTGGCTCGAAGCCAACCGCAATGCTGAACGAGAGGGTGATTGGAGCACATACCTCGGGGCGCACTACACCGATGACGCCGTGTACCGTTGGAACGTCGGTCCGAATGAAGAGTTCTGGGCCCGCGGGCTCGAGGAGATCAGGGAAGTTGCGCTCGGCTACCACATGAAGGGCTTCGAAGATTGGGTATACCCCTACGACACGGTGCTCATCGATGAGAAGCAAGGGCAAGTGGTGGGGTTCTGGAGGCAGGTCGCGCCGTTCAAGCGTGCCGATGGGAGCGACTACGAAATCGCTGGCGTTGGGGGCACCTGGTTCAAGTATGCAGGTGACTTCAAGTGGAGCTGGCAGCGCGACTTCTTCGACTTCGGCAATGCCAAGGCGATCTTCATCGAGCTCGCCGGCGCGGGCCATCTGAACCCGACAATTCGCCAAAAGATCCACCAGCAGGCCAAAGCCGGCGCCCAGCTCTTGCCCGGGCACGAACCGCTTCGTCCGGCGCCGGGCAAGCTCGAGAAGCTCAGGAACCTACGAGCGATGATCCGTATCGCCCTCTTTGGCTGAGCACGATGCCGACCGACCGCACTCCGCGCTGGTTCTCGGAGAACCCGAGCAAAGCGTGGGGCGAGAAGTTCTTTCTCGCCTACTCGCCGGTCTGGATGACGATGATGGGGCTAGTGATGGGGCTCGGTGTCACCGCTCGGATAGGCGAGTGGGGGTTCTTGGCGATCGGGTTGGCTGCGGCACTTCCATTGGTGCTGGTCCCCGCCCTGATCCGCGACGAGAGGCCCATCGGCCGACGCTGGTACCAAACGTACTGGTTCAAAGCGAACCTCTACATCGCGATCTTCAACTTCGCCGCGAACTACTTTGGCAGCGAGTACTTCTTTGACATTCTGGGGATGGTCTACGACTACCCGATGATCGAGCTGAATTTGGACTCGACGCTGGTCGGGTCGGGGGAGCAACGTGTCCCGCTCATCATGTACCTGCTCACGCAGGCCTACTTCGTCACCTATCATACGACCGCGGTCATCGTGCTCCGGCGAATTCGTACCTCCCGGATTCCGATTGGCAGAATGCTCTGGCCAGTTCTGGTTCTGATCGTCGCGTACTTCTGGGCCTGGATGGAAACCAAGGCGATGGCGAACCCCTGGATCGAGAGCCAGTTCTATTACAAGGACATGGAGCGCATGCTCACCTACGGCTCGCTCTTCTACTCGCTATACTTCGTGGCGAGCTTCCCGATCTTCTATCGTCTCGACGAAGAGCGCGACGCGAATTGGAGCTTGCCCATCACGGCGGCGGCAGCGTGCACCACGAGTATGATCATGATGTTCCTGCTGGATTTCGCGGCGGCGATCTTCGGGCCCCTGACATGACGCGATTACTGCGCTACGCACAGTCCAGGTAGTGTCTGACAAGATCGAAATCAAGGGCGTGTACCAGCCGCGGTTCGAACCGGTTGCAGAGCACCTGCGCAAGCAAATCAACTACTACGGCGGTGGTGCGGCTGCGGCGGTGTTCTTGGAAGGCAAACCCGTCGTCGACATTTGGGCCGGCCCGGCTCGCAAAGATGGCACGCCCTGGCAGCAAGACACCATGTCCATTTGTTACTCGGGCACCAAGGGGATCGCTGCGACCGCAATCCATATGCTCGCGACCGATGGCCTGATCGACTACGAAGCGCACGTTGCCGACTACTGGCCCGAGTTCGGCTGCAACGGCAAAGAGCAGATCACAGTTCGACAGTTGCTGTCTCATCAGGCGGGCCTCCACAAGGTCGCGCACCTCGTCGACAAGCTCACCGACATCCTCGATTGGGATCTGATCGTGTCCCGCATCGCCAAGACGGAGCCGGACTTCCATCCAGGCACTGCCAACGCCTACCAGGCCGTCACGTTTGGCTGGCTGGTCGGGGAGCTGATTCATCGAGTATCGGGCTTGACGGTCCCCGAGTTCGTCGAACAGCGAATCGTCGAGCCCCTGAAGCTCGACGGCTTGTACATCGGCAACGCCGACACGCAGATGCACCGCATCCCCGATTTCAAACGGCTGCCCGAGCTCCAGCGAGATGGCGCCAAGCCACTGTCCACGGACTACCGCGTCCCCTTTTGGGTTCGACCGAAGCAGATGCGGGACCTCTGGAGCCGCGGCCTCACGCTTGGGCACGCCAAGGAGCTCTACTCACATCCCGCGTTCTGGAAGGCGTGCCTGCCTGCGATGAACGGGGTCGCAACGGCACGTTCGCTGGCGAAGATGTATGCCGCCCTTTCCATGGGCGGTGAGCTCGACGGCGTGCGTTTGGTTTCAGAGGAGAACGTCCGGAAATCGGCTGAAGTTCAGACGAAGCGCGCGGACAAAGTCACGATCTACCCGCTTCACTGGAAGCTCGGATACCACCGTAGCGACGCATTCTTGATGGATGTTCCCGAAGCCTTCGGGCATTTCGGTTTGGGCGGCGCTGGAGGATGGGCGAACCCGGAGCTGAAGCTGTCGTTCGGCCTCGTCCACAGTGGTTTCCCGATGTCGATCGTCGGGCAGACACGAACGGTGATGATGACCGCGGCGGTCTATGAATCGCTCGGCATCTACAAGGGTGTCTGCCACACACTGCGGCATGGACCGATTGTCGATCTGGTACCGAAGCACTCTTAGCGAACAGCTCCTGGGGGATATGCATGACTGAGAAGGTAGGCGTCATCGGAGGTGGCATTGCTGGCGTCGGAGCGGCTTGGTCGCTTCACCGCGCTGGTTACGAAGTCGAGCTTTTCGAGAGGGGCCCAGCTCTCGGCGGAAACGCAAAGACGTTTCGCTGGACCGTCGAAGGCGGCCACGCGGAGTCCCCCTTGCTCGTCGTTGCCTGGCCGCAGATGTATTACCACAACTACGAGTTGCTGCTGGGCGAGCTCGGCGTCGGAATAGAGCCGCTGCCGATCTCGTACTTCGTGCAGACGCCGGAGGGGCACTTCTGCCAAGATGGTCAGACAGCGGTACAAAAGCGCTTCGCCCGCGAGTTCAGGCGCTGGAAGAAGCTGGTTGCCTTCGTCACCAAGGTGAACGCGATCTTCTTGCCGAAGAACAAGCACGACTCGATGTACCATTTTTCGTATTTCAACCCGATGAATCTCATTCCGCTCTACTGGCTGGCGAGGCTCTTCGGGGTCTCGAACGCCTTCTGGGACACGATCTTCGTTCCCATTCATTGCGCGAGCTTCATCACGACGTCGATGCGCGGCGTCCCTGCGGTGATCCTACCCTTGCTCGAAAGCATCGTGCCGCTCGAGGAGCCCACGCAGATGGGCACCTGGCAAGGGCCGCCGCGTCAGGTATTCGATCGGATGACCGCGCCATTCGCAGACAAGGTGCACACCGACCACGAGATCACGAGCGTCAAACGTAGCAACGGGCGGTTCGTGATTGGAGACGCACACGGACGGACGTACGAAGCGGACAAGGTCGTTTTTGCCTGCGATGCGACCTCCGTGTTGAACGCGCTCGACTCTCCGACCTGGTTGCAGAGGCTCCTCTTCAGCAAGGCGCAGTATGTCGACGATGTCGATCCGACGTTCGCGAGATTCGTTGTGCACTCCGACACCAGCATCCTTCCGGAGAAACATCGCCAGCGAATTCTCTCGGACTTCAACACGTACTCCGAGATCGATGAAGTGGGCGCGCTCGAGTGCACCTTCGTAATCTCGGCGCAGAATCCGAGCCTCAAGGACAAAGGCGTGCCTATGTTGGTGACCTTCAATTCGAAGAAGGCGATCGGCCAGGTTCAGAAACGCATCGAGCTACCCCATCCGACGCACACGATGTCGCTTCGGAACCTCCTCATCATGTCGATGATGCGCTTCCTGCAAGGGAAAGACGGTATCCATTACTGCGGCACCTTCACGACTCCCGAGGGAGGCCACGACCTGTCGTTCATGTCGGGGCTCGTTGCGGCCCACTCGATCGGAGCTCCATATCCGTTCTCGCGAGACAACCCCAACGCCGTCGCCGACTTCAACCAGATGCAACGGATGATGCTGAAAGCAGGGACCCGCCAGCCGCTCTAGAGGAAGATGCCGTACGAGCCGTCGAGGATCATCTGGATGCTCGCGTACAGCCCCCAGAGTGGGAAGACGAACCACATGGAGTTGCTGATGCCGACGAACAGCAGCAAGTCTCTGACCGAGTGTCCATGGTGACGGCCGTTGTTGAAGAACTGAAAGAAGTAAACAGCGGTTCCGTAGAACATCTGCCAGAAGATGATGACGCCGATGATTCCGAGGACGCGGGCCGGCATCAACTCGAACGTCATTCCGAACGCGAAAATCACCGCGGGGACGAGTGTCGTGAAACCATTTCCGACGTCGATGTTGTAACCGAACGAACGGCGGTCTGAATAGCCGGGATCGAATAGCGAGTAGGCTGACCAAATCCCGGTCCATTGGCAGGGCGCGAGCACTTTGAGCAAAGGGATCGGTCTCACGAAGATCTCGGCAACGCGCGTGAGCTCTCGCCCACGGTATGGTTCCTTAGTCGCTTCGTACTCAGCGTGAATCTGGTCTTGGCAGAAGAAGAGCGCGATCTCCCACCAGGCGATCATCACGTTGATCACCAAGAAGAATGCCAAGCCGATTTGGGTCGCGTTGTAGACACCGTGAACGCGCTGGTGCAGCCAGGTGTGAAACACGGTGCCGATGAGGACAACGGCTCCGACTACTGCTGCGGTCGGGATCGTGAGGCCTCGCGGCTGTGTAGTGGATTCCATCAACTTTCTCCGTAGCCAGATGGGGCCTCCGTACTATGATCCGCCCAGAGGCGCAGCAAATGACTTCGGTGAAGCAGTTGGGATACTTGGTTTTCGAGGTGAGCGACCTCGCGGCATGGGAGCATTTCGGGGCCAAGATTCTCGGCCTGGCGGTGGTCGATTCGCGCGGAGACTCGGGTTTTTCCCTGCGAATGGACGACTATCGGCAGCGCTTCTTCATTGAGCGCGGGTCCGCCGACGACCTCGCGGCGATCGGTTGGGAGGTTGAAGGGCCAGTTGAGCTCGAAGCGTTCGCACGACGCTTCGCGGAAGCCGGGCACGAAGTCACACAGGGCACAGCAGACGAAGCGGCCCGGCGAAACGTGGAGGCACTGATTCGCGTCAACGATCCAGCCGGCAACCCGAACGAGATTTTTTACGGTCCCAAGAAGACCGATGAGCCATTCGTTTCGGACGTTGTCCGATCGGGCTTCGTGGCTGACGAGCAGGGGTTCGGGCACGTCGTCGTCGCGGCGAAGGATCAGGATGAGCACGAAGCGTTCTACGCGTCGATGTTCGGGTTGAAGCTGAGCGACTACATCCGGTGCGAGTACTTCGGACACAAGATCGACGTCACCTTCATGCACGCCAACGCGCGACACCACTCGCTGGCCTTTGGGGGAGGGCAGCTCAAACGGATTCACCACTTCATGGTGCAAGCCAAGTCCATGGACGAAGTCGGGTTGTGCTACGACCGCTTTCTCTTTTCCGGCGGGATGGTCCACCAGACGCTTGGGCGTCATCCGAACGACAAGATGTTTTCGTTCTACGGGTACACGCCATCCGGCTTCCACTTCGAGTTCGGCTCAGGCGCCATCGAGATCGGTGAAGGCTGGGAGAGCACGACCCACGGCAAGGTGAGCGAGTGGGGGCATCACCCGCCACAGCTCCTCACCAAAGCATACCGCCGCGCCAAGGAATCACGCGACGAGAAGGGCTGACCGGGCGTTGGACCAGCTCCCGCCCTTGAGCTAGAACACGTTCTACTCCGAGGTTTGAAGCATGGTCGTAGAAGCAGTTCCCGAAGGAAAATACGCCGATGTCGGCAGTGGCATCACGATGCACTTTCACGAAGCAGGCGGTGGGGATCGCGGTGTCGTCCTATTCGTGCATGGCAGTGGCCCCGGGGCGAGCGGCTGGAGCAACTTCAAGGGGAACTACCCGTTCCTCGCCGAGCATGGCTACCGGACGATCGTGCCCGACACGATGGGCTACGGCTATTCGACCAAGCCCGAAGAGGGAGCATTCAGCCTCGACGATGTGGCCGCTCAGTACAAAGCGCTCCTCGACACGCTCGGCGTGGATCGAGCGACTGTGGTGGGGAACTCACAGGGCGGAGCGATCGCGATCACGATGGCGCTCAACTACCCGGACCTCGTCGAGAAGCTCGTCCTGATGGCCCCTGGAGGCCTCGAGGCACGAGAGACCTACATGGAGATGGAGGGCATCAAAGCGATGATTCGCGTCCTCTACAAGGAGGGCATCAGCAAAGAGACCATGCGAAAGGTCTTCACGCTCCAGCTGCACGACGAGTCCAAAATCACTGATGAGGTCATCGAAGAGCGATACCAAGTCGCCATGACGCAGCACAAAGACAACATCGCCCGCATTCGAGTTGCCAACCAGGAAGAACGGCTCTCCGAGATTCGGTGCCCAGTGCTCTGCTTCTGGGGCGCAAACGACAAGTTCTGCCCCTCGAGTGGCGCATCCAAAATCGCCGCCCACTGTGCCAACTCCCGTACGATGCTCATCGCTAGCTGCGGCCACTGGGTCATGGTCGAGTACGCCAAACTCTTCAACGAGCTAACCCTGAAGTTCCTCGCCAACGACCTAGGCTAAAAAAGGGGACTGTCCCCTTTTTCGAAGGGTTAATTGTTGGCTACGGCTTTTTCGACGGCTTCTAGGAGGCTTTTGCTGTAGACGCGGCCGGTTAGGCTTTCTCGAGTCTGCTTCGCGACCGCATCCCACTCGGCCTTGTAGGCTGAGGTGTCGACCTCGATCATGCCGCGCTTGATCAGTGAGGCGTAGGCTCGGTTGTCGTCGCGGCGGGCGAGGGTGTCGTTGGCTCTGGCGGCGCGTTCGCTGGTGTCGATCAAGGCTTTTTGGTCGTGCTCCGTGAGCTCTTCGAACTTCTCTTTCTTGATCAGTGATCCACCGACGAGGATGCCAAGGTTGTCCTTCGCCATGTAGTTGAGGCGCGTGTACCACTGGAGCGCGACTGCACCGAGGGCGGAGGAGGGCACGGTGTCCAGCATGCGCGTCTGCAGGCCGCCGTATACTTCGGGAACGCCCACTCGGACCGGGTTGGCGCCAATGGTGGTGACATAGGCCGCGAACACGGGATCGTCTTTCCATGCCCATGGCCGTAAGGTTTTGAGATCGTTGGGCCTAGCGAACTTCTCCATCGAGAAGAGGCGGTTCTTCCCGGCCTCACCCCAGGCCAGCATGACGAAACCGCCATCGTCAAAGAGCTTCGAGAAACGGTCTCCAAGCGCCGCGCGCGCGCGTTCGAGTTGCTCGTACTCGGTGATCACTCCGGGGGCCGTCAACACCAACACCGGCCGAGCCACCATTCCAAGCCCAGTGGTCGTCACGCCGGCCGCGTCCATCTGCCCGGCGCGCACCTTGCGAATGAAGTCACGCTCATCGCCTTGGCTGCCACCGGAATAGAAGCGGAGCTCCACTCGGTTCTCCGTTGCCTCCTTCAGACTTCGGTTCCAGGCCTTCATGACCTTCATGAACCCGGAGCCCGCAGGCGCGAGAGAGGCGAAGCGGATGATGATCGGTGATGCGGCGTTTGCCTGCGGGACCGACATGGCGCCGGGCACTAGGAAGGCGCTCGCGACGAGGATTGCGACGAAGACGGGTTTGATTTTGCTCATTGGTTTCTCGACGCGGGAAGCGGACACTAGCGCAATCGCCGCGAATCGACAGTCGTCTCTTCGCAGGATCTCCCTGATCCGACGCCACTGCCCGTGGAGGGATTCAAGTTGGGCGGATACCTACTTGTAGGTAGCACCGCTTCGGATGAGCTTTGCGGCGCGATATCCGATCAGCATGCTCGGGGCGTTGAGGGCTGAGACCGGAGTCCAGGGGATCGTGGAGGCGTCCGCAATCCGCAGGCCAGTCACACCTCGCAGGCGAAGCTCCGGATCCACGGCGTGCGCTTCGCTCGTTCCCATACTGCAACTGCCGGCGAAGTGATAAGTGGTGATCGTGTTCTTCCGGACGTATTTCGCGATGGACTCGTCACTCTTCACGCGCTCACCGGGCATGAGCTCCTTGGCGCCCCATTCCGCAAGACCGCTCGAGCCGCCAATCGCTCGCGCGACCCTCACCCCTTTGATCATCGTTTCCATGTCTTCTGGATGCGAGTAGTAGGCCGGGTCGATCAAGGCCTGGCAGCTCACGTCGGTCGACTGCAAGCGAAGGGTCCCGCGGCTCTTGGGTTTTCCGAGGATCAAAATGATGCCGAACATGTGGTCGGTGAACCGCTGCAAGGCGTCGATCTTGAAAGCTCCGCCGACTATGCTGCGAACCATCTGGCGCGACCGAGGGCCGTAGAGCGCGTGCGGGATCACCATGGGCGGCAGCATGCGTTGCATCATGTGCCGCATGGCCGAAGGTGCGGGCCAATACGTGTAGCAAGTGTCGCTTTGCGAGGCCGGAAGGTCGCTGTCCGTGTTCGTCCGGAAGAAGCTGTAGAGCTGGGGATAGAAGCAATCGATGTCGTTCTTCGCCTTGAAGAACACCGGCACATTCGGATGGTCGTGAAGTCGCTCGCCAACTGAGGGGCAGTCGGCAACGACCGGGATGTCGAATGCTCGAAGGTGCTCACTCGGGCCCACGCCCGAGAGCATGAGCAGCTTGGGGGTTTCGAGCGCGCCGGCGCACAGGATGACCTCTTTAGCGACCGCGGCACGCTCGAGTGCACCGTCGTGCTCGAACTCGACGGCTCGCGTGCGCTTCTCCGGAGTGAATACGACACGATGGGCGCGCGCGCCGGTGAGCACGGTGAGGTTCACGCGCGCGCCGGCATCCTTGATGAAGGCCACGTACGAGCTTCGCCGAGCCTCGCCTTCGTACGACATCCACTCGTAGCCGATAGCGTTGCTCATGTTGCCGTCGTTCAGATCTTCTCTCAGGGTGAAACCGTGCTCCAGGGCCGAGGCGATGCAGGCTTCAGTCCACTTCGTCGCTGGGCGTCGGTTTGGCCGCAGCATCTTCTCGATCGCTTGGAAGTCGGCTTCGTTGTCGTCCCAGTGCCAGCCGTCCGGCCACTCGTCATAGTCCTCGCGCGACCCGCGCGTATAAACCATGGCGTTCACCGAGCCGCTGCCACCCATGACCGTGCCGGTGCCGGCGAAAGCCCGCTGATTGGCCGAGTGCGCCTGCGGCACGGAGAAGCGCTCACCCATCACGGCATCGTTGATGAAGGCCTCTTTGTAGTCCTTCGCGACCAAGGTTTCCGGGTGCTCTTCGGCAGTCGGCCCGGCTTCGAGCAGCAGCACGCGGTTGCTCGGATCACTGGCCAGCTCCGCGGCCACGATGCATCCGGCCGAGCCTCCGCCGACCACGATGTAATCGTACTCCTTCATCACTACTTTCGGCCCAAGAGCCTCAGGAAGCCGCGCCATCGTTGTGCGAGGCCTCTCCCGTAGATGAGCTCGATCACGCCGCTGAAGACGCCATAGTCCTTGTCAGCCACCGGGAAAACGCGGTTGGCCTGGTTCATCGGAACACGGTCGTCGATCACCGCCTTGATGTTGCACATCGAGCGCAAGCCCTCACGTCCGTTCATGCGTCCGTAACCTGAGGCTTTGACGCCACCGAATGTCAGGTCTTGCGCCATGTACGTGATGCCGGCGAACTCGTTGATCGCGCTCATGCCGGCTTCGAGATCCGATGCGATTTTCCGGGCGCGGGTGCGGTCCTTCGAGAAGACCGACGACGACAGACCGTAGGACACGCCGTTTGCCACCTCGACTGCGTTGGCATCGTCGCGCACTCGCATGAGAAGCATCACCGGCCCGAAGACCTCTTCCTGCGCGATGTCCATCTCGGGTGTGACATCGGCCAAGATGGTGGGCTCGAAGTAGTCGCCCTTGTCGGTGAGCGTCCGCTTGCCACCGGCCACGAGTCTGGCGCCTTGAGCGACTGCGCCGTCAACGGCCTTCTCGATCACGTCGAGCTGCAAGGGGGTGACAATTGCGCCGACATCGACCACGCCCTCACGGCTATTGCCCTGCCGGAACCCGTCAACGAGCTCTGTGGCCCGCTTCTCGAAGCTGTCGTAAATGGAGTCGTAGAGGAGAATTCGCTCGGAAGCGACGCAGTTTTGCCCGCAATTGATGTAGCAACCGGCGAGCGAGGCATGAACCGCCTGCTCGAGATCTGCATCGTCGCACACGATGAAAGCGTCCTTACCGCCGAGCTCCATGACCACCGGGATGACCCGCTCTGCGCTGGCCTCGACGACGCGCCGCCCGTTGCGTACCGAGCCTATGAAAAGAATCGTGTCGACAGCGGAGCGTGCAAGCGCGGCGCCGGTGGGACCATATCCCTGCACCGCTTGGATGAGGTCGGGGTTGTGTCCGGCTTGTCTAACGACTTCACGGAGCGAGTCGACGAATTTCGCGCTCGACCATGCGACCCATTCGGACGGCTTGAGCACGATCGCGTTGCCTGACATCAGCGCTGGGATCAACGGATTGACGATGTTCTGAAAAGGGTAGTTCCAAGGAATGATCGCGGCGACGACACCGAGAGGGTGGTATTCGAGGCGCGCCTTCTTGTGCATCAGCAAGCCGGCGGAGACGCGCTCAGGGCGAAGATGCTTCTCGCCATTTTTGATCATCCACCGAAACTTCTCGCAGGTCGGCCAGATCTCCCCCATGAGCGCGTTCTCGCGCGTCTTGCCAGAGTCGCGCTGCACCGTGAGACAGATCTCGTCCTTCTTGTCGACCGTGTATGCGAGCAGCTGACGCAAGACTTCGCGGCGCTCCTCGAAGGAGGTCGTGCGCCACTCCTTCTGCGCGACCTTCGCGCGCGCTACCGCGGCATCGACATCCTCGGCGGAGTCGATGGGCACGTCGCCAAGCGGCTCCCGTGTGGCGGGGTCGACGCATGGAATATGGGTCGGTTTCTCGATCGGCTCGGATTGCCGCTCCATCGAAATCGGAATTGACATTCTGATTTTCGCCTTTATCATTCCGACCCACACGTGTCA
>Ga0209165_10000474_pt1 | contig 13657 bp, 11 predicted proteins | sample tdAd001_FD_187122 | JGI IMG/M metagenome (GOLD analysis project Ga0209165, IMG submission 187122) | Marine sediment microbial communities from the Atlantic coast under amendment with organic carbon and nitrate - tdAd00.1 (SPAdes)... | ecosystem: Environmental > Aquatic > Marine > Coastal >... | reverse complement strand
TGCGGGATGACAGTTTCAGTATCGTCGCGGGATAACAGTTTCAGTATCGTCGAGGTAGCTGATCTGGATTATGATAAGCGCTTTTCCACCGACAGTTACTTTTCCGGCAGGTGGTTTATCGACTCGAAACAGATGATTACCCGCAATCGTTTCGGATGCCTGGTTGCCGAACTTTATGCTGATGGTCCCGTCAACGGCATAGACCAATAAGATATCTCCGTCGACTGGAATTTCTGCATCAGTGGGGTAGTGCAGCGGGTTCACACTTGCTGAACAAAACTCCCGCCACGCCATGACGTTGAAGTCTTTGATCGGCCCGCCATGCAAACTGGCCTCGGTTTCGACTTCCCCATCGAAACGGGCCGCCTGCAAGGGCTCTAGCAGTCGATCGCATTGGCCGTTGCCATGATTCAGGGTGATGCCCTCACCCTGCAGCAACAATAACGTCCTGTCGTAACCGCTGAAATCAGAGAATCGACCATCACTAACGACATCGGCGATACTCAGGCGCCAGGCGAAATCGGTGGATTCCGGTAGATATTCGGCCAGTAATTCTAGCGTATGCCCGAGCCCGTTCCGCCATGGCATCGAGCGGAAGCTGTCAGGCGGGTAGATCTGGTAGTCACTCATCGAATTAATTTAGCGATTGATTTCACCGCTCGGCACCTGCGTTGGTAGCGATTGCACAGCCGCCACTACCAACGCGGCTGGTTTCATAACTCGATTGCACCCAGGTTGAGCCCATGTTCACGCGCGCATTCTTTTGCACTTTCGTAACCGGCATCGGCGTGGCGCATAACACCGGTGGCGGGGTCGTTCCACAACACCCGCTTGATCCGTTGCGCCGCGGCAGCACTACCGTCACAGCAAATCACCAGCCCCGCATGTTGCGAATAACCCATGCCCACACCACCACCGTGGTGAAAGGAAACCCAGGTGGCGCCACCAGAGGTGCTCAACAACAGGTTTAACAGGGCCCAGTCGGAGACCGCGTCCGAGCCATCCATCATGGCTTCGGTTTCGCGGTTAGGGCTTGCCACAGAACCCGAGTCGAGATGATCTCGCCCGATCACCACGGGAGCCTTCAATTCGCCCGAGGCAACCATTTCGTTGAACGCGAGTCCTAACCGATCACGGTCACCGAGCCCGACCCAGCAGATGCGTGCCGGCAAGCCCTGGAAACTGATACGCTCCTGCGCCATATCGAGCCAGTTGTGCAGATGCGGGTCATCGGGAATCAGCTCCTTGACTTTGGCATCGGTCTTGTAAATATCTTCCGGATCGCCCGAAAGTGCTACCCAGCGAAACGGGCCCACCCCTTTACAAAACAGGGGGCGGATATAGGCTGGCACGAAACCTGGGAAATCAAATGCATTCTTGACTCCCTGGTCAAATGCTTCCTGGCGAATATTGTTACCATAGTCCACGGTGGGTATACCCTGGCCATGAAACGCCAGCATCGCCCGTACATGCACCGCCATCGACTTACGCGCTTCGGCGGCGACCAGCTGTGGATCGGTGTTACGTCGTATCGCCCATTGCTCCATGCTCCAGCCGATCGGCAGGTAACCATTGACCGGGTCATGCGCCGAGGTCTGATCGGTCACCAGGTCCGGCTTAGTCCCGCGCTGCACCAGTTCCGGTAAAATTTCACCGCCATTACCGAGCAGCCCCACCGAAACCGCTTCGCCCTTGCTGCAGGCCTCATCGATTAACTGTAACGCGTGATCGAGGGAATCAGCCTTCTTGTCCAGGTAGTTGGTACGCAGGCGAAAATCGATACGGTCTTCGTCACATTCGATGCAAAGTATGCTGAATCCCGCCATGGTCGCCGCGAGCGGTTGCGCCCCGCCCATGCCGCCAAGACCCGAAGTCAGAATCCACTTGCCGCTGGTATCGCCATCGAAATGCTGCCGTCCAGCCTCGACGAAAGTTTCATAGGTTCCCTGGACAATGCCCTGGCTACCGATATAAATCCATGAACCCGCGGTCATCTGTCCGTACATCATCAAACCCTTGCGATCGAGCTCGTTGAAATGTTCCCAGTTGGACCAGTTCGGCACCAGGTTGGAATTGGCAATCAATACCCGCGGTGCGTCGATGTGCGTCTTGAATACGCCCACCGGCTTACCCGACTGAACCAGCAGGCTTTCGTCGTCATTCAACTCTTTCAGGCATTCAAGAATTTTGTCGTAACACTCCCAGTTGCGCGCCGCGCGACCGATGCCACCATAGACGATGAGCTGCTCGGGTTTTTCGGCAACCTCGGGATCCAGGTTATTCTGAATCATTCGGTAGGGCGCTTCGGTAAGCCAGCTTTTACAGGTCAATTCACTGCCGCGCGGAGCGCGAATTTTACGACTGTTGTCGGTGCGGTCTAAAGGCATGGTCGGTTCCTCATTTAATTACTGTTATCGCATTCGATATTCGTTGGTGGCATAACGCGCGCCCAGATCATAGCGATCCCCGGGGTAGGTTAATGTCACATAGGTAATCACCTGGCCGTTTTTCCAGGTGCGCCGGATCAATTGCAGGCAGGGTTCGCCTGGCTTCATCAGTAGTTGCTCACAGCTGTGCGCATCGGGCAGGCAGGCGCGCACGATGTGTTCCATTTCATCGGGTTGAAACTGTTTCAATAAATAGGCCGTGGAAGTGCTATGCGTGAAATCCTGATTGATAAACTCGGGCATCGCCTGTGGGTTGACATAACGCATCTCCAGCTGGAGCGGGGTGTCATCCTGCAGGTGCACTGCACGCAGGTAGTAAACCGGTGCTGAGACGGAAATGCCCATTTGCGCGGCGACTTCGGCGTTTGCTTCGACCGTCTCCAGCGCCAGCACTCGCGAGCTATGACGTTTGCCACGCTGCCCAATCTCGAGCGCGATATCCTGCAGCTCGATCAGGCTTGCATGGCGTGGCGTTTCGGCGACGAACGAGCCAAGCCCGTGTACCCGGTTGATCAGGCCTTGCTGGGTCAATTCGCGCAGGGCTCGGTTAATCGTCATACGGCTTACTTCAAGCGCCGCTACCAGGTCGTTTTCCGAAGGCAGCTTTTGTCCAGCGGTCCATTCGCCGGCGGCAATTTTCCGTTGAATGGTTTTTTTGATTTGCTGATAAATCGGTTCGGGTGCCGCCTTGTTGATATCGTCGAAGCCGCCAACTACCGCGTTCATGCTGCTAACCCCGCCCGGCTGCGCCAGTTGCCGGCCTGCATCACCGCCGCACAGGGGTTGAGGCCAATCTGGTAACTCAGCATCGAGGGTTTTGCGACATTCCAGAGTACGATATCGGCTTGCTTGCCCACTTCGATCGAACCGATTTCCGTTGCCAGACCAAGCGCGCGCGCGGCGTTAATAGTCACGCCACGTAGCGCTTCTGCCGGGGTCAGCCGAAACAGCGTACAGGCCATATTCATGACCAGTAATAATGACGTTACTGGCGAGCTACCGGGGTTGGCATCACTGGCCAGAGCCATCGGTACCTTGTGTTCACGCAATGCCGCTAGCGGCGGTAACTGCGTTTCGCGCAGCACGTAAAACGCACCGGGTAGCAACACCGCTACCGTCTCACTCTGTGCCAGGCTGGCAACATCGGTTGCAGCCAGGTACTCGATGTGATCGACTGACAACGCGCCCCGGGTCGCCGCGATGACAGCACCACCGAGATCGCTCAACTGTTCGACATGCGCCTTGATCGGCAATCCCAACGCCTGCGCACAATCAAATACCCTCGTGCCCTGCGCGAGGCTGAAGGCGATCGATTCGATGAACACATCCACCGCATCGACCAGGCCTTCGGCATGCGCCCTGGGCAGCATTTCAGCGCATACCAGCGCTATATAGTCGTCGCTACGCCCGGCATATTCGGGTGGCAGCGCATGGGCACCGAGAAAAGTCTTCTGCACGCGAATCTGAAATTCTCTTTCCAGTTGCCGCGCCACACGCAACATCTTGATTTCGTTGTCGCTGTCGAGGCCATAGCCCGATTTGATTTCGATGGTGGTGACACCCTCGGCGAGCAAGCTATTGAGCCGTGGCAACGCCTGCGCGAACAACTCGGCTTCGCTGGCAGCACGGGTCGCATTTACGGTGGAGATGATGCCACCACCGCGTTGCGCGATTTCCGCATAGCTCACCCCTTCGAGGCGCATTTCAAATTCGTCGGCACGATCACCACCGTATACCAGGTGACTGTGGCAATCGATCAGGCCTGGCGTCAACAGCCGGCCCGCGCAATCGATTACCTCGGCGTCGCTCACCGCCGGCTGGTCCTGCATCGCGCCCAGCCAGGCAATTTTACCGGCCTCCACCAGCACTGCGCCATGCTCACGTAGACCGTAACCCGACTCGCTGTCGAGACAGGCAATGGTAGCGTTGATAAACAGGGTTTGAGGCATTAGACTATTCTGCACGGTTACGCGCTATACTTGTATATACAAGTATGTTACGCTCTATTTCAAACAAACGCAAGGCGCAGCATCAGGGACAAACTATGACGACAACAATCTGGGCGGCAGAGGCCTTACTTTCCAAAGGCTGGGCAGAGTCCGTCGCCATCGACGTCGATGATGCGGGCAATATTGAATCGATATCCAGTGATCAGCCCTATGTGTCGGGTGACAGGGTCGAGATATTGATTCCCGCGATTCCGAACGTGCACTCCCACGCGCACCAGCGTGCCATGTCGGGGCTTGGCGAACGCGCCGGCATCAGCGCTGATGCAGCTAAAGACAGTTTCTGGACCTGGCGCAAGACCATGTACCACTACCTGGAGAGGATCCAGCCCGAGCACCTGTTTCACATTTCGGCGCAGCTCTACCTGGAAATGCTCAAGGCCGGCTACAGCTGCGTTGGCGAATTTCAATACCTGCATCACGATCTCGATGGCTCGCCATACGCGAATCGCGCCGAAATGAGCCTGCAATGCATGCAGGCGGCGCAACAGGTTGGCCTTGGTTTCACCGCGTTACCGGTACTCTATCGTTATGGAGGTTTCGGCAGCGCCGATCCGGTCGACGGACAGAAGCGATTTCTCAATGACGCCGGGGGGTTTATCGACATCGTCACCCGCCTGCAGCAGGCGTCCGCGACGGATGCCAATATCTCGGTCGGCATCGCTCCGCACTCGCTACGCGCGATCAACGGGGAACTGCTGCGCGAAGTGATCGGCGCGCTCGACAACCTCGCCGCGATCCATGTGCATATCGCCGAGCAGACCAAAGAAGTCGAGGACTGCCTCGCCTGGAGTCAGATGCGCCCGGTGGAGTGGTTGTTCGATCAGTTCGATATCGACCCAAGCTGGTGCCTGATTCACGCCACCCACATGAACGCTGCCGAAACCACGGCGATGGCGCAAAGTGGTTGCGTGGCAGGACTGTGCCCGACCACCGAAGCGAATCTTGGTGACGGCTTTTTCAACGCGATCGATTACTTCAAGCAGGATGGTTGCTGGGCGATCGGTTCTGACAGTCATATTTCGATCGATCCGGTCGAAGAATTGCGCTGGCTCGAATATGGCCAACGCCTGCTGACGCGCAAGCGCAATGTGCTGGTGTCGCCAGGGGCAGCCAACACCGGGCGTAACCTTCTCGATGGCGCACTCAAAGGGGGTGCCCGGGCATGTGGTCGTAATATCGGTAGCATCATTGCCGGCGCCCGTGCAGATTTCATCGTGCTCGACGACCAGCACCCGCGCCTGTATGGTCGTCAACAGGATAATTTGCTCGATAGCTGGATATTCTCCGGCAATGAAAACCTGGTACGTGATGTTTATATTGGCGGTAACAAAATTATCGACCATGGCCGTCACGCCGATGAAGAAACGATTCAACGCAATTACCGAACTACGCTGAATCAACTCGCAAACTAGAGGATACGAAATTGGCCAATGATCTGTTGCTGGCACCGGGCAAGGTAACCCTCGCCGAGCTGCGTCGAATCTACCGTGAGGAGTTGAACCTGCGTATCGACGCAACCTCTAAGTCCCGCGTAGATGCTGCTGCCGAAGTCGTCGCCAGGGCCGCGCAGGGAGATGTCGGGGTGTACGGTATCAATACCGGCTTCGGCAAACTCGCCTCTACCCGCATCCCGGCAGAGCAGACTTCGCAGTTGCAGCGCAACCTGATCCTGTCGCACTGCTGCGGGGTTGGCGATCCTTTACCAGCCAACGTAGTACGCCTGATTATCGTGTTGAAGATGCTGTCGTTGGGGCGTGGCGCGTCCGGGGTGCGCTGGGAGGTGATCCAGCGGTTGCAAACCCTGCTGCAACTCGACCTGTTACCACTGATTCCGGCGCAGGGCTCGGTGGGTGCTTCCGGTGACCTGGCGCCACTTGCACATCTGACCGCCGCGATGATCGGTGAAGGGCATGTCCATTTTCAGGGCCAGAAAATGACCGCTGCCGATGCATTGCGGCTAGCGAAACTGGAGCCACTGGTACTCGGCCCCAAGGAAGGGCTCGGTATGATCAATGGTACCCAGGTATCGACCGCGCTTGCGCTCGCCGGCCTGTTCGATGCCTGGAGCCTGGCGCAAACCGCATTGATTTCCGGCGCTCTGACCACCGATACATTGATGGGGTCGACCCGGCCATTTCGATCCGAAATTCATGCATTGCGGGGCCTGCCGGGCCAGATCGACGCTGCATTTTGTCTGCGCAGCCTGCTCGATGGCTCGGCAATTCGCGAATCTCATCGAGACGATGACGAACGCGTGCAGGATCCTTATAGCTTACGCTGTCAGCCCCAGGTCATGGGTGCCTGTATAGATCAGTTCCGGCAGGTCGCGCAAATGCTGGAAATCGAAGCCAACGCAGTCACCGACAATCCAATTGTCGTGATCGAAGACGGGTCGATCCTGTCGGGTGGCAACTTCCATGCCGAACCGGTCGCATTCGGCGCTGACCAGTGTGCGCTTGCCATATCCGAAATCGGATCAATCACCGAGCGTCGCATCGCTACCATGGTCGACCCGGCGCAAAATTTTGGCTTGCCGGCGTTTATGTCACCCGACCCCGGCCTCAACTCGGGCTTCATGGTCGCCGAGGTCACCGCGGCCGCATTGATGGCTGAAAACAAACAACGCGCCGCGCCCTGTTCTATCGACTCGACGCCCACCAGCGCCAACCAGGAAGACCATGTATCGATGGCCTGCCACGCGGCGCGGCGACTGACCGAAATGAATCACAACCTCGCGCATATTGTTGCCATCGAACTATTGATTGCCACCCAGGGCGTTGAATTCCGGGCGCCGGTAGAAACCAGCAAGCACCTGCGACTGGTGATGCAAAAGGTTCGCGATCATGTGGCACCGCTTGGCGGTGATCGCTACCTCGCGGATGACATCGCCACAGTAAAGCAACTGGTTATGGAACGCAGCATTATCGCCGCGCTTACCGAAAACGATATACTGCCACTGCTTAAACCATGATGCCCGTCGTCGAGACGGGTAGTAGCCCGGTACTGCTCGCCCAACCACATGGCGGCACCGAGATTCCGCAATCGATACTGGCGCGCCTCAATCAGCACGGTCACGCGCGGGCTGACACGGACTGGCATATCAACCGGCTCTACGCAGGCCTGGCTGCTAATGTCACCATCGTCAGCACAACGGTGCACCGCTATGTCATCGATGCCAACCGCGACCCTGCCGATCAATCGTTATACCCGGGACAAAACACTACCAGCCTGTGCCCGACCACGACCTTCGATGGTGACGAAATTTATCACCATGGGCAGGCACCCTCGGTCGATGAAATCAACCAACGTCAACAACTTTATCATCAGCCTTACCACGATGCGCTGCGCGAGCAACTCGAACGTATTCATCAGTTGCACGGATATGCGATTCTCTACGATTGTCATTCAATTCGTTCACTCGTGCCCTATCTATTCGATGGCAAGCTCCCCGATTTCAATATCGGTACGAATAGTGGGGTCAGTTGTGATCCGGCAATCGAGTCGGCGGTACAGGGCGTCTGCGCTGCCGCCAGAGACTATAGCGCGGTAAGCAATGGTCGTTTCAAGGGGGGCTGGACCACACGACACTATGGCGAACCCGGGCGCGGATTTCACGCTATCCAGATGGAGCTGGCGCAGTGCAATTATATGCTTGAGCGGGATCCGTGGAACTACGCTGACGACAAGGCCGCTAAACTTCGTGTTATTCTTGCCGAAATCCTGCAAACCCTGTCTACCGTCCTGGACTAAACCTCTAACATAAATGCTGCAGATCAATACAGACCCGATCGGCAAGGGGAAGGAACGAGCGTGCTTCGTTCACCCTGACGATCCGCAAAAGGCGATTAAGATTTCGATCGGTAACGTCAGCGAACAATCGCGTCGGGAAATAAAATTTTATCAAAAACTAAAAAAACGCGACGGCGATATCGATCCACATATTCCCCGCTTTTACGGTCTCTGCGGGACCAACCTGGGACAGGGCATAGTAGTCGATCTGATCCGCGATCAGGATCAGGAAATTTCGAAGCCGCTGAACTGGTATCTGGCCGAGGGCTATCCAATCGAAGACTTCGAGCCTTACCTCGACGAGTTAAAAAAATCATTCCTGCAGAATCTGGTAATTTTTAATCACGACATGACGGTCGGTAACCTGTTGTTCCAGAAGATCTCGGATACCTCCGCTCGCCTGGTTGCGATCGATGGCCTGGGAGATGTCGTCGCACTTGACTGGCTCGACGTCTTCCCGTCGCTGGTGCGGCGGAAAATATCTCGCCGCTGGACGCGTTTCATTGCCCGGGTATACCGCAGCCATGAAGTACGTTTGCAGCGTGAAGCCCTGGCACGAGATCCACAGCTCGTTGCCAGGTCTCTGAAACCTTTTTACTAGCAAGCACCAGGTCTATGAACTGGTCTGTTTTAACGGCTGCTCTCAGGCAATATTTCCATCCACCCGCAATAGCAGCAGGACTGGCATCGGTGCTGATCGGCTATAGCAGTTCGGCGGTCATCATTTTCCAGGCTGCCAGGGCAGCAGGTGCCAGCACTGAACAAATCGGATCATGGATGATGGCGCTCGGCATCGGCATGGGGCTGACTACCTTCGGCCTGTCCTGGCGCTATAAAATGCCGATTATCACCGCCTGGTCAACTCCCGGTGCGGCCTTGCTGGCGACCTCGCTGGAAGGCATCAGTATGCCCGAAGCGATCGGTGCCTTCGTTTTCTCGGCAATACTGATTACCTTATCCGGAATCACCGGCTGGTTCGAACGTATTATCGACCGCATACCGTTGCCGCTCGCCGCTGCCATGTTGTCCGGCATTCTGTTTCAGTTCGGCATCGACGCTTTCCTGTCGTTGCAATCCCGGTTTGGCCTGGTACTGACGATGTTTATCGTTTACCTGGTCGCAAAAAAGTTTATCCCACGCTATACCATTTTACTCGTCCTGATCGTCGGTCTGCTATGGTGCGGGTTTCAGGGCCTGCTCGATTTTTCTGGTTTTACCCTGGCGGTTAATGCCCCGCAGCTGGTAACGCCGTCGATTTCTCTTAGCGCTTTGATAGGGATTGGCATTCCACTATACGTGGTTACGATGGTATCGCAGAATATTCCCGGTATCGCGGTCTTGCGCACCGCAGGTTACCGGGCACCGATATCACCTATAATAGGCTGGACAGGATTTACGACCCTGTTACTGGCACCCTTCGGTGGCTTTGCGATCAATCTCGCGGCAATAACCGCCGCCATCTGTACTGGTCCGGAGGCACATGCAGATTCGACCAAACGCTATGTCGCGGGCCTGAGTACCGGTTTTTTTTACTTGCTGCTGGGCATTTTCGGCAGCGCTATCGCGGCGTTGTTCGCCGCCTTTCCAGCCGAGTTTGTACTGGCGCTCGCAGGGCTCGCACTGCTATCCACGATCGCCAACAGCCTCTATACTGCCGTCTCCGATGACGCGTCACGCGAAGCCGCGGTGATAACCTTCGTGGTAACCGCGTCAGGAATCAGCCTGTTCGGCATCGGTGCGGCGTTCTGGGGTCTGGTTGCCGGTGGCGTCGCCAATCTTGTGTTCAGCAGAAAAAAAGTAATCAAATGAAACCACTATTCCATCCAAGCCTGTATGAGTTTGGCCAACCGCAGCCCTCCTACTGGGAGGCAACTGCGAGTAATAATAGCCTGCCCCGTGAACCACTCAAGGGAACAGAAAGTTGCGACGTTGCGATCATCGGCGGCGGCTATACCGGACTTTCCGCCGCACTACACCTGGCGCGTGATTTCAGCGTCGATGTATGCCTGCTCGAGGCCGGGCATATCGGCTGGGGCGCGTCAGGTCGCAACGGCGGCTTTTGCACCATGGGCGCAACCAAGGTTTCGCTGAAGTCCCAATTGGCCAAATTCGGGGTCGAACAAACCCGACACTTCTATCAAAGCCAGGTCGAGGCAGTGAACCTGGTGCGCAGTCTCGGCACGGATGAAAACATAGACTACCTGCCACAGGGCGACTGCGAGTATATTGTTGCCGATAGTGACGCACATTTTGCCAGGTTGAAAAAAACGGCTGACATCGAAACTACGCTGCTCGGTGTTGACGTCAGCATCCACAGCCAGGACGAGTTTCGCGAAATCGGTTACGACTCACCGCATCAGCATGGCGCTATCGCGCTTCGACCTTCTTTCGCGCTGCACCCCCTGCGCTATGCGCAGGGACTTGCAGCCGCCGCGCATCGCCGCGGTGCGAGGATACATCCTCACAGCGAAGTTTTACACTGGCACAAACAGGCGGATGGCAGCCACCTGCTCGAAACCGCCGAAGGAAGTTTGAGTGCTAAGCAGGTGATCCTCACCGGCAATGGCTTCATGCCTGAGCATTTGCATCGCGGCGTGCAGGGCCGACCCTTACCGCTGCAAAGCGCCATCGTGGTTACACGCCCCATGAGTGATGACGAATTAAAACAAAAGGGCTGGCATACCGAAAGCCCGGCAATTAACTCGAGCCACATGTTTTTTTATTACCGGTTGCTAAGCGATAAACGTTTCATGCTCGGCGGTCGCGCCAATCACATCGGCGACCCGGCAGGAGCGGAACAAACCTTTGCCGGACTAAAGCAGTCGATTGCGCGAATGTGGCCTCAATTTGCCGATCTCGAGTACAGCCATCAATGGCGTGGCCTGGTTTGCTTTGCGCTCAACTTGCGGCCATCCATCGGCAGAATGCCCGAGGACAAATCAGTATACTTTGCCTACGGCTATCACGGTAATGGCGTCAACAGCGCGACCTGGAGTGGCCGTGAACTCGCCAGGTGGCTCGCCGGGAAAGACTCCGGTAACAGCCTGTTACCAAAACACTTGCCGGCGATCATGCGCGGCCGGCCGCCCAGGTTTCCACTCGCGTTCTTGCGTCGCCAGTATTTGCGCGCCGGCCTGGGCATCTACAGATTGCGCGACTACTTCGATTTCTAGCTGACCGCCACGATGGATATTTTCGACATTAACTTATCCGGCGAACCGGGCATGGCGATTATTGCCCTGGTTGCCTTTGGCGGCGGCCTGGTGCGTGGTTTCACCGGGTTTGGCGGCCCGGCGTTTATCCTCGCCATCCTGACTTTGTTCTTTACCCCGTATAGTGTCGTCGCCAAGATCCTGGTGGTTGATTTCATTGCCAGTGTCTACCTGTTCAAGGCGGTTTACCGGCAAATCGACTGGCGCGCTACCGTAAGCATGGTCATTCCAACCCTGATATTCATGCCCCTCGGACACTGGCTGTTGATTGAGCTGGACCCGCTCTGGATGAAGCGTGTGATGGCACTGATTATTTCAGTTGCCTGCGTGATGATGCTGATTGGATTTCGCTACAAACATCCAATGACTACTGCGTGGCTGGTTTTCGTGGGCAGCATCGCCGGTGCCATTTTCGGTGGTACCTATATCGCCCTGGTCGCAGTGGTTTTTATACTGCTTGGTCCCTACGATAAACATGCAGGACGCACGCTGATTATCTCCTGGTCGTTGTTTACCGTGCTGGGCTTTGCACTGATTTCTGCGCTCAGCGGGACCACTGGAGTGGATGACGTGATCGCCGCGGCACCGGGAGCCGTAACCTATTTGCTCGGTACCTGGATCGGCTCGCATGGCTTTCGCAAATCGAGCGAAAAGCTGTTCCGCCGAGCTGCCATCGCGACGCTGCTGGTGTTATCGATTATCAATCTGGTAAGTTGAAAAAGCTGACCTCCCGGAAACTTAAGACCAGCAGCCGGGTTCGATCCAGGTGGGCGCTTTAATTTGAGTACAGATGACGCTTTGTCGTCCCCGGGGTTCCAGATTTTAGTCACCGTTTGCGATAAAGCAGAACCTGGAGTCCCCTGTATCGGCAATCGAATTCGCCCCGAAAAGAAGTTTTCAATACTGTCGCCATGTGACTAGAATGCAAATTCGTAATTGATTCGACGGCGTAGTTTCATATGGCTGACCTTGAACTTTGCTATACACCCGCCACTGAATTGGCCCGCAGATACCGGATCAAGGATATTTCGCCGGTTGAGGTTATCCGGAATTCCCTCGATCGAATTGACGAGGTCAATAAATCACTCAACTGCTTCTGCTTTACTTACCCCGACGAAGCCCTGGCAAAGGCTAAAGCCGCCGAACAAGCGTTTGCGACGGGTAACGCTCGCCCGCTTGAGGGTATTGCGCTGGCGATCAAGGATTTTACGCCTACGAAGGGCAAGGTGACGACGCGCGGTTCCAGGTTGCTGCAAAACTGGGTGCCCGACTGGAATCCGGTGCTGGTCCAACGGCTTGAAGCTGCTGGAGCGATTATGGTGGGCAAGACGACCACGCCGGAGTTTGCAACCTCAGGATTTACCGATTCACCGTTGTGGGGAGTCACCCGCAATCCCTGGAACAGGTCACGCACACCCGGCGGATCGTCAGGTGGATCGGGCGCTGCTGTAGCTTCGGGCTGTGTACCGATTGCCGAAGGCACCGACATGGGTGGTAGCGTGCGTATTCCCGCCGCGCTGTGCGGTATTGTTGGGCTCAAACCGAGCCTTGGTCGTATCCCAATGGATATCATCGACACAGCCTACTGCAATATTTCGCATTTTGGACCACTGACGCGTACCGTTAGCGACGCCACACTTTTTCTCGATACCGTGCAGGGCGAGCACCCTGCCGACATCCAGTCTTTACCTCGGTGCGAACTGGCTAGTCCCCCGCCTGATGACGTAAAGGGTATGAAGTTTGCCCTCGATGTTACGCTCGGATTTTGCGCAGTTGATCCAGATGTAGAAGCTAACCTGCTCAACACAGCAAATGCTTTACAAGATGCCGGGGCCGTTATCCAGCAGGTTGACCTGGGTTGGGACAAGAGAATTGTCGACCTATGGTATGGCAGCTGGGGTATCTTCATGGCGGCCTTTTATAAACATATCACCGACGTGCCACTGGATGAAAATCGCGAGCGAATGAGCGAAGGCCTGGTGAGACTTATAGAAAAGGGCCTGAAAATCGATGCGGTAAGTGCACGACAGTGGGAATTTGAACGTACCCGCTACTGGCGAAAACTGGGCGCAATACTGGAAGATCACCATGCCTTACTTTGCCCGACCATGGCGATTACCGCCCCACCCGTGGAAATGCGTGACTGGGATTTCAGCGGAGTCAACGAAAAGGGCCTGCTCGAGTGCATGGACATGACTTC
>Ga0209165_10000472_pt1 | contig 13718 bp, 11 predicted proteins | sample tdAd001_FD_187122 | JGI IMG/M metagenome (GOLD analysis project Ga0209165, IMG submission 187122) | Marine sediment microbial communities from the Atlantic coast under amendment with organic carbon and nitrate - tdAd00.1 (SPAdes)... | ecosystem: Environmental > Aquatic > Marine > Coastal >... | reverse complement strand
TAGCATGCGAGATAACCCCGGCATGAAGCCCACGCCAGCCGGCATGCACAGCAGCCACCTAGCTACCGTACTGATCACAGATCAGCACCGGCAGGCAGTCCGCAGTCATCACTACGCAGACATGTCCAACGCTACTGGTCCAGGAGCCATCTGCCTCGGCCCCGGTTTCATCCGGCTCAGCAGTCACGATTCGGTTGCTGTGCACCTGCTGTAACCAGACGGGTTCAGCTGGCAGGCCGAAATGTTCACGTAACAGTGTCCTGTTTCGTTGTACCGTTGCAGCATCATCCCCGGTGTGGGCTGCCAGGTTGAAACTGCTAAATGGCCCGCTGCTGCAACCGCCGGCTCTAAGCGTAGCCAGGGCATGGACATTAGCCGGTGCCGGCCAAACCGGTGTGATAAACCCAGGCGATTCAAGCTCAGTTCCCATGCTGTTGCATATCCTTTTCCAGGGCCGTCAGTAACCGCACCATATCGTCGGGTAGCGGTGACTTCCACGTAAACTGCTTACCGCTTTGCGGATGAACCAGGCTTAAGCTGAATGCATGCAGGGCCTGGCGCCTGAATGTACGCAGTTGTTTGATGAATTCAGCATCAGCCTGTGGCGGTATGCGCTGTCTTCCAGCATACACCGGATCACCAATGACTGGATGACGTATGTGCTGCATATGAACGCGGATCTGGTGCGTTCTTCCAGACTCCAGTTTTAGCTGTACGTGTGTGTGTTCGCGATACCGGGTTATTACACGATAATGTGTCGTTGCCGGCTTTCCATCATCACGTACACACATGCGCACGCGGTCACGCGAGTGCCTGCCAACAGGCGCATCAACGGTGCCCCCCGCGGTAATAACGCCCTGCACTATGGCCTGGTATTCCCTCTTCATGGTGCGTTGTTGCAGCTCCTCTACCAGATGCTTGTGCGCCCTGAGATTGCGTGCGACCACCATCAGTCCGGTAGTGTCCTTATCCAGTCTGTGTACGATACCTGCCCTCGGCATGCATGAGAGCCGTGTATCAAAATGTAACAAGGCGTTCAACAATGTACCATCAGCATGTCCGGCTGCAGGATGTACAACGAGCCCTGCCGGTTTGTTGAGCACAATAATATCTTCATCCTCAAAAACGATATCCAGGGGGATATCCTGCGGCTTCAACTCATCAGAGTGCTTATCCAGCTGTATATTCAGCTCCAGTATCTCATCGCCCACCAGTTTTGTTCGAGGCTTGACCACCTTGCCATCAAGCAGCACATGACCATCACGAATCCATTGCTGCAGGCGACTGCGCGAATAATCAGGAAACATGCCGGCTAAGGCTGCATCCAGCCTCTGACCCGCAAACTGCTCGGAAACGTGCTTGATAATGGGATTTTCGACGACAGATTCAGACATTGAGTGAGAATATTTGAACTCGGGTATAATGCGCCATTCTAACGGAACACAGTTTCACCAACGAATTCTTTTTGTTAATGCGACATACTCTATCTACGTTACTTCTGGTCACTTCATGCTTACTGCTGCAGGCCTGCAGCATGTTCAAAAGTGATCCAACCGAGAACTGGACCGCGAAAGACTTTTATAAGGAAGCGAGTCAGGCGTTATATTCGGGTGAATTCGAATCGGCGATCAAGAATCTGGAGACCCTGGAAGCCCGCTTCCCTTTCGATCCATATGCCAAGCAGGCACAACTCGATATCGCTTATTCTTATTACAAATTTGATGAGCCGGATGCCGCCGTCAGTGCCGCTGACCGTTTCATGCGCCTGAACCCACGTGATCCCAATATCGATTATGTCTATTACCTGAAAGGACTGGTTAATTTCAAACGCGGCACCGGCATCCTGGATGGCTGGTTCCCACGTGACCAGGCCGAACACGAGACTGAAACTCTGCATAATTCTTTCAACGACTTCTCCACCCTGGTGCGGCGTTATCCTGATAGCAAGTACGCAGGCGATGCTTATCAGCGGATGATTTATCTACGCAATGAACTCGCCCAGCATGAAATCAGCGTAGCTGAATATTACCTGTCAAGAAAAGCGTGGATGGGGGCAATCAATCGCGCCAAAATCGTGATCGAACGCTATGAACTGTCCATCTGGCGCAAACGTGCGCTGGAAATAACGGTCATTGGCTACAAAGAACTCGGGCTGACAGATCTGGCAGCCGACACCCAGCGTATCCTTGATCTCAACAAGGATGTGGCCAGCAACCTGACTGATTTTGACAACGACCTGGAAAAACCGCCGGAATCAAGCTGGTATAAATTCTGGTAGGCTACCCCGCATATTGCACGAAGGATCTGGATTTTAGGGGCAGGCGTAGTTAAACATGTGATTTGGCCGCGACAAAAATGTCATGAGCATTTTTGAACGCACAAAGTGCGGCCCCGAATGATAATGAGGGGTGGAGGGCAGGAAGCCCGAAATAATAACGCTAAGGGCGCAAAAAGCGCTATACCCTGTAGTCATGTATTTGTGTTGTTCGCGTTCTTAGCGTTCTTAGCGTTTTTCGCGGCTCATTATTTTTGATGAATATCCGCGAATGTCCAAACACAGCAATTCAGATGAAAATATGACATGGGAAAATCTGACGCTGTTTGCCAGATAAAATACAGACCACTACAACTAATGAGCATTCCGTGTCCGCCTTCATGCAATATGCAGGCTACCTTCGCCGATAACCCGAAGTAATCGGGTAGCGCCGGTCGCGACCGAAAGCACGTCTTGTGATGCGTACGCCAGGGGCTGATTGCCTGCGTTTATACTCATTGCGCTGCACCATGCCAAGCACATGATCAACCGTTTCCCGATCAAATCCAGCCTTTACTACTTCATCAGCTGGCATGTCCTGTTCAACCGACAATTCCAGGATTCGGTCGAGCACCTCGTAGGCAGGCAGCGAATCCTGGTCAAGCTGATCTTCTCTAAGTTCTGCACTGGGCGCCCGGGTGAGTACACGTTCGGGTATCACCTGCCCCAGCGAATTCCGGTAATGGCACAGGCGATAGACCAGGGTTTTGTACACATCCTTTATCGGCGCAAAACCACCGCACATATCACCGTATAAGGTGGCATATCCAACGGCCATCTCGCTTTTATTGCCCGTCGTCAGCAGCATGCGGCCCGTCTTGTTTGATATTGCCATCAGAATAAGGCCGCGGCAGCGCGCCTGAATGTTCTCCTCTGTTGTATCCGGTTCGGCGCCTCTAAACACGTTATGTAGAGAATCCAGAAATGCTTCAAAGGCATTCTCTATTGAAATCACGTCATAGCGAATACCCAGCGCACGCGCCTCGGCTTCAGCATCCTCACGACTTATGCTTGCGGTATAGCGCGATGGCATCATCACCGCCTGTACATTATCCGGGCCGAGAGCGTCGACCGCGAGCGCCAGCGTCAACGCCGAATCGACACCACCGGAAAGTCCGACTATGACACCACTGAAACCATTCTTGATTACAAAATCCTTTACCCCGAGAACCAGCGCCTTGTAAATGGCCTCCTCCTGCTGTAAAGCTTGAGTGGATCCTTCTGTTACTGTAACAGGCCCGTCATCAGTGAGGTCGATGAGTTCGATCGCCGGCTCAAATGCGGCTGATCTGCGAATTACATTACCTGTAGCGTCAACAACCAGCGATTCACCATCAAATACGAGCTCATCCTGGCCTCCAACCATATTGATATAGAACATGGGCAGCCCGTTTTCCATGCAGCGTTGTTCCAGCATATAAATCCTCTCTGCATATTTACCGCCATGGAATGGAGAGGCATTGATCACAATGATGGCATCTGCACCAGCGGCTTTTGCATCAGCGACCGGTCCCGGTTCCCACGCGTCTTCACATATCACAACGCCAAAGCGGCGCTCATTAAGTGCCACAACACGGGTTTCATTTCCGTGAGAAAAATAACGTACTTCATCGAACACAGAATAATTCGGCAGGGACTGTTTATGGTATTCAGCAACGCATTGACCGTTAGACAACCATAGCGCCGTGTTATATAGCTTGCCCTGATGTTTTGCAGGAAGGCCAAGCACGATATCGGTGGCTGACACCGCTCGTTTTATGTTCTCTACAGCTGTTTCAACCTGGGTGATGAATCCCGGACGGTACAGTAAATCTTCAGGTGGATAGCCTGTCAGCGCCAGTTCCGGAAAAATCACCAGGCCTGCCCCCTGCCTGGCAGCAGTTTGTGTCAGCTCGATGATCTTGCGTGTATTACCCTTGATGTCGCCGACAAGAAAATTATCCTGTACCATGGCGACTCTGACAGATTTACTCATTTATCATCTCTTTTTAATTTCAGATCACTGCTATGCTTCGTACTCTAATCATTATTGCAGCAATTCTGCTTGTATTTATCATTATAAAGAACCGGCTCAACAGCAGGAGCCTGCAGCAGAAAAAACCAGATTCGACAACAACGGACAATATAGTGAAATGCCTGCAGTGCGAGACCTATATCCCCAGAAAAGAGGCTATTATCTCAGGTACCGAATCATTTTGTTGTGAACAGCATCAACGGGACTGGGAAAAAGGCCATAAAAACTGATACTGATAGACCAACATTGAATCCTGGCCAGCAAAACCCCAGCTGGCAATACCTGCGCCTGTTTAATTATTACAGAAGCGCGCTGGCGCTGCTTTTTCTGATATTGTATCTCAACGGCTGGGCAGAGCAGTTCATCCGCCCTTCTGATTATAATCCGCAGCTGTTCTACTGGGCGACGGTCGGTTACATATCAGCCTGTTTCGTTTTCATGCTCAGCCTGCATCTTCACAAACCCGGACTCGATACCCAGGTCATCATTCAGACCTGTGTTGACGTGATGGTCATTATCGCCTTGATGCACGCAAGTGGCGGAGTTCGATCAGGTTTTGGCATGCTGCTTATTATCAATCTGTCCCTCTCCAGTATATTTTTAACACGCCGCGTGACCTTGTTCCTGGCTGCGGCGACGTCACTTGCACTGCTGGGTGAAAATATTTACTCGCAGCTGGCACTACCTGAGTACCGCGAGGCCTATGTGCAGACCGGAATTCTCGGCATAGTCATATTCAGCTTTGCTTTTTTAACATCGATTATTGCCAGGCGCATGCGTGAGAGTGAGCAATTGGCCACTGAACGCAGTCGTGAACTTAAAAGCGTGATTCAGATGAACGAGCATATCATTCGCAACATGCGTACAGGTATTCTGGTTGTCGATCCAAACGGCGTTATCCAGATGGCCAATAATGCAGCAATCAGCTTGCTTGGATATACACATATAGATAACGACGCAAGACTCAAGCAAATACTGCCTGAACTGTATGATCGCTTTATTGATTGGCAAAACAGCATTGAATATATTCAGCATAAACCTGTACAGCAGAGCCATGGCCTTCCTGACCTTCAGCCCGGCTTTAGCCGCATCGAGCCTGCTGCGGGCAACAACAGTTCAACACTTGTATTTCTCGAAGATGCCAGTCAACTTAACCAGCGTTTCCAGCAGGTCAGGCTTGCATCCCTGGGTCGCCTGACAGCCAGTATTGCACATGAAATACGAAATCCACTGGCAGCTATTCATCATGCATCTCAGCTGCTGGATGAATCCTTTGAAAGCGGGCCTGATAAAAAACTGACTGATATTATCAATACCCAGGTGCAAAGATTAAACGGTGTTGTAGAAAACGTTCTACAACTTTCACGAGAGCAGCGTGGTACTGCCGAGCACATTGAACTGCTCCCCTGGCTAAACAAATTCAAAGATGAGTATGTTGCTTCACAAGGTCTTGATCAACGCCAGATTCAAATTTATGTCAAACCTGAAGATACAACCATACTGTTTGATTCAAGTCATCTACACCAGGTCATGTGGAATCTGTGCGGTAATGCAGTTAACCATTCCAGAATACCGCTGGCTAATGTCACCATCAATTTTCAGGGTGGCATAGAAATGGAATCAAGCCAGCCATTCATAGACGTTATCGATAACGGGCCTGGTATTGATCCGGAAACTGCAAAAGAAATTTTTGATCCATTTTTCACCACAAGCAATGAAGGTACCGGACTTGGTCTATATATCACCAAGGAAGTGACGGAAAGTAACCGTGCTAAAATACGCCATATCGAATTGCCAGCGGGCGGCACCTGTTTCAGAATCTATTTTCTGCAGGCCCCTGAGCAGCAGATCAGTAAAGCTTCCAATGTTCAATAACTATGTCTTCAGCCAAAGGTACATCTGATTAATGACTGCAAAACATGTGTTAATCATTGATGATGAACCGGACATCTGTGAACTCATCGAAATTACACTTGCGCGCATGGGGCTTAACTCCCGCTCAGCGCTGAATGCTACTGATGCCTTGAAACTGATAGATACGGAACATTTTGATCTATGCCTCACTGATATGCGACTTCCCGACGGCGACGGCATTGAGATGGTCAAATATGTACAGCGAAACCACCCCAACATTCCAATTGCCGTGATAACAGCGCATGGCAATATGGAACTTGCGGTAAATGCACTCAAAGCGGGGGCATTCGATTTTGTATCAAAGCCTGTCGATATCCAGATTTTGAGAAACCTGGTGTCCTCAGCAACCACATTACCCGGTGAAGATACCAGCGGCCCTGAATCAGATAAAACAACCATAACCGGGCAATCGCTTGTTGTTGGCGCCATGATCAGCAAAATCGCAAAACTGGCGCGCAGCCAGGCGCCGGTGTTTATACACGGTGAGTCTGGCTCCGGAAAAGAGCGCGTCGCCAGAATGATTCACGAGCAGGGCTCGCGCTCCAAAGCACCCTTTGTTCCGGTCAACTGCGGCGCGATACCGGCAGAACTTATGGAAAGCGAGTTTTTCGGCCACGTCAAGGGAAGCTTCACCGGTGCAAACAACGATAAAGAAGGCCTGTTCAAGGCAGCCAGCAGCGGTACGCTGTTCCTGGATGAAATTGCCGAACTGCCATTGAACATGCAGGTCAAGCTGTTGCGTGTAATTCAGGAAAAAGCGGTGCGCGCTGTTGGCGCCGAGCATGAAATCCCGGTTGATGTGCGCATTTTGAGCGCCAGCCATAAAAACCTTGAACAGCTCGTAAGCGAAGGTCAATTACGTCAGGACCTGTACTACCGCATCAATGTGATTGACCTCACGGTGCCAAGCCTGCGCGAGAGGCATGAGGATATACCGCTACTGACTCAGCAAATGCTAAAGACAATCGCTGAAAAGTCCGGCCTCGAAAAAACACCCGGCATCAGCAGGGGCGCTGTTGAGGCGCTGATGGATTACAGTTTCCCGGGCAATGTTCGCGAACTGGAAAACATCCTGGAACGTGCACTTGCGTTGGCTGAAAACAACATCATCGATGCAAATGATCTTGTACTGAACAAACAGTCGCAGACACAACCACAATCACAAACTGCAGAAACAGCGGGTAGTTCACTCGATCTTGAAGGACAGGAAAAAAGTTCGATCATGCAGGCACTGGAAAAAACCCGCTGGAACAAAACCGCTGCCGCCAGGCTACTCGGTCTAAGCCTGCGACAGCTGCGTTACCGCCTGGAAAAATTCGGCATCGACTGAGCTCACGGAATTCGCCAGGCTCGAATAGTGTCCAACAAAATTGTCACATATTGACAATTCTGTCACTTTAAAAACGCATTACTGACTCAAACAGACACCCCTGCTGAACCATAACTGACTGATTATAATAATGTTATTATTATTTTATGGTGTTTGGCATGACATCTGCTACATGTATAACAGCTTTCAACAATAAAGCGAAGTACAGATACATAGTTAGTTAACTCATTTCTCAGGAGAGAATCATGAAGAAAACCCAAGGTTTTACCCTTATCGAACTGATGATCGTTGTAGCCATTATCGGTATTCTGGCTGCTGTAGCGATTCCTTCATACAACAGCTACATCTCAACAGCCAAGATGTCAAAAGTCACCGAGCACGCTGATGTAGCACGTCGCTTCGTCAAAGACGGTTTTGCTAAAGACGCTAGCCGTCGTGCCATGGCCCTTGTCGCTGATCCTGCCAAAGACTTCCCACTTGGTGCTGCTCTCCTGATCACCGCGCTTAACAGCGCAGGGGCGGTCGCACCTGAAAATGGTCTGCCCCCATACGCCGCAGTTGCAGATGGTGCCACCGGTGTAGTCGGTATCACTGCTTCATTTACTGGTCCCTGGACCACAGATGATACAGTAACGATTGACACACCTCAATACATTGATCTGCCTGCTAGTACTGTAGTACTGACCTATAACTAAGGTTTAGGTTTAAATGAAAAAAGCCTCCCGAATCGGGAGGCTTTTTTTTGCTTACACTATGCGCAGTGTTTAACTGAGCGAAGGCCGATACATGAAATCCACAACTCTTCATCGGCTTTTCAACACCGCTCGGTGCTATATACGGCGTCATAAACGCCATTGGTATAAAACAATGCTACATTCTAGTTAACGAGTGACTCATGTCTGAGGATTCAGCTATGCACACATACAAAACAATTAAATCAGCGGGTGGCTACACCCTGGTTGAATTGATGATTACAGCGGCCGTGATGGCTATGCTCGCGGCGATAGCCATACCTTCCTACAATGGATATATCGACTCATCCAAGCATGGAGCTGCATTGACCAATGCAGAGCTAATGCAGCCTTTTGTCGATAATTACTTTTACGAAAACGGGACCTACCTGGCAGGCACATATGATCCGGGTGGTGATGTTACTACCCTGCCGAATGCATTCGGCTGGCGGCCGGATGGCGACAATAACCAGTACAAGTACAACGTCGCAGCCTGTGGCGCCGGTACGATTAATGAATGCTATACCATTACCGTGACCTACCTGCCAGACCCGGCAATAACGGAGAGCATCACCAAACTGCCTGCACCGTAGCTATAACGGCACCCTTGTCCCAAAATAAAAACAGAACCCGGTGATGCATCATCGGGTTTTTTATTGATTAAGGCAACTCTGATTAATTCTCATAAAACTCTGCGGGCTTTTAAGCGTACAGATTCAGCGCATCCATGCGCTTCACCTCTACGAGGCTACCGTGAAAATTTGTTCCCGACAAATTATTCAAGGCATGTTTCGCGATGAAGGGCCATCCCCTTCATAAGAGACATAACGCAGAAGATGTGTGCTTAAAAGCCCGCCCTTTTGGGCTGCGCCAGAATTTATGATAATTGATCAGAGTTGCCTTTAATAGACCTCTAAACTAGCTGCGGCAAAGCAGCTGAATTACTGGTTTTAGGCGATATTCTTCCTATAATCCTTATTATCTGAGCTAACAATATTTAACCAACAGGACACATCCTGCTGGTATCAGGGCTTAACAATCGAAGTACGGGGACTGCAATGAGCGCCGAACCAAAACTGAGCGGGCTGTCTCGCAAGCTTGTTAAAGACGGCTTGCTGGATAAGGAAAAAGCGATTACCGCTTTGAAAAGTGCGCATGATGAGAAAATCAGCTTCACTCAGTACCTGGTCAATAATAATGTGCTTACTGCAAGCAGGATTGCAATGGAAGCATCCAATGAATTCGGTCTTCCGGTTTTCGACATTGATGTGCTCGACTCTGAAACCATTCCGCACGATATCGTCGACGACAAGCTAATCACCAGGCACCATGCGGTACCACTTTTCAAGCGCGGCAACAGACTCTACGTAGGTATCTCGGATCCTACTAATCTCGCAGCCATCGATGATATCAAATTCCAGACCGGCACCAATACAGAAGCCGTACTGGTAGAAGAAAACAAGCTTTCAAAATTTATCGACAAGCTGCTTGAGGAACAAGATAGCCTCGACGATGGCCTGGATGATGATCTGGAAGATATAGAATTTGCCGACACCGATGAATCGCCGGTTGCTGCAGCAGAAGCTGCCAGCGCAGTTGACGACACGCCTGTTGTCAAATTCGTCAATAAAGTGCTGCTCGATGCCATCAAGAAAGGCGCTTCCGATGTTCACTTTGAACCCTATGAGAAAAAATACCGTGTACGCCTGCGCATAGACGGTGTTTTACGTGAAGTATCCAAGCCACCTACTGCGATGGGTCTAAAACTGGCAGCCCGTCTCAAGGTAATGTCAAAAATGGATACGGCGGAAAGGCGAGTTCCGCAGGACGGCCGTATTAAGCTGAAAATCTCAAAAAGCAAGGCCATCGATTTTCGTGTTAACACCCTGCCGACACTGTTTGGTGAAAAAGTAGTATTGCGTATTCTGGACCCCTCCAGTGCGCAGCTGGGTATTGATGCGCTCGGCTATGAACCCGAGCAGAAACAAAAATATCTGGATGTGCTGGCCAATCCATATGGCATGATCCTGGTAACCGGTCCGACCGGTAGTGGTAAAACCGTATCCCTGTATACCGGACTGAATATTCTCAATACCGAAGACAGAAACATATCGACCGCCGAGGATCCGGCAGAAATCAACCTCGAGGGTATCAACCAGGTCAATGTCAATAATAAAGTCGGACTTGATTTTGCTTCAGCCCTCAGATCCTTCCTGCGCCAGGACCCGGACATCATTATGGTTGGTGAGATCCGTGACCTGGAAACGGCTGAGATTGCAATCAAGGCGGCACAGACCGGCCACATGGTGCTGTCCACCCTGCATACCAATGACGCACCGCAAACACTGGCGCGTCTGGTTAACATGGGTGTCCCCCCCTTCAACATTGCATCTGCGGTATCACTGATCATTGCCCAGCGCCTGTCCCGTCGTCTGTGCGAACACTGTAAAACAGCTGAAGAAATACCCCTGGCGGCACTGAAAGAAGAAGGCTTTACTGGTGAACAGATCAAGGAAGGCTTCACCCTGTATAAAGCCGTTGGTTGTGACCAGTGTTCAGACGGCTATAAAGGCCGGGTCGGTATTTATCAGGTCATGAAAATTTCTGAAGATATGGGCCAGATCATCATGAACAATGGCAATGCTCTGGATCTTGCACATCAGGCAAAAAAAGAAGGCGTGAATGACCTGCGTCAATCAGGCCTGCTTAAAGTAGTTCAGGGCATCACCAGCCTGGAAGAAGTTAACCGTGTAACCAAAGACTGATAGGACTGAATCATGGCACAAGCACAAGCAGCAACCTTTACCTGGGAAGGCACCAACAAGCAGGGTAAACGCATCAGAGGAGAAACAACAGCTGTGAGCATCGATGCTGTCAAGGCTGAGCTGCGCAAACAGGGCGTCACCCCGAAACCAGGCAGGGTCAAGAGGAAAGGCAAATCGATTTTCAGTCGTAAGGGCAAGAGAATTGTACCTTCTGATATCGCCGTATTCAGCCGGCAAATGGCTACGATGCTCAAAGCCGGCGTTCCGCTGGTACAGGCATTTGATATCGTCGGCCAGGGCCATTCCAACCAAAACATGACGACCCTGATCATGGCGGTCAAGGCTGAAGTGGAAGCCGGCGGCACATTCGCCAGTGCACTGGCCAAGCACCCGCTGTATTTTGACGACCTGTTTGTAAGCCTGGTTGATGCCGGTGAGGCATCAGGTGCACTCGAAGACCTGCTGGATAAAGTTGCGACCTACAAGGAAAAAACAGAAGCACTGAAATCCAAAATCAAGAAAGCTTTGACCTACCCGATTGCGGTACTCGTTGTAGCCATAATCGTAACTGCTATTCTGCTGATATTCGTGGTACCGACCTTCGCCGGCATGTTTGCTGGCTTTGGCGCAGATTTACCCGCGTTTACCATGATGGTAGTAAACCTGTCCGACTTCGTAATTGAATGGGGATGGTTGATCCTGATCGGTATTGTTGGCGCTATTGTAGGATTCTCTCAAACTAAAAAACGCTCGCGCAAATTTCGCGAAAAGCTGGACGTTATTTCTCTGAAGATACCCGCATTTGGCGCATTGTTGTATAACTCGGCCATTGCGCGCTTTTCAAGAACACTGGCAACCATGTTTGCTGCCGGCGTACCACTGGTTGAAGCCATGGCCTCGGTGGCGAGTGCAGCAGGTAACAGCGTCTATACCAAGGAGATTTTACGTGTACGCGATGATATCGCCTCAGGTACGACATTACAGGCAAGCCTGTCTCAAAATAAGGCCCTTTTCCCCAACATGTTGATACAGATGGTGGGTATTGGTGAAGAATCCGGTGCGCTCGATGAGATGCTTGCCAAGGTTGCAGATTACTATGAAGCGGAAGTGGATGATGCAGTCGATAACCTGACTGCGCTGATGGAACCGCTGATCATGTCATTCCTCGCCGTTGTAATTGGTGGTCTCGTGATTGCAATGTATCTACCTGTGTTCAAGATGGGTGAAGTTGTTTCACAACATTAAATCCTTTTGGAAATACTCAGCGTATTCAAGGCAGAACAATGGCTGTTTTATACAGCCGTTGTTCTATTCAGCCTTTGTGTAGGCAGCTTTCTGAATGTCGTGATCTATCGCCTGCCGCTGATGCTGGAACGTGAATGGCGTCAGCAATGCCATGAATTCCTCGAGGTCGAAGCTCCAGGGGGGAATGAACAGGTAAAAATAGGCCTTGCAACACCCGCATCCAGCTGCCCCCATTGTGGACATGCTATTCGCGCATGGGAAAACATTCCGCTGATCAGTTATCTCATACTTGGCGGCAAGTGCTCTTCATGCAAGGCAGCTATATCAATTCAGTATCCTGCCATCGAAGCGATCACCGCGGCTATGTCTGTTGCCGTTGCCTGGCAATTTGGCGTAAGCATCCAAACTGCCGGCGGCCTGGTATTTACCTGGATATTGATCGCCCTGACCATGATCGACGTGCACAAGCAATTACTGCCTGACAATCTTACCCTGCCATTGCTATGGCTGGGCTTGATCTTCGCCCTGTTTGACACCTATACATCGCTGCAAGCCAGTGTAATTGGTGCAATTGCCGGCTACCTGTCGCTTTGGGCAGTGTTCCAGACATTCAAGCTGGTTACTGGCAAAGAAGGCATGGGATTTGGCGACTTCAAACTGCTCGCAGCCATGGGTGCCTGGATGGGCTGGACTATGCTGCCGCAAATCATTCTGGTCTCATCAGTCGTAGGCGCCATTGCCGGCTCAATTATGCTGGTTACGGGTAAAACCCGCACTCAACAGCCCATACCCTTTGGTCCTTATCTGGCAGTCGCAGGCTGGATCGCACTGCTTTGGGGCAATGACATCAACCAGGCCTACCTTGTTACATTGCAATAATGCTGACGATTGGCCTTACAGGAGGTATCGGTAGTGGCAAATCCGAAGTTGCCAGAATATTTAATCAACTCGGCGCCCCGGTGATTGACGCTGATGTCATTGCACATCAACTTGTTGAGCCAGGCGCAGAAGCTCTATCTGAAGTTGTCGGTGTATTTGGTGGGGCCATATTAACGTCTGAAGGCGTGCTGGACAGAGCCAAACTCGCCGGAATCGTATTTAACAGCCCTGAGAGGAAACTACAGCTTGAAACCATCATTCACCCGCGAGTGCGTGAGCAAATAAGAGCTTACAAAGATGCCAATAAAAATGAACCTTATATTATAGTTGTAATCCCACTGTTACTGGAATCGGGGCAGCGGGATCTTGTTGACAGGGTGCTTATTGTGAATGCTACGGAATCAGTACGAATCCAACGGGTCCTGGCAAGGGATGGTCGCGGTGAAGAGCAAATTCGTTCAATCATCCAGAGCCAGGCTGATGATGAGGAGCGACACGCTGCTGCTGATGACAACATTGACAATAG
>Ga0209165_10000470_pt1 | contig 13748 bp, 9 predicted proteins | sample tdAd001_FD_187122 | JGI IMG/M metagenome (GOLD analysis project Ga0209165, IMG submission 187122) | Marine sediment microbial communities from the Atlantic coast under amendment with organic carbon and nitrate - tdAd00.1 (SPAdes)... | ecosystem: Environmental > Aquatic > Marine > Coastal >... | reverse complement strand
GTGGCTATCGACTTCGCGAAATTCCTGAGTTAATCCTAACTAAGAATATCTATGGTTTAGACATAGATGATCGTGCCGCACAACTTGCAGGCTTTGCTTTGATGATGAAAGCCCGTGAAGATGACAGGCGTATCTTCCAACGTGTTGAAGAGGGGGAAGTTTCATTAAATGTTTATTCTCTGCAATCTACAGAAGGATTGGATATTACTAAGCTTTGGCGTGCTTTAAATATTGATAATGCGGTAACGTCAGCACCTATAAACGATCTATTTTCTGGAGAAACTGAATTTGATCCAGTAGGAAAAGGTAAAATTGGTGATTATTTCGTTTTACTTAATGCACTAATTGGTGTGTTTAGACAAGCAAAAACGCTTGGTTCGCTGATTGATTTCGAACGATTTATGCAAGACGAATTTGTCAAAAAACAAGATGCTGTAACTCGTTTAGAGATTCAACGAACAAAACTGAATAAAGAGCGTAAAAAGTTGGTAGATGATAAAAAGTCGGCTACTGAATTAGAAAAGCAGATTGCGGAACTAGATTTTGAAATTAGCTATCAAATTCAAGCTAATAATCAATTTAGAGGTGTTATTGGTAACTTAGCACAATCACTCCAAGAATTATTAAAAATGATAACAGAATTAACCCTTAGCTCTGATCCTTCTGCAAAAGCAGCCGCCATTGAGTTACACCCTATTTTAGAGCAAGCAGTGGTACTAGTACAAAACTATGATGCAATCATTGCTAACCCTCCTTATATGGGGGGGAAGGGAATGAATGGAGATTTGAAAAATTTTGCAAAACTGAACTTTCCTAATTCAAAATCTGATCTCTACTCGATGATGTTTGAAAGGTCATTCGCCATGCTGAAGAAGTATGGATTTCATTCGATGATAGTTATGGAAGGTTGGATGTTCCTATCATCATATGAAAAGTTTCGCTCTAAACTACTAAAAAATCATACAGTCTTAGACTTAATTCATATGCCATACAACGGAAGAGGTAGAACCTCACTTGGAATTAACTTTGGTACAACAGCTTCAGTGATGCGGAATAATATTATTACTGACTTTAATGCTCACTTTTCAAACATTCGGTATAACGAAATAGATACTTCGGGAGTACCACTTACTTTCCCTACAGTAAACGAAAAGACTAGCTTCGTTAATGTAAATAATTTCTTAAAACTTCCTGGTAACACTTTAGCTTATTGGGCTGATAGTTCCCTAATTGAATTGTTTGCAAATAAAAAAATTGAATTTGAGTCTGGAGGAAGGTGTAAAACAACAAATGATGAAGTTTATTTAAGGAAATGGTGGGAAGTAAGTAAACTTGATGTTGGTACTGAAAGTAAATGGACTTTATTAAGTAAAGGCGGTGAGGCTAGAAAGTATTATGGAAATGTTGATACTGTAATAAGGTGGGATCAAAATGCTAAAGTCTTTTATAAGTCGGTAGGGGGGTTAACCAGAGAAGAGTTTTGGGGAATGGATGGAATCACATGGACTATCGTGTCTTCAAAAGAGTCATTTTCATTTAGATATAAACCTACTGGAGTTCAGTATAATTCAGTTTCACCGACAATATTTGGAGCAAATATTTTTGCTGCTTTAGGAGTATTGAATAGTTCAACTTATTCAGAGCTATTGAAGACTATTGCTCCGACATTAGCTGTAAATGTTGGTGAAGTTCTACAGCTACCTCTTGATATAACAGAAAGAACATTAGCAAAAATTTCTACCTTCAGTGAAAAATTAGTTTCTTTGTCAAAGTCTGATTGGGATAAACAGGAGGTTTCTGTTGATTTTAGCTCGTTGGAATTCTTAGCGAACTGCAAATTTCTCAGAGTTTATTTTGATAACGTCCGTGAGCAATCGTTAAAAACTGTTTGTGAATATATTTATAGCCGAGAAGAAATTGATAAATTAGTCTCATCTGATCTAAATGTAGCATTGCCGTCGCTAAAGCCTGATGTTGATTTAATTTGTGATCGAAATTATGACGATGAGGATGAATACAACAAATTTAGATCTACGAAATCAACTGAATTAATTTCTTTTATCGTTGGATGTTCAATGGGACGTTATTCGTTGGATCGGGAAGGCTTAATTTATGCTTATTCAGGCAATAAAGGTTTTAAAGAGTTAATTGAAGATGGGGCATACCATTCATTCCCTGCTGATGATGATGGTATTGTGCCATTAGCCTCAGATGATTGGTTATTTGATGATGACGCAACAACTCGTTTTAAAGAGTTTGTTAAAACCGTATGGGGTGGTGATAACTTATCTGAAAATCTAGAGTATGTTGCTGAAAGCTTATGTTTGCATGCACTAAAACCAGTGAAAGGTGAAAATGCTAACGATACTGTGCGTCGTTACTTCTCAAAGCAGTTTTATAAAGACCATTGTAAAACTTATAAAAAACGTCCTATCTATTGGTTATTTAGCTCAGGTAAAGAAAAAGCCTTTGAGTGTTTAGTGTACCTGCACCGCTATAACGAAGGTACATTATCTCGTATGCGTACTGAGTATGTTACGCCATTAATGGGTAAATTTGATGCTCAGCATACCTTGCTGTCAGAACAACAAATACAAGCCACTGGCACCGAAGCGCGACGCATTGAAAAAGAGTTAATAACCTTAGATAAAAAACAAGCCGAACTACGCACTTTCGATGAGCAACTAAAACACTACGCCGAAAAACGCATAACCCTAGACCTAGATGACGGTGTAAAAGCAAACTACGGCAAATTCGGCAACCTACTAGCTGACGTAAAAGCTATCCACGGAAAGGCTGTGAAGTAGGATGGCTAAGAAAAAAGTGAGCGTATTTATTTCATACGCTCACAAAAATAAAATACTAGCCAATGACTTGCTAACTAAGTTAGACGAGTTGCTTGCTCCATCAAAGAACTTTCAATTCGAATTATGGATTGACAGTTATATTGATGTTGGTGAAAAGTGGCAAGAACAAATCTTATCTGCTCGTGACAAAGCTGATATAGGTTTGTTATTTATTTCCCCTGCATTTTTGTCTTCAAAGTTTATTACGGAAAAAGAACTGCCTTCATTTTTAGGTGATGAGTCAACACCGATGATTCCTTTAATGTTAAATAAGGTTGACTTTGAACGTCATGATTTAAAAGGGCTTGAAGATTATCAAATATACCGATTAGATTCGGATAAGTTCAAAGAGCCCAGAGCATATAGCGACTTAAAGGCCAAAAGACGTGATGACTTTGCTTGGGCGATATTTGAGTTGCTCCACGATAAATTAGGAAAGTAATGGAACTACATCCTTTTGAATATATAGCTATTCGTGCCTACAAAAAATGCAGGGAGCAGGTATGATCATTGAAATACAACAGAGGCTATCTCAGTACAAAAGTTATTGGCAGTTTAGGAAATGGATAAAGTTAAAGAGTTTTTATATCTCTAGAACATATTATTCAATTAGACAAAAACTGAGTAATTACAAGCAGGTATTATCTGCTTTATTTATCATGTACAAAGCCGCTTTTGTTTACTTTCTTTTACCTATTTTAGTAGTGACTGTCACTCAGTGTATTGAGTTTCCAACTAGAAGTTGGTTCGTTGCAAATGGCTGGGTAATATTAAAAGATTCTGATTATTCTACATTGGTTGCTACTGTGACTAGTATCAGTGGTTTGTTCATAGGTTTATATTATGCTGCTATGACGACCATTGGTGGCTCAATTTATTCAAAAGTTCCTCAGAGCTTACGACAGTTACTTTTAAATGAAAGGTACGGTAATGCTTACCTTAACTATTTAGTCTCTTTTACTTTCTGGGGTATTTTATTACTTGCTCAATATGTATTAGGGTATCGGGTAAACCCACTTAATATTCCTCTAATCGTTTTGTTTGGTGGCTTTGCCGTTTTTGCGTTTTTTCAAATAGGCGTCAGAGCTTTATCTTTATTTGAACCAACTGAGTTTGCGGGTGAGATTTTTGACAATATTTCAAAGTCAGTCAAACGACTTTTACCAGGTGCAAGTCATTGGGATTCTCCTGCATTTCAAAAGCATGAACATAAAAATGTACAACACTGGCTTGAGACAATTCAAGCATTAGCTGAAATAGCAACGTCTGAAAAACATTTGTCAGGTAAAGTATTTATAAACTTTACTCAAAAAATAACTCAATTTTTGAGTTGGTATGAATATCAAAAAGATCGAATTCCCCGTAATAGTGAGTGGTTTACTTTGATTCACCAGCATCCAGATTGGTATCAAACAGATGATATTCAAACATCTCATGCTTATCGGTCAGGTCATATTTTAGAACCTATTAAAGTTCCCAACTTTCGATGGTTAGAAAAAGAACTATCGGGAGTGTTATTTTCATGCTTGAGACTGAATTTAGCTAATCACAACTATTCTCATGCAATGCAAACACTTGGTTGTATTGAAATGTATTTAGAGACTATTTCATCTAAGGGTGATATGACTTGGGCTTTTGAAGTTCTTAGTCAAGCTACTGATGTATGTGAAGAACATATTAATGAAGTGGTAAAAAATAAAGAAGATCAAACTGCCGAATTAATTGGCTTATGTGATTATGTGGCATATTTGCCGATTAATGCATATCTAGCTTATGTGAAGAGCCTAAGTAGTAGAAATGGTGAGGTTATATCTAGATTGATTGATGGCATTAATTGGAATAACAAGAACTCAATTTATAAAGAGCAATTATCTGAAAACACTATTAAAAAACTTGAGTGGTTTCAAGAGCGCATGAGGTTTGAGTATGATGTTGAAGGAAAATTTATAACTCCTGATTGGTATGTAAAAAATGAAATATGTAACCAAGAAGCAATATCTTTTGTTCGAAATACAAATGAAATAATTGATAAGTTTGGTGCCATGTATTCTAGCTGGGTAAAAAACTTAACGTTTTCTCGAAGGTATTGGCTTGCTTCTGCTTGTTCAGTTAGAGAAAAGGAGTTCTGGTATAAAATATCTTATCAAAGTCACGTGTTTTCGAATTACTGGAAATCTTTATCAAATTATCAAAAACATGATGAGAGTTGGCCTGATTTCAATGTTGATGAGCTAAACAAAACTCTTGAAGAAAAAAATGAAAAAGTAGAACAATCAAGAACCGTATTGTTAGACAAACTTATACCTGTTGAACGCCCAGACAAGTTCCCTGATTATCCAGGTGTGTTTTTACATTCGCAAGGAGAATCATTATTTGAGGCATTATTGTCTAATGATGAAACCCGGATTATTGAATTATTTCCAAGCTATTATTTTTCAAGTTTTTATCAGTTTTCAAAGCTACTGCCACGTGATTTCAATGAACTTAGTAAAGCTGAAAATATGGCTAAGGTTGCATCAGCAGCCCTTATCGATTTATTAGAGCTAACGGGTTTTGCCATTGTATTATTGAGGTTCCATAGAAATACAAGGCTATCTGATTGGATTCAGACAATTTGGGAGCGCCACCTTTCTGAGCCAGCTAAAGTCTCTCAACTAATGGCTACGGTTAATATGTACGATAGTGCTCATGAAATACCTCATAGAAATGAACACCGTTTTAACTGGGAACGTTGTATCTGTGGAAAGCTTTCTAATGAATTGGACACGAAAGAAGTTTATAGAAAAGGCAATTATTTTCACTCAGAAAAAATTGTTATGCATGATGATCCTTTAGTTAGATTGTTTGCTAAAGAAGATCTAGGACTAAATCATAAAGGTATTGATGTTTTTGTTACCGAACTTTTAATACCTAAATTGGAAAATCCTAAGCAAGAAATTAGCAAATTTAGGCGTGACCTCAGAGATAAAATCCAGAGGGAAATTGAGCGCTATGAGCAATATCAAAAAGGAGAACTTGATGAGTAAATCTCCTTCAGTTGATATTGTAAAGCCTAAATTTTTGCCACGTATTATTGATAATGATAGAGATGATGATTTGCGCCGTTCTTCTCAGGTTCATATTTTAAGAGAAGAATTACACCTTGGAGTACTTCCTATAGGGGGTAGAACTTTTGGTGATAGAGATTTTGATATTGAATTAATTGGCAGTGATGATGATAAAGCAAAAGAAACGCTTCTAAGTATAGAAAGAGTTTCTAGAAGCTCGATTTGTGAACTGGTTTGCGACATTGTTAATGATATAGCTCAAAACCTTACATATTTTGGTTCTATACGTTATGAAGTTGTGGAACAACAAACAGGGTTTACACTGCATTATATCCCTCAGAAATCATTTTATGATCTTGGTATTTTGGGGTTGCAAGTTGTGCCTAAAAAGCAACGAGAACATGTGAATAAACGATTTATTTTTAGGTCAAAGAAATTTATTTGGGATTTATCATTCCCTGATGCTATTTGCAGTAAAGCCCGCTACAAAAAAGTGCTTGGAAAATTATCTAAATATACTGAGCTTATGCCTCGTAACATTCAACACGATAAAATTTTCGAAACAGATTTAGGGTTCGATGGAACTAGCTTTAATAAGCAAACCAAGAAATATATATACAAGACACTTAATGATATTGGTGGAGCACAAAGAGAGACGAATCTGACACATGTAAATGAGTATTACCTCATTAATCGTATGATAAGAATGAACTTATCAAAAGCGTTATTGAGAGAACATATTATTAACAAGTTAAATGTTTTATTTAACAAGTTAGGTATAGATTCAAAAATAGTGATTAAAGGCTTGCCAGCGAGTGATGAAATTAGAAATGCCCTCAGTGATCTTGAAGCAGGAACACTAGGGTTAAATGAGGCTCTAAAACAAACTAATGTTTATTAGTGAGATGAATAGATGAATCTAGAACAAATTAAACAAGGTATTCTCAGTAAATTTGATAAATGTCGCCTGGTACTTTGGCAGGATGAAGATATTGAATTTCAAGAGCAACTACCTGAAATTAAAAGTGAGTTGGCAACATCAAATATTGAAGTCATTGAACTTGATGACCAGTCACACTTTGAAATAAAGCAGCGAATCGAATTGGTAGAGCCGGAGAGTTACTTTTTACTGTATAGCAATAAAACGGTAAATGAGCCGACTCGTGATTGGCTTTATGATATTCGTTTATACGCTCAGCAATTTTATGCTGACTCTAGCTCGATGATTTTAAATGAGCTAGGTATGCGTATGGAATTTCGCCAAGATATAAGCCGATATAAGAAGTTTTTTGGTAATCGCCAACGTTATAGCAAACTTAAAAAATTGTTACCTGAAGGTGCAGATAAGCAAACTTTAGAATTGGCAATGATAGCTGCATTAGCAAAGGTAGAATCGGTTAGTTTTAATTCTATATTGCATCAATTTATTGCTCTATACAGTGAAAGTCCTAACAAAGCTGATGAATTAATGGATGAGATTTCAAAATACGATTTATCAATCGTATTTTGGCAGCACGCGATTAAAGAGTTTGGTTATATTGAACTTGGTCTGTGGCTGGATGAAGAAACAGAGCCGTCAATTAGTGGCTTGATTACTAAGTTATTGATCACTGATTGTTACCATGGATTACAGACCTCCAGCGTTGTCTTAAGTGACACTCAATTTGCATTGAGTTTATCTGCACATGTTTTACCTATGACGATTGAAGGCGACAGAGTTGACAAGTTACCTAAGTTAATAAATAGCTTAATTGGCAATACCGCAGTAAAACGAGCAACAGTAGTCAGTTTTGTTGCTGCTTGGCGAGAGAGCAGAACACTTTCACAGTCATATAATGAAATAGCAAACCATGTAGCACAAGAGTTAGAGTTAAAAGCGAAGCTGGCCGAATTTAAACAACCAAGTAACTTGTTGCATGTTGAAACGTTCGTAGAGGCAGAGGAAGCATTACTTAAATTACTTGCTACTGATTTACCAGCCTTTAACTCCAATGATATTTCAGACTGGGTTTCAATTCGATTAAGAAGCCATTGGTGTAGTCATCACTATGCCCCACATAATCAAAAGTATGCAGCCATTCATAAAGCTTTAAAAGCAGCAAAACAGTTCTATGAGCTGAAAGAAAAATATATTGATGGCTTTGATATGCAAGGCACAAAGAAATTTGATACTGCAAGTAGCTTATACAAAGTATATGAAGAAGAAATTCATCAGTTTGATACATCGTATCGATTGTTTTCTGAAAACTCACTTAAAGCATCTCAGAACGGCTCAGACATTTTAAAACTTACCGGTTTGGTTGATGATATTGAAAGCTTGTATGTAGATTGGTATTTACATGACCTTGCGATTGCTTGGGGCAAGTTAGTTGATAAAGAGTCGTTATTAACTAACTGGAAACTTCCTTTTGTTAATAACCAATATGATTTTTACAACCGTGAGGTTAGATCTGTACTGCAACAACCTAGTGTTAAACGTGTGTTCGTTATTATTTCTGATGCCTTTCGTTATGAGTGTGCAAAAGAGATACACGATTCGATAAATAACCGCAATCGCTATAAATCAGAACTGAAATCACAACTGGGTGTTGTGCCATCCTATACACAATTAGGTATGGCTTCATTACTTCCCCATAAGGAACTGACAGCACACCTTAATAAAAATGTTGAATACAAACTTGATGGTGTTTCTGCTCACGGTACTGATAACCGTCACAAGGTATTACAAAAACATGGTGGAATTGCTTGTACTTATGATGAAGTAATGAAATGGACTAATCAGCAATATAGAGATTTGGCTCAAGATTCATCAGCTATTTATATTTATCACAATAAAATTGATGCTATTGGTGACGATGGCGGTACAGAGAATGAAGCGTTTTTAGCTGCACGAGATGCTATTGAAGAAATTGATAAACTCATTATTCGTATTTTTGACAAGCTTAAAGGTGGGCGCGTAATTCTAACTGCTGACCATGGTTTCTTGTTTAATCAAAGTGATGTCACTGAGTCTGATAGAACGTCGTTAAAAACAAAGCCTGCGGGAACTAAGCTTTCTAAGAAACGTTATTTAATTGGTGAAAACCTACCTACTGGTAATGATTATTGGTTAGGGAAAATGTCTGATACGGGTAATGTTTCACCTGATTCTGATGCTGAGTTTATTGTACCTCGTGGTAGCAATAGATTTCACTTTGTTGGTGGGGCTAAGTTTATTCATGGTGGCATAATGCCTCAGGAAGTTTGTGTTCCTGTTATGCATTTAAGAGCTATTCACTCAACGGTTAAGCAAAAGCAGATTAAGCAAAAAGTTAGTGTAGTGCCACTAGATAGCCCAATAAAAATTGTTGCCAATATTGATAGGATTCAGTTCTTACAAACAGACCCTATAGGTGACAACTTTAAAGCAAGAGAACTCGATATTTGGATTGAAGATCCAGAGGGTAAAGTCGTGAGCTCAAGACAAACAGAGTTGTTTGATTCGTCCTCTGATAAGATGGATGAACGCAAACGAAAAGTGCAAATTAAGCTTGAAGGCAGTGGTTTTGATCGCACTATAAGTTACAAATTAATCATGCAAGATGCTGAAAGTAAATCTAAAGCAGTACATACGGTAATGATTGATTTGGCATTTGAAGATGATTTTTTCTAAGGGAAAGTATTAATGAATTTTGAACAAGAAAATGGATTGAAAGAAGAAATATCCGATATTCGTGGTACAGACCTAGACGAATTAATGACATCGGAATTTAAAGGCCGTGTTGTACGAAAAGATTTAACAAAGCAGCTTAAAGAAGGGGCTAATGTTCCTGTTTATGTCTTGGAATACTTACTTGGTATGTATTGTTCTTCTGCTGACGATGACCTGATTAACGAGGGCATGAAAAACGTTAAGAAGATTCTAACGGAGAACTATGTTCGTCCTGATGAGGCTGAAAAGGCAAAGTCTTTAATTCGTGAAAAAGGTACTTATAAGGTTATTGATAAAGTTTCGGTAAAACTTAATCAAAAGAAAGATATTTATGAAGCCAATCTTTCAAACTTAGGTATCAAGGATGCAGTAGTCCCTAATAAAATAGTAAAAGAAAATGAAAAGCTATTAACGGGTGGTATTTGGTGCATTATAACGCTGAGTTATTTTTACGAAGAAGGTCAGAAAACCTCTCCATTTAGTGTCTTTAATTTAAAGCCGATTCAAATGCCATCTATGAATATGGATGAAGTATATGATGCACGAAGAAAATTCACACTTGATCAATGGATGGATGTTTTACTTCGTTCTATTGGTATGGAGCCTGCAAATTTAGACCAACGAGCTAAATGGCACCTTGTTGCTCGCATGATCCCGTTTGTAGAAAATAATTATAACGTTTGTGAACTTGGCCCTCGTGGTACGGGTAAGTCTCATGTTTATAAAGAATGTTCACCAAATTCATTATTGGTTTCTGGTGGCCAAACGACGGTAGCTAACCTTTTTTATAACATGTCTTCACGCCAAATTGGTTTAGTGGGAATGTGGGACGTTGTAGCCTTTGATGAAGTTGCAGGAATCCGCTTTAAAGATAAAGACGGTGTGCAAATCATGAAAGATTATATGGCATCAGGCTCTTTTTCTCGTGGACGAGATTCAATTGAAGCGAAAGCCTCAATGGTATTTGTAGGTAATATTGACCATAGCGTCGAAACGTTAGTGAAAACGAGTCACTTGTTAGCGCCTTTCCCAGATGAAATGATCGACTCAGCATTCTTTGACCGCTTTCATGGCTATATTCCCGGTTGGGAAATACCGAAAATGCGCCCTGAATTCTTCACAGATCGCTTTGGATTGATCACTGATTATTTAGCTGAATATATGCGCGAAATGCGCAAGACAACTTTCTCTGATTCAATCGATAAGTACTTTAAACTCGGTAATAACTTAAACCAACGTGATGTCATTGGTGTTCGTCGAACAACATCGGGCTTACTCAAGTTATTAGTGCCTCATGGTGACTATACAAAAGATGAAGTTAAAACCTGTTTGATTTATGCGCTTGAAGTACGTAGACGTGTTAAAGAGCAACTTAAGAAAATTGGTGGTATGGAGTTTTTCGACGTTAATTTTAGTTATATTGATAACGAAACGTTAGAAGAGTTCTTTGTAAATGTTCCTGAGCAAGGTGGTTCTCATCTGATCCCCGCAGGTATTCCTAATGCAGGTGTTGTTCACTTTGTTAGTGAAGGTACAACAGGAAAATTAGGTGTTTATCGCTTAGAAACTCAAATGACGCCTGGTACGGGTAAACACTCGACTTCTGGCTTAGGTCCAGACACTATGGCGAAAGATCAAGTGAGAGTTGGCTTTGAGTATTTTAAAGGAAACCTCAATAGAATTGCTGCTAATTCAAGGTTTTCAGAGCATGAATTTCACTTGCATTTTGTTGATCTACAAACCTCTGGCAACAGCCATTCAGCGAGTTTAGCTTCATTAGTTGCTAGTTGTTCACTATTGCTTAATAAGCCAATGCAAGAGTCAATGGTTGTGCTTGGCAGTATCACGTTAGGTGGTGTTGTTAATCCTGTACAGGACTTGGCTTCTAGCATGCAAATCGCCTTAGAAGCCGGTGCTACTAAAGTATTGTTACCTATGGCATCAGCAACCGATATACCAACTGTTCCGGCAGAAACCTTTACAAAGTTCCAGGTAAGTTTTTACAGTGATCCTGTTGATGCTGTGTATAAGGCGCTAGGTGTACAGTAGTTCTATGTTGTACACCTTAACCTTTAATATATAGGCTAAGGTGTACACTTTTTACGATGACTTTTCTTGTACTGATAATCAGTTTAATTACCGATTGGTTTGATTTTTATTTAAATACAGTTACTTAGGGTTGCTACTGTAAATAGAGATACTCGTTAAATAAATAAAACATGTAGAATTACACTTAGGTGTATTACACCTTTACATGTTGCTTAGGCTAAGATGGTAGCCTGTGACCACAAAAACAAAGCGAAAGCCCATCAAAAAATTAGCTAATACTTCTTAAGTAACGAATATGTTGTGGATTTTTCGGTGCTTTAGGAGACTTTTAGTGCCTGAAGAAAAATCAATATATGAAAAGACAATTAAACGACAAGCTCGTCGTTTGGCAAGCTTTACCGGTTGTAAATTGAATCAGGCACAAAGGACTATTGCGATTGACTTTTACGGTTATAAATCTTTAAAAGATTTAAAACTGAGTTTAGCGAATGGCTCAGCTCAACAAGATACAATTAACCTACTAGAATTCGATACAAGCCCTGAATGTTTAGTTAGTCTTCAACGTTATTGGGAAACAATTAATACAGCTTTTGATGACATTGATTATCTGAATGAATTCGACCGCTTAGAAGTTATCGCTTGTATACTGAACATGAGGCATGAGGAGTTTAAAAGTCTTATTCGTCAAGAATAAATTTAAGCTTTTCGCATGCTATAAACTCTTCTATTAACTCCGCTTGGTTGTACTGATAGATATCATCAATACCTAAGACTTCAATTTTTTGATCGTAATGAGGCCTAGCGTAATTAGTTATTCTTTCTAAGTGCATTGGTTCCATAAAAAAATCTTATCAGCCCACTCTTAAAGCTCAACTGTACACAGCGTACTGCTATGTTTTTTGCAGTATATTCACTCACCCCTGCTGACTTAAATTCGAAATTAGATGATATAGACTGAAAATAGTCTTCTGCTGTTATTGAACGGTGAATATTTGAAGAACACAGAAAAAGAATTTTCATATATGAGTCTAGGAATTTAGGGGAGATAATTACTATATCTTTTTATGAATAAAATGTCGTGAAGCAAAAAATAACAGTATATTTTTATCTAATTAATTGTTTAATATAGCCATAGGCTTACGGGAAGCCTGCGCCTACTTATTTATAACGGCGAAGTCGACGCACCCGAACAATTTGTAATATTTTAAATGAACAAGCGTTTAGTAGGCCTTGTTTGTTGGAGAATTATTATGAATTGCCCATTCTGCCGGTGTGGTGAAATGTCATTATCAGATAAAAAAGATTTTGAAGAAGACTTTTATTCACTGTATCAAGTAGCTATCCCTAAAAATTTACCTTTATATAATTGCTATAAGGCCAACATTTACGAATTAGCAAAAAAATTAAGTTCTATATTTTTTGCATATAGAGGTGAGTCTATAAACTTAATATCAAAAGATATAGATATCTGTAAGTGTAGTGTCATTTATAGTCTTAGTGCTCTAAGTACTAATCCTGAAATAGAATTTGAGCAACTAATTGAAAGCAAGGTATTAACCAAATCCAAGCTCGAAGAAATAACCGTATTCGACTTCAATCAAGAAGGTATTTTTAAGATAAAATTGAATGCTATTTTTCAAGAGATTGATGAGTATCCTGAAAACAATGTCCGGTATATCTTGAATTATTGCCGTATTAGTTTGTTCGAATTTAGAGAGATACTAAAGGTATACCTGGGCTTTAATATAAAGAGATTATTTATTGATTTGGATAAACCATTTACATCTAACTTTTTAAATGAGTTAGCAGAAAGTAACGCATGGTATAATTTTAAAAACGAAGAGCCTTTTCATATGGTTACATAAAACAGGTCAGTAAACTCAAGGCAATACATATTTATACTGCCTTGAGTGATACTGTATTAATTTTTGGAATTTTGAGACTTTATTAGGCTTTTTAACTCCAATATTTCATTATGTAAGTCTTCTATCGTTGGAATATTTTGTGCTTCAGCTTTTTCAGCACGCATTTTTGCATGCTCATCTTCCATGACGTTTACAACAATACCAATCACCATATTTAAGAATGCGAATGCAGTAAAAAAGATAAATGTAA
>Ga0209165_10000469_pt1 | contig 13764 bp, 7 predicted proteins | sample tdAd001_FD_187122 | JGI IMG/M metagenome (GOLD analysis project Ga0209165, IMG submission 187122) | Marine sediment microbial communities from the Atlantic coast under amendment with organic carbon and nitrate - tdAd00.1 (SPAdes)... | ecosystem: Environmental > Aquatic > Marine > Coastal >... | reverse complement strand
TCACCAACCTGGTGTTTCGTATCGATACCGGCAAAGACCGTTACGTGCTACGCATACCGGGCGAGGGGACCGAGGAATACATCAACCGGGAGGTCGAAATCCATAATGCCAGGATAGCGGCACAGGCTGGCGTTTCGGCTGATGTCATTTACGCCGATACTCAAACCGGCGTCATGTTGACGCGGCATATCGATGGCATTGTGACCATGACCCCGGACGAATTCGGCCGGCGGGAGGGGGCTGCTGCACGTGCAGGCAGGGCGCTGAAGAAAATGCACGATTGGCCCGAGGCATTCGAGTTTCGATTTGAACTGTTTTCGATGATTGACGAATACCTGGCAATCCTCGATGAGCGCAAGGCCGAGTTGCCCGAGGGTTATACGGCAGTAGTTGAATCCGCGCAGCCGGTGCGAGCAGCGTTGGAGCGTAGTCCGGTGAAACTGGCACCCTGCCACTGCGATCCGTTGTGCGAAAACTTCCTCGATTCCGGCGAGCGCATGTGGGTTGTTGACTGGGAATATTCCGGCATGAACGACCCGCTCTGGGACCTGGGCGACCTGTCGGTAGAAGCCGGATTTACGGCGGCACAGGATATGGAGCTGATGCGTGCCTATTGCGGCGGTGAACCGGGTCGGGCCGAGCTCGGGCGGATGGTGATTTACAAGGCCATGTGCGATTTGTTATGGACGCTGTGGGGATTGATTCAGCACAGCGATGGTAATCCGGCCGAGGATTTCTGGGCTTATTCGATCGGGCGTTTCGAACGTTGTAAAGCGCTGATGACATCGACTGATTTTGCCCGGCACCTGCAGGCAATCAACGGCAGCTAGCGGCGCGCATTACTAAAAGGTGCCGGAGGGATTTAAGTTAAATCCCTCCGGCACCTTTTACATGCTTCACCTGCCCATTGATAACGGCTACGCCTGCCTCGTCGAACTCGGCCATGATGCTGGCCGGGGGCAAGCGATCGACAACAATCATATCGATCTGGTCGAAATCGCAGACCTTGATGAAGTTGGAATTGCCGAACTTGCTGTGATCGGCAACCACGATGGTTTTCTTGGCTTGCTTAATCACCGCGCGTGAAAACTCGGCCTCTTCGAGGTGATAATCCATAAAACTGCCGTTCTCGGTGACGCCGCCGATCGACAGTATCGCGTAATTGACGTGGAACTGGCGCACGAAGTCGATCGCCGCGGGGCCGAAAGTCGCCCAGTCGTCAGAGCGCATTGCACCGCCACAAATATGCACCCGATTGCTTGATTCGCGCACCAGCGTGCGAGCGATTTCGGTACAGTTGGTGACTACCGACAAGTTGCGATGATCACCGAGTGCACGTGCGACGTAGGCCGTGGTAGAGCCCGTGTCGAGCATGATCGAGTCGCCGTCGCTGATGATGTCGGCGACCAGTCTCGAAATCAGCAGTTTTTCTTCGACCTGTTCGTTCATGCGTTTTGCGAACGGCGGCTCGGGTTCCTGGTTCTGACTGAGCACGACCCCGCCGTGGACTTTCTCGATCAGACCCTGGCGTACCAGCGGCTTGATGTTACGACGGATGGTCTCGTCGGACACATTAAGCTGGGTCGCGAGTTCGACGATAGAGCAGGCGCCGCGGGATTTAACCGAGGCGAGAATCTCGTTTTGTCTCTTGTGCAGACGCATTAAACGGTTCCATCAACAGGATAAACGGGGTATCTCATTAAGAATCCTATAGCGGGACATTTCAGTGTATTGGCAGTTTTATACTGGATAACCACAAAAAACAACAATAAGCATCAATAAATTTGGATTTCGAGTTAATTGGCGTTGACATGGTGTGGGAAATTTGCGAAAAAGATCCACACGCACCAGAGTGTAATTTTCGGTACGACTATAACCAATGAGGAGCGACACTAACGATGAACAAGAAATCCAGTTACTTACTACTAAAATCCCTGCTGATCGGTTTTTGCCTGTCACTGGCATTGCCGGCCGGCGCGGTTGAGTCAAAGGATCCAATAAAACTGACCATTCACGACTGGACCGGGCAATATCTGACCACCCACATCATGGGAGAGGTGTTGAAACAGGCCGGTTACAACATTGAATACGTGCAGGCCGATTACATTGCCCAGTTTGCCGGGCTCGAATCCGGTGACCTGCACATCGCCATGGAAATGTGGGAAACCACGGGTAAACAGGCGATGGACGCGTCCCTGGCGACCGGCAAGACGGTTGACCTTGGCGAAACCGGGATGGATGCCAAGGAGGAGTGGTGGTATCCGCTGTATATGAAAGAGCGCTGTCCCGGACTGCCTGACTGGAAGGCCTTGAACGGATGTGCAGAAGCATTTTCGGTTCCTGAAACGGCGCCCAAGGGGCGTTACCTGGGCGGTCCTGTCACCTGGGCCGGGTTTGATGACGAGCGCGTCGAAGCGTTGGGCCTGGACTATGAAGTGGTCCATGCCGGTACCGACGCGGCATTGTTTTCGGAACTGGAATCGGCGGTTCAGCGCAAGGCGCCAGTCCTGTTATGGATATATGCTCCACACTGGGCGGTCGCCAAGTATGAAGGTGAATGGGTAGAATTCCCCGAGTATACCGATGCCTGTTACGAGGATCCGAGTTGGGGTATCAACAAGGATATGGCCTATGACTGCGGTAAGCCCTTTGGCTGGATCAAGAAGGTTGGCTGGAAGGACGGTGAAAAGAAATGGCCGGGTGCCTACAAGGCGGTGCGCAACTTCCATATCGACAATTCGGCCATGAGCCAGATGATCGTCGAAGTCGATCTCGAAGGTAAGTCGGTGGATGACACCGTTGCCAAGTGGATGAAGGACAACATGTCTAGCTGGCAGGCCTGGATCAAGTAGTTACTGCTAACGGCGCAGAGAATCGGGCGCCAGCCCGGTTCTCTGCTGCTATCCATTAGTCAAAACTCGAGCCAACCCCTGGTAAAGTACAGATGTCAGATTCGCAGGCAGTACCCGCCAGCCATTCGCAATCAACCGAACCCGCGATCAAGTTAAGCTGCAGGCACGTGTGGAAAGTGTTTGGCGAAGACGTCGAGTCGTTGTTCGCCGGTAATACCGGCCCGGATCAGGCGCTACTCGATAGCGGTGGTTACATCAGCGCAGTGCGTGACGCCAGTTTCGAAGTTGTCGAGGGTGAGATTTTTGTCATCATGGGCCTGTCCGGTTCAGGCAAATCCACGCTGTTACGCTGTATGACGCGTTTAATCGAACCCAGTGCAGGGGAAATCTACTTCGAATCGCAGGATTTGATGCGGGTCAGCGAAGCCGAGCTGATCGAAATGCGTCGCCACAAGATGGGTATGGTATTTCAGCACTTTGCGTTATTACCCAACCGTACCGTGCTGGGCAATATCGCACTGCCGCTGGAAGTGCAGGGTATCGGCAAGGCGGTGCGCGAGCAGCGCGCGCTTGAAGTGATCAAACTGGTGGGTCTGGATGGACGCGAACACTACTACCCGCGAGAACTCTCGGGCGGACAGCAACAACGTGTCGGTATCGCGCGCTCGTTGGCGGCCGAACCCGATATCTGGTTTCTAGACGAACCGTTCTCGGCGCTGGATCCGTTGATTCGGCGCGAAATGCAGGATGAGTTCATGCGCCTGCAAAATGTGCTGCACAAATCAATCGTTTTTATCACCCACGATTTCGAAGAGGCGATCCGTCTCGCCGACCGCATCGCGATCATGAAAGACGGCGCGATTATCCAGATCGGTACCCCTGAACAACTGGTGCTTAATCCTGCCACCGATTATGTCGAAGAATTCACCCAGGGTATTCCGCGCGCCAAGGTGTTAAGCGCACAAGCGTTGATGTACGAAGCCGGCGCAGATGCCGATGTCGGTAAATATTCCGGCACCGTGCAGGCTGCAAGCACGATTGATTCGCAACTCGACCAAATCCTCAACGCCGATCGGGGCGCCGTGTTTGCTGTGCTAAATGATCAGGGAGAAACCATCGGCGCGTTGAGCCGCGAAGTCGTGGTGGATCTGTTGGCAAATTTACAGCGGAAATCGTAATGAGTGCCGTGGTAACGGCTTCGAAACCAGCGACCCTGTTGGTCAACCGCTGGTTGATGCTGTGGCTCGCGGCAATTGCAATCACCGTTTTACTGATATTGGCAAAGGAATGGTTGCCCTGGGCGTTCAAATACCCGCGCGCCTGGCAATTGCCACTGGCCGGCTGGATCAGCGATTTCATGAAGTGGCTGATCAACAGCTTCGATCTCGGCCTGTTTACCTTCAAGGAATTTACCCGCGGCATAGCGTGGTTGGTCGAACAGCCGTACACGCTGGTCAAAAGCATGCTCTCGACCGGATTTCTACGCGGCGTGGGCAGCGATGCGGTGCAAGTGTTCCCAAGAATTTCCTGGGTCGCACTAATCGCCGGGTTAATGTTGCTTGGCCATTATGCACGGGACTGGAAGCTGGCAATGCTGGTCGGAGCCTGTTTCGCGTACCTCGTTGTGTTTGGCCAATGGGACAGTGCAATGGTAACCCTGAGCTCGATCATTATCGCGGTTCCGATCGGCATCGTCGGCGGCATGCTGCTGGGTATCGTCGGTCATCGTTCCGCCGGCTTCCGGATGGTACTGATACCGATTCTCGACCTGATGCAGACGGTGCCAGTTTTCGCTTACCTGGTGCCGGTGTTGCTGCTGTTCGGCTTCAGTCCGGTATCGGCGATGATTGCGACGATTATTTATGCGATGCCGCCAATGGTTCGGGTCACGCTGCTGGCGCTGGCTCAAGTTAGCGAAGAAGTGGTCGAGGCGGGAGCCATGGCCGGTTGCTCGCGGCGCCAGCTGTTATGGAAAATATTACTGCCGTCGGCCAAGCATTCACTCATGGTGGGGGTAAACCAGGTGGTGATGCTGTCATTGAACATGGTCATTATCGCTTCGATGATCGGTGCCGGCGGTCTTGGATACGATGTGCTGACTGCGTTAAGACGCCTGAAGATCGGCGAAGGCGTCGAGGCCGGGGTCGCGATAACGTTGCTTGCAATTGCGCTGGACCGGCTCAGTCAGGCTTATGCCAATCGGCCCCATCCGGTGCACAGCCTGCAAAAACAGAATTTCTGGGCACAGCATCCGCACGCAATCCTGTTTACCGGCATCGTCGGTCTAACCTGGTTAGTCGGAATTTATGTTCCATTTATGAACACCTATCCCGAGGGCTGGGAAATTACTACCGGCTCCTTCTGGGGCGACCTGGTGCGTTACATCAATGTCAATTTCTTCGAGGTGCTGGAAAGCTTCAAGAATTTTCTGCTGCTAAACATCATGATACCGTTCAAGCGGTTCTTACTGTCGTTGCCGTGGGTAGCCGTGGTTGCGATGGTCGGGCTTGGCGGCTGGCAATTAGGCGGATTGAGACTTGGCTTGTTGAGCGCAAGTCTTACCAGCTTTGTTGCCATTGTGGGTCTGTGGACCAAGGCCATGGTCACGCTCTACCTGTGCGGGCTTTCGGTCGTCATCGCCTGCCTCATCGGCATTCCGATTGGAATCCTGGCGGCGCGTAACGAGCGCGTACATCGGGTTGTCAGCGTGGTTATCGATACGCTGCAGACGCTGCCCAGTTTTGTTTACCTGATGCCCGTGGTAATGCTTTTCAGGGTCGGGGATTTCGCCGCGATGCTGGCGGTAATCGCTTACGCGGTGACGCCGATTATCCGTTATACCGATCACGGCATTCGGCATGTATCGGCCGACCTGATCGAGGCCTCGCAGCAGGTGGGTCTCACGCGTGGCCAGATACTGCGCAAGGTACAGTTACCGCTGGCGCTGCCGCACATCATGCTCGGCGTGAATCAGACCATCATGATGGCACTGTCGATGCTGGTGATAACGGCGCTGGTCGGCACCCGTGAACTCGGTCAGGAGGTATACATCGCCTTGACCAAAGCGGACACCGGCAGGGGAGTCATCGCGGGTGTCTGTGTCGCCTTCATCGCAATCATTGCGGATCGCATGATCGGCGCCTGGGCTTCGAAACGTAAACGTGAATATGGACTTGAATGAGATGAGTGGAAATTCAAAAACAGGCATGGTAGACCTCCCGGGGCAGGCGCGCGTCATCATCGTTGGTGGCGGCATTATAGGCTGTTCGACCGCGTATCACCTGGCCAAAATGGGCTGTAACGATGTCGTCCTGCTGGAACAGCACAAGTTGACTTCGGGATCCACCTTTCATGCCGCTGGACTGGTCGGTCAATTGCGTACTAACGCCAATATCACCCAGTTACTCGGCTACTCGGTCGAACTCTACCAGACGCTGGAGCAGGAAACCGGGCTTGCCACCGGCTGGAAAATGAACGGTGGTTTGCGCCTTGCCTGTAATGAAGCACGCTGGACCGAGGTAAAACGCCAGGCCACTACGGCGCATTCCTTCGGTCTGGATATGCATTTATTAACCCCGCAGGAAGCTTTAGACCTGTGGCCGGTGATGGATATCGAAGATCTGGTCGGCGCGGCTTTTCTGCCGACCGATGGCCAGGTCAACCCATCGGATATCACGCAGTCCCTCGCCAGTGGTGCACGCAAGGGCGGGGTACAGATTTGCGAGGACACCGAAGTAAGCGGTTTTGACTTCGACGGCGATACCATCCGCGCCGTGCACACCAATAACGGAACCATCAGATGTGAACGCCTGGTCATTTGTGGCGGCCAGTGGTCGCATCGTCTCGGCCAACTGGCCGGGGTCAATATCCCGCTGGTGTCGGTACAGCACCAGTACCTGGTGACTGACAGGATAGCGTCGGTGCCAACGGATTTGCCAACACTGCGCGACCCCGACCGGCTGACATATTTCAAGGAAGAGGTGGGTGGATTAGTCATGGGTGGCTATGAACCCAACCCGATTCCATGGGCACAGGACGGCATTCCAGAAGGTTTCAACTACACCTTGCTCGATAATGACTGGGATCATTTTGAACCGTTACTGGAACAGGCGATCGCGCGCGTGCCGTCACTCGCCGATGCCGGCATCAAGCAAATGCTGAATGGCCCGGAAAGCTTTACCCCGGACGGCAACTTTATCCTCGGCGCTGCACCTGAACGTAAAAACGTTTTTGTCGGTACCGGCTTTAACGCCTTCGGTATCGCCTCGGGTGGCGGTGCCGGCATGGCGCTCGCGGAGTGGGTGCTAAAAGACCAACCGCCGTTTGATTTATGGCCCGTCGATATTCGCCGTTTCGGACAGCCGCACAAGGATATCGAATGGGTGCGAAAACGTACGCTAGAGGCCTATTCAAAGCACTACACGATGGCCTGGCCGCACGAGGAGAATAAATCCTGCCGGCCGTGCCGACGTTCGCCACTGTACGACAGCCTGGTTTCCCAGGGCGCCTGTTTCGGCGAGAAACTCGGTTGGGAACGTCCCAACTGGTTTGCCAGCAATCCCGACTGCGCGCTCGATGAATATAGCTTTGAACGCCAGAACTGGTTCGAAGCGGTGGGTCAGGAACACCAGGCGGTGCGTGAGCGCGTTGCTGTTTTCGATCAGAGTTCGTTTGCCAAGTACCGTGTCTCGGGAGCTGATGCAGCGCGTGCGTTGTGCTGGATTTGCGCCAATGATATTGACGCCTCGGTTGGTACGGTGGTGTACACCCAGATGCTCAACCATCGAGGAGGAATAGAGTGTGACTTAACCGTAACCCGTATCGGTGAAGAGGAGTTTTACCTGGTCACCGGTACCGGCTTCGCGACGCATGACCTGGACTGGATAAGGTCTAACATACCAACGGATTGTGACGCCCGCATAGAGGATGTTACCACCGCCTGGGCGGTGCTTTCGTTGATGGGTCCGAAGGCTCGCGAGGTACTGCAGCCTCTGGTGCGGGACGATATCTCCAACGCGGCATTTCCGTTTGGCAGGATGCACGAACTGGCAATTTGCGGTGCGATGGTCAGGGCGCTACGGGTCAGTTATGTCGGCGAACTCGGTTGGGAGCTGCATGTGCCGGTCGAGTTTGCGGCCACCATTTATCAGGAACTGATGTCGGCAGGCAAGGATCATGGCATCGTCAATGCGGGTTACCGCGCGATCGAATCGCTGCGCCTGGAAAAAGCTTACCGAGCCTGGAGTGCCGATATCGGCCCCGATTACAGCCCGCTGGAAGCCGGACTCGGCTGGGCGGTCGACCTGAAAAGCGGCAAGTCGTTCATCGGTCGTGAGGCAGTACTCGCGCAAAAACAACAACCCCTGGTGAAGTCACTCGCCTGTTTTACGTTGCCGGACAAGGACGTGGTGCTACTGGGTCGCGAGACCATTTATCGTGACAACGAACGCGTGGGCTGGCTCTCCAGCGCCGGATGGGGATATACCACGAACACTAATATTGGACTCGGTTATGTACGTAATGCAAGCGGTGTCGATAAAGATTACCTGCAAGCAGGCACCTATGAACTGGAAGTCGCCGGCGAACGGCTGCCCTGCGAATTACACCTGCAACCCCTGTACGACCCCGGCATGTCGAAACCCAAACGTTAACCACCGAGGTTAACTACAGTAATACCGGTAGCTACCAACCGACCCGGTAGCTCTATCCATCCAGCGATATTATAGCGATAAGGCCTTTAACGGGTTTTCTGACCAATTTGGCCGGAATTTCCCGGTAGATGCTTAATGTTTTACTAGAATGGTATGGTTAGCCGGTTAAAGCGAGCATATCGGCGAGACAGTGGGCGAGTAGTAACAAACACGTAAAGAATCACTGGATGTCGGGGAGACGGGCGCAATCAGGCCGATTGAGCCCAGACAGCATGCGGGTATAAAGACTAACTTCAAACAGGGATTGTCGGTACGGAGCGGCAGGATTATATGAGAACTTTCTTATTATCGATAGGAATCGTACTGGCTTTGGGTAGTTCCATTACGGTTGCGCAAAGCGCAGAAGAAATGCAGCTTTTCCGCATCGGTACAGGTGGTGTTACCGGTACCTATTATCCGATCGGTGGAATGATCGCGCACGCCATCAGTAATCCTCCCGGCGACCGCGCCTGCGATCAGGGTGGTAGCTGCGGGCCATCGGGCCTGGTGGTAATCGCGCAATCGTCTAACGGATCAGTCTCCAACGTCAGTGGAATACACCGCGGGAGTCTCGAGTCGGGGTTTGCGCAATCCGACGTTGCCTATTGGGCGTACACCGCAAGCGGTAAATTCCGTAACGATTCACCGCTTCGAGAACTACGCAGTATCGCTAACCTTTACCCGGAAAGTATCCATATCGTGGTGCGTAAAGGTTCCGGAATAAGGCAGGTAAGGGATTTGATCGGCAAGCGCGTTTCGCTGGATGAGCCTGGATCAGGTACCCTGATTGACGCGGAACTCGTGCTTGGTGAATACGGTATTTCCAGGGACGATATTGAAGTCGAGTTCATCAAGCCGGACCTGGCGATGCAACGAATCAAAGATAATAAGCTGGATGCCTTTTTTATAGTCGCCGGCTATCCGACCAAGGCTGTCGCCATACTGGCTGCCGAATCCGGAGCAAATTTGCTTCCGATTGATGGTCCGGAGGCCAATCGACTGATTGCCCGATATCGTTTTTTTTCACGCAACGATATTCCCCAGGGCGTTTACGCAGGTGTTCCCCGTATCGAAACCATCAGTGTTGGTGCGCAATGGATTGTGTCGGCATCGGTCGATGCAGAGCTGGTGTACGAGATTACGAAATCACTCTGGCATCAAAATACCCGGCGAATACTGGACAGCGGACATGTCAAGGGTAAGCGAGTTCTTCTTCAAACGGCGCTCGAGGGTCTCGCCGTGCCTTTGCACCCCGGGGCGAAAAGATTTTATGACGAAATCGGAATGGCAGTCGAGTGATCTGGCTCGATGAGCAGTGCTAAGCACACTGGCGTGCAGACCTGATGAGTAACTTTGTCGATAACCTGTTGGTGCGACCGTTGACGTCAATCGCTCTGGTTCTGCTGCTTTTGATTGCAAGTTCCAGTGTCATTATTTATGTTCAAAAAACGCTTTCAGAAATAGAAGAAGCCTTGCCGATTAAATTGGCGGCGGAACAGCGCGATGCACGTGTGCTGGTCAATCAGATGGAACGATTGGTGCGTAACATCGAATTTGTTCGTGGAACTAATACTGCTAAGGGATTCGAGATGGTAGTCGAGCAAACCATTGAGATCGAAACATACCTCGAAGAGATAAGAGAGAACTATCGGTTTCGGGATGTGCTTGGGATATCGGCCATACATGCCAAGCTCAACCATGCGATTTTCGATATCAAGGCCTGGTTGAGCGAAGGGGTTTATCACTTTACACCTAGATCAATGCAGACGATGAAGTTGGTAGAAATTCGTGCGCGGCAGGCTTATAACGAAGCTGAAATTCAATTGTTGACGGTTGGCGCGATCGCCAGAGATGTACTAGCCGCACAGGCGCAAAGGATCAATGGCTTCCGAAATATAATGGTGCTTACCCTGGTAGCCCTTGCGATAGTGACTGTGGGCCTGGTAATTCTTGGACTTCGCTTACAGAGAATCGTGCACGCTTTGAAAAAGAGCGAGGAAAAGGTTCGCTATCGAGCAAACTTCGACGCCTTGACTCATTTGCCAAATCGATCAAATTTCGTCGAACATTTACGCGAAGCCATTTCGCGGGGTCGACGCAGTTCGGGTCAGACCGCTTTGTTGTTTATCGATCTCGATCGATTCAAAACCATTAACGATACCCTGGGACATGATTTTGGTGATGAACTCATCAAGCAGGTGGCGATCAGAGTTCGTGAAACAATACGTGAAACAGATATTGTCTCGCGGTTGGGGGGTGACGAGTTTACGGTCTTGCTGATTGATATGGTCGATGAGATACATGCGTCCATAATCGCAAAAAATATTCTGACTCGCCTGTCAGAGCCTTTCATGCTGCATGGACACGAAGTTTATTCGAGCGCCAGTATCGGCATTACCATTAGTCCAGGGGATGGGGATGATGCAAAAACATTGCTGAAAAATGCTGATATGGCCATGTACGAAGCGAAGGCCCAGGGGCGTAATACATTTTGTTTTTTTACTGCCGAGATGACCGCAAGGGCGCAGCAGTTTCTTGAGCTCGACAAGGATATGCGCAGGGCACTGATCCAGCAGGAACTCGAAGTCCACTTTCAGCCAATATTTGAATTAAACAGCAAGGCTCTGATTGGTGTTGAGGCTTTACTGCGCTGGAGGCATCCCGATAAAGGACTGATCCTGCCCAGCGAGTTTATTGCCGTGGCCGAAGAAACCGGCCTGATTGAAGACATCGGACTCTGGGTTTTGCGCCACGCCTGCAGAGAAACGCTAACGTGGTTAAAGCATGAATTGCATCCCGGGTTTTATCTGTCAGTAAATATTTCAATGCGCCAATTCAAAGGCGGCTTCGATAAAAAGCAACTCGGTAGTATTCTCCAGGAAACCGGTTTTCCGGCAGACAAGCTGCTACTGGAAATAACCGAATCCCTGTTGATAGATGACGATTCCAGAATAAAGGATGTATTGGCCGAATTCAGGAAAATGGGTGTCAGGTTGGCGGTTGATGACTTCGGTACCGGATACTCGGCATTGAGTTATTTAAGAGACTTCCCCGTCAGTACCTTGAAAATCGATCAATCATTTATTCAGGATATCGCGACCAGCCGAAGCGACCAGCGCTTAATTGAAGCCATTATTACCATGGCACACGGTCTGGAACTGGTGACGATTGCAGAGGGTGTGGAAACCTCGGAACAGGATAGCCTGCTATCAGAACTCCATTGCGACATGGTGCAGGGGTATTTCTATTGCGAACCCCGGTCGGCAGACGATATTGAGGGGTTGATATCAAACGATGTGCATCGGTTAGCGGTGGCACAAACCAGTTAATATCCGGTTTGCGGGTCTGGTACTTTGACCGGAAGTTGTCCTGTAGCGGTTAACGTAATTGCACCGGGTTAAGAATCCATCAAGATATTGCGAGCATGGTAATGATCCTGTAGTCTTCGCGCCCTGTTCGGGGATCAACCGAATGGAAGGTAATCAAGAATCTGGAGAGGTGTCCGAGTGGCTGAAGGAGCACGCCTGGAAAGTGTGTATACGGCAACGTATCGAGGGTTCGAATCCCTCTCTCTCCGCCAGTTTCTTTTTGATGTGCCTGAATTAGAAAGGGATTTCTAAAATCGGGCATTCCAGTCTACAAATGGGTATACAAATATTTCGCCGGTATACCTATCCAGCAAAAGTGGTAGGAACCATGTTCCATGCATGGCCTCGATTCTGGAAAAGCCCCCCGCGGTGGGGTATCACCCCGGGATACTGGTTGAAAGTGAAGCAGAGGATCCCCCAAAAATTACATAATCCTTGCCAGCATCGAACTGCTTCGTTGTTCAAGAGCGGACGCTCAATATTTCATAATCAGAGTCTGTAAACGACCCTAAAGAGACACTCCCGGCTCTATCGGATATTACACTCGGCGGAGCTATGGATGAACGACTTCCTCCAGGACGGAACCCTCGGCCGCTGCAGGTGGCGAGATGTTCAATATGGCCGACAAGGTGGGTGCCACATCTATGGGGTGCACCAGGCGATCCACCCGAGCGGGCTTAATGCCCTGGCCGGCAAAAATGATCGGCACATGGGTGTCATAGCTCCAGGGTGAGCCGTGCATCGCGGCTACGGGCCCGCGCTCGAACATGAACCAGTAAGGCTGCTGAAAGACGTAAACATCGCCGGCGCGCTGTGGGTGATAATTGTGCCGAACTGCGGCAGCAGCACCTGAGGAGTTACCCTGGCTGCTACTAGTATTGGCTATGGCGCCGCCGATGCCTTTTACTTTAGCCAACTCATCTGCAATAGCCGCTGCTACGACCTGGCGATCCAGTCCTTTTGCTTTAATGGCAGCGTCGTCCAGGTAGAGATAGGGCCGGAAAAAATCTTTTACCAGCTTATCGCTGCCAAACAGGGTACTGCTGATCTCCCTGGCCATAGCCAATACGTCGTCGCCATAATGCCGGCCCGCTTCATAACCCAGCTCGGTAACATACTCGGGCATCTCGGCCATGCCGTGGTCGGCTGAAAAAACGATCAGAGTATTATCCAGGCCAATCCGTTGATCAATAAATTTGAAAAGGTCTGCCAGGGTGCGATCCAGTTGCAGCAACACGTCCTCGCTCTCCAGGCTGGCGGGGCCGAAAAAGTGATTGACGGCATCTACCCCAGAAAAACTGATGGACAGATAGTCTGTGATTTCGTCCTCTCCGACCGCCTCGGCTGCAATAAGGTCTTTGCCAAAATCGAGCAGCAAGCGATCGCCTTCAGGACCGACCAGCACGCGGGTAAAGAACAGGGGATGATCCTGCGGGCCATAAGGGTGAGGGAAAGTTCGACTGTAGCCTTTCAGATCTATCTCATAAGGGCGATCGTCGCGTCGTCCTGGCCGATATTTTTCCGGGTTCATAGACAATTCCCACTGCCCGTCACCCAATTGCTCCGCCTTTCGCTCGCCATTCCAGCTGTTTACCCATTCCGGGTATTTGTCCATGTAGTAGGTGCTGCTTTCGAAGTCGCCGGTGTTGGTGGAGTACCAGTAGGCAGTACCGGTCTTGCCCGCCATGGCGACTGCGCCACGGTCCTTGCCGGAAATGCCGAAGATCTTCGCCTGGCCATCGGTAGAGACCTTCAGAGTGTCGCCGAAAGTGGGGACGAGTATCCCACGAGGAGATCGGCCGCTAGAGCCGGCTCTTTTCTGGGCGGGATCTACTTGTTCACCTTCCGCGATGT
>Ga0209165_10000468_pt1 | contig 13770 bp, 8 predicted proteins | sample tdAd001_FD_187122 | JGI IMG/M metagenome (GOLD analysis project Ga0209165, IMG submission 187122) | Marine sediment microbial communities from the Atlantic coast under amendment with organic carbon and nitrate - tdAd00.1 (SPAdes)... | ecosystem: Environmental > Aquatic > Marine > Coastal >... | reverse complement strand
TTTGCTGAAAATGGTCAACAAGCGGCGCAAGCTGCTCGACTATCTGAAAGCCAAGGACCCGACACGGTATCGCGAGCTGATAGCAAAGCTCGGTCTTCGTCGCTAAGAAACGAATCATTCTGGCAAAGAGCCTCTTACATTGCCGCTCCCGATGAGGGATCGCAGCGGCTTGCTATTGCCTAACTAAATCATCCAAGTAGAGAAATATTGTGAATTCAGTAAAGAAATCGTTCCAGTATGGGGAACATCAAGTCACGATCGAGACCGGTGCTATCGCGCGCCAGGCCGATGGTGCTGTTTTGGTCGACATGGCCGACACACAGGTATTGGTCACGGCAGTCGGCCGTAAAGCCGCTGACCCGGGTCGCGACTTTTTCCCGCTGACCGTTAATTATCAGGAGAAGACCTACGCCGCGGGCAAGATCCCCGGTGGCTTTTTCAAACGCGAGGGTCGGCCGGGTGAGAAAGAGGTTCTCGTCTGCCGCCTGATTGATCGCCCGATTCGTCCGCTATTCCCGAAGGGCTTCAAAAATGAAGTCCAGGTTATTGCGACAGTCGTGTCTCTTAACCCGGACGTCGATCCGGATATTGCGGCATTGATCGGCGCATCTGCGGCTCTGGCGATTTCCGGTATGCCGTTCGCTGGACCGATTGGCGCCGCCAAGGTCGGCTACGCCGATGGCGAGTACATTCTCAATCCAGGCCGTGAAGCTCTCGAAAGCTCGTCGCTTGAGCTCGTCGTAGCTGGCACCAAAGATGCTGTGCTCATGGTTGAATCGGAAGCTGATGGCTTGTCCGAGGAAGTCATGCTGGGCGCCGTTATGTACGGTCACGAACAGATGCAGATCGCGATCGATACGATCAGCGAACTTGCCGCAGAAGTCGGCAAGCCTGCGTGGGACTGGGAAGCACCTGCCGAGGACACCGAACTTGCCGGCGCCGTTGCGGCCCAGGCTGAAGCGGGCCTTTCAGCGGCCTACCAGACTACCGACAAGCAGGAGCGCCAGGCAGCAGTAGGCGCGGCGAAGAACGCAGCAGTTGAGGCTCTGGCGGCGGGCGACGATGCAAAGTGGAGCGCCGACGACGTTAAGGGTGCGTTATACAAACTTGAAAAAAGCACCGTTCGCAACCGTGTTATTGCTGGCGAACCGAGAATTGACGGACGTGATCGTGAAACGGTCCGCCCGATCGACGTGAAAGTCGGAGTATTACCACGAGCACATGGCTCATCAGTCTTTACGCGCGGTGAGACGCAGGCGATCGTTACGACGACGCTTGGCACAGGCCGTGACGCACAGATCATTGATGCGATTGAAGGCGAGCGCAAAGAGCCGTTCATGCTGCATTACAACTTCCCTCCGTACTGCGTAGGCGAGACAGGCTTTATCGGATCTACGAAACGACGCGAGATCGGACACGGCAAGCTGGCGAAACGGGGCATTCAGGCCGTGATGCCGCATTTCGATGATTTCAGTTATGTCATTCGTGTGGTGTCTGAAATTACTGAATCAAACGGATCGAGCTCTATGGCCTCTGTGTGCGGCACCAGCCTCGCATTAATGGATGCGGGTGTGCCAATCAAGGCGCCTGTTGCCGGTGTTGCGATGGGTCTCGTCAAGGAAGGCGATGACTTTGCAGTACTCACCGACATCCTGGGCGATGAAGATCACCTCGGTGACATGGACTTCAAGGTGGCCGGCACCGACGATGGCATCACCGCGCTGCAGATGGACATCAAGATCCAGGGGATTACTCGAGAGATCATGGATAAGGCGCTGGGTCAGGCTCGCGGCGCACGCCTGCATATCCTTGGTGAGATGAACAAGGTCCTGAGTACGCCTCGTGAAGAAATGTCCGAATGGGCACCGTCGATCATCGCGTTCAAGATTGATCCGGAGAAAATTCGTGACGTAATCGGCAAGGGCGGTTCAGTGATTCGTGCAATGACCGAAGAGACTGGTGCGACGATTGATATCGATCAGGACGGCACGGTTCGTATCGCGTCCATCGACGGAGCATCAGGCAAAGAAGCGCAGCGCCGCATTGAGCTGATCACAGCAGATGTTGAAGTCGGCCGAATTTACGATGGCAAGGTCGCTCGACTGATGGACTTTGGTGCATTTGTCACGATTCTGCCGGGCAAAGATGGCCTCGTACACATCTCGCAGATCTCCAACGAGCGCGTCGAGAAAGTCAGCGACAAGCTGGCAGAAGGCGATGAAGTGAAGGTCAAGGTCCTCGAAGTGGACCGTCAGGGTCGCGTCCGACTCTCCATGAAGGAAGTCGACGCCTCTTAGAGCTTCGATTCCAGGAAATTGAGTATGCGCCGTGGCAGGTAATACCTTGGCCGCCACGGCGTACCTCCTTCCACAAATCCCACGTGCCCACCGGCATCCGCGATCTCGAGCGTAACGTGCTCTGAGAGCTTGTCGTGGTGTGGAATCACTTCCGGCGTCATAAATGGGTCGTCGAGTGAGTTGATGACCAAAGTAGGCCTCGCCACGTCCTTTAAGAACTGGGCCGAACTGCATTTGTCGTAGTAGTCGTTCATGCCATCGAAACCATGCAACGGCGCGGTCACCGCGTCATCGAACTCGGCAAAGTCTTCCGCCGCCATAGCGCGATCCCAATCGAATGCCGCCGTTTCACGGTTGAATTTCCGCTGCACCGAATTCTTCATGTTCTTTAGAAGAAGTCTCTGATAATGCTTTGAAAAACCTTGATTTAATGCTTCTGCACAGATGTGAAGGTTCAGGGGGACACAGACGGCACCTGCAGCCTGCAGTCGCGAGTCAGCGCCGGATTCACCGAGATATTTGAGCAGGATGTTTCCGCCGAGCGAGTAGCCAACAGCGAAAATCGGACCGGTCTGACCCTGTTCCTGCAGGGTTTGCAGGAAATGTCGAATATCGCCGGTCTCACCTGCGTGATACCGGCGCGGCAGAGGGTTTCGGTAATCGCCACAGTCACGGAAATGCAGCACGCAGGGTCGCCATTGTCGCTCGAGAGCAGCCTGCGTCAGCATACGGGCGTAGGACGACTCTGCAGATCCCTCAAGCCCATGCAACACAATCAGCAACGGTGCACTTTGGGGCAGCTCATCGCCGGCGCTGAGCCAGTCAACGGCGGTCGAATCACCATCCGGCAGATCCAGGATTTCACGGCGCAACGGTGCTCGTTCACCACCGGCCCAGGGAAGAGACGGAAAAATAGTCTGCAAGTGCCGGTGCTTCAGCCAGCTGGCCGGCCGGAAAGTGCTGCGCAGGATGCGTTTGTCAGTGTTTACGTCAGTCATGTCGCGGACAAAAAAATGGCCCCCCGCTTGCGCAGGGGGCCTGCCGTGGAGTGTAAACCCCTTCAGGCTTTGCAACAGGGGGCGGGGGAGCGTATCCCCGTTGCATGCTCTACGCTAGGGCATCTAACGCCCTGATGTCAAGGGATTTTCGGTAGCTTGCTCGGGCATCGGGATTTCAGTCATTTGCCTGAGGACCGCAATATCCCAGGACTCTAAAGCCCATTGCCAGATATCGGTTATCCCACTCGCCCTGAGTTCCGGCGGTGGTCGCTGGTCAAGAAGCTCGAGTGCAAGGAGCAGGTTGCCTTCCGGATGTTGCAGGTCGACACCACTGGCGCCATGACTCTTGCTCAGTTTCTGGCCCAGTTCGTTAACCGCGACCGGCAAATGGCAATAGTCGGGCGTCGCATAGCCAAGCAACTGTTGCAGCCAGATCTGCCTGGGTGTGGAGTCCATCAGGTCGATGCCTCTGACGACGTCCGTGACCCCCTGAAGGTGGTCATCAACCACAACGGCGAGTTGATAAGCGATCAGACCGTCACGACGCAGAATGACAAAATCGCCAGAATCTGACTGAAGTGACTGTTCCTGCGGGCCTTGCAGCTGGTCGTTGAACGCCATCGGAATATCGTCCGTGAGAATGCGCAAAGCGTATTCACTGGCGCTGGAACCGCCACGGCAGGTGCCAGGATAGATAATCCCGAGTGTGCCTCGGTGCGCGTCGGCCAGGTCCCGTCGCGAGCATCCGCAAGGATAGGCCTTCCCGGCATCAACAAGTTGCTGGATAGCGGCATCGTGTGCCGCTCGGCTCGCACTTTGGAAGGTGACCGCACCGTCCCATTCGAAGCCGCAGAGTTCAAGTGCCGCGAGGATTTCATCACTGGCGCCCGGCTGCGCGCGAGGTGGGTCAATATCCTCAACACGGAGCAGCCACTGACCGTCGTGCCGGCGCGCTTCAAGGAAGCTCGCGACAGCGGTCAGTAGTGATCCGAAGTGCAGGGGGCCGGTTGGTGACGGTGCAAACCGACCAATGTAGGGAGTGGAGCGCGTCGCTTTAGCGGTAACGATCGTCCCGATCCCGGAACTGCCGTTCCGCGAGTTCGCGCCGTTCCTGCGCTTCCAGGCAGAGCGTTGCAACCGGGCGCGCCTCAAGCCGCTTCAGCCCGATGTCCTCACCTGTTTCGTCACAATAGCCGTAGCTACCATCGTCGATTCGCGCCAATGCGGATTCAATCTTGCGGAGCAACTTGCGCTCGCGGTCGCGCGTGCGAAGCTCAAGGCCGAATTCCGATTCCTGAGTGGCACGATCGTTCGGATCAGGGAAGTTCGCAGCTTCGTCCTGCATGTGATGCACAGTGCGGTCTACCTCGAACATCAGTTCGCTCTTCCAGGCACTCAATATGTTGTGGAAATGCGCGAGCTGGTCACCGCTCATGTACTCTTCACCGCGATTTGGCTTGTAAGGCTCGATGCCGTGAATTGGCCCTGACAGTACGTCACCGCGCGGTCGCGCCCGGCGCGCCGGAGCCTTGCGCACGACTCTCCTCGCCGTGGGCTTCTTCCTGGAGATTGCCTTTTTCTTGCTAGCAGGCTTCTTTTTCGAGACGGCCTTTTTCTTGCTCGCCTTTTTGGTGACCTTTTTCTTGGTTACCTTCTTCTTGGCGGCCTTCTTCTTGGTGACCTTTTTCTTGGTTACCTTCTTCTTGGACACCTTCTTCTTGGTCACCTTCTTCTTCGCGACCTTCTTCTTGGTGACCTTCTTCTTGGTGACCTTTTTCCTGGAAGCTGCCTTTTTCGCCGGCTTTTTCTTGCTCGCCTTCTTCTTCGCGACCTTCTTATGGCTGACTTTCTTCTTGGCAAGCTTCTTCTTGCTCACACGTTTCGACGCAACCTTCTTGCGAGAGGCTGTCGTTTTCTTCCGCTTCTTGGTTGCGGCCTTCTTTGCGGGCATCTGGTACTCCTGCCGGATCGAGAAAAGGGCGGGATTATACATTGATGGCGGCAGCATGGAAGCCTATTTTTTTCGGGAATATCGGGCGCTCCGAAATACCTCTGAAAGCCCCGTGGTACGCGGCCTTCGGAGTCATTGTCTTTTTCTCGCGACAATCGTTTTATTGGTTAAATTCCATTACACTAGCCGGATTTGACGGGCTAATGGCGTCTGACACCACATGCGACTAAGCAAAATCAAGCTCGCCGGCTTCAAATCGTTCGTCGACCCCACAACTATCACCTTCCCCAGCAGCCTCGTCGGCGTCGTTGGGCCGAATGGTTGTGGTAAGTCGAATGTCATCGATGCAGTGCGATGGGTTATGGGCGAAAGCTCAGCAAGCCGGCTGCGCGGCGATTCCATTACTGATGTCATCTTCAATGGCTCCAGCTCGAGAAAACCGATCGGTGCGGCCTCTGTCGAGCTGCTGTTCGACAACGCGGATACAACGCTGGAAGGGCAGTACGCCAAGTACGCCGAGATCTCCATTCGCCGCGAAGTCTCGCGCGACGGTATCTCGAACTACTACCTGAACAGCACACGATGCCGCCGCAAGGATATCACTGGCGTTTTCCTGGGTACCGGGCTTGGGCCTCGCAGCTACTCGATTATCGAGCAGGGCATGATTTCTCGCCTTATTGAGGCAAAACCCGAAGAAATGCGCGTATTTCTCGAGGAAGCCGCAGGCATATCCAAGTACAAGGAGCGACGTCGGGAAACCTCAAATCGCATCAAACACACCAAAGAGAATCTCGATCGATTATTGGATGTGCTCGATGAAGTTGAGAAGCAAATCAAGCATCTGGACCGACAGGCGAAGACAGCCGAACGCTACGGTCGTTACAAAGACGATGAGCGCCGCACCGCGGCAGAATTGCTCGCCCTGCGGACGAAACATCTTGATGATCGTGCGGCTGATGCCGAGCGGCACCTGGCTGAACGCAAGAACGGCCTCGAGGCCGTAATAGCCGAGCAGCGCAAACTCGAGGCATTAATCGAAGAGTCTCGCGTTCTGCAGAGTCACCGCAATGACGAGTTCAACGAAGTGCAAGGGCAGTATTACAAGGTTGGTTCGGAAATCGCCCGGCTCGAGCAGTCCATTGAGCATGCACATGAATTGCGTGAGCGGCAGAAGAATGACCTCGAGCAAGCCATCCAGGGCGCCAGAGAAATTCGAGATCACATTGACAAAGATCAGACCGAAATTGCCCAGCTTGAGTTGACGCTCAATGAGCTGGTTCCGGGTCTTGAGCAGGCGCGACAGGGTGAAAAGTCATCGGCTGACTCGCTACTTCGGGCGGAAGAGGCACTGGCCGAATGGCAGGAGCAGTGGGACGACCACACTGCCCGGTTTAACGAGGCCCAGCAACAACGAAACGTTGAGCAGACTCGCTCTGAACAAATCGAGTCGAGGATTCATAGTTTTAACGAGCGCCGGCAGAAACTCGACGAGGCAAAGTCGGGTGCCAGTGCGGAAGAGCTGCAAGCCAATCTAGACGAGTTAACCGCGCAGGAGCAGCGTAAGCGCCAGGCACGTGACGAATTTGACCGTCACCTGGCAGACATTGCGGACAAGATTCGCAAATTGCGTGAACAAGAAGGCAAGCTGACCCGCCTCGTTGACGAACGTCGTGCGACGTTGCAGGCAGCCGAAGGCAAATATGCGTCTCTCGAGGCACTGCAGAAGGCGGCACTTGGCGAAGGTGACGAAGGCATCCAGGATTGGCTGGAGAATTCCGGGCTCGATACAAACCGCAAGGTCGCGCAGGCCCTCGATGTAGCTGACGGTTGGGAAAAAGCTGTCGAGACGGTTCTTGGCGACTATTTGCAGGCGATTTGCGTAAGCGATATCACACCGGTCACCGAAAACATCGCCAAGCTACGCAGCGGCCATCTCACGATACTTGAGGAGTTTGGCACCGAGCCTGAGTTATTCGATGTGTCCGACACTCTGGCCGCCAAAGTGAGCGGCGCGCCGAAAGCGATCCATCGGCTGCTGGCACAGGTTAAGGTCGCCGAGTCACTGGGGAGCGCTTTGTCTTTGCGCGAGGCTATAGGTGACGACAGTTCCGTTATTACCATCGATGGTATCTGGCTTGGCAAGCAATGGCTGCGCGTCTCGCGCGACAAAGACTCCAAGGCTGGCATCTTGTCGCGCGAACATGATATGCGCCGGCTCAAAGGTGAGACGAGGGAATTCAAGGCGCGATTTGAAAGTGCACGGAAACTTCTGAACGACGGCCGCATTCGCCTCAATCAGCTCGAGGAGCGCAGAGAGGCAGTGCAGTCTGACGCGGCGTCATTGCTCAATGAGTACTCAGAGATAAAGGCAGCCCACGATGCGGCGCAGTACCGCATGGACCAGGCAAATGCTCGTCAGGCATCAATCGCCGAGGAAACGGGCGAGGTCGATAGCCAACAGATATCCGCCGAAGAACAGCTTCGCGAATCGCGAAGAAATTTTAACCAGGCTGTTGAGTCGCTCGAAGAGTTTGACACGGTTCGCGTGACTCTTGAGACACGCCGCAATGAACTCCGCGCAGAACTGCAACGTGTGCGTGAACAAGCGAATGAAGATCGCCAATCTGTTCAAAACATCACGATCCAGTTTGAAAGTCGTCGTACCAGTAAGGAGTCCGCTGCACAAAACCTCGATCGCATGCGCTCGCAGCTGCAGGTATTTGCAAGCCGCGAGGTGGAAATTCGTGATCAGCTGGAGCAGCGTCAGACACCACTGGCCGACAACAAAAAGTCTCTTGAAGAGCAGTTGGCAAATCGCATCACGGTTGAAGAGCAACTGGCTTCGGCGCGACGGCTGGTAGAGGAAGTCGAGACGAATTTGCGGGACCTCGACCAGACGAGGATGCAAATCGATCAATCCGTTGAAGAGGCGCGCTCAGGAGTGAGTGAAGCCGAGATGGGTGCGCGCGAATTGCGTGTCCGACGTGAAGGTTTTGCCGAGCAACTTGCGGCGACGGATTTCGAGTTTAAGTCGTTGATAGAAGAGATGGATGCCGCGGCAGACATTGAGTCGTGGGAAGAGAAGCTAGAGAAGGTTCGACGCCGGATCGACAGGCTGGGGCCAATTAACCTGGCCGCTATCGACGAGTTTAAGGAGCAGTCCGAGCGCAAGGAGTACCTGGACTCGCAGCTTGAAGATTTGAATAGCGCACTCGCAACTCTCGAGGGCGCAATTCGCAAGATTGATCGCGAGACGCGTTCGCGATTCCGTGAGACGTTTAACGACGTAAATGTCGGTTTCCAAAAGCTGTTCCCGAAACTCTTTGGTGGCGGACACGCCTACATGGAGTTGACCGGTGATGATCTGTTGTCTGCTGGCGTCACAGTGATGGCGCGCCCACCGGGTAAGCGAAACAGCAACATTCACTTGCTTTCGGGTGGTGAGAAGGCACTAACGGCGGTTGCCCTCGTCTTTGCGATATTTGAATTGAATCCGGCGCCATTTTGCCTGCTCGACGAGGTTGATGCGCCGCTTGACGATGCCAACGTTGGCCGTTTTTGCGATATTGTCCGGGAGATGTCAGAGAAAGTGCAGTTCGTGTTCATTACGCATAACAAAGTCACGATGGAAATGGCCCGCCAACTTACCGGCGTGACAATGCATGAACCTGGTGTGTCGCGACTAGTGTCCGTCGACCTCGACGAAGCAGTCGAAATGGCGGCAAGCTAGGTCATTGACCAATGGACGGTCTACGCTGGCTGCTGTTGTTTTTTGGGCTCCTGGTCATCACCGGTGTCTACCTCTACAGCCGTCGAGAACGTAACAAACCTGAGGTAGATCCTGAACCTGCGGCACGTGTTGCGCCCACGTTAGGCGAGGAAACGGTCGATCAGGAAGTGCCTGATACCGATTTGGCGCCAGAAGTAGAAGATGTTGCTGCCGAAAGCCCGGTGGCCGAAGTGGCGCAGAAGATCGTGACTTTGCGCCTGATTGCCCGAGATGGCGGCGCATTCAAAGGCGATGAGCTAATCCTCAGTATGCGCGGCATCGGTTTGCGGCACGGCCAATTCGGAATATTTCACCAATACGACGGCATCGACGAGAATCGGACGATTTTCAGCGCAGCAAGTCTTGTCGAACCAGGCAGCTTTGATATAGCAAACATCAAGGAGCAGGAGATTCCAGGCATAAGCCTGTTCCTCGTTCTACCGGGCCCGGTCGATGGCGTTGAAGCATTCGACATGATGTTGGAGGCGTCCCGCGCCCTGGCCCAGACTCTGGATGCTGAACTGCTCGACGAATCGGGAAGCACGCTGAGTATTCAGCGCGAGCGGTACATGCGTGAGGAGGTCATTCAATACCAGCATAGCCATCTCGTCACCTGACCTGGACGGGTTGCGATTGTTATGACCGCATCAAGAGCCACAAAAGACGAACTCGAATCGCTGCGGCAGCAGATTCGCCATCACAATCATCGATACCACGTTCTCGACGACCCGGAAGTTCCGGATGCCGAATACGATCGGCTAATGCGGCAGCTGCAGGCCATCGAGAGTGAATACCCTGAGTTGGTTACCGAAGACTCACCGACGCAGCGTGTCGGCGATACTCCCATTTCTGCATTTGGAACTGTGCAACACCAGGTTCCGATGCTGTCACTCGACAATGCGTTCGCACCCGATGAGCTACGAGAATTTCACCGGCGAGTCACGAACAGGCTGGAACTCGAAGAAGGTGCTGACCAACTTTGCTACGCGGCAGAACCCAAACTGGATGGTGCCGCGGTAAGCCTCCTTTACGAAAATGGCCAGCTCGTACGTGGTGCCACTCGTGGTGATGGCACAAGCGGTGAAGACATTACTCACAATGTACGGACCATTGATGCAATTCCATTGCGGTTGATAGGGGAAGACTTCCCACCAACGCTGGAAGTTCGCGGTGAGGTTTTTATGCCGAAGGCGGGTTTTGAGGCTTACAACAAGAAAGCGGAGCAGGCGGGCGAGAAGACATTTGTGAACCCTCGCAACGCGGCAGCTGGGAGTTTGCGTCAGCTCGATCCGAAGCTAACTGCGGAACGTCCGCTGGACATGTACGTGTACTCTGTCGGCCGAATTGACGGTGGTGAGTTACCTGAGACCCACAGCGAAGTAATCAGACGACTGCAAAGTTGGGGTCTTAAGACTTGTCCCGAAAGCGCGGTTGTCGAAGGTGTGGAAGGGTGTCTCGCTTATTACGAAGCGTTGGGTGCGAAGCGTGATTCACTTCCCTACGAAATTGATGGCGTCGTATACAAAGTCGACAACCTGCTGCAGCAACGCGAGCTCGGCTTTGTCTCTCGCGCGCCGCGCTGGGCCATAGCGCACAAATTTCCGGCGCAGGAAGAGCTCACGACAGTGGAGGGCATTGAGTTCCAGGTTGGGCGGACCGGCGCTGTCACACCCGTGGCCCGACTCAAGCCTGTCTTTGTAGGTGGTGTGACGGTAAGCAACGCGACACTGCACAACATCGATGAGCTACACCGAAAGGACGTGCGTGTTGGTGACACAGTCACGATTCGACGTGCAGGGGACGTCATACCAGAAGTCGTTGGCGTTATTGCCAGTCGACGCCCGAAAGGGACGAGCACCGTGAAGTTGCCGAAGCAATGTCCCGTGTGCGGCTCAGCAGTAACACGCGAAAGTGATGAGGCGGTGGCACGTTGCAGCGGCGGTTTGTATTGCTCCGCGCAGCGCGCTGAAGCGTTAAAACACTTTGTGTCGCGCAAGGCGATGGACATCGAAGGGCTTGGTTCGAAACTCATTGAGCAACTTGTTGCAGCTGACCGCATCAAGACGCCTGCCGATATTTTTCAACTGAAGAAAGACGGACTTGCCGAGATGGAACGCATGGGTGAGAAGTCTGCAGAGAACCTTGTCAACTCGATTGCAGAAAGTCGATCAACATCACTGGACCGATTTCTCTACGCACTCGGGATTCGAGAAGTCGGTGAGGCGACAGCGTCGGCATTAGCGTCTTACTTCGGCAAACTCGATGCAATTCAGCGAGCAACAGAAGAAGAGCTGGTAGAAGTTCCCGACGTTGGCCCCATCGTCGCATCACGCATTCGTTCGTTTTTCGACGAAGGTCACAATCGCGACGTGATAGGGGCGCTGCAAGAGTACGGTGTTTCTTGGGATGAGTCGGAGCCGCAGCGGAGTCCGTCCGAGGGTGGGCTGTCTGGCAAGACATTCGTCCTGACAGGAACTTTGAACAACATGACTCGTGATGAGGCCAAGCAGAAAATCCAGGCACTCGGGGGCAAGGTCACCGGGAGTGTGTCGAAAAAGACCAGCTATGTCATCTACGGTGACAAGCCGGGATCAAAGTTGGCGAAGGCGCAAGATCTCGGTGTTGAGACTATCGATGAAGAAGGTCTGACCGTACTTCTCGCCGAGTCCTGACACTCGGGAACATCGTTTCCCCCTAGAAAACTGCACGTTTTCGCCAGTTTCATTTGTGGCAGTGGTACCCCTCGTATGTCGAAACTTGGGCTATTTTTCCCAAGTCCGTCATTTCGTTAGCAAATTGACCGCTTCATCAATATATTTTCCGCCCATGCAGAACGACATCCAACGACAAATCCTCAGTGCATTGCTCCTTGTACTCCGCCCCTTGGCTCGAGCAATGCTGCGCGCCGGAATCGGATATCGAGAGTTCGCGGAAGTATCAAAGACTGCATTTGTTGATGTCGCCGGGAAGGACTACGGACTTCGGGGACGCCCAACAAACATCTCACGGGTTGCAGTCATGACCGGGCTCACCAGGAAAGAGGTGAGGCGGATTCGTGATAAGGCGGAAGTCGGAGATGAAATCGGATTGGTGAAGCTGACACCTATGAGCCAAGTAATGCATCGTTGGTACACGGAGGGTGAGTTCACGTCGGATAACGGCAAACCTAAAGTACTTGAGTTCGACGCCAATGGCGCATCTTTCACCGATTTGGTGAAGAATTTTGGTGGCGACATCCCGCCCGGCGCTATGAGAACAGAATTGAAGAGAATTGGTGCCGTCGAAGAACTTGGAAGCGGGCAGCTAAAGGCTCTTTCAAGAAGTGTTGTCGGAATCGAAGATCACGAAAAGCTCGTTAGGGGACTTGCACACGTTATGTACCCCGCAGCACTCACAATGATTCACAATATCTCAGAGGATAGTGAAAAGGACTCTTGGGTCCATTTGTCGGCATTCACTCAATCGGTTCGCGGTAATGACTTGGGTAGAATCCGACGAGTGAGTTCGGATAGGGCGGCATCTTTTATCGAATCAGTTGACGACTTCCTAGCTGCCTATGAGTCATTGTACGACGCGTCCGATGAGAGCAACTGCGACAAGGCAGTCGGAATAGGTGTGTTTTACTTCGAAGAAGACAAATCCGAAACTGACGTCTTCAAATAACTGCACAGATCTCCGTCTAGTCAAGCCAATGTTCTTAGCGAGCATTCCTCAGCATTCATTTCTCGCAGCATCCGTTTCTCGCCCTGATGCTCAAAAATCGCGCAACTTGGCCCAATTGGACCAAGAATTCTTCAACATGCACTAATTTATTAAATATGAGAGTGATTCTCATCTTGGTTGTGCATTTTCTGCACGCTATCTGGGCAGAATTAACCGTATATCGAAAACACGTTAGGAATCAGTGAGATGCCAGTCAGTGATTTCCGCTGTCCGTGTACCTCTTGAATGATCTTTTGACATAACTCAGCATTGCAAAAGAATCAGTTGTTCAAACGAAACAAAGAGATATTATTACTACTTGCAAGGTTACATAACCTCCGTTTACTTTACATATTGCCTCGGAGCGATTCCCCAGAATGGGACAGAACGTAAAAGAGCACTTAAGACTCGCCCTGAGGATGATGTTGAAGCCGTTAGTGAAGCTTCTGGTCAGTCAGGGGGTCTCGCATGGGGACTTTTCAGAGGCAGCGAAAGATGTCTACGTCGAGGTAGCCATACGGCATTTTGATAAGTCGACAAGAGTGAACCAGTCGCGAATTGCAATATTGACTGGTTTAACAAGAAAGGAGGTCAAAAACGTAATAGACCGCGCAATGAGGGCGGAGTCAAACGCTAAGAACTTTTCAAGGCCGAGCCGAGTATTGGCGGGATGGCACAGCGATCCGCGGTTCTTGGGGCCTTACGGAGTACCGCTGGAGGTTCCTTACGAGTCACCAGTAGATGGAGGTACTCCATCATTCGTCGACCTGGTGAAAACCTACAGCGGCGATATGGCGCCGAGGCCGATGCTGAAAGAGTTGATGAGGATTGGCGCGGTAGTAGAGGCAGAGAAAAAGACTTACAAGGTGGTGCGTCGGGATTTTATTCCTGAGGCGCTGTCGGCCGAGTTGGTCGAAAGGTTGGGTGAGGTTACTCAAAATTTCTTCTCAACAACAGCAAAGAACATCGAGAAAAAAGGTCCTGAGGATGGATTATTTGAACGAATAGTCTTTGCAGAAAATGGTGTCACCCCAGCCACAGTTGCACTATTCG
>Ga0209165_10000463_pt1 | contig 13814 bp, 12 predicted proteins | sample tdAd001_FD_187122 | JGI IMG/M metagenome (GOLD analysis project Ga0209165, IMG submission 187122) | Marine sediment microbial communities from the Atlantic coast under amendment with organic carbon and nitrate - tdAd00.1 (SPAdes)... | ecosystem: Environmental > Aquatic > Marine > Coastal >... | reverse complement strand
TCAAAGAAGGGAAACTGACCTTACCGGTCATATATTCCCTTAAAGCAGCTGATGCCAAAGATCGAGCCCAGATGGAAACAATAATAAAAAATAAAGATTTTTCTGTTCATGTTTTTAAAAAATTGATATCACTGATAAAAAAGTGCGGTGGACAAAAATATACTGAAAAGCTGGCAGCAGAATATGTTAGAAATGCAAAGGATGCTCTTGCAGTCTTTAACAATTCAAAAACCAAAGACATCCTTTTGATGATTGCTGATTATACTTTGGCCCGCAATGCCTAAATATGTTTATATGAAGTCAAATTACCATTCCAAAGGGTGAAAAAGTTATGTCCGTACCTTCCAAAATCATCATCAGATTCATTTTTGTAGTATTTTTCTTTTCAGTTGTGCTTACCCTGTCTTCGGATGTTCGGGCAGAAAATCAGATTCCTATAAAAACTGTTGTGGTAATGGGAACAGGTAAAACATATAATAAGAACTCTGCCAGGGCAAGGAAAGAGGCAATCGCAAACAGCCTTGTTTCCGCAGTAGACAGGGTTGTGGTGGAACTTTTGCCTTTAGAATCTCTGGTCAGAAATTTTCAGGTGTTCAATGAAATTCTTTATGGCCAGACCGGCAAATTCATCCAGGATTACAAAGTACTGGCAGAGTTCCCATCCAAAAACGATTACAGGGTAATTGTGGAAGCAACCGTTTCAATCAGAACTTTGAAAGAGCTTATGTCAAACGCCGGAATTGTACTTGAAGAAAAGCCCCTGCCAAAAGTTCTATTTTTAATTTCAGAGCAGATTTTTAAAGACCAATTGCCAAAATACTGGTGGGGACAAAAGACGTACTTTGCCGAATCTTTCTCAGTAAGCAATTTGGTTGAAATCATTAAAACAAAGAAATTCCCAGTTATTGATAACAACATCATAGTTAAAAAGACCAAGGTTGACCCCCTATACGACAAACCTGACCTTAACAATTTTGAGGCAGCCAACCTCGGTCTCAGTTTACAAGCAGAAGTAGTAATCGTCGGAAAGTCGGTTGCAAGTAGAGCACCTAATATCATGGGAAAAAACATAAAGTCATTCAAGGGGACTGTATCAGCCCGTGCGATTCGGGCAGATACGGGCGAAGAAATCGCTATCACAATGCAAACCTCGGTAACAGCAAACACCGATGAAATTGCCGGAGCCCGGGATGCGCTTTCAAGAGCCGGATCCCTTGCAGGCAAAGATCTTGCTTCTCAAATAGTTGCTGCCTGGCAGAAACAAGAAGAACAAGCCAACAACATTGAAATCATAGTTGAAGGTACCGGCGATCTTGTAAGCTTTGAAAAATTCCGCCGTATTATCAATGCTATGTCAGGCGTGGATAATCTTCAGATAAATGAATTGGAGCCTAATGAGGCCGTCATCACCGTCGATTTCCAGGGAACTGCCAAAGAGCTTGCAGATACATTGATGCTCAAAACATTTGAATCAATCGGTATAAACATTTACGAGGTATCACAGGATCACTTGAGGATTGAGCTTATCCCCGGATAGCCCTAAAAACTATCTACCCCTTAAAAATATTTAGAAGAATAAATAATTGAGCATAAACATTCCCAATATTTTAACAGTTATCAGGATATTACTTACCCCCCTTTTCGTAATTTTCCTTTTAAGAGATATGTTTTCATTTGCACTTCTTGTTTTTAGTATTGCAGCGATCAGTGACGGACTGGATGGCCTGCTGGCTAGATATTTTGAGCAGTATAGCGTGCTTGGCGCCTACCTTGATCCCATCGCTGACAAACTTTTGTTGACTTCTGCTTTTGTGAGTCTGGCCGTCCTTAGAATCATTCCCCCCTGGTTGGCGGTTATTGTACTCAGCCGTGACATCCTGATTGTAACCGGAATCGCCGTTTTTGCAATTACGAATATACATATTGAAATAAAACCAAGCCTTGTCAGTAAATGTACAACGGTTGCCCAGTTGTTAACCATCTTTTTGTCACTTCTTGACCCGAAAATTCCAGGTGCTCACATAATTAAATGGTCGCTGTTCTGGATTACGGCCGGCCTAACTATAACTTCCGGACTTCATTATATTTACTTTGGCTTAAATCTCCTCCAGAATGCCTCCGGAAAAAACCGGAAAGAGTAACAGCAAGTTCCGGCTTCTTTGAATTTTTATTTGATTTATCGTTATTTTAATGATGGTCTTTTCTTTTACAATAAACAAAATATGTGCCAACTGCACCAAATCCCAGATTACACTCAAGCATTATGTTGAGAAAAAGCTACGAGAATTGTCACCGTTCTGGGAAAGATCAAATAGGAGTCAGTCATGTATAAAGTTATGTTAAGAGACAACATGTCCTCACTTGCAAAGGATATACTGGAAGCAACAGGAGAAATAGAAGTTGTCGTCGATAATGATAAGGCTACCTGCGATCCTAAAGCATTATCTCAAATTATCAGTGAATTTCATGGCCTTGTAATCAGGAGTGGAACCAGGGTTACAGAACAGGTATTAAAAACCGCCGGACAGCTCAAGGTTATCGGACGTGCAGGCATAGGGGTCGACAATATCGACGTACAGGCCGCTACAAAACAGGGTGTTGTGGTCATGAATGCTCCGGGTGGTAATACAATTACAACGGCAGAGCATACAGTCTCACTCATGCTGGCCCTTGCCAGGAATATTCCACAGGGGACGGCATCCCTTCGAGAGGGAAAATGGGAAAAGAAAAAATTGTCAGGCGTCGAGATAACCGGAAAAACACTGGGTATCATCGGCCTTGGCTATATCGGACGGGTAGTGGCAGACCGTGCAAAGGGTCTTAAAATGAACGTTATCGCTACCGATCCTTATGTCAGCAAGGAAGCTGCCAGGGCCCTTGAGGTTGAACTTGTGCCTTTTGAGAATCTTCTTGAACGTTCGGATTTTATTACACTTCATGTGCCGCACCTCAAGGAAACTGCTAACATGATTAATGCGACGACAATTGATAAGATGAAACCGGGCGTTAGGATTATTAATTGCTCCAGGGGTGAAATCGTCAAGCTTGATGATCTTTACCAGGCAATTTTAAGCGGACATGTTGCCGGCGCAGCCCTTGATGTTTTCCCCCAGGAACCGCCGGACACAACCCTGCCCATACTACAGCATCCAAATGTAATCTTTACACCCCATTTAGGAGCCAGTACCGGAGAAGCACAGCTCAAAGTGGCGGATATGATAGCAAAACAGATCGCCGCTTATCTGATAGACGGCATAATTACAAATGCCGTCAACTTTCCATCGCTATCTATGGAAGTTATGGATCAGATTCGTCCCCACTTAGATCTTGCTGAAAAAATGGGATCATTGATGGGTCAGCTGGTCAGGCAAGTCCACGACATCACAATAAGCTACAGCGGCGATGTATCACTGTTTGACACCAGGCCGCTGACGCACGCGGTGCTTAAAGGACTCCTCGGATCTTATACCGACAAACCGGTAAACTACGTAAACGCACCTGACCTTGCAAGGGAAAAAGGCATACATGTCAATGAGACCAGAAGCCAGGCAAAGGATGATTTTGCCGGTCTGATCAGAGTAAGACTGGAAGATCATAAAGAGGCGCTTGATGAAATCTGGGGAACAATCTTTGAAAAAAGATATCCGAGACTTGTAAAAATTGGAGAAATCTACCTTGACGCAATCCCCGAAGGATGGATGATGGTTATTCAAAATTTCGATAGACCGGGGGTAATAGGTAATGTGGGCACAACCCTTGGCCGCCACAATATTAACATTGGCCGCTTCCAGTTGGGAAGACGCGACGACCGGGCTCTGTGCCTGGTAAACATCGATACTCCTGCAGATGAAAAGGTGATCCAAGAGATGAAATCTCTTCCGAACATCATCTCTGTCCGTCAGGTCCATCTGGCATAGAGAGAGACCTTTGAAAAATGTTCATTTTTGCCCGCCCAGCCTGCCCAATGGAATTTATTTTTCTGTTTATTCCATCGGGGTTAAATCTGTTTTATTATTTAACCGGGGTTCAAGTTCAAGAAAGGGGATCCGCCACCGTACTTTGGCGGACACACTCTGCGCCTTGAAAATGCGGTTAAATTGACAGTTGCAGATTTTAGGTATCATTAAATTTTTATCAACATCTTGATTGGTGTGTGCACAATATACAGTAATTTCATTTAGCAAAATACAATATATTTTAATCCAATAGGACTATATATTAAATTATATATAAATTATATATAATTTTGCTTGACATAATAAAATTATAGGTCCATGATATAAATAAAATTATGGCTATATTTGTAAAAAACAATTTGGGCAGGCGTTCTGGAATTGAAAGAAGGGTATTTTTATACACAATTCATATTCCGGAACGAAGATTGGGCAAAGAACGAAGGGATGGGTTAGAACGCAGAAGCGGAAAGGGATTGAAACGCCCGATCGATATAGAACGAAGAGCGGCCTTTAAATTTTGATTTTACTATTTTTTACTTTTAAATATATTTTGTTTTAACCAACCTATCCAAGAATCAAAACCTTCTTCCGTCTTTGCGGATATTTCAAAGACTCTCATGCCTGGATTAACCTGTAAGATATTCTTAACAGCTGCCTGCCTGTCATAATCGAGATGCGGCAGTAAATCTATCTTATTTAATAAAGTCGCCTCACATACACGAAACATCAAGGGATACTTTACAGGCTTGTCTTCTCCTTCCGTAACGCTGAGAACCACCACTCGCAAATTCTCCCCAATGTCAAACTCAGCCGGGCAAACCAGATTGCCAAGGTTTTCCACGATCAAAAGATCAATATCGTCCAGTTCAAAATTACCTGCCGCCGTTTCAATAACATGTGCCGTTAAATGACAGTCACCCCCGAATGCATCAGTATTGATCTGCACAACAGGCACACCGGATCCGGATAGCCGGTCAGCATCATTTGAAGTACAGATATCTCCCACAATCACAGCACTGTTGATTTCCGGCATGATGTTTAACAGCGTCTTTTCAAGAATAGTGGTCTTGCCGGATCCAGGGGAACTCATGACATTAAGGACAAAAACACCTTTTTCAGCAAACAGTTTTCTATTCTGCTGCGCGATCGCATCGTTAGCATCCAGAACCTTGCGAACAATCTTTATTTCACGTGTACCGGGTTTTCTGTTCACCGATGCAATACTGTCCTTGGTATGAGAATGAAAGGTTTTATCAATCTCTTTGTGGTGATAGTATTGTTGAGTTCTATACATGCTTATCAGCATGCTGTGCTCCCTTTTCAGTAATTTCAATTGAATTGATATCCAGCTCCCGTCCGGATGTAATCTTTATGGAACCGCTGTTGCATTGCCGACATTTAAAAATCGGCTGGCTGATGGTCCACTCATTATTGCAATCCATGCACCTGGCTACAATTGGAACTTCTTCAATATTGAGATCTGCATGGCAAAGAGGGGTGTCCTTGGCGGCAATTTGAAAACAAAAACGAAGGCTGTCGGCCACTACCGCTGTCAGCTTGCCTACTTTCAGATTGATCCTTTCAACCCGTACATCCTTCAAGTCAGCAGGTATTGAAGCAGTTGCAATATCAATAATCTCCATTGCGATGCCCATTTCATGCATTAGATGCTCATCTAACCGAATTGTCTAAAAACAAAATACAAAACACTAGCTGAAAACCTCAGCGCACAGCTCTCCAAAGGTTCCGAGATTCTCACAGATATGGATCCCGCCCGCCTTCATGGCATCAATCTTTGCCTGGGCCGTACCGCTGCTGCCGCTTATAATTGCACCGGCATGCCCCATGCGTCGACCCGGAGGCGCGGTCAGGCCTGCAATAAATCCCACCACCGGTTTTGTCACATTCTTAGTTATAAATTCAGCGGCTTCCTCTTCAGCAGTTCCGCCGATTTCGCCAACCATAGCAATACCCGTAGTCTCGGGGTCCTTTTCAAAGGCATCAAGGCAGTCTATAAAGTTGGTGCCGTTTACAGGGTCACCACCGATACCGATACAGGTGGTCTGCCCGATCCCCTTCAGGGTTAACTGATGAACGACTTCGTACGTCAAAGTTCCGGATCGGGAAACCACACCGACCGGACCACCGGGCTTGTGGATTGGGCCAGGCATAATACCGACCTTGCACTGGCCGGGCGTAATGATACCCGGACAATTGGGTCCGATGAGATGGGACTTTGCACCCTCCATGTAATTCTTGACTTTCATCATATCCATAACCGGAATACCTTCTGTTATGGTTACAATAAGCTCAACCTCCGCGTCTGTAGCCTCCATGATGGCATCTGCCGCAAATGCAGGCGGTACAAAAACCATGCTACAGTTTGCGCCGGTCTGGTTAACCGCCTCTTTAACGGTGTTAAATACCGGAATGTCATCTATCTTCTGGCCGCCCTTACCCGGTGTTACACCGGCAACAACGTTTGTGCCGTAGGCCACACACTGTTGGGTGTGAAACTTCCCTTCTTTGCCGGTTATCCCTTGAACCAACAAGCGTGTATTATTATCAACGAATATGCTCACTTTAACTCCCTCGCTTTTTTGTCATTTGTCATTAGTCATTAGTTTAGTTCTTTGAAACAAATCGATCTCAATCGAGCTTCAGGTATGATTAAATTTTATGCTGGAAACTGTTTGACCCGCCTGCCACGTAAGGCACGAGCGGGTTCTTTCATTACGAGCCGTTATCCACGAGTTTTTTCAGCAAAAATTTAATTATACCTGAAGCGGTAGTATTTCAAAAATCTAAAGTGTTACGTAATTTGTCATTTCCAAACGACCAGGGACTATTGACCAGTGACTAATTGGGCAACTTTCTGCGCCGCGTCCTTCATATCTTTTGCGGTAATAAGGTTAAGACCCGATTCAGCCAGAATTTTGCGACCTTCTTCTACGTTCGTCCCCTCCATTCTGATTACCACAGGAACATTGATACCTGTTTTTTCTGCCGCCTTTACAACACCTTCTGCCAGTACGTCACAACGTAGTATGCCACCGAAAATGTTAATCAGAATCCCTTTTACATTCTTATCAGCGAGCATGAGCCTGAAACCGTTCTCAACCATTTCTGCACTGGCGCCGCCGCCCACATCCAGAAAATTGGCCGGCTCGGCACCGGCAAGCTTGATGATATCCATGGTGGCCATTGCCAGACCGGCTCCATTGACCATATTGCCCACATTGCCATCCAGTTTAATATAGTTGAGATTGAACTTGGAAGCTTCCACCTCCAGGGGATCTTCCTCATCGACATCACGGTATTCAAGGATATCCTTGTGCCTATATAGCGAATTGTCATCAAAATCGACTTTGGCATCCAGTGCTATCACTGTCTCTTCGGCTGTGATTACAAGGGGATTTATCTCCACCAGCGAACAATCGTAATCGATAAACAGCCTGTAAAGGCTTACAAGCATTGAAACAAACGGTTTCATCACAGTAGGCGTCAGTTTCAGGCCGAAAGCAACCTGGCGGGAGTGAAAGGGCTGAATTCCAACAAGAGGATCAATGTAAACCTTGATGATCTTTTCGGGAGTAGTCTCCGCCACCTCTTCAATATCCATTCCGCCGGCTTCACTTGCCATGATAACGATTTTGGCGGTTGCCCTGTCCGGAATAATACTCAAATAAAGTTCCTTTTCGATATTGAGTCCCTGTTCCACCAGTGCTTTATTAACCATCTTGCCTTCCGGACCGGTCTGGTGAGTAACCAGGTTCATTCCTATGATATCGCCGGCAATGCCGGCAATTTCATCAATTGATCCTGCAAGTTTTACCCCGCCGCCTTTACCCCGGCCGCCGGCATGAATCTGGGCTTTTACAACAACAGGGAACCGGCCTAAATTTTCAGCAATCTTTTCGGCTTCATCAGAGTTGAAAGCAACTCCACCATCAGGAATGGGGATGTTGTATTTCTTGAATAATTCTTTTGCCTGATACTCGTGGATCTTCATGATCCTGAACCTCTCCTTTGAATTGATGATTAACTATTGAAAATTGATTATTAAAAATATTCAATCTTTTTCTATGCGATAACACACAGCACATCGTCTTTGGATACAGTGTCGCCGCTGGAAAAATTAATCGCTTTGACTGTACCGTCCGCAGGAGCCGAAAGGGCATTTTCCATCTTCATGGCCTCCAGGATTACCACAGTGTCCCCTTTGCTAACAGCATCTCCCACCTGCTTTTGATATCTGACAATCATTCCGGGCATAGGTGCTTTCAGTGGAGTGCCTTCAACATCAGCGACTGCCGGTGTCGGCGGAGCAGGTGCTGCCGGTTTGGGTGATTCCGGTGCGGGGGGAGCAGGTTCAGCCAGTTTAGGTGGCGCTTGAGCTACAGCCGGTGCGACCGGTGCAGGAGCTGAAACCGTAGGTTGAACCGGCATTTGCTGGACATAACTGATAACCGGAGAACCTCCCGGTTCTTCCACGCCCACCTCAAAGTATTCCTCATCCACATATACATTAAATGTCCGCAAGGCATCAGTCTTGGGCGGTCCCTTCTTTTCCACTTTTCGAACCAGCTGACCCAATTTGGCCAACTTGACCAGCTCCTCTTCTTCTTTAATCTGTTCAAGGGTTCGAGGCTTGACTTCGGGAGGTGGGTCTTCCTTGCCGTATTTCCATTTCAGAAATCGTTTTCCGGTAATCGGGAAAATGCCGTACAACAACACATCGTCCATGTCCTGGGCCAAATCTTCAGAATCTTTTTTGGCCTGTTCAAGCTCGGGCTCTAGCACCTCAGCCGGCCGGCAGGTAATCGGTTCTTCTCCCCTCTCGTAGCCCTTTAAAGCTTTCTTTTGAAGTTCAGGGTCTATGGGTACGGCGGTCTTGCCGTATAAACCGTAGCACAAATCCTTGACCTGGCCGGTTATCATCTTGTAGCGCTCGTTTTCATCATCAAAAAGCACATTGTTGACGGTCTGGACGCCAATGGTCTGGCTGGTGGGCGTGACCAAAGGAACCTGCCCGAGTTCTTTTCTTACCCTGGGAAGCTCTTTGTAAACCTCATCGATTTTATGCAACGCATCCATTTCCCTTAACTGGTTCACCAGGTTGGACAGCATGCCTCCCGGTGTCTGGTGCAACAACACATTGATATCAATGATCGACACCTTGGAATCGTCCAAAAGGTGCTTGTACTTTGGCATGACTTTCTTTTCCAGTATCTCATTGATTTCCGCCAGTTTCCTAATATCGAATCCGGTGTCGCGGTTGGTACCCAAAAGGGTCATCACCAGGGGTTCAACGGCGGCATGGGATGTCCGGTAGGCATACGGCGACATGCAGGTATCGATGATATCAACACCGGCTTCGATGGCTTTTAAAACACTCATAGGAGACATGCCGGAGGTAAAATGAGTGTGCAAGTGGATGGGAGGTTTCACTGTCGCCTTTAAGGCCTTGATAATCTCGTAAGTATCATACGGCGCAAGCAGGCCCGCCATATCCTTGAGACAAATACTGTCGGCACCCATGGCTTCCAGTTCTTTGGCCTTGTTGACGTAATAGTCAATATTGTAAACTTCTCCGCCCAACCGCGGTTCGGTCATGGTATAACAGATGCAGCCTTGAAAATGCCTCCCGCACTTTTTGATAACACGAACAACCGTCTCAAAGTTACGGTAGTCGTTCAAGGGATCAAAATTCCTGAATATCTCAAGGCCGTTTTCAGATGTTCGTTCCACAAATGCCTCCGCAAGATCGTCAGCATAATTTCTGTAGGCCACCAAATTCTGGGCTCTTAGGAGCATGGAACACGGCGTCTTGGGCATGTACCGCTTTAACGTCCGGAGCCTTTCCCATGGGTCCTCGTTTAAAAACCGGTGCATGGTATCAAAGGTGGCCCCTCCCCACGTTTCCACGGCCCAAAACCCGATCTCATCCATTCTTTCTGCCACCGGAATCATGTCTTCGGTACGTCCCCGGGTGGCAAACAGGGACTGATGACCGTCTCGTAGGGTCAGATCCTGTATCTTCACCGGATTCTCAGCCGCCGGCCGGTCCTTGCTGTAATCCATGGTCGTTGATTTCACCTGGTTATGATCACTCATTTTAATGGTCTCCTCTTTTTAATTGAAGATCGACAATGGAAGATTGATTATTGGTACTTCAATTTTCCTGGGTCAATTTTTCAATTATTAATTATTTAAAGGTTTTCATCTGCATCATATTTCGCATCTGCATCTGAGCCTGCCTGCCGCTCATCCCCCACAGTTTCACCGGCGCAGCAGCATGTGCTTCCGTAACCGGTTCAACTGCAGGTGCGGCCATAGACTGAATACAGATAGCTTCTTCTTCTGTTTGAATATAGCCCATCACCGCAGATATTGCGGCTGATATCTTCTTTCTGTTTTCCATTGTTTCACCATTTGAAAAAACGTTTTAAGTATTAGGTGTTAAGTTTTACGCATAAAAAAGGATTTTAGCTCTACTTAAAACCTAAAACTTAAATCTTAAAACCCTTACATCGGTATATTCCCATGTTTCTTCGGAGGAGTAACCTCCCGTTTGCTGCACATTACCTCCAAAGCATCGATCAAACGCGGCCTGGTCTCACTCGGAACAATGACTGCATCGACAAAACCCCGGCTAGCAGCACAGTAAGGATTTGAAAAAAGATCCTCATATTCTTTGACTTTTTCCTGGCGCTTGGCCTCAGGATCATCAGCTGCTTTAATTTCCCTTCGATGAATAACATTGCATGCTCCCGCAGCTCCCATAACCGCTATCTCTGAGCTGGGCCATGCAAACGCCATGTCAGCTCCCAAGTCTTTTGAACACATGGCAAGATAAGACCCTCCGTAGTCCTTGCGGGTAACCAGAAGCATTTTCGGAACCGTTGCCTCTGAATAGCACCACAACAGTTTTGCGCCGTGTCTGATAATGCCGCCCCACTCCTGCTGGCTCCCGGGAAGATATCCGGGCACATCCGCTATGGTCAGCATTGGAATGTTAAAGGCATCACAAAAACGGATAAAGCGGGTTGCTTTGTCCGAAGCGTCAATATCCAGGCACCCGGCAAGAACCTGGGGCTGGTTGGCGATAATGCCGATACTTCTCCCGTTCAGTCTGGCAAAACAGACGATAATATTCTGGGCATAGTATTCATGCGGCTCAAAAATATCACCGTTATCCACAATTGAACGGATAACGTCCTTCATGTCATAAGATTGGTTGGGATTGTCCGGAATAACGGCGTCCAGCGCCGGATCAGTCCGTCGGGGATTATCACCGGTATCAACCATAGGCGGATCTTCCATGTTGTTTGAAGGTAGATAAGACAAAAGCTTTTTGATCCGGTTAATAGCATCCTCATCGCTTTCACAGGCAAAATGCGCCACCCCGCTTTTTTCGTTGTGAGCCATGGCACCGCCAAGATCCTCAAAAGTGATTTTCTCACCGGTTACAGATTTTATAACATCCGGGCCGGTAATGAACATGTAGCTGGTATTTTTCACCATGAAAATCCAGTCTGTCATGGCAGGTGAATACACAGCACCCCCGGCCGTGGGCCCCATTATGGCTGAAATCTGGGGAATAACACCAGAAGACATGGAATTGCGGTAAAAGATTTGCCCATATCCGGAAAGGGAATCAACACCTTCCTGGATCCTGGCTCCCCCGGAATCGTTCATGCCCACAAACGGCACCCCGGCTTTTAGCGCCATATCCATGATCTTGCAAATCTTTCTTGAATGCATCTCGCCGAGGCTGCCGGCTCTGGCCGTAAAATCCTGGGCAAAGGCAAATACCGGTCTGCCGTCCACCAGACCATGGCCTGTTATGACGCCATCTGACGGAATATCAACCTTTTCCATGCCAAAATTTACACACCGGTGACTCACAAACATGTCAAGTTCTCGAAATGTGCCTGGATCGAAAAAAACATCCAAGCGTTCCCGGGCGGTCAGTTTGCCTTTCTCTTTTTGTTTGGCAACCGCTTTTTCGCCGCCCATCATTAGGACCTTTGCTTCGCGTTCCTTTAGATCCTTAATTTTATCTTCAATAATACCCATTATTAAATTCCTTTCATCTCTCCAGATCGACCTTTATTTCATGCTGATTCAACATCCTGCATATAGGCCAAAAAACAATTCTTCCTAAAAAATGAAATTGGTTTGTGATAGAATGCCTTTTTAACAATAAGGTATTCTATTACTAATTAACCCTGTAAATCTGTTTCAAAGTCCAGATGTTTAATCATATGAATAAATTTCGTAATCGGTTTTTTCTCCAAGCAGATGATCAATTTTCTCCTGGGTGCCCTTTCTTATGTCGTTAACAACCCATTTCCTCCAGTCTTCCATGGATTGCCAAGTACTAACCACCAGACTCTCACCCGGACGATCGATTCTCTTAAATGTTTCCCCGGAAATGTAGCCCGGTTGTTGCATGGCCAGGTTCCTCAGCTTTTGAAGAAGAGGCTTTAACGTTGTAGCCTTGTTTTCCGGAACTATCCTTTTAATGATTATTTTAACCGCCATTTTGCAATCCTCCTTTCTCTGATGAATTCGTAAAAAGTCTAATTCATCTATTGTTTGGTGTTTAGTATTTTGTCTGAAATATGTGCTGATATACCATCTTGTTAGTTCTGTAAACACTAAATACTAAATACGAAACACTCTCGTAAAAAGGTTGCTTTTCTGACTTTTTACGAGACCATTAGTTATTGTCAAGCAAAAAAAATAATCGGTTTGCGGCTACTGTTGATTCAGTCGTACCGTTTGCTACATCTTTTAAGATCCCTGGCAGCATCTTTTTAATCTCAGCATTTTTATAAAACTGCTCTTTTAGGCCCTCTTTTACAAGGGACCACATCCAGTCAACGGCCTGTTTTCTCCTGTTTGCCTCAAGCTCTCCGGTGGCAATAAATTTTCTTCTATGTTCTAAAATAGTACCCCAGATCACATCAATGCCGGTCATCTCCACAGCGCTACATGTCTGAACAGGAGGTGTCCAATGGGGCGATGATGGTGCTAAAAAGTGCAGGGCTGTTTCATACTGCTTTTTGGCAAGTTCCGCCTTTTCAATATTATCACCGTCTGCCTTGTTGACGGCAACGGCATCCGCCAGTTCCAGAATTCCTTTTTTTATTCCCTGCAGTTCATCCCCTGCGCCTGCTATCATCAATACCAGAAAAAAATCGACCATGGAAGCCACCGTGGTTTCAGACTGGCCGACCCCCACGGTTTCAACAATCATAACATCAAAACCGGCGGCTTCGCAAACAATCATTGTCTCCCGGGTTTTTCTTGCCACCCCGCCCAGGGTGCCGCCAGAAGGAGAAGGCCGGATAAAGGCCTTCGCCTCAACAGAAAGTTTTTCCATGCGCGTTTTATCCGCCAGTACGCTCCCGCCGCTCCTTTTGCTGCTTGGATCAACGGCAAGCACGGCCACCCGACGACCTTTTTTCACAAGCATTGTGCCGAGGCTCTCGATAAACGTGCTTTTGCCCACACCAGGAACCCCTGTTATTCCAAGGCGTACCGCCTTGCCTGTATAAGGAATCAGAAGATCGATAATCGTCCGCGCCAGCTCCTGATGAGCGGGGAGTGAACTTTCGATCAGCGTAATGGTCTTTGCAAGCACACGCCGGTTGAACTCCAGGACACCCTGGACATAATATTGTGGATCATCGACTGTCATGACTAAAGTTTAAAGAAATGCCTAAAATGCCTAAAGTTGAAAGTGTTAAAAGCCCGCCCTGGTGCGACTCGTACATATATTTTGCACAGCCTATGAATCACTTTAAACCTATCTTTTTGAGTATAGAGTATTGGTGATCTGTAACA
>Ga0209165_10000462_pt1 | contig 13818 bp, 12 predicted proteins | sample tdAd001_FD_187122 | JGI IMG/M metagenome (GOLD analysis project Ga0209165, IMG submission 187122) | Marine sediment microbial communities from the Atlantic coast under amendment with organic carbon and nitrate - tdAd00.1 (SPAdes)... | ecosystem: Environmental > Aquatic > Marine > Coastal >... | reverse complement strand
CCGCTTTGGTAGAAAGGTAAGAATTTGGAATGACGCCGGCGGCGTTACTTCCAGACGGGGTCGTCGTGTTGGGTTGCGAGAAAATCGATGTATTCGCGATTGGCTTGCTGCGCAGCCTCGTCAACCTGCCACAATGGCAGCGGCTGTCCGGATTCAACGCGTTGTATTTCGGTCTGCTCGGGTGTTGTATCGGCGTCCTGCTCCGCTTCCAGTCCAAGACTGGTTTGGCCACCGGTCATCGCAAGGTAAACATCAGCAAGAATGCGCGCATCGAGCAATGCGCCGTGCAGACTTCGATTGCTATTGTCTATGCCGTAACGCTTACACAATGCATCAAGATTATTTTTCTGGCCTGGGTGCTTCTGGCGTGCCAGCAATAGCGTATCGAGAATACTGCAGCTCTGCTGCAACTCCGCCAGCGCTGGTTGCAGCAGCGATAACTCGTGATTCAGAAAGCCGATATCAAACGGTGCATTGTGAATAACGAGTTCGGCGCCGGCGACATAATTGCAGAAATCTTCGGCAAGCTCGGCAAAGTGCTGTTTGTCCTGCAGAAACTCGGTGCTTATTCCATGCACCTCGAAGGCTCCGCTATCGATTTCGCGCTCAGGATTGATGTAATAGTGCCAGTGATTTCCGGTGACACGCCTGTTTACCAGCTCGATACATCCGATCTCGATAATTCGGTGTCCCTGGCTAACCTCGAGCCCGGTTGTTTCCGTATCCAGTACTACCTGTCTCATGCCAGTGTCTCTGCATCTATAGCTGCATTTGCAAGTTGGTCCGCGAACTCATTATCTTCAACACCAGAATGGCCTTTGACCCAGTTCCAGTCAATCTCGTGACGGGCAACTTCATCGTCTAACTGCTGCCAGAGATCAATATTCTTGACGGGCTTTTTGGCTGCAGTTTTCCAGCCATTGCGTTTCCAGTTGCTCAACCATTCGTTGACTCCCTGCATAACATACTTCGAATCGGTGTGCAGTTCGATATCGCAGGAACGGGTAAGTGCCCGGAATCCCTCGATAACCGCGGTTAGTTCCATCCGATTGTTGGTTGTCTCGGGATCGAAGCCTTTCAGGGTTTTCAGGTTTCCCTGATAACGCAAAACAACACCCCATCCCCCAGGACCAGGATTACCGCGGCAGGCCCCGTCAGTATAAATAACGACTTTGACACTCATAATGACTTAGCGGTCATACCTCATACCTCGCCCGACACTTGGACGCGCAACCTTGCTGGCAAGTAACTTGCGTGCAACCCAACGATGGCGTACCGGGGTCAAAGGCGAAATACTCTTGCTGTAAACCAGCAAATTAAGCGCACCCAGCACTGGCAACCATTTCCGTGTGCCTTTCTCCAACCAACTCAAATGGCGCGTTATTGAGGCCTTTTGAATGGGTGGTAAGTATCCAACGCGATGGTGGCAGAGTTGATCGAAACCGAGCAGCCGCATCCAGTCATCGATTCGTTTGGCGGTATAAAAATGGCCATTGAAAGGAACATGTTCTAACCAGCCCTGGAAAAAATGGCGCAGTCCCCATAGCGATGTTGGATTGAAATCGATTATCACCAGCTTTCCTTCCGGGATCAAAATTCGAAATGCCTCGCGCAACACAGCATGCGGCTCACCTGTATTAGACAGATGGTGCATTAAAATTACCAGATCGACACTGTCTGATGCGATTGGCAGCATCGAAGGAGTTGCCCGTATTTCGGCTTCAGAATCAAGATCATTCAGCGTGAATTGATGTTTAACACGGCAACTTTCCTGTAGTCGCGTGGCCAATCCAGTGCAACCGATCTGTAGCGAATAGTAACCGAATGTCGTTGCCAGTAGCGGACTAATCCTTTCCGTGAGTTCGTCGAGCAAATTATGCCCAGTTTCACTCAAATACCAGTCATCAATATTCGTAAAACCTTTGCTGTCAGTAGTTTGTCGCCAAAATCTCATTTAAAACTTATCAATCCGCAGGTACAATTGGATTATTCTAGTCTCTTAGCCTATACCTTACTAATGTTTCTCGAGCAAAAGTCCCTGAACGGGGTCCGGATTATATCGGTCGCGCTATTTATAGCGCTGCTAGTAGCGGCCTGTACCAACCTGGGGCACGATACTTCGCTGGATAATACGCAGGCAGTATCCATCGCGACACCCGTTGTCAGCATTGTCTCTACCGACGCCAACAAGCCCCAATTTGCCGAAAATGCAGCTGATTTTACCTGGCGAGAACAAGATTACTCAGGGCTAGATTTCGAGGCCGAGCATCAGGTGGTGCAGGCTGAAAAGGCAATAACGACGCAGGCAATGGCAACGCAGGCGATGGAAAATCAACTGCGCGCAGAGACACAGGCGGTTGCCGCGATCAAGGCATCGTTGCTAGAGACTCGCAGAAATCACAACGCCTGGTACCGATTACAAAAGGGCATGCAATTAAACGCCGTTGATAACGCACGGATACGCGTCCAGTTGAAATGGTTTCTCGACCACCCCGGCTACCTGCAACGCGTCATGGAAAGAGCACGTCCGATTCTACCATTTGTACTCGACGAGCTTGAAAGGCGAAACCTGCCGAGTGAATTGGCACTACTACCCATCGTAGAATCTGCTTACCAGGCTTTTGCATACTCGCATGGGCGTGCTTCCGGAATGTGGCAAATCATCCCGTCGACAGGTCGTTTCCTGGGTCTCAAACAGAACTGGTGGTACGACGGTCGTCGAGACATTATCGAATCTACCCATGCGGCGATTTCATATCTTGACAGCCTGGCGCAACAGTTTGATGGAGACTGGGAGCTGGCGCTTGCGGCTTACAACGCGGGTCCCGGAAAGATTCGTAGTGCCGTTCGTTACAACAAAAAACGTAAACGCAAAACCGATTTCTGGCACTTAACAAAAATCCGCAATGAAACCCGGGCTTACGTCCCCAAGCTATTTGCACTCAAGGAACTGTTTGCCAATCCAGAAAAATATCAGCTCGATTTGATTCCGGTTAATAACCAGGTTAGCTATGAAGTTGTCGATCTGGACGGCCAGATAGACCTGGCGCTCGCCGCCGAACTTGCCGGCATAACAGTTAACCAGCTCTACCAACTCAATCCGGCATTCAATCGCTGGGCGACCGCACCCAACGGTCCACACAGGCTGCTCTTACCTCGTGAAAAAGCCGAGCAATTTAAACTTGCCGTGGCCAAGGTCCCACCCAGTGAACGCATCAATTGGGTACGCCACAAAATCAGAAACGGAGAGACCCTGAGCCATATCTCGAAAAAGTATCGCACTACCGTTGGCCTGATCAAGAAGGTCAATAATATCCGCGGCAACCAGATCCGTGCGGGTAAGTATTTAATGGTTCCAACCGCAACTAAATCATTAAATACCTACACGCTTAGCGAAAACTCGCGTAAAGCGGCCATACAAAATACTAACCGCTCGGGTACCAAACGTATCCATATTGTTCGGCGAGGCCAAAGCCTGTGGAGTATATCGAGAAATTACAATGTCACTACCCAGGCGCTTGCCAAGTGGAATGGCATTGCGCCGATCGATACGCTCAGTGTCGGCCAGAAGTTAGTGGTATGGACACGAGCCAGCCTCTCGCAAACTGTCAGCATCAATCAAACCCGACCAAGTAACGCGTTGCATACGCTGCGCTATACGGTCAGAAAGGGAGACTCGCTCTACCTTATCGCGAATCGGTTCAACATTCGCGTTGCCGATATTAAACGCTGGAATCGGGTCGGCAAATACCTGCATCCCGGGCAGAAACTTAAGCTTTACGTCGACATCACCAGCCAGTCAGGCTAACCCAATCGAGTCTGTGACGCGGCTTTGAAATTTTAAGCACAAGAGTTGCTTTATCCTGTACCACAAGCCAAAATAGCCGCTAATTAACGCCACTCGCAATGGATTTCCGAATACGTCATGAGCCTTGAAATTGATCCCAAACAAATCAAATCTCTATCACCGATCAATTCTCTGAATCCCGAAAATGCTCAAGAATTAATCAAAAAAATATCGGCCGTCGCGGTACAGCCTGGTCACTATCTATTCAAGAAAGGGGATGCGGACAAGTTCCATGTTTACCTATTGAAAGGCGAAATAGAGCTGGTTGATGATAAAAAAGTCGTCAAGGTGGTCAAGGCGGGTTCCCCCGACGGCTTGCAACCACTGGCACACGGATTTCCGAGACCGCTCTCCGCGCGGGCAAAATCAGCGTCAGTCGTTACCAAGATTAACAGCGACATGCTCGATATCATGCTCACCTGGGATCAGACGGGGAGCTATACAGTCGAAGGGGTTGATGAAGAAGAAGATGATGATGAAACCGACTGGATGACCCGTATTTTGCAAACCCGAGCTTTTCACCGAATTCCTCCGGCCAACATTCAGGCGATGTTCATGCGCATGGAGTCAGTCAGCTTCAAGCCCGGTGACAAAGTAATCGAGCAAGATGCAGAAGGCGATTATTTTTACATAATAAAGGAAGGACGTTGCCTGGTTACGCGCGCAACACCCGCCAACCCCAACGGGGTAAAACTCGCCACGCTTTCAGTTGGCGATAGTTTTGGTGAAGAGGCGTTGATTTCCGACAGCAAGCGTAATGCCACCATTACCATGCTTTCCGAAGGCAACTTGATGCGTCTCAACAAGGAAGACTTCAATTCCCTGCTAAACGAGCCGCTGCTTAACTGGGTTGATTATGCCGAGGCCAAGAAACTGGTTGAGGCTGGTGCTGTCTGGTTTGACGTCCGCTTACCGACAGAGCACAAGGCCAATCACATCAAGGACAGTATTAATATTCCCCTGATATTCCTGCGCATGAAAGCGAACTCGCTCGACACACAGAAAAAGTACGTGATTTACTGCGATACTGGTCGCCGCAGTTCGGCGGCTTCATTTCTGCTGAACGAAAAAGATATCGAATCTTACGTGTTAAAAGATGGAGTTGACAGCGCCGACCCCGGTGACCTTGAAGGCGCCTAGTTGGAGTAGCCCGGAATTTGAGGAAGACGAACTAGATGAAATCAGGGAATGATTCTTCCCCGAAGCCGAGACCGCCGGTCGTCTTAATCACCTCAACATTGTCACCATCTGCGATGCCGGTGAAGAGCATGACCTTGCTTATATCGCAGTGGAAATTCTCAATCGCCATGATCCTGCAAGATACTGTAAACCCGATAATCTCATGGACATGCGCACGGTGATCAGTATCGATGCTCGCTCCGCCAAAAGTTTCGACTTTGCGCACAAGAAAAATATTGTTCATTGCGACATCAAACCCGCTAATATTATGTTTGAGCCTGAGTCGAATACCGTTAAGATAACCGATTTTGGCATTGCCCGAATTACGGATTCAAGTAAAACTAAAACTGATATGGTGTTGGGCACGCCATCCTACGTATCGCCGGAACAACTTGCGGGTAAAAAGGTAGATGGTCGTTCAGATTTATTTTTGCTTGGCGTTAGGCTTTACCAAATGCTATCGGGCTCATTGCCATTTAAAGCCGATTCGATGACAAGTTTAATGTTTAAAATTACTAATGAAGAAGCCGCAGATGTCAGAACCATCCGCGCCGATATCCCGGAAGCCCTTGCTGCCGTCATCAACAAATCCTTACTGAAGGACGTAGAACTACGGTATCAGAGTGATGCTGAGTTCGCAGATGCCTTAAAAGTTTTGCTGAAGGCTTGATCCCGACTGTCAAATGAATTTGCAAGATAAAATTACAATCATGGGGCTGACGGATACCGGAATCGTACGCCGTAAAAACGAGGATGCTATCGGTTACGACAGTGCGCTTGGAATCGTGGTGCTTGCTGACGGCATGGGAGGGCATCGCGGAGGTGAAATTGCGAGTAACATGACAGTCGATACTATCATCCACCAACTGCAGCAAAATATACCCGAAATTACGCCCGGAGAGGTTGACGCAGGAAGCGGGTTCTCGATGGAATCTATTTGTGTACAGAACGCTGTTGTTGCTGCAAACGAACTGGTCTATAAAACCGCCGAAGAAAACCCCGAACACAAGGGTATGGGTACCACAATCGTTGTGTTGCAGTTTTACAACAATTCATTTTCACTCGCACATATTGGCGATTCACGATGTTATCGCATGCGTGCAGATAAGTTAGAACAAATTACCAAGGATCACTCATTACTGCAGGAACTCATTGATCGGGGCTTTTATACCCCCGAAGAAGCCCGTAATTCGATGAACAAAAACCTGGTTACGCGCGCTTTAGGCATCGATCCGGTCGTCTTGCCAGACATCCAGGAAGATATAGTTCTGAAAAATGACATATATTTGCTATGTTCAGATGGATTAACTGATTTAGTTGAAGATGAAGATATATACTTAACTATTAAGCAATTTAGTGCTAATCTAGAAGAAGCTGCCAAGCAATTGATTACAAAGGCAAACCAGAATGGCGGAAAGGATAATATTTCGGTAATGTTGTGCCGAATTGATGATGATTTTTCGTCGAAAATAGGCTGGTTTAAAAAGATCGTCGCTTGGTTCGATGAATAATGGATTACACCCAGTAGAAACATACTCAAGAGGCTGGATAATAAAATGGTCGCAAAACTGATCACGACATCAAGCACGGGCGAAAAAACCGAGTTCGAATTGGTCAATGAAACAACTACTATTGGCCGCAAGCCTGGTAATGATATACAGATCGACAACCTGTCGGTCAGTGGCAGACATGCTCAGGTGATTACCATACTTGAAGATTCCTTTCTCGAAGATCTCGGCAGTACCAACGGGACCTACGTTAATGGAAAGCTGGTAAAGAAACACGCGCTTGAAAATGGTGACAACATTACTCTGGGCAAGTATCAGATAATCTATCAGAATAGTTCCGGCAGTGGCGAACAGGATTTTGAGCAAACCATGATTATTCGCCCTGGCGAAGCGGGTATGCCCGAGGAAGCTGGCGGCAAGGAAATTGATAAATCGGTACAGAAGATATCCGCTGCGATTGCTTCCGAGGCCGCGGCCACGGCAGCTTCACCGATGGCAAACAGGGAAGCCTGCCTGCAACTCTTGAGTGGCGCAAATGCCGGTAAGGAATTGATACTCACCAAGGCCTTAACAACGATCGGTCAGCCCGGGGTGCAGGTTGCCGCCATCACCCGGCGTCCTCAGGGCTTCTTTCTGATTCATGTCGATGGTGGCCCAAACAACAGCGTTCCAAAAGTCGGCGGCTCACCAATTGGATCGAATGCTCACGAACTGAAAAGCCACGACATTATTGAAGTCGCTGGTGTAAAAATGGAATTTTACCTGAAGTAGTTCCTGCCGACTGCTCGTCCGAGCTTAGTTCCGGGAGCAAGCAATGAAACTACAGCGCATCATCCGATTAGTGCTTAGCGCACTGATCCTGTGCGCACTCCTGATTAACACTTCCGGCCTGTTTAAATACCCGTTTATCAAGCAGCTAGAGAATTGGACCTATGATGCGAGGCTCAATTTTACCCGTCCCGATACGATTGACGACCGCATCGTAATCGTCGATATCGATGAAAACTCACTAGCCGAGGTCGGTCGCTGGCCCTGGGGTCGAGACCGGTTGGCGACATTTGTTGAAAACCTGTTCGGGCTTTACCAGGTCGATGTCGTTGGCTTTGACATCGTGTTTGCGGAGAAGGACGAGAGTTCTGGCCTGGAACAATTTGAGCGCCTCGCTCGCACTACGTTAAAGAACAACAGCACCTATCTGAGGGAACTCGACAGAATTCGCCCAAGCCTGATGCATGATGATATTTTTGCCGAAAGCCTGATCGGCAAAAACGTTGTGCTGGGATATTACTTTAAAACTAATTTACAGGCAGGCGAATTGGGCGTAACCGGATTATTACCACCGGCACTGACCAGGATGGACGCGCAATGGAGTGAACGTTTGCCGATTAACAAGGCAGTGGGCTACGGTGGTAATCTCGAGATACTGCAGGCCTCGGCAAGATCCGGCGGATTTTTCGATAACCCTTTTGTCGATTCCGATGGTGTATTTCGTCGCGTACCGCTAATACAGGCCTACCAAGGTTACCTGTTTGCCTCACTCGCCCTGGCTACGACGCAGGGACATCTCGATGCAGCCGATATCGAATTATTGGTAGAAACCGAAGGGTCCGAAGGGTCTGAAGGAGGTAAGGAATACTACGCACTCGAGACGATCAATGTGCGGGATTTTCGAATACCGGTTGATGCCAACGGTGCTGTGTTTGTGCCCTATCGAGGCAGGCAAGGCAGTTATCCTTATATACCTGCCTATAAAATTCTCAACGGAGAGGCTGACGCGGAACAGTTGAGAGGAAAGATAGTGCTGGTCGGCACCTCGGCACCCGGCCTTCTCGATTTGCGTTCTACCCCGGTACAGAATATCTATCCCGGAGTTGAAGTCCACGCCAATATTATTTCCGGAATTCTCGACAACCGTATTAAACACATGCCGGCCTGGACATTAGGTTACGAGTTTGTGCTACTGGTAGTCATAGCCGTAAGCATGGCATTGCTGCTACCCCTGGTTTCACCGTTACTCGCCGCGGCTGGGACTTTAGGAATTGCCGCCATGGTAACCGCTGGTACTTTCATCGCCTGGAATAGTAATTTGATTCTGCCATTGGCCAGCCCCCTGCTGCTGATCGTGCTGATATTTATGCTACATATGACTTACGGCTTTTTTATCGAGTCTCGTGGAAAGCGTCAACTAGCTAACCTGTTCGGTCAATATATTCCCCCGGAACTGGTCGATGAGATGAGCGAATCTCCACAGGAGTACTCGCTTGAAGGCGAAAACCGTGAGATGACCGTCTTGTTCTCTGACGTACGAGGATTCACATCGATCTCGGAAGGCATGGATCCCAGGCAACTAACGCAGCTGATGAACGCATTACTGACACCAATGACCCGTGTCATTCACAAAAATCGAGGCACCATCGACAAGTACATGGGTGATGCGATTATGTCATTTTGGGGCGCACCACTCGCCGATTCAGAACACGCCCGACATGCACTATACGCCGCAATGGAAATGATGGATGAGCTTAATATAATGCAGCAGGATTTTAAGCAACGCGGATGGCCCGACGTAAATATAGGTATTGGGTTGAACACAGGCAATATGAACGTTGGCAACATGGGATCGGAGTTCCGCATGGCTTACACAGTTCTTGGTGACGCGGTGAATCTTGGGTCCCGACTAGAAGGCTTAACCAAAAACTATGGCGTAAACATCATTGTCAGTGAGACCACCAGGGCTGAAATCCCAGAGTTCGTTTTTCGTGAACTCGACCTGGTCAGGGTTAAAGGCAAGAACGAACCTGTTGCTATTTTCGAACCCATCGGCCACAAGAACGACCTTGAAGAATCGGTGACATCGGAACTCAGGGCCTACAAGCAGGCATTAAAGCACTTTCGCGCACAATCCTGGGATAAGGCAGAGCTGGACTTTTTCAATTTAACTCGCCTGGATCCTGGCCGGCTGCTCTACCAGGTTTACCTGGATCGAGTTTCTTTTTTCCGCAATGAGTCTCCAGGTAATGACTGGGATGGTGTTTTTACCCACACTTCCAAGTAACCAGCAAGCCAGGCTTTGGCTACCAGCATGCATTTAATTCCCGAGCCAGTATTTCGATTCCTTTTGCCAGGTCCTGCTCACTCTGAACATAATTCATGCGCACACAACTTTCTGCATGGTCGGTAGCAGTGGCCTGCCCTGGAAAGAAATATTTCCCAGGTACAACCAGTAAACCTTTTTGCTTTAAGCGTTGATAAAGTTCACTGGTGGTTATGTTTAAGCCTTCAAACCACAACCATAAAAATATTGATCCCTCGGGTTTGTGGATATGCAGCCCGGGATTATCGATTGCTTCACGTAATAAGCGCACTGCCAATTCAGAGCGCCGTCTATAAAAAGGCTGGATTAGATCGTGACAAAGTGGCAACAGGGCATTGTCAGTAATCAACTGGTTGACGATCTCCGCACCCAGGCCGGAGGGCGCGAGACTGGTAATGGCGGTCATATTAGAGAAATAGCGGATCACATCCTCGCTGGCTATCACAATCCCGGTGCGGGCGCCGGGAAGCCCCAACTTGGACAGGCTCATACAAACAATACAATTGTCGTTCCAGAACGGATTAACTTCGTTGAAAATTATATTTGGAAATGGTGTGCCATAAGCATTATCGACTAGTAACGGTACTTTTTGATCGCGTGCAATCTTATCAAGCTGCTGGCACTCATCGTCAGTCAGCACGTTACCACTGGGATTTGTAGGCCGAGAAACACAGATCAGACCGACAGTATCGTCAACTTTCAAATTATCAAAATCCACCTGGTATTTAAAGAATCCGTCTTCCAGTTGCAGAATCCGGGCCTCCTGACTGGTAATCAGCCCCTTTTCAATACCAACGTCACAGTAGCCAATGTATTCGGGTACCAGCGGAATCAAAACGCGTTTCTGCCTTGAACCGGACTTACCGGCGAAAGAGTTAAACAGAATATAAAATGAACTCTGACTACCGTGAGTCAACGCTATGTTCTTACTGGAAATCTTCCAACCGTATTGTTGGTGGAAAAACTCCGCCAGAGTTTCAAGAAACACACTTTTGCCCTGCGGCCCGTCATAGTTGGCGAGGGTATCGAGCAACTTCCCCGATTTATTTAACCTGGCGATCACGGTTTCGAAAATCGACATGACTTCTGGTATCGCTGCAGGATTACCTCCGCCTAGCATTATCGTTCCTGGCTGAGCCAGGCCTTCTGCCAGATCATCCATTAAATGGGTGATCCCGGAGTAACCCTGAAATCGTTCACCAAAATCTGAAAGATTCATAATATTTTTCAGCAACATTAATTAGCAGAATGACAATTACGGACACCATTTAAAATAAATGCAACCGTTTTCGCTGACTTTCTTGATCTGTTGACTCACCCGATAAATATGGCAACATGCGCTCCACATGAACGCGCCGAAAACTATCCGATACGCCCATGAAATCGAATTCAAGGTTCGCGACTACGAATGTGATATTCAAGGAGTCGTCAATAACGGTGTCTATCAGAATTATCTGGAGCACGCGCGCCATGAATTCTTACAGTCCCGTGGTATTAATTTTGCCGAGGTAACCGCCGCTGGCATTAATCTCGTGGTCACCAGGGCAGAACTGGATTATAAAAATTCACTCGTAAGCAATGATCATTTTGTCGTGCGTAGTCTGGTTCGGCAGGTGTCTCGCGTTCGCTTCGAATTCAAGCAAGATCTATTTCGGATTCCTGACGAGAAACTAATGCTTGCCGCTATAATTACAGGCACTTCTCTAAACCAGCGCGGAAAACCCTTTCTACCAGAATTGCTGGCCAACCTGTTCAACGCTGAATCATAGTCCATTGTCGCGTAATCAACTCGCTTCCTAACCTCTCCTGATTGGCCAAGTTTGGGATTGCATGAAGCCCTGTAGGCTGACAAAATGGTTTTCATTTTTCGGGAGCAACCATGGGATTTCTAGCCGGCAAGAAAGCACTCATCGTGGGTATTGCCAGTAACCGATCGATTGCCTACGGTATCGCACAGGCGATGCATCGCGAAGGTGCTGAACTCGCTTTTAGTTATGCCAACGACAAACTAAAACCCAGGGTGGAAAAGTTCGCTGCCGAATTTGAATCCGATATCGTCCTGCCATGCGATGTTAGCAGCGATATCGAAATTACCGACCTGTTCAAACAATTAGCGAGTCGCTGGGACAGTCTCGAGGCACTTGTGCATTCAGTCGCATTTGCTCCGCGAGAGGCATTATCCGGGGATTATCTTGAAAATCTTGATCGAGAAGGTTTTCGCATCGCTCACGATATTAGTTCGTACAGCCTCGCAGCGATGGCTAAAGCTGCGAGACCGATGATGCAAAATACCAACGGATCGATAATCACGATGACTTATCTTGGCTCGGAACGGGCATTACCTAACTACAACATCATGGGTGTTGCCAAGGCCAGCCTCGAGGCCAATGTTCGTTACCTGGCGGCGGCCCTGGGTCCCGAAGGCATACGCGTCAACTCAATCTCGGCGGGTCCGATCAAAACCCTTGCCTCGGCTGGTATCGGGAGTTTTAAGAAAATTCTCGACGAAGTCTCTGCGAACGCCCCGCTACGCCGCAATGTCACCATCGCGGACGTGGGAAACACGGGCGCTTTTTTATGCTCGGATTTGGCGGCAGGAATTACCGGGGAAAATATATATGTCGATTCTGGCTACAATATCGTCAGTATGGGCGTGGTTGAGTAATCAGTCGAAGGGATCAAAGATCTTCGGCTGGTGTTCTCATAACATCAGCACGGCTGGTTAGCAGTTTCAGGACCGACTGATACTCGGCACCACCCTGAGCCTCAGCAAGACTGTCAAGTGCCTCGCGATCGACATTCGCGTCATTTGATAACACCGCGGATAGTTCAAGCACTACGTATTCACCGTTAGCTTGTGACAAGCCATCAAAAACCGTTCCCTGGTCAGGTTTTGGCATCGAGAAAGCACGACCGAGAACTGCCGCATTGATGCCCGATTGATTACGCTGGATAAATCCGAGATCGATGATTGACGACGACCATTCCTGGGCCAGGTCATCCAGCGTTTTACCTGACTTTAAATCTGCAATAGCATCAGTCCCTAATTTAAGACTTTTCTCGCGGGCTTTAATCTGGATCAACTCGGACTTAATCCTATCCTGTACCTGCTCCAGCGATCGCAGCGTGGGCGCTTCACGCTGATTGAGCCGAAGGAAAACCACACGGTCATCTCCAAGTTCGATTGCTTCGCTATTGAGCCCCTCAGTTAGTACCTCCGGAGAAAACGTAAACTGTCTTATTTTCTGTTCGGCGCCAATCCCTTCTCTCGTCGAACGATCGAACCAGTCGCTGGTCTGTACCGGCAATCCCAGCTGTTCCGCTGCCGGTAACAGGGAATCGGGCTGTTCGTAGGCAAGATTTGCCAGGTTCTCGACAAGATCATAAATCTGGCTTTCCGCGAGCTCGGTTTTCATCTCGTCTTCGAGACTCGATTTTAGCGACTCAAAAGATTGCGTTTCACCCCCGCTAACCGAATCCAATTTTATCAAATGCCAGCCAAATGCCGTTTTAACCGGTTCGCTTAATTGACCCACTTCCATTGAAAACAACGCCGCTTCGAAAGTCTGCACCATGACGCCGCGCTCGATCTCGCCAAGGCTACCCCCGCTGTCGGCCGAACCAGGGTCTTCAGAAAACTCACGAGCCAGGTCAGAAAAGCTTTCACCGTTAGTGATACGTTCTCGAATTTTGGTAATCCTGGCGAGTGCCTGCTCGGCTGCCTCATCCGCGTCAACTTTGACCAGGATATGACTTGCCTCTCTTATTTCAGCACTGGTATAAGCTCCCTGGTTTTCCTGGTAACGCGCAAATACATCGTCTTCGCTGACGCTAATGTTTTCCTTGATACCGTCGAGGCTCAGTTCGATATAATCGATTTTGACTCTCTCGGGGGTACGATATCGATCAGCTTGTGATTGATACTGCTGCTCGATCTCGCCGGCATCGACCTGAATCGAGGTCGGATCTACCGTATAGGTTAACATTCTGAGATTACGGGTTTGATTGCTCAGTTTGGTAAACCGGCTTTCGAAAACCGGTACCACAAACGCGGTTTCGCGAATGCCATTCTGGAACTGTTCTATTGACCCATTAAGCCTTAGTTCCTGTTCGAACCCAACCGGGGAGTAGCCAAGCGAGCGCACCTGAGATTGGTAGATTTCGGTATCAAATTGCCCGTCGCGTTGAAG
>Ga0209165_10000461_pt1 | contig 13824 bp, 12 predicted proteins | sample tdAd001_FD_187122 | JGI IMG/M metagenome (GOLD analysis project Ga0209165, IMG submission 187122) | Marine sediment microbial communities from the Atlantic coast under amendment with organic carbon and nitrate - tdAd00.1 (SPAdes)... | ecosystem: Environmental > Aquatic > Marine > Coastal >... | reverse complement strand
CGAGCACATCAGGATTGTTCGCGTCCAGCCATTCGAGCACGTGCGGCAGTCGCACCTTCATCGAGTTGACGTTCCACGTAGCAATCTTCATTCGCTCTTAATCCCGCATTGTCGCAGTAGCGCATCGATTTCGGGTCTGCGGCCACGAAAGGCAATGTACGCCTGCATGATGTCACAGCTGCCGCCCACCTCGAGAATTTCGCTGCGAAAACGTAGTGCCGTCTCGCTATCAAAAATGCCTGCTTCCTCAAATGCGCCAAACGCATCCGCGGCAAGAACCTCGGCCCACTTGTAGCTGTAGTAGCCTGCGGCGTACCCGCCAGCGAAAATGTGCGAGAAGCTGTGTGGCAGGCGGTTGTAGTCCGGGCTTTCGATCAACGCAATCTCGTCGCGCACCTCATCCAGTACCTGAAGTGCGAAGCCGCTCTTGTCCGGCGTGTACTCGGCATGCAAGCGAAAATCGAATAACGCGAACTCGATCTGCCGCAGCATGGCCATGGCCGCACCGACATGCCGGCTATCGTCAAGCCGGTCGAACAGTTCCCGGGGCAGTGAGTCGCCCGATTCGGTATGCGCCGAGCAACGGCTCAACACGTCGTAGTGCCACGCGAAGTTCTCCATGAACTGGCTTGGCAGCTCAACGGCATCCCAGGGCACACCATTAATTCCCGCGATGCTCGGATAGTCAATCCGGGTCAGCAGGTGATGCAGCATATGGCCGAATTCATGGAACAACGTGACGACATCTTCGTGCGTCAGCAAGGACTGATGGCCACCGTTGGCGTCGGGCGGCGGGAAATTGCAGACAAGGTAACCGACCGGCAACGTCGCATGTCCATTGAGGTTCTTGCGTACGATGCATTCATCGATCCATGCACCACTACGCTTGCCGCTGCGCGCGAAAAGGTCGGTGTAAAAACCGCCAATGAGCGCGCTACCCTCGTCCTGTACCGAGTAGTAACGGACGTCTTCATTCCAGGTAGTGACGTTTTCCTGTCGTTCTAGCTTGACGCCGTAGAGTCGCTCAGCAAGCTCGAACAGGCCGGCGATGACTGTTTCGACCGGGAAGTACTGGCGTAGCGCTTCATTCGAAATAGAGTGTTTTTTCTGTTTTAGCTGCTCAAGCCAATACGGGTAGTCCCACTGTTTAATGCTGATGCCTGCAAACGCAGAGAGCTCAGCGGCGTCTTCCTTTGCCGAAGCCCTGGCACGGGCTGCTAACTCACGCAGAAAATCAATGACCTCGGTTGTCGACTCGGCCATCTTGGTGGCCAGCGAGTACTCGGCAAAATTGTCGAATCCAACCAGTTTTGCGGCTTCATGACGCAACGCCAGAATTGCCTCGATGTTTGTGCTGTTGTCCCACTTGGGGTTGCTGCCCTGCTCTGAGGCGCGCGTGACCCAGGCACGGTAGAAATTCTCCCGCAGACCGCGATCGTCCGCGTGCCGCATCACAGCGTCATAGGTCGGATAGTCCAGCGTCAGCAGCCAACCCTGTCGATCGCGCTTGCGCGCCTCGTTGGCCGCACGTGCGACGATCTGCGGCGATAATCCAGCCAGCCCACCTTCGTTGGCAACAGCAAGGCTCCAGGCATCCTGCGAGTCCTGAATGTTGTGCTCAAATTCGGCCTGTGTCGCGGCAAGCTGCTGCATGATCTCCTTGAAACGCGCCTTATCGGCTTCAGGTAGATCAACGCCGGCGAGTCGGAAGTCACGCAAGGCGTGCTCAACAACGCTCTTTCGTGCGGAGCTCGCGCTACCGGGTAGTTGCCGGGCGACGGCAGCGTAGGCGCGCTGCAGTCGGGAGTTCTGTGATAATTCCGTGCCGTGCTCGGTCAGTAAGGGAAGTGCGGCGTTGTACGCCGCGCGCCACTCCTGTGATTCGAGTACTCCCTGCAGGTGGCTAACCGGAGACCAGACACGGGAAAGTTCGTGCTCCATTTCCTCGAGGGGTGCGACCAACGTGTCGAAGTCGGGCCGCGGATTTTCGTCCAGCAGCGCCTCAAGCTTTTGCCGGTGCTCTGCGATAAGCTCGCTGAGCGCCGGCATGACCTGGTCGGGCGCAAGCTCACTGAATCGCGGTAGCGAAGAAATATCGAGGAGCGGGTTGGGCATTGCTATGACTGGTGTCCGTTTCAGGCGCAGAATATTAGCACACGAATATTGCGACGAAGCGTCGTAGGAGCGGGCCATGCCCGCGACAGCGGAGTACAGAAAGAATGGGAAAGCCTAAGGAAAAGAGATTCGACGTCATCGTAATTGGCGGCGGCAGCGGTGGAATTGCACACGCTCGCCGAGCCGCGGAATACGGTGCACGTGTGGCCGTCATCGAATACGGACCACTCGGCGGCACATGCGTCAATGTTGGCTGTGTGCCGAAGAAGGTCATGTGGTACACGGCGAGTCATATGCACTACCTGGAACAAGCGGCCAATTATGGCTTCGACGTCACCTTGAATGGACACGACTTTGCCGCGCTCAAGGAACGGCGTGACACCTATGTCAAACGACTTAACGGTATTTATGAGGCGAACCTCGATAAAAGCGGTGTGACGTATATTGTCGGCGCAGCCAGTTTCGTTGACTCGCACACGCTTGCTGTGGACGGTGAGCAATACACGGCGGAGCGCATCGTCGTTGCGACCGGCGGGCGTCCAGGTGTCCCGGAGATTCCGGGTGCCGGGCTTGGTATTACGTCGGATGGTTTTTTCGAACTGGAAGACCGGCCCGGGCGTGTGCTCGTTGCAGGCAGTGGCTATATTGCCGTCGAGCTCGCCGGCGTCCTCCGCGGTCTGGGCAGTGACGTAAAGGTCGTTGTTCGCAAGGATGCAATCATTCGCGAATTCGATACGATGCTCGGCGAACAACTGATGGAAGCCATGGAAAAGGACGGCATTGAGATCGAAACACGTGCTGTTCCTGCCGCGGTTGAGAAAACGGTCGATGGCCTGGTGCTGACAGCAGAAGACGGGCGTTCCTTCGGCCCGGTGGATTGCATTATCTGGGCAATCGGTCGCTCGCCCAACACGGCGGGACTCGCGCTTGAGGCCGGTGGCGTCACTACGGACGAGCGTGGATTCATCCCGACTGACAAATACCAGCAGACGAACGTTGAACACATATTTGCGCTGGGTGACGTGACCGGTCGCGCCGCGCTGACGCCGGTCGCAATCGCAGCCGGACGCCGGCTCGCAGACCGACAATACGGCGGCATGGACGGCAGGCATCTGGAGTACGACCTGATTCCCACGGTTATCTTCAGCCATCCGCCGATAGGCACGGTTGGCCTGTCTGAGAGCAATGCCCGCGCCGAGTTAGGTGATAGCGTAAAGGTCTACACGTCCGCCTTTACGCCCATGTACTACGCGCTGGGTGCAAACAAGCAGCGCTCAGTCATGAAGCTGATTACGGCAGGTGACGACGAGAAGATAGTTGGTTGCCATGTAATTGGCGACGGTGCTGACGAGATGCTGCAGGGCTTCGCGGTAGCGATACGCATGGGGGCGACGAAAGCCGATTTCGATGACACCGTCGCGATTCACCCGACCAATGCCGAGGAATTCGTGACTATGCGTTGATTTGCATCTGTTTGAGCACTGGTGCCGTGTCGGGCCTGACGCCACGCCAGATCTCGAACGACTCGGCCGCCTGTTCGACCAGCATGCCCCAGCCCATGACGGACTTCGATGCGCCTTGCTCACGCCCCCAGACACTGAATGGTGTCGGATTCAGGCCATAAGACAGGTCGTAGCAAACGGTGCCTTCAGACACAGCAGTCCCCGGATACGGTGGCGTTTCGCCACGCACCCCGGCTGACGTGGCATTGATGATCAGGTCGTACGGCTCACTGACGGGCACCATGCTGAAAGGGCACGCGGAAATAGATCCATGCCTGTTGAAGTGGTCAGCAATGACCTGCGCCTTGTCGAGCGTGCGGTTTGCGATCCGCAAAGAGCGTGGTTGCATCTCGAGCAGCGGGCCCACGATGCCACGGGTGGCGCCGCCGGCACCGAGAATAAGAATATTGGAGCCTTCGAGCGGGATGCCGAGATTGATGCCAAGGTCCCTGAGGAGTCCGATGCCGTCGGTGTTGTCGCCGTGAATTTCACCGCCACGAAACGAGAGCGTATTGACAGCTCCTGCAGTGCTGGCGCGTTCCGAGATCTGGTCGACGAGCTTCCTGACGGCGCGCTTGTGCGGCACCGTGATGTTAAGCCCCTTGCCGCCGGTGCGTTGGAATTGTCGCACCGCGGTTTCGAGTTTCTCCGGCGAGACCTGTAACAACTCGTATTGCATGTCTTGTGCTGTGTGCATGGCAAACAGACGGTGGATTACGGGTGACCGGCTGTGCGACACGGGGTAGCCCATGACGCCATAGCGGTCTATCGTCGATGTCGCGTCTGTCATTCGTTCAGCCAGCGAGCAGCAGCGATCGAATAGTACGAAAGAATCGCGTTTGCGCCGGCGCGTTTGATAGACAGGAGTGACTCCAGGGCTGCTGATCGCTCATCGAGCCAGCCATTTTGCGATGCTGCCTTGATCATCGCGTACTCACCACTGACCTGGTAGGCGAACGTCGGGACGCCGTAGGCATCGCGTACCCGGCGAATGATATCGAGGTAGGGCAGCGCCGGTTTGACCATGACGATGTCGGCGCCCTCCTCAAGATCCAACCCAACTTCGCGCAACGCCTCATCGCTGTTGCCAGGCGCCATCTGGTAGGTCGACTTGTCGCCGCCGCCCAGGTTTGCTGCTGAACCGACCGCGTCACGAAAGGGCCCGTAAAAGCACGATGCGTATTTCGCGGCGTAAGCGAGTATCAGCGTATGAATGTGGTCACCCGTCTCAAGTGCTGCGCGAATCCTGCCGATGCGTCCGTCCATCATGTCCGACGGCGCTACCATGTCGGCACCGGCCTCGGCGTGGGACACAGCCTGGCGCACAAGCATTGCGACCGTTTCATCGTTGAGCACATATCCCGCGTCATCGATGATACCGTCCTGACCGTGAGTCGTGTACGGGTCAAGAGCAACATCGGTAATGACAACAAGGTCCGGAAACTCGGCCTTGATCTTCTGCACCGTCGTCTGGACGAGCCCGTCGGGATTGGCACATTCGACGCCATCGAGGCTCTTCCTGTCGGTGCCCACAACCGGAAACAAGGCAACCGCCGGAATGCCGAGGGTTACCGCCTCGGCAAGCTCCTTGAGCAGAATGTCGACGCTCTTGCGCTCGATGCCGGGCATGGATGGCACCGGCTCCACACGATTATCGCCCTCGAGCACGAATACCGGGTAGATAAGGTCGCCGGGCCCGAGGCCGGTTTCAGCGACGAGACGGCGCAATGCGGGCGTCCTGCGGCTACGTCGCAGGCGAGTCTGGGGGAACTGACCGGGGCTGGATATACTCATAGCTAGACGATATAAACACAATATTTTTTTATTTTCCCCGTATTTAGGTAGTGTTTCCACGCCTGAATCACAATTTTCTTCCGAAACAGTAATAAATCCCAAAGGGGTCGGGTCATCTCGTATGAATAGCAGCAAAGCCGCCGCATTACGGCGACAGAGGTTTGATCAGCTCGTGGGCGTCTATCACCAGGATATGTACCGCTACGCCGCGTGGCTGAGCCGGGATAAGGCAATCGCTGAGGATGTCGTGCAGGAGGCCCTGTTACGGGCCTGGAAGTCGCTTGACGCGCTTCGGGATGAGACCTCGGCCAAGCCATGGTTGCTGACGATCGTACGTCGCGAGAATGCTCGGTATTTTGAGCGCAAGCGACTCGAAACGGTCGACATCGACAACCTGACGGCCTCACAGGCAGCGTTGCTGGCAGTTGAAGACGACAAAGAGCTCGACGATATGCGACAGGCTATTTACGAGCTCGACGACGATTACCGCGAACCGCTCGTACTGCAGGTCCTTATGGGCTACAGCACGATCGAGATAGCAGAGCAGATGGAGCTTAAGCAGGGCGCAGTGCTGACACGGCTGCACCGGGCGCGGGCCAAGCTCGCAGAGAAGATGAAACGATGATGAATTGCGAAGAATACAGAGAAGCGATAGCAACGGACCCGTCATTTGACGGCGGCGCCGGGCACCTGAGCGAATGCTCTTCCTGCCAGGCGTACCGCAGCGAAATGCTTGCACTTGAGCAGATGATCAGTCGTGCGCTTGCACTTGATGTGCCGGAGCTGAATGTGCCTGAGCTACCGAAGATCGATACCGGCAACGTCACAACATTGTCGCCGCGTCGTTTATCGGCCCCTGCGTTCCTTGCTTTGGCCGCTACTGTGTTTCTCGCAGCATTCGTCGGGTTTCGCATGATCGGCGGCGGTGTTGAGTACCCGACACTCGCTGATGAATTACTGGCGCACATCGATCACGAACGCGCTTCCCTGGTGGTCACGGACGTTGCCGTAGGCGACGCGCGCCTGGAGTCCGTCGTGACGGCGGACATTGCTCGTCTCGACCACAGCGCCGGCCTGATTACGTACGCGCAGAGCTGCGTCATTGGCGGAAACTCTGTGCCGCACCTGGTCATCCAGGGCGAGCACGGTCCTGTGACCATATTACTGATGCCAGATGAAATGGTGTCGGGTCCGCAGACCGTCACTGGCGAAAGCGTCAATGGCGTCATCTTGCCAGTCGGCGACGGCAGCATCGCCATCATTGGTGAGCGCGAAGAGTCGCTCGATCGAATTGAGAAAAAAGTTCTGGATTCGGTGACGTGGAGCACCTAGCTTCTGCGCCGCCGTTACACATGCCCAGCTTGGGCAGAAACCCTGAGTAGGAGAGAGAGAAAATGTCTGACAAGAAGATTGCAAAACCAATTGCCCTGGCTGTGGGCGTCGCGCTGGCCGGATCGTTCACACTGTCGAGCAGCATTGCCAGCGCAGATACTGTTGAAAGCCCTTTCGCACTGTCGACGCTGACGGCTGGCTACATGCTCGGTGCCGGTGAAGGCTCTTGCGGTGGCGACAAGGAAGGTACAGAAGCCTCTTGTGGCGGCGATAAGGAAGGTGGCGCTGACGACGGTAAAGAAAGCGAAGCGCACTGCGGTGGCGACAAAGACGGCGAGGCGCATTGCGGCGGCGATAAGGAAGGCGATGCCGAAGACAAGGATGCCGAAGCATCCTGTGGCGGCGACAAAGAGGCAGAGGGCGCTTGTGGCGAAGGCTCCTGCGGTGGAACGAAAGAGTAACGAACCCTTTCTACGCACTTTGCAGATTAAGCCCGCGCCTTGCGCGGGCTTTTTTGTGATTTACTTACCCCTATGACAAAACCAGTGACACGCTGCAAATGGGCCGAAGGTGTCAGCCTCGACTACATCGAGTATCACGACATGGAGTGGGGCGTTCCTGTTCACGACGACCGCGTACAGTTCGAATTTCTGCTACTCGAGGGCGCACAGGCGGGTCTCAGCTGGTCGACGATACTCAACAAGCGTGAAGGCTATCGCAAGGCCTTTGCCGATTTTGACCCGGTAAAGGTCGCTCGCTTTACCGACAAGCGCATTGAGAAATTATTGCTGGATCCGAGCATCGTGCGCAATCGCCTCAAGGTGAATTCCGCCGTTACAAATGCCAAGGCATTTCTCGCCGTGCAAAAAGAGTTTGGCAGCTTTAGCAAGTACATCTGGGAATTCGTGGGCGGCAAGCCCATCCAGAACCGCTTCAAAAAAGACTCCGATATTCCTGCCACGTCGGCAGAGTCCGATACGCTCAGCAAGGACCTTAAGAAACGCGGCTTCAAATTCGTAGGCAGTACGATCATTTATGCCCACATGCAGGCAACCGGTCTCGTCAACGATCACGTCGTTGGGTGCTTTCGTCATAAGCCCTGCCAGCAACTTGCAAAAAACTGAACGCCGGCGGATCATCGAGGGATCCCGCTAACAAATAAAACACGAGGGGCCCTCAATGTCAGACATTGACTTTAACGGCAAGCCAACGACGACCTTCTGGATCATCGGTGGAGCCGCACTTATTTGGAACCTGATCGGCCTGGTGTTCTACATCGGTCATGTAACGATCTCACCCGAAGCGCTGGCTGCGATGCCCCAGTTGCAGCAGGACTTCTTCGCCGAGACACCAACCTGGGCGACAGCTGCGTTCGCGCTGGGTGTTAATGCCGGGGTTCTTGGTAGTCTGTTCCTTCTGTTGCGGAAGGCCTGGGCCGTGCCGATGTTCTTACTGTCTCTCGTATCGGTGATCGTTCAGGACATTGATGCCTTCGTACTTCGTGGCGGGTTCAGCATTGTCGGTGTCAACGGCATCATCATTCCATCGATGGTCGTCGTGATTGCAATCGCCTTGCTGTTCTATGCTCGCGGCACGAAAGAAAAGGGCTGGCTGGCCTAATTGCCGATCCTGATCACGGTGATTGCCGACAGGCCGGTCGGCGTGTTGTGGCCGACACCACCAAGATAAATCGTATTGGGTTGTAGTCCGGTCCATGTCACTGTGACCGTATCTGACGTGCCTGCGTTGACGAACGCCGGGCCGGAGGCTGTCATGTTGCCCTGGTCGTCGATAAGGCCGAAAGACCAGGCGAGTAACTGGTAGTTCGCACCCGGGCCACCCGAGATGTTATCCGTTGCGAAGCCGTGCACGAGCGCGGCGTAGCGGCCACCGGTCGGTAACAGGAAACTCACCTCTTCGTTTGATGTCGGCTCGCCGCTCTCACCAATACGGAAGCAGTTGATGTTGTCGGGGCAATGGTAGATGTACAGGTCGAGATCGTCGTCGCCGTCCGTCAGCGTGTCGAACAAGGCAAATCGCAGATAGGCCTCGTCCACAGGCACATCGATAAGGTGCGCCGTGACACCGTCGGTCGTGCGGAATGAAAACGTTTTGGTCGGATCGTCGTCAACGAATCCATTGATTACGAGCGGCGTGCGCAGGCCGTGCACACTTGGTGTGTAAGCACCGGTAAAACCGAACTCTACCGGGAACGTCAGCGTTCCATTGGCACCGAAGTCCGTAACCTGTACGGGCGCCGTGATTGTAATGGGTCGTACAGCCAGAGTGCTGTAAACAGAGTGATCGTTATTCTCCCAGGTCAGCGAACCGAAGCGCCACGAATCAAGTGGTCCGGACTGCATGCTAAACGTCACGTCGAACGTCGCAGAAGCGCCTGGCTGTAGAGAAATGGATTGCGGCACAACGGTTACGCCGATGCCTGCCGGTGGAACGACGTTGGCTGTAAAGGTCTCCGCTTCGTCACTGACGTTTGTAACACGACGAGTGACCACACGTTCGTTGGCGAGCCGCCCAACGGAGATCGACGGTTGGTTGAGGTCAGCACCGGCGAACGAAAGCCCGGCTGTAGCAAGTTCATCACAACGCTCTTCCGATACAGCAGGCGATGCGGTGCCACAGGCGAAGGCGTCAAACTCCTCATCAGTGACGTCGTAAACAAGACCCGGGTCGACAGCATCATTTGGCACGATATGCCCGGCGCCGAAGTCGAAAGGCAGAGCCTGCGTTTCATTATCACCTGCCGTCACAGACTGACGGGCCGTCGTCATGAGCGCCGATTTGATCGCAGCTGGACTCCAGTCCGGATGCGCTTCCATTAACAGTGCTGCCGCCCCGACAACATGTGGCGTGGACATTGATGTACCGGACAGATACGCGAAATTCTCGCCGGACATGGCGTTTGCAGCATCCGGCGCAAAACCGGCCAGTATGTTGACGCCAGGTGCAGTGACATCGGGCTTGAGAATATCTGCGGCCGGGCCGGGACCGCGTGCTGAAAACGAGGCCACCTTATTGCCGGTTTCGACCTCCGTAATAAATAACTGTTTATCGAGCAGGACGGTGACGATCCTGCCAGCATCAATTTCGGCGAGAATCAGGTTGCCGTCGGCCTGCCCGATCATTACGGCGGGGATCTCCGAGAGACCGGGTGTACCGTTCATTACGATCGGATCGCCGGCGATGTTGTAAACAAGCGCCGCGATGGCGCCGGCGTCGTCCGCGTGTGAAACTTTGAGGTCGAAGCCGCAGCCGCCGCGTTGAATCAGAGCGATCTTTCCGGAAACGTCAGAGCCGTTTGTCAGTGGCTCGCAGGCATCGCTGGTCGTTCCCGGTCCACCGTCGTCGAGCGTCTCGTCGCCGTCGTCGGCCAGCACGAGGCGACCATCAATCGGTCCGACCTCCAGCAGCGTCGGCGTAAAATTGGCCTCTTTAACGGCGTACTTTCCAGCGAGTGAAAGAGGCAGCTTGATTTCAAGCGCTTCAATCGAGGTCTCACCATCGCGACTCGATGCCGCTGCGGCGATTACCCAGGGACCGCCGGCGGGCGAGCCTATCGTCCCGAGATTCGGACCTTCGTTTCCCGCGGCGACAACTGCAAGAACACCGGCTTTCGTGGCAGACATCAGCGCCAGATCGTCGGGCGCGACCAAGCTCAGCAGTGAGCTGCCAACCGAGTAGTTGATGATGTCGACGCCATCGGCAACAGCAGCATCAATCGCATTGGCAAGATCGGACGTGTTGCAGCTTGCGCGCTGATCACCCGGGCGCAGCCAGCACGCCTTGTAAACTGCAATCCTCGCACGGGGCGCGATTCCTTCGATGCGATCGATGAATGAGCCAAAGATGGATGCTTTAACACGATTTCCGCCTGCGGTCGTGGCTGTATGCGTGCCATGCCCGTCCGCATCGCGTGCGGAGCGAATTTCGCCCTCGTCGATAGGGCCCGAGGCTTCTGCGCCAGCAGCAAAATAGCGAGCACCGATTAACTTGTTATTGCAGTCCGTGGCTTCAAACCGCTCACCGGGTTCGCAGATGCCATTCCAGTCGACGGGAGGCTCAAAGGACAAAATGTCTTCGCGTTTGTCGTAACGGCGGCAAAGCCATTTCCCGAGGAATGTATTTTCGGCCCAGTCACCCTGGCACTGGCGCGGACGGTCCGCTTCCCTCATGTCCTTGAGCGCCGGATGCTCGGGTGCGATGCCGCTGTCGATGACACCAATGATGACATCCTCACCGTCGAAGTCGCCGCGCAGACCGTTGTTTCGATCAAAAAGCTCAAGAAAATCAAGGCTGTAGTTAGTCGCGAGAGGGCGGATCTCGTCTTCCCAGACGTGCAGCACCTCAGGCAGGCTTTCAAGTTTGTGCGCCTGTGCGGGATGCATTTTGGCTGCGAAACCGTTCAGACCGAAGCGAAAACTGTAAATGAGCTCGGTGCCTGGGCCCGCGCGCGCGATGACCTGTTCCTGTGCCTTTGAGAGGCGCGCCGTATAGCTCTGGATAACGGGGCTTGACTTGTCGAAGCGCACGCGCGCCACAGCCGTCGCTCCCGGCTTGGCCGCCGCTGTGAGTAGTGACGCGTGATAGTCGGCGGCAGACGGCATCGCCAGCTGCACGATGTAGACCTTGCGCGAGTTCGGATCTTCTGACCCGGCGAGACGAATTGCGCCAAGGCTGCCCGCATCGCGTAAATCCGATTCATTCTGGGCGGACACGCCGAGAGGTATCAGCAGCATGAGCAACAAGATGTGACGCAAGGACATGGTTACTCGTCTTTGTAGCCGCCCAATTCCTCGGTGGAGAAGCTGATGCCGAGGCCGAGCGCAATGCGATTGACGAAATTGAAATAGCCGACGACCAGCGTCAGGTCGAGTATGTCTTTGTCGGTCATGCCCACGGCCCGTAACTCTCCGAGATCGCTCTCTGTCATTGCGGACGGGGCCGATGTGAGTTTCTCCGCATGCCGTACGATATTGCTCAGCCGTGGCTCAAGCGTTTCCAGCCCGTCGGCCGACATGAGCAACTCGAGTGTCTCGTCATCCTTGATGTAGCGACGCAGGGCTTCGGCGTGGTGGTTGACGCAATAGGCGCATTCATTGGTCGCCGAGACGACAACGGCGACAGCCTCCCGCTCGGCACGGCTTAGCCCGGACGCGTCAAACATGACGGTCATATACAGATCGAGATGATTCGCCATGGCCTCCGGGTTGAGGCTATGGACCTTGAGGATGTTCGAGACCTTGCCGCGCTTTTCTAAGAGCTCGGCGTAAATTGCCTCGAGTTTTCCTTCCGCGTCATCAACGTCGACTTCATCAATCCAGGACATCGCTCCTCGCCACCGCAGCTTCGCCGGTCGCGTCGGGGACTTGTGCCTCATGGTGCTCGACGAAGTCGAAACTCGCTCCGTCCTCGCCGAACACGAACACCTGGCAGCTGCTTGCACCTTCTGGCAAAGACCAGGACTTGCCAGCCTCTACGAGGCCCTCAAGACGTTCCCTCTCGCACCGCACTTCGAATCTCTCGACGTTACCATTCAGGGCGGCAAAAGAGAACGTTCGGCGTGCCGGCACATAGGACCACAACGGCGCGCCTTCGTCGGAGCTGCATGTATTGAATAGTGTCGCCTGCGCCGCTATCGGGTCGTCACCGGCGAGCATGTGCTCCATTTCGGCAATCTCATCAGCCAATGCCTCAAGTTCGCTTGTACCACGAACACGCTTCAGGGCACTGAGGGTGCGACGGGCGGCCGCATACTGCTTTTTCTCAATCTCGAGCACGAATAGCTTCGGCAACAATTCGCGGCGGCCCTCACTATCCAGTGAGTTTGTGTTACTGACGCCAAGAGCGCGGCGGTACGATTCTAGCTTGCCGTCACGATTTCCTTCGGCACCTTCCACGCGACCCACCATCAGCCAGAGCATTGTCGACTCATAGAGATTCCAGCCGCCGATCTTCGCGGCCTGGTCAACCGCTGCCCTGGCCTCCTCGACCTCCTCGTGATGCAGGTGCGTGACAATACGGCGGTAGCGGCGCATAAAGTTCGATGTCGCCATATCCCTGCCACGGCGGATTTCAAATCGAATGTCAGTCGTATTATTCGCCCTCATTTCATCGCTGGGCTCAAACGTCCACTCGGCCACGGCGTCCCGCACAGACGCCTCGAAGCCAGGACCGCCGACGGAGTCGACGATAATAGGGTCTATGGCCTGGCCGGCTGGAGTAATGACGAAGTTGACTCTTACCCAGCCCTCCTGGCCGCTACGGATACCGGACCCGGGAAACGACGGATTACGTTGGTCCACAGGAACTGCAGTGCTGCCCTGGTTGTCAATCTCCAGTTCGTAGTTCTGCGCGATCGCAGGAGGTGTTATGGCGCTTGTGGCCACCAGGGCGATAAGCACATTTATTTTGTGAATTTTCATGGATTTCCCTCCCGGCAAGCGATATTGATGTGTCCGGCGAGTATTGTGGTTTTTATTTATAGATGGCTTAGCAGGGTAAAAAGTTGCGTCTGATTGCGAAAAAGCTTGCGTTATTTCGTGCCCAGCCAGTCCCGCGGCTGCAGGAAATCGCGGTACAACGCGTCTTCAGGCGAGCCGGCCTCGGGTTGCCAGTCGTAATCCCAGCGGACCAGTGGCGGCAGCGACATCAGGATTGACTCGGTTCGCCCGCCTGACTGCAGGCCAAAAATCGTACCCCGGTCGTAGATCAGGTTGAACTCGACGTAGCGACCGCGGCGATACAGCTGGAATTGTCGCTGGCGGTCACCGTAGGGATGGTCCTTGCGATTCCGGACAATCGGCCCGTAGGCGGGCAGGAAGCTGTCGCTGGCCGAGCGCAAGAACTCGAAACTGCGTTCGAACCCGTGTTCGTTGACGTCATCAAAGAACAGCCCACCGACACCGCGCGTCTCATCGCGGTGTTTCAGGAAAAAATACTCGTCGCACCAGGTCTTGTAGCGCGCGTAGAGGTCATCACCAAAAGGATCGCACGCCGCTTTGGCGGCCTGGTGCCAGTGAATGACATCTTCTTCGAACGGATAGTACGGCGTCAGGTCGAACCC
>Ga0209165_10000460_pt1 | contig 13847 bp, 13 predicted proteins | sample tdAd001_FD_187122 | JGI IMG/M metagenome (GOLD analysis project Ga0209165, IMG submission 187122) | Marine sediment microbial communities from the Atlantic coast under amendment with organic carbon and nitrate - tdAd00.1 (SPAdes)... | ecosystem: Environmental > Aquatic > Marine > Coastal >... | reverse complement strand
TTGTTGAGTACTTCTGTTGCGACTTTATTAAATGAGCTCTTCGCCTTCCTTTATGGATTTGTAATAATCGAATCCCAAACAGGCGATGTTTCCAAAAATGATGATCCAGAGAGGAATAGAATTTAACCTGATGGCGTAAAGAAGTAAGAAGGCCAAGGATAGTAAAACTGCGATTGCGCCAGTGATTATGTTACTCATAAATTTTCGATGCTCCTTTCAATGTTTTTATCGGGCGCAAGCCCTTTCATCCGAGAGAGGTGCTAATCGCCTGCAAGGTTTGATACAAGCCAGCGGGCCGTTCTCAGCAAACGGGCGTCGTCGCCTTTGGACCCAACCAGTTGCACCCCCACAGGGAGACCGTGCGAACCCTGCAGGATGGGAAGCGTGATCGCGGGCATCCCACACAGGGTCCATATGGTGCAAAAAATCGGGCTTCCCGTCGATTCCAGGCCGACAGGAGCCTCGCCGGTTGTCGCGGGGGTCAAAATGGCGTCATGCCAGTCAAACACTTTGTCCAGCGCGCGGTTGAATTCCGGTATACGGCTCACCGCGCGGTTATAATCTACGGCCAAAACTTTCTGACCGCGCTCGATCATTTCCCGCAGGATCGAACTCAGCTTGTCTTTACCGCTTGCATATTCCTGCTCGAAGCTGCGGGCAAGGTCCGCCTCCATGATCGTACGATGCTGCTCGACCGCGCCATTGAAAAGGTCCGAGAGGTCAACCTCGCCGACGTTTTCGCCCAGATGCGCGACAAGTTCCGAAACGGCCTCTTTTGTATCCGTTTCGGCCTGGTCCCACACCGGCGTTTTGACAAAGGCCAAGCGTGGATTGAACGGGGGTTCCGCGGCCACCGTCTCAACGAGTTTGGGACGTGCCCGCATTTGCGTATCGGGATCGCGGTCATCGAAGGCCATGATCTGCTCCGCGATCAGCGCCGCATCCTCGATGGTGCGCGCGAACACACCCACCTGATCCAGAGGTCGCGACTGTTGGAGCACACGGTGACGGGATATACGTCCGTAACTCGGCTTGTACCCGTAGACCCCGCAGTAGGAGGCCGGACGGATGACTGAACCGTTGGTCTGGGTTCCGATGGCAAGCGGCAGCATGCCCGCCGCAACGGCCGCAGCGGAGCCGCTCGAGGAGCCGCCCGGGGTGCATTCAGGATCGTGCGGATTACACGTTTTCCCGGGTGCATAGACCGCAAGCTCAGTGGTGACGGTCTTTCCCAGGATGATCGCGCCGGCCTCACGCAACAAGGCGACTGCGGTGGCATCCTCGGCTGGCTGGCGGCCGGCATGCAAAACCGTGCCGTCCTCGGTGGGCATGTCCCTGGTGTCGAAGATATCCTTGACTCCCACAGGGATTCCATGAAGCGGACCCAGCGTTTGACCGTCCTGCTGTATCCGGTCGGCTTCACAGGCATGTTTCAGCGCATAGTCGGGGTCCAGATAGGCCCAGGCGCCGATTTGTTCCTCTATCGCCGCGATATGATCGAGGCAGGCGCGCACCAACTCTTCCGATGTAATCTCGCCGGCGCGCATCGCCGCTGCCGCCTCGGTAGCGCTCACCAGAGCTAATTCCATATTCCCTCCATACGTTGTGACGCCCCCTACCTGGTGATACCATAAACGATGTCCGGCAGCCATGTCGTGATGACCGGGAAGTTATAAAGAACCACCATGGCAAGCAATACCATCGCCAGAAACGGCAACGCTCCTTTGAAGATCGTCGAGAGGTGGATGTGTGGCGGCGCGATCCCCTTGAGATAATAGCACGACATTGCCATCGGCGGCGTCAGAAACGAGGTCTGCAGGTTGAGCGCCACGAGAATCCCGAAGAAAAGCGGGTCGACATTAAAGGCGTCCAGCAGCGGCAGAAAGATCGGCACAAAGATGATGATGATTTCGCTCCACTCCAGCGGCCAACCCAGAAGGAAGATGATGAACTGCGCTATAAGAAGAAACTGAACGGGCGAAATGTTCAAGCCCATCACGAACTCCTCGATGACAAAATGGCCGCCGAGGTAGGAAAAAACCGATGAAAAAGTCCAGGAGCCGACGAACAGCCAGCACACCATGGCTGAAGTGCGCACCGTCAGATAGACCGATTCCTTCAGGCGGTTCCAGGTGAGTTGGCGATAGGCCGCCGCCAAGACGATGGCGCCGAAGGCGCCCACCGATGCCGCTTCCGACGGCGTCGCCAAACCGAACAGGATGGCGCCCAGTACCGACAGGATCAAAACGGCCAGCGGAACAAAGGAGGTCAGCAGCATCATGAGCAGCTCTTTGAGCGGGATATCCGTTTGTTCTTTCGGTGGTTTCGGCGCCAGTCTGGGGTTCAGGCGGGCCCTTATGACCACGTAGACGATGTAAAAACCGGCCAGCATGAATCCGGGGGTCAGCGCTGCGGCATACAGCCTTACCACGGAGACACCGGACACCGCCCCGTACACGATCAGCATGATGCTGGGTGGGATCAGGATGCCGAGGCAGCCACCGGCACAGATCACGCCGGCGGCCAACTTTTGATCGTATCCGGCTTTCAGCAGCGCCGGAAAGGCCAAAAGTCCCATCAGCGTGACCACGGCGCCGACGATACCGACGGCGGTGGCAAAGATCGCACAGGTCACCAGCGCCGCTACCGCCATGGCGCCGGGGACAATGCGGGCCCCGATATTCAGAGCGTAAAACAGCCGCTCCACGATGTTGGCGCGTTCCACGATATAGCCCATGAACAGAAACAACGGCACAGCGACCAGAACATCGTTTATCATTACAGAGTACGTCTGGTTCACCAGCAGATCGAATATATTATTTAGAAAGATGTGGCTGAGCTGGTCGGATGTGGCGTAGGCGTAATAGCCGAAGCCCGTGCCCATCGCAATCAGCGTGAAGCATATGGGAAAGCCCAGAAGGATGCAAAAGATAAAGGACCCCATCATCAGCATGGCAACTTGTGGATCGGTCATATCGCGTCCTCCTTTGCCTCGCCGTCCGGTTGGGCGGCCTCAGCAACTCTTTCTTCTTCACGTTCTTCATCACGTTTTCTGATGAGTATCGTTTCCAATTCCTCCACATCCTCCAGCCGCTTGGGCCAGGCGCCGGTCTTTATGCATTGGACGCAGCGGATAGTTTCCGCGATTCCCTGCAGCACTAAAAAGAAACAGGCCAGGGGCAGGATAATTTTCAAGGGAAACACCGGCACTCCCACGGGGCTGTTGATGCTGATTTCTCCCCGGGGTCCGGTGGGGCCATAGGGCAGGAACGATACGGACTCGGCGGCATAATCGATGCCGGCATAGATCATGGCCAGCATTCCGGGAAAGAAAAAGAGGAAATACAGTACAAGTTCAACTGATGCCTGAACTCGCGGGGGCCAGAGGCGATATACAAAGTCCCCGCGCACATGGGCGTTGCGGGAAAGGGCATAGGCTCCCGCCATCATGAATAGGGCCCCGTACATGATATAGCTGATATCAAAGGCCCACGATGTGGGCGCTCGCAGCACGTAACGGACGAACACCTCGTAGGTGGTCGCCAAGCACAGAACCAGAATACACCAGGCAAAGGCCTTTCCCACCCACTGACTTAAGCGGTCGATGAAAAAAAGAAAATGATTCATGTTTCCGTCCTCAAATGCAATTTCGGTGGATCATCAATACAGAACAGATGGCGCGACGTCTATAAGCGTCGCGCCATCACTCAGCAAAAAAACATTTTGTTATAAAACGACGCATTAAAATCCCAGCTCGCCGGGGAAGTAATGGTCGAAAGCCAGCTTATAGTCGCAGGTGTTGAGGATATCGTAGTAAGCAAGACGGTGCGCGAATTCCTTCTGCGACTTTACAACCTTTTTAAAGAACGGATCTTTCTCCAGATCCGGCAGGATCTTGTCCCAGGCCTTGAGCTGGGCTTTCATGACCGAGGTGGGTGTCCGGTAGATCTTGACCTTTGCCTTATTCTTCAGCCACTGCAGATCCCTGGAGTACTGATCCTGCCCCTTCCAGTAGTTGTTCGAGGACGCCGCCTCGGCTGCGTACTTCAGGATGGCCTGATGTTCCTTCTCCAGGGCGTCAAACTTGGTCTTGTTGAAGATGATCTCGAAGAACTCCGCTGCCTGGTGGTAGCTACCCAGCATGTACGTCTTGCTGACGTCATGGGCGCCGAAGCTTCTATCCGAGGTCGGGTTATTGAACTCGAAGGCCTCGATCACGCCGCGTTCGAGGGCCGGAACGATCTCGCCGCCGGGAAGCTGGGTCACCTTGACACCCATGGCCTGCATCAGATCGGCCGCCAGGCCCACGGTGCGGTACTTCAGCCCTACCAGTTGCTTAGCGTCGGTTATGGGCTTTTTAAACCATCCCAGCGGCTGGGTCGGCATGGGCATGCAGAAGAACCCGACGGTATTTAGTCCCAATTCTTTGATGAGCTCGTCATACAGCTCCTGGCCGCCGCCATAATAGATCCAGGCCAGCCCCTGGTGGGCGTTCTGGCCGAAGACGGGTCCCGTACCGAACAGCGAAGCCACCTTGCTTTTGCCGTACCAGTAGACGCACACCTGATGACCGGCGTCGAGCACGCCTTTATGGACGGCATCCTGCACGCGGAACGCCTTGACCACGGCGCCTGAGATCAAATATTGGATCTTCAGCCGGCCACCGGCCATCTCATTGACGCGCTTGACATAGTCATTGGCGTAATCGTTAAAGATGTCCTTCGCGCCCCAGGCACCTTGCATCTTCAAAACGGTCGTCTGGGCTCTGGAGACCATCGGAAAGCCCAATGTCGCCGCCCCGGCCACTCCCGCGGCGGCTGCAGTCTTCAGAAACTTGCGCCGGGTGGCTTTCTTGACCTTTTGTTTCTTGTCAACTTTTTGAGTCTTGTCCTTTTTCATAATCTATCCCTCCTTTGAATGAGTTAAGATTGACGTTTCGACCCCACTTCTCGAGCGCTATTAAAAAACCATAAAAATGAAGATTTCACATTGTAGCAAGCTGTTCCACACTGTGGTCCCATTTTCTTTAACAGACAAAAAACTTCAGTGTCAACAAAAAAGGGGACCGCGGGGACATGAATCCGAAAATAGCCCGGCAATCAAATTTTACATCATGCAAGCGAGCCATCCGTCTCACGCAGCGCCGGTCCTTCCCCCGAAAAAATTCTTGACACTCTCCAAAAAAAACGCTACCCAAAACCCATATCGTAGAATTTAATTCCAAATTGCGGAACAGGAATATGAAATCACTAAACAAAGCACTGGACATTATTGATGCTGTAAACAAACTCGGAAGCACAGGGATTCGCGATATTTCTTCGATGACGGGGTTCCCATCGACCACGGTCCATCGGATCGCCGCCACATTGGTGAAGCGGCAATATTTTAATCAGGATCCGGTCACCAAAAATTATTCGCTGTCACTTCGGTTTCTGGAACTGGGCACCAAAGTTCAGCAGCAATTCGATCTGCCGACCACCGCACGACCGCATCTCCAAAAACTTATGTCTGAAACCGGGGAAAGTGCCAACCTGGCCCTTTGGGATGGAGACAGTGTCGTGTATCTGGATCAGGTGCAAAGCAATAAATCCATGCTCAAGATTTTCACCCAACTCGGAACGCGGGTTCCCCTTTACAGCACCGGGGTGGGGAAAATGCTTTTGAGCCAGTGGGGTAAAACTGAACTGGATTCATATCTAAAACGAACGCGCTTGATCCCCCATACACCCAACACCCTGGTCAGCCGTTCTAAAATCCTGAAAGAGCTGGAGCAAATTTCTACCCGGGGTTTTTCGGTCGACAATGAAGAGATGGAGGCCGGCGTCCGCTGCGTGGCCGCACTCGTTTTCGACCACCGGCAGCAAGTGGTGGCCGCTATTTCAATTTCCGGGGCCGCCATGCGAATTACACCGGAACGTATTGAAGAACTTGGGAAAAAAGTAAAGCAATGCGCTCTTGATATATCCCGCGATCTGGGATTTTAGAAGAGCTCATAAAACTATACAAAGGAGATGGACGATGCCTAAGATGACTTCAATGGAAGCTGCGGTTAAAATTCTTGAAAGTGAGGGAGTCAAGAACATTTTTGGGATCCCCGGTGCCGGTATCCTTCCCTTTTACCACGCACTTAAGGATCTCGGAAGCATTAAACACATGATCACGCGACACGAAGAAAGCGCCATCCACATGGCGGACGGCTACGCCAGGGCAATCGGTGCGGTCGGCGTCTGTGCGGCCACTTCAGGTCCCGGAGCCAGTAATTTTGTGACCGGCTTATACACCGCCCAGGTAGACTCCATACCCATTTTGGCCATTACCGGGCAGAACGTCAGAGCCCAACTGGATCGTGAAGCCTTTCAGGCGGTTGACATTGCCGAAATCGTAAAACCGGTCACCAAAAAGGCCTATTGCGTTAAGGATGGCGGCATGGTTCCGTGGGTTTTTCGCGAGGCCTTTAAAATCATGCAGGAAGGCCGGCCCGGGCCGGTCCTGATCGACTTGCCCCTGGATGTTCAAAAAGAAGAAATCGAATATGACCCCGAAACGGATGTACCCTTGCCCATATTTCGCCCACCACCCAACTCCAAACAGGTGGCCAGGGCCCTGGACATGATCCTGGAAGCCGAAACACCCGTCATGCTGCTGGGCGGCGGTGTGATTCTGGCCGATGCCTGCGATGAATTTCGCGCGGTCGCCGAGGCGCTGCAGATTCCCGTGGTTGCTTCTTATATGGGTAAAAGCGGGATTCCGTGGAATCATCCCCTGATGGCCGGTCAGGTCGGCATCCAATGCAATACCCCATCGGGCAACAAGGTGTTTCTGGATTCCACACTTGTCTTTGCTATCGGAGCGCGATTCAATGATCGTCACACGGGTAACATCAAGGTGTACAAAGGCGATCGAAAATTTATTCACGTGGATGTTGACCCCGCACAGCTGGGCAAGAATCTCACACCGGACCTGGGTATTTGTGCCGATGCAAAACTGACCCTGCAGGCCTTATTGGAAGAAATTCAGCGGCGCAAGGTTAAATCACGGCCCGTTGATCTCAAAATCCCGCAGGTTCGGTCCGAAATGGAACGAAAAACAGATTATGACAATATCCCTATCAAGCCCCAAAGAGTGTTCAAGGAAATCAATGAATTTTTTGATGAAGAAACGGTTTTTGTAACCTGCATCGGGCTGAATCAAATCTGGTCCGGCCAGTTGCAGAAGATTACAAAACCGCGTCATTATCTGGATTGCGGAGGCGCCGGGCCGCTGGGATGGGACATGCCCGCATCCATCGGCGCCAAAATCGCCCGTCCCGACAAACAGGTCGTAACCGTTGTGGGCGATTATGGGTTCCAATTCTGCATGGATGCACTGCCCGTGGCAGTGATGTACAAAGTGCCTTTTTTAATTATCGTGCTCAACAATGGGTTTCTGGGTCTCATTCGTCAGGCCGAAAAGTACATGTACGAGATGGAATATGAAGTCGAAATATGCTACGACTGCTTTCAGGAGTGCACCTATGAAGAATTACCCAAGATGGCAGAGGCTGGAGGGAGTACCGCCGTTGGAAGTTTGGAGCCGGGAGAAGTCGCCTATCTCCCCGAAAACGAAGGCAGAGGATTTAATTTTGTAAAGTTTGCCGAAGCGTGTGGAGCTGCCGGTGAGCGGGTTACCGATCCGAATGAAATTGAGGCCGCACTCAAGCGGGCAGTTGAATCAGGCATTCCATATGTCCTCGACATCATTCTGGAAAAGGATACGGATTGCTCCATGGGCGTTTCCATTGACGCCATCAGGGAATTTGAATAGAACCTAAATTGAGCGTTTCAAATTAGGTAGAAATAAGCTTTAGAATATCGGGAGGTAGATGAAAATGTCAGATCTGAACGAAAGCGCCGCGGCGCTATTAGAAGAATTTAAGGGCAACACCTATGCATTCGGCAGCGGCATTTTGGATGAAGCACCTGGAAAATTCGCCGCTGAACTTGGTAAAAAGGTTATGTTTGTCGGGCCGATAGAAGAAGAATGGTTTCAGCCGATCAAAGATCGAATTTTAAAATCTCTGGATAAAGCCGGTGCCGAAATGGTGGACATTGTTAGGTCCTCAGCTCCAAATGCGCCCTTTGTAGATGTCTACCGTATCCACAGCCACATCATGCACAAAAAGCCCGACGTCCTGGTGGTGGCCGATGGTGGTTCAGGCATCGATGCCACCAAGGCGGCCGCCATGCTGGCCTCATTGGGTGATATCCAACCTGAAATCGATCCCTTTTTCGGTGTTGGGCAGGTGACCAGAGTCTGTGAAGAATCCGGTCGCACGATTCTGCCTGTGGTGGCGGTCATGATGGCGTCCAGCTCCGGCGCACATTTGACGAAGTATTCCAACATCACCGATCCGGTCATCGGCCAGAAGAAACTGATCGTGGACGAAGCCATTATTCCACCGCGCTGTGTTTTTGACTACGATATCACAACCACACAGCCCATGAGCCTGACCCTGGACGGCGGCTTCGATGGAATTGCCCACTGTTTGGAAGTTTACTTCGGTGCACCTCCCGACATCGAAGACAAAAGCCGCCAGATAGCCGAACTTGGGATCGAAGCCCTTATAAAGGGCCTCTCCGGGGTAAAAAAAGACCCTGCCGACAAAAATGCAAGGACGCTTTTGGGATTGGGTACCGATCTGGGCGGTTACGCCATCATGGTTGGCGGCACTTCCGGTCCGCACCTCAACAGCTTTTCTCTGGTAGATGTACTCAGCCATGGTCGGGCCTGTGCGCTGATGAACCCCTATTATACGGTATTCTTCGCACCGGCCATAGAAAGCAAATTGCAGACGATCGGCGCGATTTACAAAAAATATGGCTATATCGATGAAGACCTAAATGCGCTGTCCGGCCGGGAACTGGGGCTGGCGGTGGCCAGAGGTATGGTTAAGTTCAGCAAGTTCGTAGGATTTCCCACCTGCTTGAGCGACGTCCAGGGTTTCGGCAAAGAGCATATCAAGCGCTGTCTCACCGCTGCAAAGGATCCGCAACTGGAAATGAAGCTAAAGAATATGCCGGTCCCCCTCAACGCCGGTTTGGTGGATGAATTTATGGGGCCGATCCTGGATGCCGCCTGGGACGGCGAGTTGGAAAAAATAAAAAATATGTAAGCACCCGACACTTTTCCCGCCGATGGCGGTAAAATCCAAGCCACCCGCTGTGCGGGCAAGCATTGACTCCGGAGGACGTTATGGACGATAAAATAGCCGCGGTTATTAAAAGTGCTGACATCAGCGATTGGAAGACAATCAGCGTAGAATTCGGAGAAGAGTTTTTTGATGTTTCGGTTCCGCCCCAATGTGATATCCTTCACATGAAAAGAATGCCCTGCCTGGCCCATTCTGCAGAAGAAATCTCAAAGGCCTTAAACAATCCCATCGCATCACCGACCTTACCTGAAATCATCCAATCAAAAGACAAGCCTGCGGCTGAATTAAGCGTTTGTGTTACCGTCTCCGATATCACACGTCCTGCACCGTACAGCGGAGAGAATGGGATTTTGCGGCCTCTTTTAAAAATCCTTGAGCAGTCAGGTGTGCAGCGCGAAAACATCGTCATTGTCATCGGCAACGGCATGCACCGGCCTAGCACCCCGGAAGAAAGGATTCAGATGTATGGCCAGGATGTGGTCGATAATTATCGAATTGTGGACCATGACTGTGAGGACATGTCTTCCCTGGTCCTTGCCGCCCACACCAAACGCGGGACCGATGTGCATTTAAATAAAATATTCTACAACGCCGATGTTAAGATCATAACGGGTCTGGTAGAAAGCCATTTTATGGCGGGGGTTTCGGGTGGCAGAAAAGCGGTATGCCCGGCTCTGGTGAACACCAAAACCATTCAGAAATTTCACAGCGTGGATTTTCTTGAAGATCCCAAAGCCACCAATTTAAGCCTGGAAGGAAACCCCTGTCATGAGGAGTCACTGGAAGTCGCCGAAACGGTCGGGGTTGATTTTATGATCAGCACAACCCTCGATAACAATTTGTGTATAACCGGCGTTTTTGCCGGACATCTGGTTGAAGCTCACCTGGCTGCTGTTGAGGCCATGCGGGAATTTGTCCAAATACCGATTGATGCGCCCTATGATGTCGTTTTGACCAATGGGAGTTATGTGGGAAGAGACCACTATCAAAGTGTTAAAGCCGCCGTTAATGCCATGCCGGCCGTCAGGGAAAACGGCTTGATCGTTATGGTTGTCAACAACTGTGACTTCGAACCCATCGGTTCACGGGAATATAAAACATTGCTGCATCTTTTCAAAATCTTAGGCCCGGACGGATATATTTCAATTTTAAAACACCCGGACTGGATTTTTACAAAAGATCAGTGGGAGCCTGAAATGTGGGGAAAGCCCATTCGCAAAGTTGGTGAAGATGGGTTGATATATTGTGCGCCGCAAATACCCGAAGAAGATTTTAAAATACTCCCGGGCGTAAGCGGATATGAATTTATCGAAAAAACTTCGGATTTTGATTCCATGAAGGCCAAGGCCGCAGCCATGTTTCAAAACGCTGTAACCTACGCCGGGCATCATCCCAGATTCAACGGAAGAAAACCTTCTTTCGCTGTTATCGCCGAAGGCCCTTACGCAATCCCGATGGCCGTATCATAAAGAACAAATCATCTTTTTTCCTGCGCCTTTCTAAGCCGGATTAAGACGCTGTACAATCCCTTGCGCTTGAGTTCATCAAAATTTTCAAATACAGCTTCCTCAAGTAATCTAAATTCCGGAAGAGACCAGCGCACATACATTTGAAGATAATCTCCAAATGTTGATTTAGAAAAATCAAGCCGCCGATGTGCCTGCCGCCACTCACCGGTATGCTCAAGTTCGTGTAAATTTAATACCATCTTGATCATCTCCTTCAACGCTTGATCCTGAACATCCTTAAGCGCTTCGGCATTCAACTGTTTCCAGTGTTCTGGATCTTCGGTGCTGATCGGGATTATTTTAGCCATGCAACCAGCTCCTTTCGTTCAATCAAACGAATTTGAAATCCTGCTCTGACGGTTGGCGTAACCTAACATAGAGCAAGTATTCCCTCATATCAACTGTGTTTTTGGACGTCTCTGGTGACGTATTGACATTTGGAATCCTTCCGTCTAAATTGGTTCGCCTATCGGGGACACAAACATTAGGTTATTTCCAGGAGGTTAAACATGTTTCTATCATTAGCGCAAAAGCGACGAAGTATTCGAAAGTACATAGACAAAGAGGTCGAGGCCGAGAAAATCGATTCAATCGTGGAAGCGGTGCTACGCGCACCCACATCAAGGGGCAAAAATTCATGGGAATTTGTCGTGGTGACAGATCCCGGTCTGCTGGAAAAGCTTTCCAACGCAAAACCGCATGGCGCCAGTTTTTTGAAAAATGCTGCTGTGGGAATCGTTGTCTGTGCAAACCCGCAAATCAGTGACGTGTGGATTGAAGATGCCTCGATAGCGTCTATTTTTGTCCACCTGGCAGCCACAGCGCTTGACCTTGGGAGTTGCTGGATTCAAATCAGGGAAAGGAAACACGACGACACCCAAACTGCGGAAGCGTATATCGCCAAAGTGCTGAACCTTCCAGCGCATCTCAAGGTGGACTCCATAATCGCAATCGGCTATCCGGCGCAGAGCAAGCCGGCCCACCCGAAAGAACGCCTGCCTTACGATAAAGTATCGCTCAACAATTATGGTACGCCTTTTTGCGGAGACCTTTAATGCGTGTTTTGTAAATTTTATTAAACGATGGAGCGCGAGCGACGCCATAACTTTAGGCACTTTAGCTCATTTTAGGCATTTTAGGCAATTCTAACTTTAAAGCACCATTGGAACTTTTCTATCTGTCTTCCTAGATAAACTGCTAATTTCGAGATCACTTATAACTAAAACTGAAAGGGTTGGCCGATCATCATCTGAACCCCAACGCCTTCACCGGAAACGGCAGTGTCAATACGGATTACGATGCCTTGCGCCATGGCCCGGAGGCCGAAACCGGCATTCCATTTCATATCGGAATGCAGGCGGCTAATACTCCATTCAGGCGCCACCCGCCCGATTTCCACAAAAGGCACGAACTGCAGCCACTGGATGCCGACATATTTCTGAACTTTTGGCCAGGCTTCGAATGGATTCCACTCGGGAATCAAACGCAGCTCCGCCGCGTAATAAATAGCCGCCCTGTCGTTGAAACGCTGGGAGGGATAACCGCGCATGCGCCAGAGCCCGCCCAGGGTCGCGCCGGTGTAAGACGGCGGCCGGTTATTTACCTCGGAATTTGAACGCTCATCCCAGGTGGGAGAATAGGATGTCCAGGTATCCAGTGCCAGAACCACCTGCCGGAACCGGTCCGAAAAATTCAAAGGAACATAAAAATCCAGTTCGCTTTCCAAATTCGTCCAGGACTCGGAGCTGTTAAACCAGCCGAAATCCCGGGAGACCTTCCCCTTTAAACCGAGACCCCTGGAGGGATTAGCGAAAAAATCCCGATTGTCCCAGAAAAAAGAAACATCAGTGCCATTGGTCTTGGTCGTGCTGTCAACATCGTCGCCGTCGATCTCCTGCGAACGGTAAAAGGGGCGCATCTCAAGATAGGTTTTACCGCTCACCAGCGGGTTCCAGGAGTCCCCACCGGCGGCGCCGGATTTTAAAAGCCCGCGCTCCATCCGGTAAGTGCTGATGATATCATTTTCGCCGTGGCCGATCGGCAGCAAATATTTGAATTTGAGCCGGAAAAAGTTGTCCCAGCCATCTCCCTGCACATAGTTGTCCTCATCGGAATCGTTGCTGCCGGCGCGTTCGTCTCGAAAATCGGGGTTTCCATCAATGTAGGGCTCATTGTCATTGAAGTAACCAACAGATAGGACCGGGTCGAAAAACAGGCGCTCGACCCAGGGCATCTGAATATCCTGGCCCATCAGAAAGCCCATGCCCGATTTCTGGGTGCCGGCCATCGCAGTTCCCAGAAGGGTGGACTGCTTCTGAGGATAACCGACAACACCGGAAACGTATGCGGCGGAAAACCCGAAGCTCTCGTTGTAAAAAACAAAGGGAAGGTTGAGCTTTTGTTTGGAGGTTTTGCCATCCGGTCCAACACGGACGCCCTGGCCCAACGATGTTTGCTGGAAAAACAGGAAGAATATGATAAGGATCCAGGCACCTGTATAAATCTTAAACCTGAAACAACTTTGAAGCGCAATATTCAAACCAAACTCACCTTTTTAGAAATTAGTTGCCGGCTTTTTTCCCGAGCCTTTGCAGTTCTCTATCAATTGCGGCCTGGAATCCTTGAAGGGAACGATTTTTTAAACGCCTTCCGTTGATAAAGATGGTGGGGGTTCCTCTTACGCCCGCCTTGGCGCCATCCTGAAGATCCTGCCTGATCATGGCCGCTATCTTGGGATCGCTCATCCTTTTTTCAAATTCCGCTTGATCAAAACCCAATCCAAGGGCGATTTCGCGAATCTTCTGATCACTTAACTTGTTGTAATTTTTATACAGCTCATCGTGGAATTCCCAAAATTTGCCCTCGCTTCCGGCAGCCAGTGCGGCAATAGCCGCTTTCATGGCGAACTTATGGTTCCTGAGAGGGTAATTCTTAAAAGCAAATTTTACATTTTCCGGATTTTTCTCGAGCACCTGCTCGAGTACAGGCACAAGCCTGGCACAATACGGTCATTCAAAATCATCGAATATGGCGATCACAACAGGCGCATTTTCGGGTCCTTTGAAAGGAGAACCGGAAACATTGATGTCCTGGATAAAATCAAGCGTGATGACCTGTACCGTTTTCTTTTTGCGGCTGTTGAGAATCAG
>Ga0209165_10000449_pt1 | contig 13988 bp, 10 predicted proteins | sample tdAd001_FD_187122 | JGI IMG/M metagenome (GOLD analysis project Ga0209165, IMG submission 187122) | Marine sediment microbial communities from the Atlantic coast under amendment with organic carbon and nitrate - tdAd00.1 (SPAdes)... | ecosystem: Environmental > Aquatic > Marine > Coastal >... | reverse complement strand
TAGCCACATGGATCTTGTTTGCGTGCGCAGTCAGCGGATCGGCAAGCCATATACCGGATGGGTGTTTGCGTCCCAAAGAGATTGCTCCTAAACCCATGGCGAATGTGGTTTCATTGCCCAGTTCCATCTGGGTTATTTTATCCCTGAAAACCCTGACACTCAAGCCATTGGCCCGAGCAATCAAGGCCGAGGCCCCGACCATAACGTCTCCCTGTCCTGCCACACAGGCCCCGATGCATGAGCGGTAAGTAGCAGTGAAGCGACCTATAACGTCTGATGTATACTGATATTCTCCGGCCATAAAAACGCGCTCGTTGGGCACAAATACATCCTCAAAGAGTAAATAGGCCTGGGTAATGCCCGTTTCCGTTGGAATATCGAAACCTTTGGACAGCTCTCGTTCATCACTCGGACGTCTGGTTTCTACAATGGTCAGACCTTCGATATCCTTAGGAACCACACAGGCTAAGGAAAAGTCCTTGTCCGTCTCCCGGTAGATGCCTCCCGGCAAGATAAAGATCTCCTCAGCCGCAGCGGTGCCGCAGATCATCAGCTTGGCCCCACGGATGACGATACCGTCTTTCTTTATTTTTACGATACGAACGTTGGTGTCCAGGTCAGGTTGTTGATGGGGTTTCAATTTGCGATTGCCCTTGGCGTCTGTAAGTGCCCCGGCCACCAAAAGGCCCCTTTCCTGCATCTTTAGCCCCCACTCCTTGACACGGTTATGGTAGTTTGTCCCCAGGTCTTTGTCCATGTCGTGGGTCACAGACCACATCACATTGAGTCCGTTCCAGCCAACGCAAAGAGCACCCGTGCAGGTGCCGGTCAAATGATACATCTTCCGCTTGAACTTGGCATTGCACATCATGTCCTCAGACGTGCACATGAGGGACGTATTGCGGTGGATGATTTCATCCGTAAGCGTAGAGGTTGTGGTAAAGATTTCGGACAACTCCGGATCGTGAGCCGCATCAATACCCCTTGCGTGGCTTTCCACCACCCTACGTGTAGCCGGGTTTCTGGTGACATCTTTGATAAGCTTTCCGAATTTGTAGACGTTTGGTCTCAATTTTTTAAGACTCGACAGGTAATCCTTTCTTGTTCTCGGGGCCATAATAATTTCTCCTTGAATGTATATCGTTCTTTTTCAACCTTACAGATATCTTACATAAATTGTGCATCAGCATAACACCAGTATCATTGATGATTTCGTTACGAACATTCAATCGGTATCTCCCTTTACTCAACTTGTAAATGAACGAATCAGATTTGTGAGAAATGTTGGGTTCATTTCCATTCAAAATGACATTTATGCTCCGCCTTTTAGCACATCGATCATGGTAAAGACTTTTCCTTTTGATCCTTGTTTCACCTTTTTAGCCAGGTAAATTAACGCATCAATAGTTCCCCTGGCATATACATCCCGGCCGTTGACGTTGTGTGTGAACTCAAGGCTGACCGTTTCGTCATTAGAGACAAGGGCGTAGGTGTGCCATCCGTGTCCTGACAGGTATTCCTCGGGTATTTTCAGGACGTTTTTCTGGACCTCTGGATCACGTTCTTTGGTGATATCCTCTTCTGTAAAGGGTAAACCCAGGTTGTTGAAATAGCGTACCATGGCCTTTGCGGTTCCGCTGGTATCGGCCTTTCCTTTTTGATGACTTTCTCTGATTTCAAGAGAATATCCTTGGAAAAGATCCGGGAATGTTTTGGAAGCATATTCCATCATGGCCTGGAAACCGACGATCTGTTTGGCCATGTTCGGTGCGATTACCACAGAGATGGAAGATGCGCGTACGGTATCTTCAAGGATCTGTCGGTCACCGCCTGTTGTGCCCATGACAAAGGGGAGGCCATGTTTGCAGTAAAATTCGGCATTGCTGTTTACGGCAAAAGGAAGAGAAAAGTCGACACTCAGAAAGGGACCTTCTTTTTCTTTAATGGCCGAGACGGCCTTATCCCTGTCTTGCGGCTGAATAAGTCTGATGGAAACAGAATCGATGATGGTCTCGGTTTCGTTAATTTCAGGGCCGGTCAGTGATTGTGGAATCATTTCAATCCGGCTTTCGGCAAGTGCATGACTGGCGATGTTGGAAGCCATATTTCCGGGTAAGCCGTTTACCATAATTTTTATATTATTCATTTTTTACCTCCTATTGCCCTCAAAATCGATTCTATCTTTGGGAATTCTTTGTTTTTAAGAGCTGAAAGATTATGCGTTAATGTTTTTATAGCATTAGGGATATATATTTCAAAGTATCTTTTTCCTCTGACGCGGCTCAGATAACCAAAGGCCCCCAGTATTTGCAGGTTCCTTGTTATGGCGCAATAATTATAACAGGCGATAAAATTGTGTGGATCGATACCCATAGCAGGTGAAAGCGTTTGAACAGAAATATTAAGAAGTAGATTCTGCATGGAACGGGACAATCCAACATATGGATCGATGAGCAAAGATGCAAGGTCGTACTGGATCGGACCTAACCGTCCCCCTTGAAAGTCAATAAAATAAAAACGATTATATTTTATCATGATATTTCGTGACTGCATGTCCCGGTGCATAAATCCGTTGACAGAAAATTCAAGAGCCTTGTCCGCAAGAGATTTAAATTCATCTTCAAGATCTTTAAAGGAGACGTTCATGCCAATGTATTTCCTTAAAAAAGCATCAACAAAGTACCGGCATTCTTTCTCGAGAATAAGATCCTGATCGTAATATGAAGTTTGATATGTCCAGGCAGGATCAAAATCCACAGAACCTGCAATAGAGAGATTTCCGAGAAGGTGTATGACCGATTTGTAATATGAGATGATATCATCCGGGTTTTTAACATTCAGAATAACGGTCTGAAGATTTACATCTCCCAGATCTTCCAGAAATACCAGTCCTGAAAAGGTGTCATAAAGATATATTTCCGGCACCGGTATATCTTGATCATGCAAATGACGGCCGATGGCCACAAATGAGTCCACTTCACTGGTTGATTGGTTTTTTCTGATGTTGTGATCTGCCATGACCAATGACCTGTTTTCCGAGGTCAGCCGGTACCAGTTTCTGTCTGAGCCATCGCCTTTGAGCCGGGTGAGGATTATCTTTTTGTTCAACCAATCCGGAAAGGCGTGCTTGAAGGCTACAGGGGCCATCTGTTCAAAAACCGTTTCGAAATATCTTTCCGAAGTTCCGATATCTTTCCAGTAGTATTCTTTTGAAATAAAAGCTCGGACTTTTCTATTTTCCGATATCAGTCTCCGGTATATATCGATGCTGCTTGAAAATAGATTGTCAGGTATTAATTCGAGGACTTGTGGATCCAATACCTGTATTCCGGTAAATGTGAGTTTTCCGGTTTCTCCGGGCCGGTAAATATTCGAGCCTGAAGCCGGGGAAGAGGGGAGGGGAGTCGTTTCATGGAAATATGTAATAAAACCGTTTTTATTTATCGATACCGTATTAAACTGTGGGTCGTCATGGAGAACCAGTGTGGCCGGATATTTATGATTTACGTGAAAATCATAAACCTTTTTTAAGTCTATATCGGTAACAATGTCGCTGTTAATAACCATAAAGGGATTATCATCCCAGAAGTCGGCGACATTTTTTATCGCTCCTCCCGTGCCGAGGATTTCAGGTTCATAGCGAGTGATGACCGGGATTGCATAGTTTTTCCGGGACAAATAGGAATCAATCTCTTTATAAAGATGATGGGTATTGATGATAATCGCTTTACAGCCTGCGTTCTCAAGATTTATGATAATGGTATCGAGCAGAGGACGTCCTGAAACAGGGAACAACACTTTAGGTGTGTTTTTCGTAAAGGGAAGCAGTCTTATGCCAAAGCCTGCGGCAAGTATCAATGCCTTCATGTGATTATAGATAATTCAAGTATTTTTGGATTGCATCGGCATAGAATTTAATCCTGTCACTGTCATCCGGACCTTTTACACCGTTGGTCGTGAAAAAATCTATTGCATTGCTGTAGTTTACTGTGGAAAGTGCTTCTTTTCGTTCGACCTCCTTTTGTTTATACATGCGATTTCCTATGCTTTCAATTTTTTTCATGCGATCTTTTTTTTTCATGGAATTTTTATGGTTTTGCATAAAAAAGTTTAATACAATCCAATATGATTCAAAATAGGTTTTCAGGAAACTTGAAAAAAGCTTAAGTTTTCTAAAACCGACAGCGGTCAGGTTGTATGTATCCGGCAGTGTAGGATGAGGAATTAAAATGGCATCATCGATAAATGCCTTTATGTTTTTACGCACAAAGTGTTCCGGGATTTTATCAACATCATAAGCAAATTCATATTTAAGGAAATACTGGAGGAATTTGTAGTCGGTGTGCAGATCAGAAGCCGAAAACCGGAAAGCATTTTTAACAAGAATTGCAAGTGAGGTAATTGCCGCCGAGACAAAAAAGGTAATGCAGTTGTTTTTGTAATATTCGAGGTTTGGGCGTTTATTTTCGTTAACCTTTAACAGCGCATCTTTTAGCTTTGTTCCCTTGTCTTTTGTGACACGTTCTAAGAAATTTCTCCGAACATAAGTATCAAGCACATGCTCTACTGTATGAACATGATCGAGTAGAAGAGTATCGGCCTGCCTGGCTTTTTGGGAAGACAGATAGCTCATATATGTTTCAACATGTGATAACAGATGATCGAAAGAAAAACTCTTTTTTGAGCAGTTCAAGACTGCGGAGGCAACAATGGCATGGGGTGTAACGACAGAAACCCTGTTGATGGCATTTATAATCCTGTGACCCAGATTACGGCAGAAAATGTTAAACTCTTTGGACGGCATATCCTCAATCGGCGTACCGTATTGCAGCAAAAGTTCCTTTAAAGAGATCGGCTCATGAAACTGGATATAGATTCTCCCATACCTTTTTTGTAAAAATTTTCTTGCTTTTATGATTTGTATTAGACTTTCAGGCTGCTTTTCTTTTCCTTCAATTTCATGAAGATACGAACTTTCCTCCAATATCCTGTCATATCCTATGAAAATAGGTGCGAATATCATGTCTTCACATGCGCCGTTTTTATAAGCATTGAGAATAATAGAAAGGAGTCCCAGCTTGGGCAGAATCATTTTGCCGGTTCGGCTTCGACCGCCTTCGATGAAGAATTCTATGTTGAAACCTTCCGCAAGCAGATTGTGAATATATTCTGAAAAAACCTTTGAATAGAGCACTGCTCCTTTAAATGTCCGTCTTATGAAAAATGCGCCGCCGCCCCTGAATAAGGGGCCTAAAGGCCAGAAAGAAAGATTTTTCCCGCCGGCCACGTGAGGACACGGCATGTTGTTGTGATACAGCAAATACGATAATATCAGGTAATCGATATGACTCTTGTGGCAGGGAATGAGGATTACGGGCGCTTTCTGGGACATGCTTTTTACTCTGTTGAGACTGTCTTGATCGACTGAAATCCCTTCAAACATGGTGTTCAGGACCCATGTTATTAAAACTGAGGCTATTTTTATGATGAATATATTGTAGCTGGAGGCAATCTCATCAAGATAAGCGCTCGCATTTTTATGTACTTTTTGAATCGGGATATTGCGGGTTTTTGAATGATGTTCCATGAAGTTTTGAAGCCGTTCTTTTGTGAGGATGTTTTCCTTCATTTCGTACTTTGATTTCAAAACCGGCCCCGTGATGCTCTGGCGATGACGATTGATTTGAAGCAACAGATTCCGTCTTAATGCGAGAGACTGGTATTCAACACTTTTCCCCTGGTTTTCCTCAAGCTCTAAAAAAGTTTTAAGGTTAACCGGTTCGGATATTTCCACGAACACCTTGCCGGGATTCCTGAACAGAATTATCAGGCGTCTTATTTGGCCGGGATTTTCTTTAGTGCCGAACAGCATGTCTGTGATGTTCGGCATAGATCGATGGGGATCTTTATCAAAGAATATAAGCTGAGGGACAAGAAAAATGGGACGGTCAATCGATTTTTGCATTTCGATAAGATATTGAACAGGGTCTGTCTTTTTTTTTACAAATCTTCGGTAAAAATCTTTCTGTTCCACCAGAGACAGTAATGCCGTCCGTCCGTTCAAAAGTTCATTCCGAATATATCCGCTTCTATAGGGATCAGGGAGCGCCAGGTTATGAAATATGTACTTAAGGTATGAAAAAAATATCTTTAAAAAGCGTGATACCGGCTGCCAAATAAAAATTTTATAGTCAAAACCTATTTGAGGAAATGGAAGACCGTCCTGTTTGTAGCGAGTGTAATAAAAGAGGTATAAAAAATAACTTTTTGGCTTAGTAATATAAACAACAAGCCCCTCTTTCTGAAGATTTTTCAGATTATGGGTTTGTTCTTCAGTAACTATTATACCGGAAAAAAAAAGTTTAAGAATAAAGGTTAAGAACAGGCCGATATTATCCGGCAGTTGAAAAAAATAGTGATCGTGTTTATCCTGCAAAAATGCGTTGCTCTTTTTTCTTAATTTAAATGTTACTTTTTCGAGGTTTGATTTTATCCATTTTAACATGGCTAAATTCCAATGATTAATTTCTATTTAAAAATTTTCAACTAACAGATATAAATGTTGATTGCAATCTTTTATTTGGAGAAGTAATCTTTAAAAAATGTTGTTAAAATAAGCTGTTACATTTTATGGGCCTGTTTTTTCAGAATAAATATTAAATAGACCGTCAAGATCTTTATTAAAAAAAATTAACTTGCGTTACAAAATAAGTTGTGTTAGTTTACACCATCTTAAATTGGGAAAAGCTTATAAAAATAAATTTAATTAACATTAAAGGAGGATGAATTTCTATGAAAACATTAATTGGTGGGGCGGTCGCAGCTGTATTGGGTCTCATTGGTATGTCCATATGGTGGAAACCATTTTTACAGCTTTTAGCCGGTGCTATCCCAGTGATGCTTCTGCTTGGCGGTGGACTGGCTCTTTATCTGGGCTTTGACGAACTCAAGGATAACTGGAAGAAAGATGATGTTACGGTAGAACCTTCGATAAAAACAGATGAAACTGAAAAATACGAAAAGGAAATTGATGACCTGAAAAAAGAGATTGAAACTTTAAAAACTGAAAAAGAATAGTAGATAGCTTATTTATAAAAATAAGAATCTTGTTTGACGGCAAGGTATAAGAAAGCAAATAAACGTCTTGCAAAATGATGTAAGGCGTTTGTTTTTTATTGTTGGCACACCCCAGCTTTTTTTATGGCCGAAGTTGCCAGAAAATCCGCTCTTTCATTTCCCTCATGGCCGGAATGCCCTTTTACTTTTATTATTTTCAGATCATTGAATTTTAAAAGAGTTTTTTTTATCGATTGTATGATATCCTGATTTTTTCTTGCTTTCCAGCCCAGGTTCAGGATTCCGTATGCATATCTGCTGTCAGTAAAAATGCGTACCGGAAGATCGGTATTTTTTATGGCCCCAAGACCTGTTCTGATCGCTTCAAGCTCTGCGATGTTGTTGGTTGCTATACCGATATATTTTGATATTTCTCTTTCATGTTTTCCAAAACGAAGCACAATCCCTATTCCTGATGGGCCTGGATTTCCGGAAGATGCTCCGTCAGTATAGATGCAGACGGCATTTCTGTATTCGGTTGTATCCGGGGATGAAGTTTTTGTTTTAGGTTTTTTAATCAGCTTCTTCAGAGATTTATTGCCTTTTTTGCCTCTGGTTTCAGACAGGGCCGAATCGATTGGCTTAACATTTTTTTGGTTGACCCAGTATTCGTAATCTTGGTCAAGCTGGTACTTGATCAAAACCTTGCCGTTTTTAATAACAGGCCTTTTGTTTCGGTCTGTGGATAACCAGACTTTATTTTTGTTAAATTGCATCCGTATCCAATTTATTTTGTTATTAGTCATTTGCTTGCCCCGTTGAATTCCAGCGCCAGCTGGACTATTCAACTGGTGTCATTGGACATCTGTCATTGGTCACTTTCCTGGCCTTAACCTCGATCTAATAATCAATAATCAATTGTTAATTGTTATCCATTGATTATTGATCAATATTTATTACCCTCTGAACCCTGAATGGTTACTCATTCATAAAGATGAAATTCCCGACTTATCTCAATAAATTCTTTAAGATCGTTCATCCAGGATTTTTCTATATTATCTATCTCATCAAAGTTTTCAATACCCCGTCGTATTCCTTTGTCGCCGATAATAAGGTCTATCGGTTGTCTTTTAAATTCATACTCATAAGGTGGAAGCTTCCAATGAAACTGATCTTTGTGATGGAAAATTACAGCCTGGAGAAGTCTGAGGGTTGTGATATATGGTTTGAATTCATACGGGTCCGTAACGTGTATCTGAAATCCTTTGCACTGGGAACCTTCCCATTTGTTGGAAGTTGGCTCAAATATAACCGGCCTGAGTGTTGCACCCGGCAATCGGTTCCCACCCAGGGTTGAAAGCAGTAGCTTTGTATTGATAAACGGGGCACCGAAAATTTCAAACGGTTGGGTGGTTCCACGGCCTTCGGAAACATTGGTCCCTTCCCACAATACCTGGCCTGTGTAAACCATTGCAGATGCCGGTGATGGAAGGTTGGGGGACGGCGGAATCCAGGCAAGGCCGGTGTCTTGGAAAAGCATCTTCCTGTTCCAGCCTTTCATGGGGATAACTTCAAGATCACAGTTGATACCGTATTCCTTGTTGAACAATAGGGAAAGCTCACCGATTGTAAGACCGTGACGCATTGGGATGGGATATCTTCCGACGAATGAAGTGCATTCGGAAGTTAAGCAGTTCCCTTCCGTGATGCTTCCGGATACAGGGTTCGGCCGGTCGAGTACCAGAACTTTCTTGCCGAACTTTTTTGCAGCTTCAAGGCAATACGACATGGTGTAAATAAAGGTGTAAACACGCGTACCCACGTCCTGCAGATCGACGATGAGGACGTCGATGGGATAGAACATTTTTTTGTCGGGGATACGTTTTTTACCGTAAAGACTTAAAACAGGAATTTCTAACATCGGATCAGTCGTATCATCCGACTCGATCATGTTATCCTGTTTTTCGGCAAAAAATCCGTGCTGAGGCGAGTATAATGCTTGAAGCTGACCGGGAAATTTCAGATTGATCAATTCGCGGACATGGCGGAAATTTGTGTCAATTGAAGCAGGATTGCATAAAAGTCCGATTCGTTTTCCGGATATCCATGATGGCGGAGATTCGACAAATCTTTCAAGACCTGTTTGAACGTGCATAATATTTAGATTTCGCCTTTTTTGAAAGCAATTATTGATTGATGAATTCGACTTTTTACAAATTCATCATTATTTAGATATGAAAAATAATGAATGTCAAGTTGTATCTACTTTTATAAAAAAGAAAACCTAAAATATATTGATTTCGCTTTGAAATCTGCTATAAACATAAACGTTTATATTAAAAGATGATGGCTTAGTAAAAAGTCACCATTTCAACTATAGATGGCTAAGTAAAAAGGTTCATATACAAGGCATGGTATTTTTTCAGGAACGAGGCCATACATTTAGTATGCCAAGTGTCTGCAAAAATACTACGACGCAGTAGATGGGACTTTTTACGACGCCATCAAAGATAGGGGTTAGAATACAGAAAGATATGAAATTGATGCTCGTCAAATTTCAAGCCGGGTATTTATAAAGGTGGTACTGATGAGAAAAATTAGATTCGCGAGTATATATCTCTTTTCCCTGTCTGTAGTGTTTTTTGTTCTGGGAACATATACTGAGTATCATACTATTGCCAAAATCAATAGTATAAATCATCAATATTTGGGATATCCGGAATATCTTCACCTTGTATTTTTCTTGGTAGGATTTTTAGCCATTTGTTCAATCTATTTTGCAGAAAAAATGGAAGTAATCGTTCTTTCACAAGCTAACGCAACACTGGAAAAAGAAATAAACAAACGGAATCAAACCGAAGACGCGCTAAGGAAAAGCGAAGAGATGAACAAAGAGCTTTATGCTGAAGCTAAACGAGCAGAAGAAGTTTATCGTTCTCTTCTTCATTCATCCGCTGATGCTATAGTGATCTACGATCTGGAAGGAAAAGCCGGATATATAAGCCCTGTGTTTACTCAAATATTTGGATGGACCTTGGAAGAAGTGAAAGGAAAACGGATATCTTTTGTCCCGGTATTTGAAAAAGAATCGACCATGGCCATTATCAAGGATCTTGTAGAAAAAGGAACTCCCTGCCGTGGTTTTGAAACAAAACGTTACACCAAAGACGGACGTTTATTAGATGTAAGCATAAGTGCTTCTCGTTATAATGATCACCAAGGCAGCCCTACCGGTTTACTTGTTATTCTTCGTGATATTTCGGAAAAGAAAAGGCTTGAGGCTCAGCTGCAGTATACCGAAAGGATTGAGGCCATTGGAACGCTTGCCGGAGGTATTGCCCATGACTTCAACAACCTGATGATGGGTATGCTTGGAAATATTTCTCTGATCTTATATGACACCGAACCGGTGAATCCACATTACGAGAAACTGAAAAATATTGAAAAGCTGATTCAAAGCGGTTCCAAACTGACCAAACAGCTCCTCGGATACGCCAGGAAGGGTAAATATGAGGTTAAAGCGGTAAATTTAAACCAAATCGTAAAAGAGAGTTGTGAGACGTTTGGCAGAACAAGAAAGAATATAAAAATTTACAGGGAGCTTGCTCAAGACCTGCTTGCTATAAAGGCTGATGAGTCTCAGATTGAGCAGGTCTTTATGAACCTGTATATAAATGCTGCTGATGCCATGCCTGATGGTGGGGATCTTCTTCTGCAAACCATGAATGCCACTCATATGGAAATGAGTGATAAGCGCTATGACCCAAAACCAGGCGAATATGTCTTGCTAAAGGTGACTGACAAAGGTACGGGTATTGATGAGAAAATAATCGATCGGATTTTTGAGCCGTTTTTCACCACCAAGGAGATAGGCCGGGGTTCAGGTCTCGGGTTGGCATCTACATACGGAATAATAAAGGGACATGGCGGATATATCGATGTCGATTCAGAAAAAGGGCACGGAACCACCTTCAGCATCTATCTACCGGCATCAGGTAAATCAATCCATAAAACTTTGGAGAATTACGAACAAATAATAAAGGGGAATGAAACCGTTCTGCTGGTCGATGATGAGGAAATAGCTATTGATGTGGGTGTTCAGATTCTTGAGAAGCTAGGATATACTGTGTTTGAAGCCAGAAGCGGTAAAGAGGCGGTTCGTGTGTTTAACGAGAAAAGGGATAAGATTGATATGGTTATCCTTGACATGATCATGCCTGACATGGGCGGGAGGGAGGCCTATGAAAAGATGAAGGAAATCGATCCCGAGGTCAAGGTACTTCTTTCAAGTGGATACAGCATCGACGGCCAGGCAAATGAGATTTTGAAACGGGGTTGCAACGGTTTTATTCAGAAGCCGTTTAACATGAAAGATCTGTCAAAAGAAATAAGGGAGGTTTTGAAAAAAGATTAATCTTCGTACACTCCTTTCAGTTGAGGTGTGTTCGTAACTTGCCGAAAACGGTGCAATTTGTGTTGATTAATTTGAAAATGACGGTTGACTTTCGACAAAGATTATGGTTCATTAACAGTCTTGACTCGATTAGGGTAGAAACAACTTTTATGGAGCGTATACGTATGAGATCGATCGTGAACGGTTTGTGTACTATCGGAATGATCCTGGTTTTATTTTCCGTACCGGCTTTGGCTGAATCCAAGTATATCAGTGATACAATGAAAATAACATTGAGGACAGGGCCGGGGAAGGATAGAAAAATAATATCTTTGCTCAGTATTGGCCAGAAGGTTGACGTTCTCCAGCCGGGTGATGAGTGGACACGGGTCAGCCTTGCCAATGGAAAGGAAGGCTGGGTTATCAGCCGTTTCCTTACAAATAAAACGCCGAGCGATATCGAACTGAAAGTATTAAAAGACAAACACAAGGCGATAATGAATCAGAATGAATCACTGCAGCAGAAAAACACCTTGCTGAAGGCGGAAAATAAAAGGCTCGACACGGAACTTGGCGCCAGCAGAGAAAAACTTCAAAAGATTAGTTCAGACCATGAAACACTTAAAAGCGAATCGACTGAATTTTTAGAGCTTCAATCAAAATATAAAAAAATGAACTCAGAACTTGCCGAAAAGACAAAAAAAGCAAGCCAGTTTGAAGACGAGTTAACAAAACTTCTCTGGAATCAGAATATTAAATGGTTTTTAAGCGGAGCGGGCATACTCATACTCGGTTTTATAATCGGTTTCAGCACCAAACGCCAGCGACGGCGTTCATCTTTGCTGTAAAAACTTTTTATAATTAATATTGATGAATTCGTAAAAAGTAGAATTCATCACGTTTTAGGTTTTTTAATTTAGGTTTTAGGCAATTAAAATTAATTGTTTAACAGATACTTAAAACTTAATACCTAAAACTAAAAACGTCCGTAAAAAGTCTTATTTTCGACTTTTCACGAGACTATCAAATTTGGAGGTTGTAGATGAATAAGTTAGATCTTGTTGAGGCTCTTAGAGAGAAAGAAGGGATAACAAAAAACGAAGCGGCAACGATTGTTGAATTGGTTTTTGATGAAATGTCTAACGCCATGGCAAATGGTGACAGGGTAGAAATAAGGGGACTCTGCTCATTTTACGTCAAACAATACAAGGCATACACCGGTAGAAATCCAAAAACCGGTGAAAAGGTCAAGATTAATCCAAAAAACCTTCCGTTTTTCAAGTGCGGAAAAGAACTAAAAGAGAGGGTTGACAAATAAGAAAACAAGAAAACAGGAGGTAGGCTGATATGAAGAATCTGAAAAAGAACTTGCAGGCTGTAAACAAAGAACTAAAAGCACTCTCAAAGAAAACAGAAAATCTTGTTAAGATGCTCGAAAAGACTACTAAACCGAAAGCTGCAAAGGCAACGAAATCAAAAACTGCTCCGGCAAAACCGGTGAAAAGGACCGTTTCTAAGAAAGCAGATACAAAAACAGCTTTTGATACAGTTGTGGGGATTATTAATAGGCATCGCAAGGGTGTTACCGTAAACCAGATAAAGGAGAAAACCGGATACGATGTCAAGAAAATTGCCAATATCGTATATAAGGGAAAGAAAAATGGAAATATCAAGTCCATAAATAAGGGGGTTTATCTTAAGGCCTGATGCTAAAAGTTATCTTCGCTATGCTCCGTCCCGCAAGACTTCGGAAGAATAGCGGAATAATGGAGTAGTGACCCCGACTTGCATGTAAGTGAGTCTAAATATAATTGTGCTTCAACAATTCATTGCGAAGTTACAAAATGGAGACAAACAAGAATTCTAATGTTTAAGATAAGAAAACTTTTCATACCCATTACGTGCAAAAAAAATCAGAAGAGACATCCTTAAAGCCCTTTTTTATTAAGCCTGGTCCAAGGCGAAATCCACAATTTTAGTCCACTCTCAACTTCGTAAAACTATAAATGATAAAAAAAGAGCGTTCCATAAAAGTTATCCTAAAGTGGCTGCTTAAGTGGCTTTTGCCTGCAGCATTGTTTATGATCATAAGCATGCTGCTTTACTGCTGGTATCTTTCAATTCAAATCGATGAACGATTTTCCGGCAGGCGATGGAGTGTTCCCTCGAGGGTTTTCTCAGATATCACAATATTATATCCCGGACAAAAGATAAATAGCACGCTTTTTCATGAAAAACTTCATCGTCTTGGCTACAGGGACGTTGGCTATGAACCGCAGAGCAAGGGTGAACTTCGAACATCAACTACCTCGGTAGAGCTTTTTCTCCGTGATTTGAATGTGCCTTCTCGGCGCAGGGAGGGAATTGGTGTGAAGATAAGATTCATGCGGAACCTGATAGAATCGATTACAAATTTAAATAGTGGTGGACCTATACCGATATTGGAGCTGGAGCCCGAGGAGGTGATGCTCTTTTTCGGTACTGATCGAGAACGGCGGCGGTTGGTTTCAATCGATCAGGTCCCTCAACATGTAATAAA
>Ga0209165_10000445_pt1 | contig 14108 bp, 11 predicted proteins | sample tdAd001_FD_187122 | JGI IMG/M metagenome (GOLD analysis project Ga0209165, IMG submission 187122) | Marine sediment microbial communities from the Atlantic coast under amendment with organic carbon and nitrate - tdAd00.1 (SPAdes)... | ecosystem: Environmental > Aquatic > Marine > Coastal >... | reverse complement strand
TTTGTAATGAGTTCTGCGGCATCGGCCATCACCTGATGCTCGGCAAAATCTTCGTGAAGGAGAATTAAGATGGCACAGTTCAGAGTTTGCCCGGATTCGGGATTCTATTTTGACAAGTCGGCTGAAGGCCTGATGAAGGCGAATGCAGTCGCCGGTGCTGTTTCATTGCTGATCGCCGGTATCCTCGGGCTCGGGGTTATATTGACTCGCTGGCAGGAAATACATCTGCTACCCGCCGACACGTTTTACCAGGTATTGACCGGCCACGGCATCAATGCGCTGATTTTCTGGATTATCTTCTTTGAGATGGCAATTTTGTATTTTGCCTCGTCGACGCTGCTGCGCACGCGGATCGCGGCGCCACGCTGGGCCTGGGCCGGATTCGCATTGATGATCATCGGTATGGTGATGAATAACATCGCGGTGTTGCAGGGTAATTCCAGTGTCATGATGACGTCCTATGCGCCAATGCAGGCAGCACCTCATTTCTATCTGGGACTGATTCTGTTCGCAGTGGGCGCGTTAATCGGCTGCTTCGTGTTCCTGGGTACACTGGTTATTGCCAGAGACGATCGCACTTATGAGGGCTCGATTCCGCTGGTCACTTTCGGTGCCCTGACCGCCTGTATTATTGCGGTCTTCACCATTGCCTGTGGCGCCATCATCCTGGTGCCGACCTTCCTGTGGTCGATCGGTTACATCAATCACATCGACGCGGCCATGTACCGTGTCATCTGGTGGGGTCTCGGACACTCGTCGCAACAAATCAACGTCGCCGCGCATGTTTCGGTGTGGTACCTGATCGTCGGCGTCCTGTTCAACGCCCGGCCGATGTCGGAAAAAGTAAGCCGCTCCGCGTTTCTGCTGTACATCCTGTTCCTGCAACTGGCCAGTGCGCACCATATTCTGGTCGACCCGGGCATCAGTTCTGAATGGAAGGTTTTCAATACCAGCTACGCGATGTACCTGGCGGTGCTGGCGAGCATGGTGCACGGTCTCACCGTACCGGGTTCGATGGAGGTCGCGCAGCGCGCCAAGGGCTATACCAAGGGCATGTTCGAGTGGTTGCGCAAGGCGCCCTGGGGTAACCCGGTATTTTCAGGCTTTTTCTTCTCGTTGATTATCTTCGGCTTCATCGGTGGTATCACCGGCGTGGTCATGGGAACCGAACAGATCAACATCATCATCCATAACACTATCTACGTACCGGCGCACTTCCACGCTACCGTCGCGGTGGGTACCACGCTCACCTTCATGGCGTTGACTTACCTGCTGATTCCGGTGCTGTTTCGCCGGGCATTATTTCTACCCTGGGTCGCCAAGTGGCAGCCCTATGTCTTCTCGGCGGGTATGACCCTGATGATTCTGTTTATGCTCGGCGCCGGTACCCTCGGCGTTTCCCGACGCCACTGGGATATGGATTTTACCGGTGCGGCGCTGGCCTTCGAATATCCGGGCACGGCCTACACGATGATGGCGGTTGCCGGTATCGGTGGTGTGCTAGGGATTCTAGGTGGCGCGATGTACCTGGTAGTAACCGTGGGTTCACTGCTGTTCGGTAAAAAGCTCGATGAATCTGCCGGGCTGCTGCAGGGTTTCGGCTTTCCGCTGGCGCCTTCAGCCTACAATATCACCCAGCCTGAGCGTTTGCAGATGGCGCCGAAACTCGCGGTCGAAGAGCATGGTTCCGGCGGTTTCGAAGCGCCGGGGACGTTTGCGCTCGCATTGGCACTGCTGGTGTGTTTCGTCGTCTACTACTACATTAACTGGGATTACCTGTCCTCGGTGTGGCCGCTCAGCTAATGACTCCGCTCAATGCATCAGGGGTAAATGGAATTACCCCCCGTGACGACGATATCAGCCCACGGGGGCAGTCCAGGGCGGTTTACAGCGAACTATTCAGCCAGCTAACCAACCTGCTCAAGCTGCGCATCGGCGTGGTCATGATGTTGACCGCACTGGTTGCCATGGTGGCAACCCCGGGTCCACAACCGAGCGCGTTCGAAGCCCTGGTGCTCGCGTTTGCCGTCCTGATATCCGCCGGTGCCGCTGGCGCTTTCAACCAGTATTTTGAAGTCGATCTCGATCGCAAGGTACCACGTACCTGCAATCGACCCTTTGTTACCGGGTATTTCCGCAAAGGTCCGCTGTGGTTGGGCATCATTCTGTTGCTGCTCGTTGCCGGGGTCGGGTCCGCAGCCCTGGTACTGAACCTACCGGCAGCGATTTATATCTTCCTCGGTGCATTTTTCTACGCGATTGTGTACACCGTGTGGCTGAAACGTCGCTCCTGGACCAATATTGTCATCGGTGGTGCCTCTGGAAGCTTTGCGGTACTCGCGGGTGCAGCCGCGGTTGATCCACAACTTGGCCCGGTGCCGATCATGCTGGCGCTAGTCCTGTTTTTCTGGACACCGTCGCATTTCTGGAGCCTGGCAATCGCCAAAAACAAGGACTACACAAAGACCGGCGTGCCGATGCTACCGGTCATTATCGGCAACCGACGCTGCGCAGAAGTGGTATTGATCAACACGCTGACCCTGGTCGCAATCTCCATACTGCCGTTCTTCTATGGTATGAGCTGGATTTACCTGGTCGCAGCTGCCGGCGGCGGTGGTTTTTTTATTTACCACAATTGCTTAATGATCAGGGATCCTTCTCCGCGAGTCGCGATGAAGAGTTTCTTTGCCTCGCTGGCGCAGCTGGTATTGCTGCTGGTCGGCGCCGTGCTCGACGTCTGGTTGCTCGGGTAGATATAGCCGGTCGGAATCCCATGCGCAACATTACTCTCATATGTGGACTCCTGCTGCATATGCTTGCCGCGTCCAGCGCTAGCGCGATTTCACAATCAATCCCCGTTACTGCTGCTGCCTTTGACTATGATCAGGCACTCGCAGTCAGTCAGGCCTCGCTTGGCAACGAAGTTGGCAAGCATGCGTTTATCGATACCGACGGTAACCGCCTGACCCTGGATCAATTGCGTGGTAAGCCCCTGGTAGTCAGCATGGTGTTCACCAGCTGTTACCAGATATGTCCGATGACGACTCGCCACCTGTCCAAGATGGTACAAAAAGCACGCAAGGCTCTGGGCGAGGACAGCTTTAACGTCGCGGTCATCGGTTTCGATACCGCGGTTGATACTCCCGACGCGATGCGTTTCTTCGCTGCAAAGCAGGGTGTCAGCGACAAGGGCTGGCGACTGTTGAGCGCCAACGAGCAAACGATCGCGGCGTTGGCAGAGGATTTGGGATTTCAGTTTTACGCCTCGTCGAATGGTTTTGATCATTTGATCCAGGCCACGGTAATCGATGCCGAGGGCAAGGTCTATCGTCAGGTTTATGGCCAGGTTTTCGATACCCCCTTACTGGTCGATCCATTAATCGAACTGGTGCTGGGTCGTTCCCCGCCCGAGCAACCCCTGCTGGCGAACCTGGTCGATAAAATAAAACTGTTTTGCACGACTTACGATCCGGTACGCGACGGCTACTTTTTCGATTATTCGCTGTTTCTGGGCATGTTGATCGGTGGTACCATCATTCTCTTTGCCGGCACCATCGTGGTCCGTGGCTGGAGCCGAAATTAGCCAGACATGGAATTGACTTTTGTCAGTTCGACCTGACCCGGCATCGGTTAAAGTTTCAGTTCTGTTCGTCTTATTTTCGAGATTTCTTTCAGGTGTTAATCAATCCGGTTAAGCGCGTCTATCTCGCGCTCGAGTCATGGTTCAATGTTTCATTCGGTACCGAGTGGAATCCGTTGTATCACCTCGGAACCCTGTCGTTCTTCCTGTTCTGGATAATTCTGGTCAGCGGAATTTACCTGTTCATACCGTTTCATGGCAGTCTCGACGGCGCGCATGCTTCGGTGGAGTACATGACCCATGAACAGTGGTACGTGGCGGGTATCATGCGCAGCCTGCATCGGTATGCCTCGGATGCGGTAGTTATCACCGTGCTGCTACACATGTTCAAGGAATTTGCATCGGGTCGTTATCGCGGGTTTCGCTGGTTTTCGTGGGTTACCGGGGTGCCGAACCTGTGGATGGTGGTGACCCTCGGTATCACCGGTTACTGGCTGGTGTGGGATGAGATGGCGCAGTACATCGCTGTTGGCTCGGCACAGTTAATGGACGCGCTGCCGATATTTTCCGGGGCAATGACGCGTAATTTTGTATCGGGCGGCATGACCGATCGATTCTTCATCCTGATCGAGTTCCTGCATTTGCTGGGTCAGCCGATGTTGCTGGTTTTCATGTTGTGGCTGCATGTCAAACGACTGTCCAATGTCAATATCAACCCACCCCGCGGACTTGCCATCGGCACCTTTGTCGCGTTGCTGGCATTATCGCTATTCGAGCCGGCCGTCAGTCACGCACCAGCTAACCTGGCAACCGTGCCGCAGGAAATTCATATAGACTGGTTTTATCTGAACGTTTACCCGTTGCTCGAGGTCTGGCCCGCGCAAAAAATCTGGATGCTGACTACCGGCGTTACCCTGTTGTTAATGATTGTGCCCTGGTTGTTGCCGAAAAAAGATGGCGCCAAGGCGGTGGTCGATCTCGATAACTGCAATGGCTGTGGACTATGTTTTGACGATTGCCCGTTCGATGCAATTACGCTGCAGGCGCGCACCGATGGTGCGCGCTACGATCATGAAGTGGTGGTGGATCCCGCGCTTTGTGGCGCCTGTGGTATTTGCGCCGGTTCCTGTCCTGCTTCCAATCCATTCAGGAGTTCGCGTAAAGAATTAAAGACCGGTATCGACATGCCGCAATTACCAGTCGATGAAATGCGCCGGCTCACCCGACAGGCCATCGAGGAGATGCCGGGAGATCTGAAAGTCATCGTTTTCGGCTGCGAACACGGTCTCGATGTCATGCGTTTGGAGAACGATGAAACCCGGGGTATCAAGTTGATCTGCAGTGGCATGTTGCCGCCGACACTGGTCGAGTACGCGTTAAAGCAGGGCGCCGATGGGGTCATGGTGACTGGTTGCCGTCACAATGACTGTTATTTCCGCTTTGGCAATCGCTGGACGCGGATGCGTTTTGCCGGGGAGCGTAAACCGAGTCTGCGCGGCCGTGCCGAGCGTGAGCGCATTCGCATCCATGGTGGCGCCGAACCTGACAGGCATGCCATCGAACAGGATCTGGACGAGTTTCGCCAACGCCTGCGCGAACTCAAGCTGACCTCTGCGGCGGCGTTGGAATGAAAACGGACTGTCATGGCTGAAATTAACAACAAGCCGATCCGCTATGTGCTGCAGGCCGTCAATTACAGTGTCTTCATGGCCATCATCTGGTATTTCGCCACGGCACCTTCGGTACGTCTAATCGGCGATAACGAGGCGAAGATTACTATTGCCTTCGCCCACGCCGGCCAGTTACGTGAAGCCTGTCGCAGGCTGAGCCAGGAAGAACTGAATGAACTTCCACCCAACATGCGTAAAATTGATGACTGTCCACGTGAGCGTTCCCCGGTCACGATCGAAGCCCTGCTCGATGGCGAGCCGTTGTACAGCGCGTTACTGCAGCCGCCGGGGCTGTTCGGAGATGGCGGCGTCGACGTTTTTTACAGCGGCAAGATTCCTGCAGGGGATCATCATTTAAGCCTGAAGATGAACGATAGCGTCCGCGTCGAAGGTTTCAATCACAGTTTTGAGCAGCAGGTTAGCGTGAACCCCGCCCAGATCCTGCTGGTGGGCTTCGAGCCGAGGCATGGCTTTGTAATCAAAGCAGCGAAAAACTAGACACATATCTCGTGTCGTAATTCACTTTCAGCAAGGAACAGGAGAGAAAACAACCAGCCAGACGCCTGCCGGGATGCTGACCGAAGTTGCGGCGTTAGCCAATCAGCGGCATACTCAAGCGGAGTCAAAAATCCTGGGGAGGGTCCGTTTGACACGATATCACTTCCACGCTGGCACTAGATTCGAACGCAAGGCAGCTGCGGCTTCATCTGCTCGCAGCGGTTTATTCAAACTTGTATTTGCGATTGCGCTTTGCTTCGGCTGTGCAATCGTGCAGCCTGCCGCTGCCGCGGATACGGATGCGGCGATAGGAAACACGCTGGCAGATATGTTGCGCGCGAGCAGAAGTGTCGTTTCGGCCAGCCAGCCCCTGATCAACGATGCGGCTATCGGTGACAAGGGATTCACCGGCGAAATGCTCGTTAACAAGGCCGAGGTCATTTACACCGAACGGGTCGGCGCTCCACTGGTTGCAGATAATCTTTCCGCTCGTGACCTGCGGCTAATCGACGCACAAAGACAGGCAATTCGCCTGGTGGTCGATGATCATCAGGACGAGATTAATCAGCGCGATGTCGGTTTCAAGGGGTTTATACCGGCGGTATTTGCACGTCTTGTGAATGAGAAATTCGTTGCCATCGCCGGTGCGGAAGCGCGTATAAGGGTAACGGCGCCGTCTAATCTGGTGCGCAACCGCAAGGCGCGTCCAGATCCATGGGAGAAGAATATCCTCGAGACCAGGTTGATGGCTGCCGATTGGCCACTCGGCAAGCCTTTCACCGAGGAAGTTGAGTTCGAGGGTCGCCCCGCGTTTCGCATGCTCCTGCCCGAATACTATCGTGAGTCATGTCTCGCCTGTCACGGCGAACCCAAAGGCGAACCGGACATTACCAGCTATCCGAAGGAAGGCGGCAAGGTCGGAGATCTTGGCGGCGCGATCAGCATCGTAATCTTCCGATGAATGCCGCCGCGACAGACTCGATCGCGGCGCAAGCCCATCTTCCGGCGCAGTCCGGCCTGGGGCGACTCGCATCCCTGCCGCTCTGGGCTCGCCTGGTAATACTGACCGCCGCCGGCTTGCTCAGCCTGATCGGCTCCTCTGTGTTCCTGTCGTCGGCTTTGCATCAAACTGCAGACCGGACCAGCGGGATGAAAGAGCTATTCGACGTTGTCGAGGCTGCCGGAGAAGCGCATGTGACCTTCGGTGAATTACGTTACTGGCTGACGGACCTGTCGGTGAGCCAGTTGGTCATCTCGGAGCGCAACGCGGCGGCTGCGCAGCAAAAACTGGACACGCATCTGCAGCAGCTCGTCGACTACGATACTGATACCGTGGCCGCGATCCGTAAAGAGGTCGAGGCGTATTTCTCGACGGCGATGGATGCGGCTGACGCCTATACCGATGGTAATCGCATAATCGGGAATACCTTGCTGGCCAATGCGCGTACTCACAGCGGCAAGGTTGACGCGGCACTGAATGCACTCGTGGAAAGGGTCAGCGCAGTCGCGATAGATGAGCGCCAGTTTGTGGTAGAGCGCGCCGATGCGTCTGCTCGAGTTGCATTTTACCTCGTCATCGCCCTGTCTTTGATCGGCCTGGGCCTCACGGTCATGGTGCTGCGCTCGATCGTACAACCGTTACAGCGGCTCAACGATGCCATCACCGCGCTAATGGAAGAGCGCTATGACGTGGATATTCCTACCGAGGCAGGACACGAATTCGGCGCGATCGCAAGGACACTACACCTTTTCCGCGAGCATGCGATCGAGCGTGAGCGTTTGGAAGCCCAGGCCGACCGGCATAAGCAGCGGCTGATTCAGGCGGAGAAGATGGCCAACCTCGGCCAGCTTACCGCGGGTATTGCGCACGAGATCAAGAACCCGCTGAACTTCGTCAATAACTTCGCCAAGCTGTCAGATGGACTGATGGCGGAGCTGGCCGCTATTCTGCAAACACAGATTGCGGCCCTGGACGAGGAGAGCCGTGAAGAGGCCGAGTATCTGTTGCGCACCGTCCGCGAGAACCTGGACAAGATTACCGAGCACGGTAAACGCGCGGACTCCATCGTCAAGAACATGCTGCTGCACTCACGTGAGGGGCCGAGTGAGCCGCAAAACGTAAACCTCAACAGTGTCGTCGACGAGGCGCTGAACCTGGCCTATCACGGCATGCGGGCCGAGCATCCGGGCTTCAATATCGAGATGGTCAAGTCGCTGGCGCCGGAGGCGGGTGAGGTCGAATGCATCCCGCAGGACCTGATGCGAGTGTTGCTGAACCTGATCTCAAACGGTATGTATGCTGCCAACCAGCGCAGCATCCAGGCGGGGGACGATTTCTCGCCGACGATATCTGTTACCACCCGCAGCAAAGGCGACAAGGTCGAGATCGAAGTGCGCGACAACGGTGTCGGCATAGCACCTGAAGTGCGCGACAAGATATTCATGCCCTTCTTTACCACCAAGCCCGCTGGCGAGGGGACCGGGCTGGGCCTGTCGCTGAGCTACGATATCGTGGTCAAGGAGCACGGTGGCGAAATGACCGTGGATAGCCAGCCGGGGGATTTTACCGTCTTCCGCGTGACGCTTCCCCGGACCCTGACTATTTCTGCGGCTGAACCTTCCACTACCGACCCTCTAAAATTACGTCGCTCTTCCGACAGGGTAAACGGTCAATGACGGAGCGTATTCTGATGGTCGATGACGAGCCCGATGCGCAGGAGCTGTTCCGCCAGAATTTCCGCCGCGAGATTCGCAAAGGGATTTACTGCTTCGACTTCGCGCTGTCCGGTGAGGCGGCACTGGAGTTGTTGGATGTGGGAACGCCGCCGCGGGTGGTTATGGTGCTCTCCGACATCAATATGCCGGGCATGTCGGGGCTCGAGCTTCTCGCCAGGATCAGCGAGAAGTGGCCCGAAATCGGCGTGTTCATGATCACCGCCTATGGCGACAACACTACCGAGACCAGGGCGCGTGAACTCGGCGCGGTACGTTTCCTGACCAAGCCGGTCGATTTCGAAGCCTTGAAGGAAGACCTGGCGCGCATTCTCGAGACTGCGGGGTAATCCTGATGATGTCGAAGATTCTTGTAGTAGACGACGAACCAGATCTCGAGTCCATGGTGTTGCAAAATTTCCGGCGTGAAATTCGCCAGGGTGAAATGGACTTCCTGTTCGCCAGCGACGGTGAAGATGCCCTGTCCCTGCTAGGCACAAATGGTGATGTCGACATTGTTATAAGCGATATCAACATGCCGAAAATGGATGGGCTGGCGCTACTTCGTCACATACAGGATCTGGATACACAGTTAATGACTGTAATTGTGTCTGCCTATGGCGATATGGGAAACATTAGAACTGCGATGAATCTTGGTGCCTTTGACTTTTTGACCAAGCCGATCGATTTTTCTGATCTGGAAATTACGCTTGACAAGACGATCTCCAATCAACAGTCGCTACGAGAGATCGAGCGTCTACGGGAAGCGGCGGAAAAGGCGAAGCTCAGTCTTGCGCGATATTTTTCACCTAACCTGTTACAGCAACTCGTCGATTCTCCAGATTCGCTTAATCTGGATGGTGTGCGTAGAGAGCTGACATTTGTGTTTACCGATCTGGCTGGCTTTACTCCCCTGGTTGAAGCGCTTGCGCCCGCTGTCATCGTATCCTTGCTCAACGAGTACCTGGATGAAATGACAAAAATTGTTTTTCGCTGGCATGGTACCGTCGATAAAGTGGTTGGCGATGCCGTGCATGCGATATTTGGCGCTCCACTGGAGCAGGCAGACCATGCCGCCAGGGCTATCGCCTGTGCTATGGAAATGGATCAGTTCGCCGAGTCATTCAGGCAGCAGATGAAAACCGAGAATATCCCGCTTGGCGTTACCCGTATCGGCGTTCACACTGGCCTGGCCATGGTGGGAAATTTCGGCGGCGAACAGTATTTCGATTACACTGCGCATGGCGATGCGATTAACACGGCCGCGCGTATTGAAGCTGCAAACAAGCACCTGGGGACTCGTATATGTGTCAGTGAACACGTGGTTGAGCAGATACCCGATTTCACCGGTCGGCCGGTCGGGACTGTTTTGTTACCCGGGAAAACTACGCCGCTGAAATTATTTGAACCGCTCTCCGCAGAGCGCATGGAATCATCTGCGGTCAAGGCTTATCAGGCAGCATTTACCAGGCTGCAAGCCGAAGATCCGTCGGCCAGCCAGGCTTTTGCCGCGGTCGTTGGAGAATATGCTGGTGATCCGCTGGCCACCTATCACCTCAGGCGAACACTGGCGGGCGAAACCGGCGTCAACATAATTCTCAGCGAAAAGTAGTTTACCCGCTGAAATCAGCTCATGGTGAGCACGACCTTGCCAGCCATACTGCCTTTTTCCAGTTGGGTGTGGGCTGCCGCCACTTCTTCGAGAGGGTAGGTGGCGACGACGTTTGGCCTGATGCGATCCTGTTCCAGCCATTCCATCGCGCGGCGCACGATTTCACCCTGACGCCGACGCTCTGCCTCGAGGCCTAACCACATGGGTGTCAGCATCATCACATTGTGAATACTGAGGTTATTGTTGTATGCGGTTTCATCTTCGAGGTCGCCGGGCGTCCCCATCAGGGTCACGATTCGTCCGTAGGGGGCCATTGCTGTTAGCGTTTTCTGAAACACCTCAGTACCGGCATTGTCGAAAGCCACGTTAACACCTTTGCCATCGGTCCATTGCCGAACTGCGGTGACAAAATTTTCCTCCCGGTAATTGACGACGAGTTGCGCGCCCAACGCGGTCGCCAGCTCGGCCTTTGCGGTGCTGCTGACCGTTGTCGCGACCCGTGCGCCCAGTCCGTTGGCAAGTTGCAGCGCAACATGCCCGCTACCGCCAGCACCCCCGTGGACGAGAACGGATTCACCCGTCTGCAATTGCGCGCGTTCGACAAGGGATTCCCAGGCGGTAATAAATACCAGTGGCAAGCTCGCAGCGGTAACAAAATCAAACGCATCGGGTATTTTTGCCAGCAACCACTCCGGTACCACGGCGTGGCGGGAATAGGTGCCATGGTCTCCACCCACGCCGCCATTGCAAAAGCAGACTCGATCCCCCACCTTGACCGAGGTGACGTCATCACCAACGGCCTCCACCACGCCGGCGCCATCATGACCCAGCACGGTGCCTGGCCCCTCGCCGATATAGGTACCTAAAGCACGAAAGAATGTGTCAGCAGGATTAACTCCTGCCGCTTCCATACGCACCAGTACGTCGTCGGATCCACCTGGCCAGGGAACCTGTATTTCATTCATAACAAAAGCATCTACTGCGCCAAATTCTCGCAAAACCGCGGCTTCACAGGTAAACGGCATAATGCACTCCCCTGGTTATCAATGTATGGATATATCGACTATTACCCCTATAATAACTCAATGAATAAGTAATCTCACAGGTATCGTGTTGAGTCTAAGTGGGGACATAGTGTCCCGTTTAATATCGCCAGACTAATCTGATTAATCAATGTCTATTCTTCCCGTAAAACTGAGCCCGGAAAACCTGCAGGTCGAGCTGACCAGGTTGTGGCATAGAGAGGCTTTTTTTGACGCGACGCAGCGCCTGGCGCACTTTGGTTACTGTGAATGGGATTATGTAAACGATTGCCTCAAGAGCTGTACACGCGAGTACGCGCAGATTTTCCTGATGACCATCGATGAGGTTATTGCAAGCCAGGACTGTTGGGAGAAAGTGCTGCTACAGATGCACCCGGATGATCGGCAATTGTACACGGATTCATATCGGCAAAATCTCGGAGCAGGCTCACACGAAGTCGAATATCGAATTTTGCGTAAGGATGGCCAGATTCGGCACATCAAGGAAATCGGGGTTGTTGTTTACGATGAAGCGGGAGAGATAACCGGTTCAGTCGGTCTATTGCAGGATTTAACCGAACCCAAGGAGCGCGAACAGGAGCTCGAGTATCGTGATGCGATGGTGCAGAAGATCGAAACCATCACCGATTCCGGATATTTCATCTGGGACCTGGTGGCGGGAAAATACATTTATATCAGTCCAGGATTCGCCGGGATTCATGGTCTGACAGTAGAAGAGTATCTGCAACGGCATAACTTGGCCGAAGGTGATGTTGCATTGGTTTACGAAGCTGACTACGAGGAGCGGCTGGAAGAATGCCGACTTCGATCGACTGGCAGAATTGAGAATTTTTAGGCCGAGTTTCGTATTGTGCGTGCAGATGGAGAGATTCGATGGGTGCGCGAGCAAGGCACGATAGTCGGAAATCTCGATAACAATAGCAACCATGAAATCGGTATTTTGCAGGACATAACCGAGCAAAAAAGTATCGAGCAAAGTCTAAGGGAGGCGAGGGATACACTGGAAGCGCTTGTCGATGATCGAACCCAGGAACTCGCCCATACAATAAATCAGCTCAAAACAGAAATGGCAGAAAGGGATAAAGTGTCATCCCAACTGGAAATGCAGAATGCGGAACTGGAGCGTTACACTTATACGGTGTCACATGATTTAAAAACACCGCTGGTCACGATAAAAGGATTTGTCGCTCTGTTGGGAAAGGATATCGCGGCGAATGATGCGGTGCGAATTGCCAGGGATTTCGAAAAAATCAACAATGCCGCAGACACGATGGAGCGCCTCCTGAGCGATTTGCTCGAGCTGAGCCGAATTGGCCGAGTCATGGGGGATCCGGAAAGCTGTAATCTGAATGAAATTGCAGCACGGGCAATTGACATGGTGAGATCCGAGTCACACGCCCGGGGAGTGAAGATTACGACCGATATTCTGCCGCAGGTAATGGGTGACGCAACGAGGCTGCTCGAGGTTTTCCAGAACCTGCTTGAAAACGCGATCAAGTTCATGGGTGAGCAGCCTGAACCAGACGTAAACATAGGTACCGTGGACAGGGATGGTGAGGTATGTTGTTACGTGCGTGACAATGGCATCGGCATAGACGGGAACTACCATCAGCATATATTTGGTTTGTTTGAGCGACTGAACGCCGCAGCTGATGGCACCGGGGTGGGGCTGGCCCTGGTCAAGCGTATCATTGAAGTACATGGAGGTAAGATCTGGGTAGAGTCAGACGGACTGAACCAGGGTTGTAGCTTTTATTTCACATTACCCGGCTGAAACGGTCATCGGTTTTCATCAGCCTAGCTGGCGACAGTGTGTTTCGCGCAAGAACAGTGCGGCAACAAATGCACCGAAGTTCAAAACCAGTAAGCTGGTAAACGCAAGGCTGTAGTTACTCGCCGCATAAACGCGTGCACCATCCAGCATCTCACCTGTCCAGTTCAGATCCAGCAACCAGCCGACTAGCGGTTGCATCACCGCGCCCGAACCGACGATGCACATGTTCATCAAGCCCAGCGACGTGCTGCTGTAGTTTGCATCGTTCAACTCCTTCACCGAACCAAAGCAAACCGTCATCGCGCTGCCACCTGCGCCGATGAGGAAAATTAGTATCATCAGCAACGAAGTTTTACTCGGGGTGTAGTAAACCAGCAGAGCCAGCGCTATCAGTGCAACCATCGAGCCGGCAAGCAGGATAATATTACGCCGGCCCATTCGATCCGAGGCCCAGCCGGCCAACGGCGAAAAAATGGCCCAGCCGACGAAAATCATCGAGGTCACGGCTGCTGCCTCGGTGGTTGTATAACCATGCACGCTGTTCAGCCATGGTACGCCCCACAAGCCGCCAAAGGCGAGCATGGTTGCCGCCATACCGAAACCAATCATCGAACAGATCCAGGTTTGCGGGTTAGTGGTTACCGCGTGCAGGCCCTTTAGAATTCCCGGCCCCGGTCTGTGTTGTTTTTGTTCGCTGGAGCGTAGCGGAACCAGGAAAAACAGTAGTAATGCGAGTACCAGCGCAACCAGTGCCAGTACGTGCATCGTACCGCGCCAGCCGATCGATTCGACCATCTGGCGTAACGGTGCCTGTCCGAAAATAGCTCCGCACATGCCTACGGTCTGGAGCAGTCCCGCGAGCAGGGCGTATTGGGTGGACTTGAACCAGTATCCCGCAATCGCGAGCGTGCCGACAAAACCAAAAGCGACGGTACCACCAATGAGTGCGCGGCCGAGAGAAGCCGTGAACACCGAATCGCTGAATGCAAACCCAACCGACGCGAGTGCGCATAGCGCTATGGCAAAGCTCATCAGTTTGCGCGGCCCGAAATGGTCGGTCAGCATACCCACGGGTAACTGAATCGATGCGTAGGCGTAAAAGTAAAACGCCGACAGCGAACCCAGCGCGGCACCACCTACCGCGAAGTCGCTCATCAACTCATTGGTCATGACGCTTGGCGATACGCGCTGCACAAAGGCATAGCCGAAAAACAGGGTC
>Ga0209165_10000443_pt1 | contig 14136 bp, 7 predicted proteins | sample tdAd001_FD_187122 | JGI IMG/M metagenome (GOLD analysis project Ga0209165, IMG submission 187122) | Marine sediment microbial communities from the Atlantic coast under amendment with organic carbon and nitrate - tdAd00.1 (SPAdes)... | ecosystem: Environmental > Aquatic > Marine > Coastal >... | reverse complement strand
CATTTTCAGCCAACGGGTCCGGCTGGTGCTGCAAGGCATTCTGCAAAACTTCGTCAATCCATCTGACCGGCCGGATATCGAGCTTGTCCTTCACATTCTTCGGAATTTCCGCCAGATCCTTCCGGTTTTCCTCTGGAATCAATACGATAGAAATACCACCGCGATGGGCTGCCAGCAGTTTTTCCTTCAGCCCCCCGATGGGAAGCACCTCCCCACGCAGGGTAATCTCACCCGTCATGGCCACTTCCGCACGTACCGGGATACCCGTGAGGGCGGATACCAGGGCCGTACACATGCCGACACCGGCACTGGGTCCATCTTTCGGTGTAGCCCCCTCCGGGACATGGACATGGATATCGAGCTTCTGATAAAAATCCGGATCAATGCCCAACAGAGCGGCGCGGCTGCGCACCACGGTGGTCGCGGCCTGGATAGACTCCTGCATAACATCACCCAGCTGACCGGTATGGACCATTTTACCCTTACCCGGGACCGTGGTTGCCTCTATCGTCAGCAGTTCACCGCCGACTTCTGTCCATGCCAGCCCTGTAACCTGGCCAACCTGGTCATATTCTTCTGCCCGGCCATAGCGGAATCGTTTGACGCCGAGATACTTTTCAACGTTTCTCGGTGTAACCGAAATCTTGCGGCCCTTCTCTTTCAGCACCAGTTCCTTAACAACCTTGCGGCATATTTTGGATATCTCGCGCTCAAGATTACGCACACCGGCTTCCCGCGTGTAAAAACGCACAATATCCCGAATTGCATTCTGGCTGACGGATATTTCGTCGTCCTTCAGGCCGTTGTTTTCAATCTGCTTCGGCAACAGGTAACGCATGGCAATATTGATTTTCTCGTCTTCCGTGTATCCCGGGATGCGGATGACTTCCATACGGTCCAGCAAGGGTGCCGGTATATTCATGGTGTTGGCAGTGGCCACAAACATGACGTCAGACAGGTCGAAATCAACTTCCAGGTAGTGGTCACTGAATGCATTGTTCTGCTCGGGATCCAGCACTTCCAGCAGGGCCGATGACGGATCGCCACGGAAATCCATTGACATCTTGTCAAGCTCATCCAGCAGGAATAACGGGTTACGCGCACCAAGCTTGGAAAGATTCTGTACGATCTTGCCGGGCAAGGAACCGATGTAGGTACGCCGATGACCGCGTATTTCAGCTTCATCGCGCACTCCACCCAGTGACATACGGGTAAATTTACGCCCGGTTGCCCGTGCAATAGAACGCCCCAGGGAGGTCTTGCCAACGCCGGGAGGACCAACCAGACAGAGGATGGGCCCCTTCAGTTTCTTTACACGCTGCTGCACGGCCAGGTATTCAAGAATGCGTTCTTTCACCTTCTCGAGACCATAGTGGTCCTCTTCAAGGACATCCTCGGCTGCCACCAGGTCGTGACGTATCTTGGTGCGCTTTTTCCAGGGCACACTCACCAGCCAGTCTATGTAATTGCGGACAACGGTCGCCTCGGCAGACATCGGCGACATCATCTTCAGCTTGTTCATTTCCGAGGTGGCCTTTTCCTTGGCCTCCTTGCTCATGCCTGCCTTTTTGATCTTTTGTTCCAGCTCTTCCAGTTCGTTGGGGACATCGTCCATGTCGCCAAGTTCTTTCTGAATGGCCTTCATTTGTTCATTCAGGTAGTACTCGCGCTGGCTCTTTTCCATCTGTTGCTTGACGCGGCCGCGAATACGTTTCTCGATCTGCATGATGTCGATTTCGCCTTCAATCAGAACCATCAAACGCTCAAGTCTTTCGCGGCAGTTCTTGATTTCAAGAATCTTCTGCTTCTCTTCAAGCTTGAGTGACATATGCGCAGCAATCGTATCAGCCAGGCGCCCGGGCTCTTCAATGCCGGACAGGGATGTCAGTATTTCGGGTGGCACTTTCTTGTTCAGCTTGACGTACTGGTCAAACATCGCCATCAATGAGCGGGTCAGAACCTCTGTTTCCTGCTCGTTGCCTTCCTCATCAGACACCATTGTCTCGATGTGCGCCGTGAAGAAAGCATCGGTATTTTCATAGCCTGTGACGCGTACACGCTCGGCACCTTCAACCAGCACCTTGACAGTCCCATCGGGTAATTTCAGCAATTGCAGGATTGTAGACAGCGTCCCGATTTCATGGATATCTTCAACCGCAGGGTCATCAATTTCAGCATTCTTTTGTGCAATCAGCAGGATCTTTTTATCCTCCTGCATGGCCGTATCCAGCGCGTTAATCGATTTTTCCCGGCCAACAAACAGAGGAATAACCATGTGTGGGTAGACCACAACATCCCTGAGTGGCAAAACCGGTATTGCGCTTGTGGATTGATCTGTCATATCAGTGCCCGTCCGTTTCTGTGTACGTCATAGTGTACCGGGGTTTTCTGCAATAATTCGTCATATTTATGACGCCTGTGCTGCATCCCGATGGCCTGCCTGTCAATCCTGATTCTGGTAAAACTGCAGGCTGCTCCAGTATTAGGTGGGGGCAGCTTGTTATAGTTCAACCATTTTTTGACAGGCACTAACAATGGAGCAAGGAGCGTGCCAATAAGAAAGATTTGACCAGCAAATCACATAACTTGCTGTAATATATGGGATACCCTGAACTACTCGGACGCAGCCAGTTGTTCTGAAGCGTCAAAAATCATGTAGGGTGCCGATTGACCCTGGATAACACCCTCATCAATGACCACTTTTCTGACGTTATCCATGGAGGGTAAGTCGTACATGGTGTCGAGCAGCACCTGCTCGAGGATGGTGCGTAAACCGCGCGCACCGGTTTTTCGTGCCATTGCTTTCGTGGCGACAGCGCGTAATGCATCTTCACGGAACTCAATTTCACAGCCTTCCATTTCAAAAAGCTTCTCATACTGCTTGGTAAGGGCATTTTTTGGCTCGGTAAGAATTTGCACCAGCGCACCCTCATCGAGCTCTTCCAGCGTGGCTACCACCGGCAACCGGCCGACAAATTCCGGAATCAATCCGTATTTGATCAGGTCTTCCGGCTCCACATCGTAGAGAATTTCACCGAGGTTGGCCTCATCATCCTTGCTCTTCACCTCGGCAGAAAAACCAATTCCACCGGTCTCTGAACGTGAACGGATAATTTTGTCGAGGCCGGCAAAAGCACCACCCACAATAAACAGGATATTCGAGGTGTCTACCTGCAGGAATTCCTGCTGTGGATGCTTGCGACCACCCTGGGGCGGCACAGAAGCAACGGTCCCTTCTATCAGCTTGAGCAGCGCCTGTTGCACACCCTCACCGGACACATCACGCGTAATTGACGGGTTATCGGATTTCCTGGAGATCTTGTCAATCTCGTCAATATAGACAATGCCCGTCTGCGCCTTGTCCACATCATAATCACATTTCTGCAACAGCTTCTGGATGATGTTTTCCACATCTTCACCCACGTAACCGGCTTCGGTCAGCGTTGTCGCATCAGCAATGGTAAACGGGACATCCAGAAAACGGGCCAGCGTCTCAGCCAGCAGGGTTTTGCCTGATCCGGTTGGGCCGATCAGCAGGATATTGCTTTTTGAAAGTTCGACACCGTCTTTATTGCCCTTGAATTCAAGACGCTTGTAGTGGTTGTAAACAGCAACAGCCAGCACCTTCTTCGCACTGTCCTGACCGATAACATACTCGTTAAGTACGTCGTTTATTTCCTGGGGCTTGGGCAGTTCAGCGCCACCGGAGGCCGCTTTTTCCTGCATTTCCTCACGGATGATATCGTTACAGAGTTCAACGCACTCGTCACAGACAAAGACAGAAGGACCTGCTATCAGCTTGCGCACTTCATGCTGGCTTTTGCCGCAGAAGGAACAGTAAAGCAGTTTCCCGTCTTCACCCTTGCCGTTACGATCGTTGCTCATGTTGCGTCCTCTATTAAAGAATCTGCCTTACAGATTTGTATCACTGTTTGTGACAACGAATCAACCGCTACGTGCCATTTTATCAAATTCATTAGAACTGGTCCGGCATTTGACAGCAATCAGCCTGGTTCGTCTCAGTCGGATTCCAGCTCATCCGCGTCGTCACGGCTATCCAGTATGCTGTCAATCAAACCGTATTCCACGGCGGTCTCGGCACCCATGAAATTATCCCGCTCGGTATCCTGCTGAATCTTGTCCAGTGGTTGACCGGTATGGCTGGCCAGTATGTGGTTGAGTTTTTCCCTGATATGGAGAATCTCCCTGGCATGAATATCGATATCGGTTGCCTGCCCCTGGAATCCGCCCAGCGGCTGATGGATCATCATTCGGGAATGCGGCAAGCAGACACGCTTGCCCTTCGTGCCACCAGCAAGCAGAAGTGCACCCATACTGGCTGCCTGTCCGATGCACATTGTGCTTACATCCGACTTGATAAACTGCATGGTGTCATAAATCGCGAGTCCTGCTGTCACTGATCCACCCGGCGAATTGATGTACAGGTGAATATCCTTGTCAGGATTTTCTGACTCAAGAAACAGTAACTGCGCCACAATGACATTGGCCATGTAATCTTCAACCTGGCCGACCACGAACACTACACGCTCCTTCAGCAGGCGTGAGTAAATGTCATAGGAACGTTCGCCGCGAGCGGTCTGCTCGATAACGATCGGTACCAGGTTTAAAGCCCTTGTATCCTGCGCACTATTCATATGTTTAATATCGGTCATTCAGGTTTATCCTTGAGACTGTTTGGCCTCTTCAACGAGGTCACTAAAACCGGTTTCTTTCTCGGTAACATCAGCACCACTGCTTGATATAACCCACTCTACAGCCAGCTCTTCCATCACGGATGATTGAACACCGGCAAGCATTTCCTGGTTGCCATAATACCACTGCACAACCTCCTCGGGTTTCTCATAGGACTCTGCAATAGTATCCACCAGTTTGCGTACCCGGTCCGGATCAACCTGGATATTATTGAGCTTTACAATCTCTGAAATCAGCACACCCAGCTTTACCCGTCTCTCTGCTGTGGCCTGCAGGCTGGATGCATCCACACCCTGGTTGGATTCCTGTGATTGCAACTGCTGGATTTCAGACTCGATCAGGGTTCGTGGCACCTCAACCGGGTTGGTTTCCAGCAAACCGTTAAATACCTGCTCCTTCAGCTTTGAGGTAATCAGGCCGCTGAGTTCACGCTGCATGTTATTTGTAATCTCTTCCCGCAAACCATCCATTCCGTTTTCATCAATTCCAAACGCACGCGCAAAATCATCATCCAGTTCAGGCAATACCGCTTCTGATACCGAATTAACCTTTACCTGGAATTCAGCATCCTTACCGGCGACTTCCGCAGCTGCATAATCATCAGGGAAAGTTATATTCAGGGTTTTTTCATCGTCGACTGAAACCCCTGCCAGCTGATCCTCGAAACCGGGGATCATGGTGTTCGCCCCCAGCACAAGCGGCATTTGCTCGGCCTTGTTACCGGCAAAAGGTGCCCCACCGATGGTACCTTCAAAGTCAATATTAACCTGGTCACCCGATTGTGCAGCGCGTTCAACCACATTCCAGGTTGCCCGCTGCTGGCGCAAATTTTCCAGCATGTTGCCGACATCATCACTTGTGATTTCAACGACCGGTTTCGTGACTTTAAAACCATAATCCAGCATACCGGACAGTTCTGGAAACACCTCGAATGTCGCAACATACTCAAGGGGTTCGCCCGGCTGTATTTCTTTCGGTTCCACGCTGGGCTGCCCGACCGGACGGATGCTTTCCTGGGACAAGGCCTCCTGCATCGTAGAATTAACCAGTTCGTCAACCACCTCGAGACGAACCTGGTTGCCATATTTCTTCTCGATCACCTTCAGCGGCACCTTCCCGGGCCGGAAACCATCCAGACGGACGGTCTTGCTCATTGAATCAAGGCGACTCTGCACCTCTTGTTCAACGCGCTCGGCGGGCACCTGCACTGTCATGCGTCTTTCCAAACCACCGGCATTTTCTACTGATACATCCATTCCATCACCCCTTTCGTAATTTTAGACCTGCGTCGACAAAACTCTGTTTAGCGCTTTAACTACTTGCTTTATAAAGGTTTTTATTAATATGGTGCGAAAGGAGAGACTCGAACTCTCACGGGTTCCCCCACTGGCACCTAAAGCCAGCGCGTCTACCAATTCCGCCACTTTCGCATGGATTCACGCCTGACCATGCAACCCACGTACATTTAATCTTGAATTATAACGATTTATTGCACAAGTGCGCACCCCTGATTTAACCGGGTTTGCACCCCCCCTGCAAGCACTGGACCCCGGTCGTAGCACTTCAGGACAATACCCATACTCCGGCAGAGCCTGTAGATTATTAACCAGTGACGCATAACAATAATTATTACCCCTCTCCCACGTCACAAACGCCTCAAGGATGAGGCGTTTTTTTTGGCTGGCTGCTGACACGAGAAGGCCCTGAAATGCATGAAAGACAGCTGTAACGGGCAGATACAGCAGAAACTTATTCTATTATAAATGGTGGGCCGTGTAGGATTCGAACCTACGACCAAGTGATTAAGAGTCACCTGCTCTACCAACTGAGCTAACGGCCCAAAAAATGGGGTGGACGATGGGATTCGAACCCACGACGACTGGAATCACAATCCAGGGCTCTACCAACTGAGCTACGCCCACCATAAAACACACTATCTGACTCGCAATAACTGGCGCGCCCGGCAGGAATCGAACCTGCGACCCTCGGTTTAGAAAACCGATGCTCTATCCAGCTGAGCTACGGGCGCATGTATCGTTGCTGACCAAGATACCCGTACAATAATCAATTTGGTCGGGGTAGAGAGATTCGAACTCCCGACATCCTGCTCCCAAAGCAGGCGCGCTACCAGGCTGCGCTATACCCCGTATTTTTTCATCCGGCTGGAAACCCGGCATATTCCAGATAACGTAGCCCGGCGATGATACGTGCAACCCTAAAAAGGGTCAAATGTGCACCCCCGCCAGACAATAACCAGGTTGTGCCGAATCACTGTCACATGCGAAACTCCTGTTCCTTTTTCAGTGTAGAGACCGTATTGGGCCAATGACCGCAAAACTGATCGATGGAAAGGCAATAGCTGCCATAGTCAGGCAGTCCGTGAAACAGCGGATTGATGAGCGTCTGGCGAATAAGCAGCGGCCTCCCGGGCTGGCTGTCATCCTGGTAGGCCAGGACCCGGCCTCGGAAATCTACGTGCGCAACAAGCGCAAGGCCTGTGACGAAGCCGGGGTTCTTTCACGCTCCTTCGATCTTCCCATTGATACATCGGAACTGGAGCTGCTCACCCTGATCCAGGAGTTGAACAGGGATGATTCGATTGACGGCATACTGGTCCAGTTTCCCCTCCCCGATCATATCGATGCCGACAAGGTCACGGAATATATCCGGCCAGGCAAGGATGTAGACGGCTTTCATCCCTATAACCTCGGCCGGCTTGTCGAGCGACGTCCGTCACTGCGTGCCTGCACACCAAAGGGTGTGATCACCTTGCTGGAACATACCGGTGAGACCTTTTACGGTCGCGAGGTTGTCGTGGTCGGTGCATCCAATAATGTCGGCCGCCCCATGACCCTGGAATTATTACTGGCCGGTTGTACAGTCACCACCTGTCATCGCTTCACCAGGAACCTCGATCAGCATGTTGCCCGGGCCGACATACTGGTCGTTGCGGTCGGCAAGCCCGGCATCGTATCCGGTGAGTGGGTAAAACCCGGTGCAACCGTCATCGATGTCGGCATTAACCGCCGTGAAGATGGCAGTCTGGTGGGTGATATCGGCTTTGATGCTGCCTGTGAACGGGCAGGATGGATAACACCGGTACCCGGCGGCGTCGGACCAATGACCGTTGCCACTCTGCTTGAAAATACCCTGTATGCGGCCGAACAGCTGCACGACTGAATCATACAGTCAGGTTAAGGCTGTCATTGTCCGGGTATCAATGCTTCCCGGGAAAGGAAGCGCTACTTGCGCCGCCATGTTGTACCAGCCGGACCATCTTCTATAACAACCCCGGCAGCATCCAGTTCGTCACGGATCCTGTCTGCCTCGGCCCAGTCCTTTGCTGCGCGTGCAGTAATGCGCCTGGCAAGCAGGTCCTCGACCCCGGCTTCTGTCAGTGCAGGTGTTGCAGAATCCTGCACAGCAGCAGATTCACGAAAGTAGCTTTCCGGATCCGCCTGCAACAGACCCAGAATATTGCCGAGGGCCGTTAGACAACCTGCCAGCGAGGCCGATTTTTCAGGGTCAGAATCCCTGTGCCTGTTAATCTCGCGTGCAATTTCAAACAGTACCGCAATGGCCTCTGGCGTATTGAAATCATCATCCATGGCCTTGTGAAAGGCTTCGTTATACGTCTCGCAGACCGGGGTATTCTGCCCCGTGGCCTGTTTTATCCCCCTCAGCGTTGTATACAACCGTGCCAGTGCCGCCTTGCTGTTATCGAGGTTCTCATGTGAATAATTCAAGGGACTGCGATAGTGACTTGCGAGAATAAAGTAGCGCACTTCCTCGGCTCGGTAGCGCTTCAGTATTTCGCGAACGGTAAAAAAGTTACCGAGGGACTTGGACATCTTTTCATCATCGACCCTGACGAACCCATTGTGCATCCAGTAGTTCACAAAGGTCTTTCCGGTGGCCGCCTCGGATTGTGCTATCTCGTTTTCATGGTGCGGAAATTTCAGGTCCATGCCGCCACCGTGAATATCAAAATGAGCCCCAAGGCATCCGGTAGACATGGCCGAGCATTCAATGTGCCACCCTGGACGCCCGTCACCCCAGGGCGAGGACCAGCTTGGCTCATCCGGCTTGACGCTCTTCCAGAGCACAAAATCAAGCGGGTCTCTCTTGGACTCATCGACAGCCACCCGTGCACCTGACTGCAGGTCTTCCAGTTTTTTTCCGGACAAACGCCCATAGCTATCGAATGAGCTTACCGAGTAGTACACATCACCATTATCTCCCTGGTAGGCATGGCCTTTATCCACCAGCATCCCGATCATGGCAATAATGTCATCCATTGAAGTTGTCGCCATCGGCTCCTGGTCTGGCGGCATCACTCCCAGGGCGGCAGCATCCTCGTTCATGATTTCAATAAAGCGCGTGGTCAATTCGTGGATGGTTTCACCGTTTTCAATGGCACGCTGGATGATCTTGTCATCGACGTCGGTAATATTGCGTACATAGGTGACCTCAAAACCAAGCGCCCTGAGATAACGGACAACCACGTCAAACACGACCATGACGCGAGCATGGCCGAGGTGACAGTAGTCATACACGGTCATGCCACAGACATACATGCGGACCTTGCCCGGCTCAATCGGCACAAACACATCCTTGCGGTCGGTAAGCGTGTTATATATTTCGAGCATCTTGGTATTTCACTCTATTTGCACATCATCAGTAGGGTTGCCTGTCATTTCCGGACTGGAATCTTCCGGATATACAGCGCGGCCATGGTAACGGAAAGCCTCTCAGGCTACAAAAATGCCATCATCACACGCTGACTTGTAAAGGCAGCCAGAACTTATATTATTACGTACTCGAAAAATATAAACGGGGTATTTTATGAAACATCTGTTTGGCTTTTTTTTGATCATGACTGTTGGCATGCTGCCGGCCATCGCGATCTCCCAGAACGACAATTCACAACATAAAGGAACAGGCATGGTTACAGTAATCATTGAAACAACCAAGGGTAACATTACACTGGAACTGGATAGCGAGAAAGCGCCGGAAAGTGTTGCCAATTTTGTCACTTACGCCAAATCTGGCCACTATGACAACACCATTTTTCACCGCGTGATCCCGGGGTTCATGATCCAGGGCGGTGGATTTGATACAGACATGAAACAGAAAGGCACCAACCCGCCAATAAAGATTGAAGCCGATAATGGCCTCAAGAACCTCAACGGCACTGTCGCAATGGCGCGTACCAATGACCCGAATTCAGCAACCTCGCAATTCTTCATTAACGTAAAAGACAACGGTTTCCTCGATCATACTTCACCCACTCCGCAAGGCTGGGGTTATGCCGTATTCGGAAAAGTTACCGATGGCATGGACACGGTGTCCAGCATTGAAGGCGTCAAGACAGGCAACAACCATGGCCACCAGGATGTCCCGATGGAGGAAGTCGTTATCACGAAAGTAACCATCGTCGAATAAATATTCGGGGCCTTCACGCGTATGCCATGCACCCTGTTTATATCGGACCTGCATCTCGATGCCGGGCGTCCGCTGATTACGCAATTGTTCCTGGATTTTCTGGAAACCCGCGCAAGCGGATCGGATGCCCTTTATATCCTCGGTGACCTGTTCGAGGCCTGGATCGGGGATGACGATCAATCCGACATGAATCAATCCGTGTGCCAGGGGTTACGTCAATGCGCAGCCTCTGGCACACCTGTTTTTATCATGCATGGAAACAGGGACTTTCTGCTCGGTGAAAGATTTTCCGAACAGAGCAACACTACCCTGCTGCAGGACCCAACCCTGATAGACCTCTACGGCACTCCAACCCTGCTGATGCACGGCGACCGGTTATGTACCGATGATACGGAATACCTGTCGTTCCGCGAGATGGTACATGATTCGCAATGGCAAACCGGGTTTCTGGTTAAATCACTGGAGCAACGCCGCAAGATCGCTGCTGATATGCGGGCGCTCAGCAAGGAGAAGACCAGTGATAAGGCTGAGTCCATCATGGACGTCAACCAGGAAGCCGTCATTCAAACGATGACTAAAAACCAGGTGCCAAGGCTGATTCACGGCCATACCCACCGTCCGGATGTGCACGAACTGCTAATTGCAAACGAACATGCCCAACGTTTCGTACTGGGAGACTGGTATGAACAGGGCAGCGTACTTGAATGCAGCCCCGATGGCTGTGATCTGCAAAGTATCGCTGTAAAATGACTACCCGAGTTCAAATGTCGCCGGGTTACCGTCTTCTTTCTTCTCGCTCTCCTCTATGATGCCTTGAAAGTTGTAGTCACGGCTTCCTGTGGGTGCCTGGATAAAGTAACCCTGTGCAAGGCTGACACCCAGCTCCCACAGAATTGCCAGACTGGCTGGATTTTCAACACCCTCGGCTATGGTTATACAATTGTGCTCCTTTGCAACACCCATGATAGCAGTGACTTTTGAGTGACTCCCGCCATTCCTGCTAAGACCCTCAACCAGGCCACTGTCTATTTTCAGATAATCTGCGTGAATATGCAGGAGGTGCTGTGGCTGAGTCGACATCCGGTAGTGTTCAATGGCGATCTTGCATCCAATTGAATTTAGCGCCTTGGACAGCATCGAAAGATTCTTGAGGTCACTCTGCAACGTACTTTCCGCCACCTCGAATACAAGCTGCTCGGGATCAACCTTGTATTCCTTTATTTTTTCTATAATCCATAAGGGCAGCTCGTGATCTGCAACTGATTGACTGGTCAGCTTGATGAACAGCGTCATTTCCTGGTCCCGGTTTTCGGATATCATCTGCATGATTTTTTCGATTACATAACGATCGATATCCCCGGTCATCCCGGATGTTCCTGCCATGGAGAAGAACTCACCCGGCAAAATGACACCGCCACTTTCATCAACGATCCTGATCAGAACCTCGTAATGATTCCCCGGGATATCCTTGAGGCAGGATATCGGCTGGTAATACAACATGATCCTGTTCTCGTTGAGCGTCTTGCTGATCATTTCTTCATGATTCCCGGCAGGACTCTTTATGACCATCTCGTCTGCTATAGCACTGTTAACCGTGACATGGTTACCCCCTGATGACCGTGCAGACTCGCATGCGTGATCGGCACGCGATATAACATTATCTGCACAGGTATCATTTTTCCTGACCATGGAAATACCGATACTTGTCGATACAACCAGGGAATGTCCGGGTGTTTCAAAAATATTCTTCTCGATCGTTGAACGTATCTTTTCGGCCTTTACCTGTGTCTCGTCAATGCTCTCATTACAGGTGAGAACGGCAAAGGTACAATCGCCGAATCGTGATACGGTGTCATCATCACAGGAAGATGCGATGATTTCTGTAATCTCGTTGATTACATGCGCACTGTTCATGATTCCGATTTCATCCCTGATGCGGATAAAGTTATCAACCAGCAAATACATGACATTGTGGTTTATGTCGACATCGGCTTCTCCGGTAATAAGCTCGTTCAGATGTAATGCAAACTGGTCACGATCAGCTATTCTTGGAACCGGTTGTGGATCCTGTACAGGCATAAACGCATCACCGGAACCCGGTTCAGCCGCCGGCGAAACACCGGGCAAGGATGACTGCAACTGCTCGCGCATCTCCTCGGAAGCAGACAGTGAGGACTTGAGCTTCTTTACCTCGTCCTTCAGCGAGTCAACAGTGTTGCTGACATCCACCTGTTCAAGCAACTTCTTGTCGGCTTGTTGCACCGCCTCTCTCAAACCTGATACTTCCTGTTCAAGCGCCTCATGATCATGCAGTTTACCGGCAAGGGCTTCCTGCCCGGCCCTGGAGTTTTCAAGCGCCGAGTTGAGATCAGCCAGCTGTCCCTGCAAGGACTGCGCATCTGCGGAACCGGCCTCCCTGGCCTCCTGCAAGTCGGCGCGCAACTGCCCGGCCTCCGCTTCAAGCTCGTCGGCATGTTTCGCCCTTTTTTCGAGCGCCAGCTTCTGCGACTCAGTCGCCTGTAACCTTGATTCAAGATCATTCAGCGCTCTTTGAAGGTTTTCTTTTTCCTCGGCATCTACCGGCTGGTCATTTTGTGACTCGCCTCCTGTTCCCAGTCTTGCCTGAAGCAACTCGATTTTATTGCTCTTTTCCTCTATCAACTTTTTATGCAGGGTGTTCTCTGAAATAGATGACTCGTGCAGAGCACGATTCAGATTCTCGAGATTTTCTGCATGCGTCCCAAGCTCACTGTGCGCTGCGTGCAAGGATTCGAGCTCACTCGAGATGCTGTTGATTTGTTCATTCAGCTCGTCACAGGTACCGGCATGGGACTCGGATTGAGTGCGCAGGGACTCTGCCTGTGCATCGACTTCCTCCTTTAATTGACTGATCTGTTCATTCAGCTCGTCACAGGTACCGGCATGGGACTCGGATTGAGTACGCAGGGACTCAGCCTGCGCGTCGACTTCCTCTTTTAATTCATTGATATGGTCATTAAGACATGCAGCCTCTTTACCTTTTAGCTCCAGTTCTTCACTACGCTGCTCAAGCTGCTGTTCCCTGGCCTGAAGATTCTCGTTCAAATCCCGGATCGCTGCCTCCAGCCTGGCTACTTCCTGATTATTGGCATCCTTCTCCCGGTCGCTGGTTTCAACCATGGACCCAAGCTCGGTTGTCAGGCTGTCAAGCTGTTTACTGATGCCGGATATTTCGTTGTCACGATCCTCCAGTTTCTTTTGATGTGCCTCCAGCTGGTTGCCTGCCACATCAAACAAAACCTGTAGCTCATCGAGCTTGCCGGTTAGCACATCTCTCTCACGCACCAATTCTTCCTGTGCATGCTGACCTTCTGCAGTGCGCTGTTCCAGCGTAGTGGTCACCTCTTCTATACGGGATGACAATTGACTGATTTCCCCGGCACGTGCACTCAGGGTATTTTCCTGTTCGCTCACCTGCTGAAGCAAGCGCTCCCGGTCGGACTCTATATCGTTAATCTTTTGAGTAAGCTGCTCTGCTTCCCTGGAATATTCTTCTTCTTTCCCGCGGCCTTTATTGACCTCATCATTCAGGGTGCTGTTGATGGTCTTGATGGACTCGTTTAGCTCATCGATCCTGATAGAGCGTTCTGTGAGTTGTTTGCGGGAAGAATCAAGCTCATACAGTGCCGTATTAAACGCAGCATTGAATTCATCAGCGACAGCTGCCAAATCACTGATTGCGGGGTGTTCATTCCCGGCCAAATCCATACCAGGCGCTTCAGAACCAGGTACCGTGTTATCAGCAGTATCAGCTGTCTTTTCCTGCTCACTGACCGGCATGTCATCCTGCTCCGGATGCTCACGATTGCCTTTCTGCAATGCATCGCTAGCTGGCTGTGTCTGCGGTGGACTGGCCACTGTATTCACCATGCCAATCAGTTTGGTAATGACCTTGCTCACTGTGCTGCTCTCCCCTGAATACCCGGTGTGTTTGAGTGA
>Ga0209165_10000441_pt1 | contig 14154 bp, 15 predicted proteins | sample tdAd001_FD_187122 | JGI IMG/M metagenome (GOLD analysis project Ga0209165, IMG submission 187122) | Marine sediment microbial communities from the Atlantic coast under amendment with organic carbon and nitrate - tdAd00.1 (SPAdes)... | ecosystem: Environmental > Aquatic > Marine > Coastal >... | reverse complement strand
CGACCTTGTAATCCTTGTCAAGAATGGAAATGTTTATTGGTTGAGCGTCTGTCATGAGCCTAGTTCGAGTGATCGCAAGCGTGAAATCATCGCCTCAACTCGACTGCGTGCCATTTCGGTTTTTTCGATTAGCTGAGAGCGTTCGGTAACCAGCTTGTCTTTTTGCTGACGCAAGCTGGAATTTTCGTTTTTAAGTGAGCCTACAGTGTCGATGAGCTCGTCAATACGGTGCTCAAGCTGTCTGAGGTCGTCTTCGGTATATACGTTTTTATCGGAATCCATAGTGCAATCATCGGGCCTTATGCCGTGCAGGTCAACATGCAGTTGTTTTTTGCTGTTGGGTACGGGTGTTAGAATATGAAAATTATACAAAACTACGAGTTTTCTACAATGCTGGATTTCGATATGGTGCAGACTGCGCTGGAACAGCTGGGCGCCACGGCAGACGCCGCCGAGTCGCACGGTACGCTGAGTGCTTTACTGATCGACAATGCCGGTTTCGCGGCCTGGCTGGGGCATACGCTGGACGAACTGCCCGATAAAGGAAATGTACTGGCGGCGGAACAGCTCAGCGTGCTTGAGCAACTCTTCGAAGAAACCCGGGGGCAGCTAAATGACGAAGATTTGAGTTTCGAGTTGCTGCTACCGGATGATAGCGACGATTTTGGCCTGCGCCTGTTGGGTCTGGCGGGTTGGTGTCAGGGATTCCTGTATGGTTTCGGCGCTAGTGGTGCCACCGTGGATGATTCCCTTGACGATGAATCGCGCGAGTGTTTGTCAGACCTGCTCGAAATCAGTAAGCTCAGCTACGACGCAGAAACCAGCGATGAGAGCGAGCTGCAGTATGCTGAAATTATCGAACATGTGCGCGTGGTAACGTTGTTGTTGAATGAGTCGTTGAATCCGCTCAAAGCTGCGTCCAGCGTACATTAAAACAGTAATTATCATTCTCGCGCCTCCACTCAAGAGGAGCATTGACTCATTCCGGGGATACGGGCCCCGGACTGGTGAATTCGGGATGGAAGCAGGTAAACTGTCTTCAAAATGGATCCCGGTGGAGCAAAGGGACGCCAGTAAGTCGAAGGGAAGACCGTAGATTTAAGCAAGAGTCAACAGATGAAATCAACCGAATTTAAACGCCGCCGCAGCCAGTTAATGAAGATGATGGGTAAGAATACGATAGCGATTCTGCCTTCCGCCTCTGAAATTATCCGCAATCGCGATGCCCATTTTCCTTTCCGCCAGGACAGCGATTTCCTCTACCTTACCGGATTTAACGAGCCCGATGCGGTGATGGTGTTGAAACCGGGCCGCAAACACGGCGAATACATTATGTTCTGTCGAGAAAAGGATCCCGAGCAGGAGACCTGGAACGGGCGGCGCGCCGGTCAGGAAGGCGCTATCGAAAGCTATGCTGCGGACGACTCGTTCCCGATCGACGATATCGACGATATTCTGCCGGGTCTGCTCGAAGGCACCGATAGTATCTTCAATATCATGGGTCGCTATCCGGATTTCGACAAACAATTGATAGGCTGGGTAAGCCATATCAAGCAACAGTCCAGTCGAGGACTGCATGTACCCTCCGAATTCGTATCACTGGACTATTTGCTGCATGACATGCGGCTCTACAAGAGCCGCGAAGAACTTCGCCTGATGCGCAAGGCTGCGGCGATCAGCGTCCGCGCCCATAAACGTGCAATGAAACTATGCGCGCCAGGCAGGCATGAGTATCAAATTGCGGCTGAATTCGATCACGAGTATCGCAATCATAACGCGCAGCACGCCTACCCGGCAATTATTGGTGGCGGCGCCAATAGCTGCATCCTGCATTACACCGAAAATAACGACGAGTTGCATGATGGTGATTTGTTGTTGATAGACGCCGGCTGCGAAGTCGAAGGATATGCTGCGGATATCTCACGTACCTTTCCTGTCAACGGCAGTTACACGAATGTCCAGCGCGAGGTTTACGAAGTCGTACTTGCCGCGCACCAGGCGGCGGTTAAGAAGGTCATGCCAGGCAATCACTGGAACGATCCCCACAATGCGGCAGTACGTGTTATCACGCGCGGGCTGGTAGAGCTCAAACTGCTTAAAGGCACGGTCGCCAGGCTGATCAAGGAACAGGCTTACCGAAGATTTTACATGCATCGCACCGGCCATTGGCTTGGACTCGATGTCCACGATGTCGGCGATTACAAGGTAGGTGATCAGTGGCGTTTGCTCGAGCCGGGCATGGTGATGACGATCGAGCCTGGAATCTACATTCCTGCTAATAGCCGTGGGGTCCATCGCAAGTGGTGGAATATCGGAATTCGTATCGAAGACGATGTTCTGGTCACGCGTCAGGGTTGCGAGATTCTGACTGACGCATTGCCGCGCAAGATTGCCGAAATTGAAGCCATGATGGCGAGTTGAATGCGTGATATTGCAATCATTGGTGGCGGCCTGGTTGGCCTGTGTGCTGCGTTGGCATTGCAGCATTCAAAGCGCAGCATAACGGTAATCGAGGCGGGAAATCTCGAACAGGTACCGGCCGAGGGATTGAATGCGCGTTCGATCGCACTTTCTGCGAGCAGCGTACAAATTTTCAGGGCGCTTGGAATCTGGCCACAGATCGAAGCGCAGGCGGCGCCGATTAGGCACATCCATATTTCATCTCGCGGGCGATGGGGTGTGACCCGGCTGCAGGCTGCAGAATACCAGCTCGACGCAATGGGTTACGTCATTGAAAATCAGGCTCTGGGGCGTTGCCTGCTGGACGCGGTCGAGGCGTCGGATAATATTAAACTGCGGCAACAAGCCGAATTCGAATCGATTACCCAGGATGCGACGGTCAACATCGGCTATCGTAAAAACGGACGTGTGCAGCAACTTGAAGCAAGGTTTGCGCTGATTGCCGATGGCGCGCATTCACCGGCGCGAGCCGCGCTCGGCATTGGTCATCAAACGATCGACTATGGCCAGGCGGTCGTGATCAGTAATATCGAAGTCAGTAAGCCAAAAATCGATACCGCTTACGAACGTTTCACGCCGCAGGGACCGTTGGCAATGCTGCCCCTGGGTGGCAAGCGTTATGCCTGTGTGTGGACGCTGACCCCGCCACGGGCGGCGCAGGCATGCGAGCAGGATGAGGTTGAATTCGGCGCGGCTTTGCAAGACTGCTTTGGTTTTCGCCTCGGGTTGATCGAAGCTGTCGGCAAGCGTTTTTCGATTTCTATTCAGCGAACCCGCGCAGACGCGCTGCAATGCGGGCGCTGTCTACTGGTGGGTAACGCGGCCAATGCCCTGCATCCGGTTGCCGGGCAAAGTTTCAATCTGTCGCTGCGTGATATTGCCTGCCTGTATGAATTGCTGAGCGAGCAGTCGCTGGTGGATCTCGAGGCTGACGGGTTTGGTACGCTTGCAGATGAGTATGAAATGTTGCGTTTGCAGGAGCAGCGCCAGGTGATTAGTTATGGCGACGGCCTGGTCACATTATTTTCAAACGAACTGCCGTTGTTCGATCATTTACGCGCGGCGGGACTCAGCCTGCTCGACCTGGTGCCGGCGCTGAAAGCCCAGGCCGCTTTAGCGGGCATGGGGATGACCTTCGGCGGCAATCGTCTGCTGCGGGGGCATTTGTGAGTTCTGCCAGTTTCGATGTCATCGTCGCAGGTGCAGGGATGGTCGGTGCCTGTACTGCATTGGCGCTGGCTGGCAAAGGTTTCCGCGTTGCCATTATCGAGGCGGCGGTCCCGCGCGACAACATCAATAGTTCCGACGAGGCTTATGACCTGCGGGTGTCGGCGATCAGTCCGCGCTCACGCGGCATCCTGCAACAGCTTGGGGTCTGGCAGCAGCTGGCTGATGAGCGTGTCTGCTATTACGAACAGATGCATATCTGGCACCAGCATGGTCAGGCTAGCGTTGCCTTCGACGCGGTTGATCTGGCGCGCAGCAATCTCGGCGCGATTGTCGAGAATCGACTATTGCAGCAGACGCTTTACCAGGTCTGCGAGCGCGAATCGCGGATAGAATGGTTCATGCCCGATCAGATCGAGACTTTACTCGAAAACGACGCCCGGGGAGTCGAGCTGCGGCTAAACTCCGGGCGTTGCCTCAGCGCGGGGCTGTTGCTGGCTGCGGATGGGCGCCATTCACCCACGCGGGCCCTGGCCGGGATCGATGTGCAACATGGACTGTACCGGCAGACGGCCATCGTCGCCAACGTCGAAACCGAGTATCCCCATCGTTATACAGCCTGGCAGCGTTTCCTGAGCACCGGACCATTAGCGTTCTTACCACTGGCTAACGGACAGAGTTCGATCGTCTGGTCCTGCGACAATGAGTTTGCAGCGCAGCTTGACAGCGCTACCGATGACGAGTTTTGCGACGCTCTCGGTGAAGCTTTCGAGTTTAGACTCGGCAGGCTCGATTCCTGTAGCGCGCGCATGAGTTTTCCGCTCGGTTGGCATCACTGTCAACACTGGCTAAAAGGCCGGGCCTTGCTGATCGGAGACGCGGCGCATAGCGTGCATCCGCTCGCCGGCCAGGGGGTTAACCTCGGCTTCAGCGATGTCGAAGTACTCACGCAACTGGTCGGTGATCGATCGGATTATATCCCGCAAAAACAACTGCGCCGATACGAACGCCAACGCAAAAGTGAAACCTGGGTGGCCGGCAACAGCTTCGGCGCGCTGAAGTGGATCTATGGACTGGACCAGAAATGGGCTACCCGGTTGCGTGATCTTGGTATGCGCGTAGTCGATGAAACCCCATGGTTTAAGCGAGCATTGTTGGAAAAGGCAATACAAAATATCACCTGAGTAGATTTAATCATCGTTTGCGGCAAACGGCAGGAGTATGCCGGGGAAATTGCGCGCAAAAATTTCGGGCCGAGGTTGCAATGGAGACGTTGCTGGAAGAAATCGAGCCGAAACTTCTCGGCCTGCCTGTAATTAGTTCTTTTATTCGAGCCTGACAGGCTCTATTCTCTGTGCTATCCACGATTGACGGGTATTGCCCGTGCAGAGGTAAATTACCGATGGGAAACAAAACACCACTCTACCAGTGCCATATTGATGCTGGCGCCAAAATCGTCGATTTTGCCGGTTGGGACATGCCGATTAACTATGGTTCGCAAATTACCGAGCACGAAGCGGTGCGTAGTGATGCGGGGATGTTCGATGTCTCGCATATGACCGTCGTTGATGTCAGCGGAGACGATGCGAAAGTCTACCTGCAATACCTGCTCGCCAACGACGTGGCCAAACTGACCGTCACGGGTAAGGCGCTGTATAGCTGCATGCTCAATCCCGAGGGCGGAGTGATTGACGATCTGATAGTTTATTATCTGCGTGACAACTTTTATCGAGTGGTCATTAATTCAGCCACCCGCGAAAAAGACCTGGCCTGGCTAGAACAGCAGGCGCAATCTTACCCGAATCTCAAGCTCAGGTTTCGTGACGATGTCGCCATGCTCGCGGTGCAGGGACCCAACGCAAGAGATAAGGCGATAAAACTGTTTGCCGGCTATCAGCAGGAAACGCTGCAGCAGCTGGCTCGCTTTCAGGGCGCCGAGTTCGACGATTGCTTTGTCGCGCGCACCGGTTATACCGGCGAAGACGGCTTTGAAATCCTGATGCTAAGTGAGCAGATCGCGGATCTGTGGAATCGCCTGCTGGCTGCTGGTGTCGCGCCCTGCGGTCTTGGTGCTCGTGATACCCTGCGTCTCGAGGCGGGGATGAACCTCTACGGAGCCGATATGGACGAAACCACAAGCCCGCTCATTTCGGGTCTGAGCTGGACCCTGGCGATGAAGGACGATCGTGATTTTATCGGCAAGGCGGCGCTTCAGGAGCAACTGGAGGCGGGTGTTGAGCAAAGTTTCGTCGGTCTGTTATTATTAGACAAGGGTGTCTTGCGCAACCATTTGCCGGTGATAACCGCGCAGGGCAACGGTGAAATCACTTCGGGAAGTTATTCACCGACGCTACAGCAATCGATAGCAATGGCGAGAGTTCCCGCCGGCTCTACCGGCCAGGTTGAAGTTGAGGTTCGCAACAAGTTGTTGAAGGTGGAAATTGTTAAGCTTCCCTTTGTGCGCGAGGGGAAGTCCATGTTAACCGATGGGGGTAATAATAAATGAGTGAAGTGCCAACAGAACTGAAGTTTTTGTCTACGCATGAATGGTCCCTGGTGGAAGGCAATATTGCGACGATCGGAGTATCCGATCATGCCCAGGAACTGCTGGGTGATCTTGTCTATGTCGAATTACCCGAGCAGGGCAGCACGGTTGCCGCGGGTGACTCGGTTGGGGTCATCGAATCGGTGAAAGCCGCCTCCGATACCTATGCTCCGCTGTCCGGAGAAATTATCGAAGTCAACGCTGACCTCGAGGACGCACCGGAAAAAATCAACAACGATCCCTATGGCGATGGCTGGATGTACAAGATTGCGTTAGAAGATCTGGAAGAAGTCGAGAATTTACTCGATGCAGAAGCTTACACGGAAAGCATAGACGAAGACGATTAGTCTGCTAGCTTGCGATGAATAGCGTCGCGCGATTGCATGTGCCAGCGCGGCAGCCATTGAATCTGGAGTTGGCATGACGAACAAGCGCAGCACGGGATTATTACGTATCGTCAGAGCAACCAGATTTTCCTGGCAGGGCCTGTGTGCAGCTTATCGTAACGAGGCCGCGTTTCGTCAGGAAACGTGGTTGTGCAGCGTGATGATTCCGCTGGGCCTGTATCTCGGCGACAACGGTGTCGAGAAAGCCTTGCTGGTGTCGAGTGTAATTCTGCTGCCGCTGGTTGAAATTCTGAACTCGGCCCTGGAGGCGGTGGTAGATCGCATCGGTGAAGAACAACACGAACTTTCGGGTCGCGCCAAAGACATGGCATCCGCGGCAGTTGTGCTGGCGTTCGTGTTAACGACTGTTGTCTGGGTCCTGGTATTGTTCTTTTAGGACTAGCCGTCATACCCCGGTTTGCAGGGTCTCCAGTAACGAGTCGAGATCGTGTACGGGTGGGCGGCAACTGAAGCCTTCGCAAATCCACGCGCTAATCGGCTTGTCACTTAACCTTTGGGCAATCTCTTGCGGTAAGTCTTTGGCGTCGTAGGGAATAAAGTAAGCCATCTGATCTGGTTTCAGCCGCGGCAGTATCTGCGTGCGCCACTGGGCGAGGATAGTCGGCTCGCCACGCAGAATAATTTGATACGGTGGTCTGTTCACCGCTTCGAGCAGGGCCACGAAGCTGGCTGCGTGGAATGGTGTCTGGTTGACATTGTCGGCCACCGATTGCAAGGCTTTTTCTGCAGTTTGAGTATAAGCCAGGCGCCCGGTTAACAATCCCAGGCGGTGCAGGGCCAGAGCGGCGACCGCATTGCCGCTGGGCATCGCTTCATCCGGCCAGGATTTCGGCCGCTGGATTAGTTTTTCGTGATCGCTGGCGGTGAAAAAGAAGCCGCCATGGGCCTGATCGGCAAAGTAAGCCAGCAATTGATCGGCCAGTTTGACGGCGAACGCTAAATCGATGTCGCTCCACTGGTACTGCAGACAATCGAGAATCGCCTGTAGCAGATGCGCGTAATCGTCGAGATAAGCTGGCAGCTGTCTGTCGTCGGTGGCGCTCAACGCAAGCAATCTTTCATCTTGCCAGCATTCGTTTTTAATCGCGCGCAGACATCGCTGCGCAATGTCGAAATAGTCCTGACGCATAAAAACCCGGGCCGCGGATGCCAGTCCGCGAATCACCAGTGCGTTCCAGCTGGTCAGTACCTTGTCATCGAGCCCGGGGCGAATGCGAGTCGCCCGAACCGCGAGCAGCTGCGCGCGCGTGCCTGCCTTTAACGCCGCGTACTCCTGTTCGTCCAGATTAAATTTTTCGAGCACCTGTGGAGTATCGTGGTAACTGTGTAAATGCCATGCGCCCTCGAAATTAGCCGACTGATCGAGCCCATACCGATAGGCGAATGCCGGGTAGGCTTCACTACCGATGATTTGCTCGACTTCGGCTGGCGTCCACTGGTAAAACTTGCCTTCGATACCCTCGGAATCGGCATCGAGTGCCGCGTAAAATGCGCCTGAATCCGCGCGCATTTCACGTTCCAGCCAGGTCACGATACCTTCCACTGCATCAGCAAACAGCGGTTTGCCGGTCAAGCGGAAAGCCTGGGCAAACACCTGCAGTAACTGGCCGTTGTCATAGAGCATTTTTTCGAAATGAGGGATCATCCATTTATCGTCCACCGAGTAGCGGTAGAATCCACCGCCGAGATGGTCCTGGATCCCGCCCAGGGCGATTTGTTTCAGGCTGAAGTCGATCGCCGCATAGACGGGATCCCCGGGTGAGCGGTGAAAAGCACGCTGCAGGACCTGCAGCAGGATAGCTGGTTGCGGAAACTTCGGCGCCTGTCCAAAACCGCCAAATTCGGCGTCATGTGCTGCCAGTAACTGGCTGTCAAAGGTCGTTAACGCTCCAATGTCAGCTGCCCGCTGGTTCTGGTTTTCGCGCATCTCGATGTCTATCAGCGCCTGCTGGATAGCCTGGCTCTGCTGTTCTATCTTGCCTGGCTCCTGCTGAAATATCCCGGCAATACGCTCGAGTAAATCGGAAAACGCGAGCATGCCGTATTTGGGTCTATCCGGAAAATAGGTACCACCAAAGAAGGGCAGGCAGCTGTCAGGGGATAAGAACATCGTCAGCGGCCAGCCACCGGGTCGGCGAGCGATCAATTGATGTGCGGTCTGGTAAATTCGATCGATGTCGGGACGTTCTTCGCGGTCTACCTTGATATTGATGAAATGGCTATTCATCAAGGCAGCGGTTGCCGCGTCTTCGAAGGATTCATGCGCCATCACGTGACACCAATGGCATGCGGAATAGCCTATCGATAACAGGATGGGTTTATTTTGTTCGCGGGCCATATCAAGCGCCTGTTGCGACCAGGGCAGCCAGTTGACGGGATTGTCGGCGTGTTGGCGCAGGTAGGGACTGGACTCCCCGGCAAGTTGGTTGGCCATGTTGCTGCACTCTGGTTTATTTCCGTGCGATAATACCACCCTGATCAGGCATACTCATGAGTTTGAATCAGATAATTCTGCAATGATTGCATTTCCATCGATAGATCCCGTCGCGATTGCCCTTGGCCCGCTCAAAGTTCACTGGTATGGACTCATGTACCTGTTCGCATTTGCCAGTGCCTGGTGGCTGGGCAGGCGCCGTGCTGCGTTAGAACATTCGCCGGTCAAGCCTGAGCAGATCGACGACCTCATATTTTATGGTGCACTCGGTGTAGTGCTGGGCGGTCGTGTTGGCTCGGTAGTTTTTTACAATTTCGACAGTTTCCTGCAAAACCCGCTGTACTTGTTCAAAATCTGGGAAGGCGGTATGTCTTTCCACGGCGGTTTTATCGGTGTGTTGGTAGCGATGGAGATTTTTCGGCGAAAACTGGGCTGTAAGTTTTTCGAATTAACCGATTTTATCGCTCCTTTGGTGCCCCTGGGACTGGCGGCGGGTCGTTTTGGTAACTTTATGAATGCCGAATTATGGGGTGCGCCGGGTGATGTTCCCTGGGCGATGAAATTGTCCTGTGAACAATTCCCGCCGGATCGATATATCGATTACGCCGGGCCATTGTGTTTCAGTGCGCGCCACCCAACCCAGCTCTACGAAATGCTGCTCGAAGGAATTCTGTTGTTTCTGGCCTTGTGGCTGATCTCGGCGAAACCGCGCCCGGTAATGACGGTTTCAGGGTATTTCCTGTTGCTGTATGGGCTCGCCAGGAGTAGCGTCGAATTCATCCGTTTACCGGATGCCCATATCGGCTATTTGATGAATACCGAATGGCTGACAAGGGGCATTGTATTATCGGTGCCAATGATTATAGTTGGCATTATTCTGCTGATTCTGGCAAAAAGGGGCGGCAATAATGCAGCAATATCTTGACTTGATGCGACATGTACTCGAACAGGGTAGCGAGAAAAAAGATCGCACCGGTACGGGTACCCGGTCGGTGTTTGGTTACCAGATGCGTTTCGATCTAAGTCAGGGATTTCCGCTTATTACCACCAAGAAGTTGCATTTACACTCAATCATCCATGAGCTGTTATGGTTTTTACAGGGTGACACCAACATTGCCTATCTCAGGGAGAATAAGGTGCGCATTTGGGACGAATGGGCTGATGAAAACGGTGATCTGGGACCTGTTTATGGTGCGCAGTGGCGTTCCTGGCGAGCTGCCGATGGCCATGTAGTCGACCAGATTCAGCAACTGGTGAGCGATATCAAGACCAACCCCGACTCGCGCCGTCTTATCGTCAGTGCCTGGAATGTCGGTGAGATTGAAAATATGGCGCTACCGCCGTGCCACGCTTTTTTTCAGTTCTATGTCGCCGATGGTCGCCTCTCCTGTCAGCTTTACCAGCGCAGTGCCGATGTTTTTCTGGGGGTGCCGTTTAATATTGCATCCTATGCGTTGTTGCTGATGATGGTCGCCCAGGCAACGGAACTCGAGCCAGGAGACTTTGTGCACACCCTTGGCGATGCTCATCTATACTCCAATCATTTACCACAGGCGCGTTTACAACTGGAACGTGAACCCTTTACCATGCCGACCATGGCGCTGAACCCGCAGGTGAAAGACTTGTTCGCTTTTCGTTTCGAAGACTTTGAACTGAAGAACTACCAGTGTCATGAGCATATCAAGGCAGCGGTCGCGGTTTGATGTGTCGCGGCAACAATAAACGGGAAACCAGACCAGATGAATGAACCAGGACTCAACAAGATCAAGGTCGACGTGGAAACGCGATACATCGAGGATCAGTCCAATCCGGAACAGAATTACTACGTGTTTGCCTACACCATTACAATAAAAAATAGAGGCAGGCAAAACGCGCAACTCCTTACCCGTCACTGGGTGATCACTGACTCCAATTCAAAAATCCAGGAGGTACGTGGCGACGGGGTTGTCGGTGAACAACCATTGTTAAAACCCGGGGAGCAGTTTGTATACACCTCGGGCACGAGGCTTGAAACCGCGGTGGGCACCATGAAAGGTAGTTATCAAATGCTGGCCGATGACGGGTCGCATTTTGATGCACCGATCGAAGAGTTTGTGCTGTCCACTCCTCGAGTACTGCATTAGTGGGTTAGTCAATGGCGATTTATGCGATAGGTGACATCCAGGGTTGCTACTCCGAACTCTGTCGTTTACTGGAGAAGATCGAATTCGATTCATCCCTGGATACGCTCTGGTTTTGTGGGGACCTGGTCAATCGAGGTCCCGAGTCATTGCAAACCCTGCGTTTTGTCAAATCGCTGGGCAGCAGTGCAGTTACGGTACTGGGTAATCATGATCTGCATTTGCTCGCGCTGCATCACGGTGTAAAAAAATCTCGCGACACCAGTTGTCTGAACGAGATACTCGAAAGTCCTGATCGTGACGAGCTGCTGGACTGGTTGCAGCGGCGACCCCTGTTACATTATGACGAGATCCACAAAGCCGTACTGGTGCATGCCGGTATTCACCCCGCCTGGGGACTGAGCAAGGCGCGCAAACTCGCAGGCGAAGTAGAGACGGCGTTACGTGGTGATCAAGCCGCTGAATACTTCCTTAAAATGTATGGTAACAAACCTACGATCTGGTCAGACGATATAGACGGCGCAAAGCGTTTACGCTTTATCACTAATGTTTTTACCCGCATGCGTTATTTCAGGACGCCGCAGGAACTTGATTTCGACGCTAATGGCAACCCTCGAAAGTATTTGAGTAGTGGGCTTACCCCCTGGTATGAGATAGAAGCCACGCTTCGAGACGATATTCGTGTGTTGTTCGGGCACTGGTCAACGCTTCCAGTGGGATGCTACGGGCGATGTTTCGCGCTTGACGGTGGTTGTGTCTGGGGTGGGCATATGGTGGCTCTGCGCATCGATTTTGAGTCGGAAGACTGGTTTTTTGTCGATTCATATACCAAAAAGCAGATAACAACCGCAAGTTAATACCGCTTAGTCTCTGCAATCGAAGTCGTTTCCTGTCAGCTGGGAAACAGTCCGTGCTGAATTACGTTTTGGACTGTGAGCCAATGGCACATTGACTGCCAGTCTGTGCCGTTATCGGGTAATCCCGAAATTTTACCGTTTCCGTGAGTTAATTAGTTCACTTTAGGTATCCGTTTATCGTTTAAATACGACGTTTTTCGCTATCTTCCGCCGTTTAACAACTATAATTTGGTCACATCCGCAGCTAATTATGGGAATAAATCGTCGCGATATCGTGCAGATGCCAGGACGCGAGAATGATTTACTAAAGGCTCGCAATCAAAAGCTTGATGACCGAATGACCCGACACCAGCAAGCGTTTCGTGCACTCAATGCGATCTGGCTTCGATTTGAAAAAGCCGATCAACGACCTGCTTGCCATTATCCTGCATGCCTGCGATTGCGAAAACGGCTCGATATGTCCAGTGGCAAGCTGGATGACAATGATCTCGCGATTTTGTGCCTAAGCGCAGGTTTTTGAGCCAGGCATTACAGGAGGTCGAGGGTATAATATGATCGAAGGTGAAGAATCTTGAACAAGAATCAACTGTTTGCCTTACTGCTAACGCTATTGTCATATGCCGTTTTCCAGCCGGTGGCAAACGCGGCCAGTGTAGAGTTGGTGCCATCGTCGCGAGTTATTCTGAAGATCGTTTCCGGTATGACGATCGACGATATCATTCAGCGAATTTATCCAAAAGATAAGGATCTATGGCCGCAGATCAAGGCAAAACTGATTGAAACGAATCCGTATTCATTTGTGCAATACTCTGATCGACTGATAACCGGCACCCGTCTAAAGCTGGTGGATATCAAGCGAATTCTCGACCAGGAAGAATTAAGCCCAAAAATAAAAGTGGGTTATGTCGCACAACTCGATGGTCAATCCAATGCCAGAGATATCAATGGCAGAGGACTTCAGTTGCAAATCAACTCGCAAATTTTCGAAGGTGACCGGCTCGAAACAGAGCCTGGCGCACAGCTTTACATACAGATGGATGACGGTGCCGAAATTCACCTGAAAGAGGACTCGGTGCTCAAGATTAGTGAATATGTAATTACTGCGGGTTATGACGAGAGTAGTAGCAGCATTCTTGATCTGCTACGTGGTGGTCTACGTAAACTCACCGGCTCGATAGGGGCCAGTGCGCTCGCCAATTATCAGGTCCAAACCGGGCTGGCAACTATCGGTATTCGTGGTACCGAATATGTGATCAAGTTATGTAAGCAGGATGACTGTTCACAGACAGTAAGTCGCAATGATCCGGATGCAAAGTTGCACGCAGTGGTACTCAAAGGTGCGATTACGCTGACTACCGATGAGGAAGTACAAATTCTGATGGCGATGGGTGAGTATGGTACGGCAACGCCGGAAGCATTGATTATCGAGGAAGTAAAGCCGGTGCCTGTGGGTTTCCTCGACGCCGATGAATCACTAAAATTCAACAACACAGTTTCGCAACAAATGGAGCAGCAGGAGAAGGAAAAGGAAACTTCGAGCTCGTGGTTGTGGATTGTGGGCGTGCTACTGCTAGCCGTTGGCCTGTAATTCGAACTCAAGTCTGGCGGCCGACCAGGAAAATAGAACTAAGAGGCAGTGAGGCGTTAAGAATCGTCGAACTGCGCGGCAAAAGCGCCGGCGATTTCCAGCAGACTTTGAATCGTATACTGCCGATTGCCTAATACTATGGGTTGATTGAGCTGAACATAGCCCTCTTGAAATGGTACCAGGCGATTATTTTTGATCAGGAAAGTACCGTTGGTCGAGCCGAGATCGCGAAGATACACCTCGCCATTTACGACCTGAATTTCGGCGTGCTGTTTACTGACGGTGGCGTCATTGATATAGATATGGCCTTCCCTGCCAATAATATAAGTTCTGCTCTCCAGGTGCTTTACTTCTTCGTGCTCATCGTTATCCATTCGGGCTTTCCGTCCTACATCTGGGTAAATCAGTTTAACGCAAACAAGCTCAAAATTCTCGTACATATTTCATAAACGAATATGCATAGGGGTTGCTGTGATCTGCGTCATGGTCTTCCCGGGTTTCCTGTTTCCAAAGCTTCACATCGAATTCGGGGAACCATGTATCGCCCTCGAAGCTATGGTGAATGCGAGTGATGTA
>Ga0209165_10000438_pt1 | contig 14195 bp, 9 predicted proteins | sample tdAd001_FD_187122 | JGI IMG/M metagenome (GOLD analysis project Ga0209165, IMG submission 187122) | Marine sediment microbial communities from the Atlantic coast under amendment with organic carbon and nitrate - tdAd00.1 (SPAdes)... | ecosystem: Environmental > Aquatic > Marine > Coastal >... | reverse complement strand
GAGGTATCTATCTGCGCATCACTCATCGTCGAAGAACACCCGGTCATATTTCATGCGATTGTCGGGATCGACCTCGGTGTCGAGTTCGCGCGCGTAGCGATGGCCGGAGAATACGGCGCCGGCAATGATCGACGGCGCCAGGCAATCTCCGATGCGGGTCAGGGATTCAGGCTTGTAGTCGCTGGCGCTTGCAATGCTTTTTTGTAGTTCATGAAACAGCTTGTCGTTGGGAGAGCGCATGGTCACGGTAACCAACGCCTCAACTGCGATGCTTTTTCGATTGCCGGTATAAGTACAGTCAATTTGCGCTTCGCGCCCGTTGAAGCTGGCCAGTCCGTGCGACGTAATCAACTCGACTCCCAGTTCCATCAGGCGTCGTTGCACGTGAACCTGTTCGGAGGTTTTATCACCCCAGGCCGATACGATGTTTTCCGGTGTTACCAGCGTGACCGGAATACCTTTCGAGCGCAGCAGCTCGGCGATTACGCTGCTCATGTAATAGTGATCATCGTCGTAGATCAGGGCAGGCCCCTCGGGCAGGCGCCCGGCCATGATGTCATCCGGGCTGAAAACCTGTACTGCCGGGCCCAGTTCGGTCAGCGGCGTTTTACAGAATATGCCTCGTGCGTCTGCCTGCCAGCTGGCGCCGGTAGCGATGACAATGTGGTTGGCCTCGACGGCGAGTACATGCTCGGCATCCATCAGGTTATCGAAATAAATATCGATATTTTCCATTTGCTGGATTTCGTGCGCACGATAGTTGCGCACCCGCGCCCACTCGCCGAGGCCCGGCAGGGTGGATTCCCGACTGACCCGGCCACCGAGCGTGTGTGAGGCCTCGGCCAGCATCACGTGGTAGCCTCGACGACCGAGCGCCCGTGTCGCTTCGAGACCGGCCGGTCCGGCACCAACTACCAGGATACTGGCATCCGAACCTTTCGGCGCAATTTTTTCCGGGTGCCAGCCGCGTCGCCATTCTTCGCTGATGGTTGGATTCTGCGTGCAGCGAATCGGGGTTCCGGTACTGTCACCGGTGTAACAGATGTTGCAACCGATGCATTCACGAATTTCATCGATGCGACCTTCTTCGATCTTCTTTGGCAGGAACGGATCTGCAATCGAGGGTCTCGCGGCGCCGATAAAATCAACAATGCCGCGGTTGACCTGTGAAACCATCGCATCGGGAGAAGTAAAGCGACCCACTGTTACCACGGGTTTGCTGGTAATCGACTTGACGAAGGACATATAAGCTTCGAGCGAACCTTCCTTGATGAAGCGCGAGGTGCCCATTTCGCGGGAGTAGTCCTGAATATTGATATCCCAGAGGTCGGGTAGTTCAGCCAGCATTTCGATCATATCCCGGTGTTCGTTAATGACCGGATTACCATCTTCGCCGCCTTCGTCATCGGCTGAAAATCTGACCGCGACTGCGCATCTGTCGCCAACCGCATCCTTTGTTTCCTCGATCAGTTCACGCACCAGCCGTACCCGGTTTTCGAGTGAGCCGCCGTACTCGTCAGTACGCGAATTGGTCTTCGCCGAGAGGAAATGCGAGAGCAGGTAATGATGAGTGGCATAGACATAAACGATATCAAAACCTGCGTCCCTGGCACGCAGTGCTGCATTGCGGTGCCAGCGTCTGAGTTCACGTATATCGGCCTTGTCCATCGCACGTGCCTGGTACGGAATCCCGATCGAGTTGGGCAAGTTAGCCACATCCATCGCGACTTCGTTGCTGAACAGGTTGGTGGAACGAGCGCCGCCAACCCAGAGTTCGGCGCCGGCGAGCGAACCGTGTTCGTGCACCAGTTCGGTCATCATTGAGTGTGCCCTGATATCGCCCTGGTCCCACAGCGACGCATAGGGGTGGGGCAGGTCGTCGGATGCGGGGTGTATCGAGCAGTACTCGGTGCAGACAACGCCCCAGCCACCCTCGGCCTTGGTAGCGCGCAAGTGAGCGACCATGCGCGGTCTAAGCCAGCCGAGTCCGGTGCAGTGAGGTACCTGGTAGAATCGGTTTCTGGCTGTGACCGGGCCAATTTTTACCGGTTCGAACAATACGTCGTATCGAGGATCTCGTTTGTGCATTAAGTGTTTCCCTGGTTGTCTAGGTCTTCGAGCAGAATTATCTCGCGTCGAAAAGGCATATCCGGGTTTTCCGGTGGCGCATCCAGTTCCCGCGCTACGCGGTGGCCATCGTGTACCGCGGCGGCGATCGTCGAAGGACAAAAACAGTCACCGATTGCAGTCACGGAATCGATTTCCGAACTGGTGAGCAGGGCTGGATCAGCAGTTAATTCCAGGTGCAGTTCATTGTTGGGCAAGCGGGACGTGACCAGTACCACGCTTGACGCTGTTACTTCGGCGGGTCGGTCCGTGTAAACACAGCTGGTAATAACCTTGTCGGTATCCACGTGGGTAATGTTTTGCGAGGTAACGACCTTGATGCCGAGTTCGAGTACGCGGGCCTGAACCCGGTGCTGCTCGAGCGTATTCTTCGTCCAGGGTGATACTTCCGCTGCCGTCGTGATCAGCGTTACCTCGTGCCCGTCGAGCCTCAGTTTTTCGGCGATAAGCGCGCCCATGTAATAGTTGTCGTCGTCGAAAACAACAACGGGTCCGGTAAATTCTTTACCGGCAAATACTGCTTGCGGAGAGACCACATGGGCCTGGTCTGCGCCCGCAATCGGTTGCCAGTTGGTTATGCCGACGCCGTCGCTGCGCCAGTGAGCACCGGTTGCGAGTATTACATGCCGATAATCGAGTGAGCGGATGTCCGCTGCGGTCAATTTGTTATCGAGATAAACCTCGACATTTGCCATTTGCCGGATGCGACCCAGGCGCCAGTCGCGGACCCGACTCCAGGCAGCCAGGCCGGGCAGATTACTTTCGATCGTGACCCGCCCACCGGTTTCGATCTGTGCTTCGGCTAGCGTGACTGGATAGCCGCGTTGGCCCAGCGATCTGGCGGCTTCGAGACCCGCTGGCCCGGCGCCGACGACTATAATGCTGTCGTCCGAGCCTTTTGGCGGAATAAATTCGGGGTGCCAGTTCCTGCGCCATTCTTCGCCGACGCTGGGATTTTGCGTACAGCGCATCGGCGTGAAGGTCAATTGCCCTGAGACACAGGTGTTGCAGCCGATACATTCGCGAATCTCGTCGCTGCGGCCCTGTTCTATTTTCAGTGGCAGAAACGGGTCGGCGATTGAAGGTCGAGCGGCACCGATCATGTCGAGCACGCCGCGCTTGATCTGGCTGACCATGGCATCGGGCGAGGTAAAGCGTCCAACACCGACGACGGGTTTGGTCGTCATGCTTTTTACGAACCCTACATATTGCTCCTGGAAGCCTTCATCGCTGAATCTCGAGGTTTGCGAATCGTTTTCCCAGTCGCTGACGTTGACGTCCCACAGGTCCGGCAACTCGGCCAGCATTTCGATTATCTCGCGGCCTTCACCCGCGCTGGTAATTCCCTCAGGTCCGAGTAACTCGTCGACAGCAATGCGGACTGCGACCGCGCAACGATCGCCGACGGTATCCCTGGTCTCCTCGAGCACTTCGCGAAACAATCGCGCCCGATTTTCCAGGCTGCCGCCATACTCATCGTTACGTTGATTACGTCGCGCGGATAGAAAATGCATCAGTAATGTCGAATCATGACCGGCATAAACGTAGACGATATCGGCGTCGGCACGCTTTGCACGTAGCGCGGCATCTCGATGCCAGCGGCGAAATTCGCGGATATCGTTTTTGTTCATGCCCCGGGTTTGGGTGGGTTGATTTTCAACTGCAGCCTGGGGCGAAGGACCAATCGGCGGCATGCGGGTGTAAAGATTCTGCGCACCGACGCCATTGTGCGTGAGCTGGACCCCGGCGAGCGCGCCGTGACGATGTACGGCGTCGGTCATCAGGGCGAGGCACTTGACATCGTAGTCGTCCCACAGGCGCGCCTGGGGTTCGGGCGTGTAGTCGGAAGTCGGGTGGATCATGCACTCTTCGGTGCAGATAACGGCCCATCCGCCCTCGGCTTTCGCCTCGCGCATTTTGGCGTGTGTTTGCGGCCAGTTGAATCCCATGCCATTGCAATGCGGAACCTGGTAGAAACGGTTTTTGGCGGTAACCGGACCGATCTTTACCGGTTCAAACAGTATGTCGTATCGAGGGTCTCGCTGGTGCATTGGGTGTTTACCTGATTATCTGGTTTTTCGAACAGAATGGTTTTACGTCGTAACAATTAGCCCGATATTACCTGGTCGTTTGCCCTGGTTATTTGGCCTGTTGCGCCCTGCCATTACCCCAATTGAACCTGTCGGGCCCAGTGACCAGCTAAAGATACTATCTGACAGGTTAGTCAGTTACAAGTCTCTGTATGAGTGGCATTAGTGATAACATCCACACCGAATAAGTCGAGTCAGGACAGATGGAAGAAGCTAAAAATACGAAAGATAAACGTCGTTTACGAGGCGAGGAGAGCCGCAAGCTCATTCTGCTGGCTGCAATTGACAGTATCGCGATACAGGGGCTTGCTAATTTGACGCTCGATAGAGTTGCCGAACGGGTTGGTATTTCGCGAGGCCTGGTCGTGTTTCACTTCAAGTCAAAGAACAATTTGATCGAGGAAGTACTGGAATACCTGGGCATGCAATACGCCGTTGGCTGGAATGCAATAGTCGAAGCAAAAGGAGAGGCGCCCGTGTCAAAGCTATTGCGACTGATTGATTACGATATTCGATTTGCCTGTGAGAACCCAAAGTATGTATCGGCATGGCATGCTTTCTGGGGTGATTCAAAAGGCAACTTGCTGTTCCACGAACAGGCTGTTCCCAGAGATGAAGGCTATACCGCCGACCTGGCGCAACTGCTCGAGACAGTTTGCGATGAAGGCGGTTGTGACAAACAGGATTTATCTTCCGTTACCCGGGGACTCGTAGCCATGATGTTTGGCGTGTGGACCCAACTGCATCTTAACCCTGGTGCAGATGATTACGCTGTCAATGTGAAGGCGATTTGGTTATTTTTAGAAAAAATGTTCCCGCAAACCGAATTCCCGAAAATACCGGTTAATTAGGTAAACTGGCCTCACGATTTGAAGTCGACGGAATCACTACTGACTCATGACCCCGGTCAACTCTAATTTCCCAACCGATAACCATGGCTGGGCGGAATTTCTGCCTGCTCGACGGGTTAGCTCAAAACTAACAGGTAATCATCGCGTACCCTGGGTAGTCGTGGGCGCGGGCATTACCGGGCTGGCCTGTGCTCGTCGCCTCGCCGAGTTGCATCCCGCTGCGGAAATTCTGCTGCTCGATGCGCGTTGTGTGGGGCAGGCGGCATCGGGGCGCAATTCCGGGTTTGTCGTCGCTACCAGCCAGTTTGCGGGTGGCGTTGTTGCCGATCAGATTGAAAACTACCGCCGGGTAAATCGCATCAACCAGGCCGGCCTGGAATTGTTAAGCGAGCAGATTAAGGTTAACGCCATCGATTGCCAGTGGCAGCGGCAGGGTTTTTATCACACCGCCGCCGACACCATGGCGCTGCGCGAACATACCCATTTCCTACGTTACCTGGATAGGCTGGAAGTCGCGCATCGGGTATTCGATCAGGCCACGTTGTGCGAATACCTGGGCACTGATCTTTACCAGGCTGGTGTCCACATCGCCGATGGCGCGCTGGTACAACCGGCCGCACTGGTGCGGGGACTGGCCGATACCTTACCCGCCAACGTCAGCCTGCACGAACAAAGCCCGGTACTCGAGGTAGGCAATGGAACACCCGTGACGCTGCTGCTTGACGGCGCCGAGGTGAAAACCGACCAGCTCGTGCTGGCGATGAATTATGAGTCGGGTAAACTCGGATTTCTGCAATCCTACCTGGTTGGCAGTACGCTGGCCGGCAGCTTCACGCGTCAGTTGACGCCTGATGAACTGGCCAGTCTCGGCAGCCTGAGTGAATGGGGTGCGATATCTCTCCACGCTGGCGGGGCGACTCTGCGCCTGACCCGGGACCACCGCATCAGTATTCGTAATACCGCGGAGTATCATGGCTCGAACCTGTTGAGTGACAATGAACTGCAGGCGAGGCAGGCGATTCACCGCGTGGCATTCGACAAACGCTTCCCGCAACTGGCGCATGTCGCTTTCGAATTTGCGTGGTCAGGCGTCGAGGGCATATCCCGCAATGGCACCAATTTTTTCGGCCGTCAGCGTGACAATATTTATCTAGCCGGTGGCTATAACGGGTCGGGGGTCAGCCGCGGTACCGCGTTTGGCACGGCAATTGCGGACTATGCGAGTGGAGAATCCTCGTCGACGGTGACGGATTGTCTCGCTTCGGCGCCCGCCAGGTGGATGCCGCCGCGACCCTTGCTCGACATTGCCGCCTTCTTCCAGGTTCGCTCGCGCTTCAGCGGTGTCGGTCTGGATCGCTAGACCGGATGAAACCTGAGTTTTGATATCTGGCGGTATCGGTTGTGATTCTGCGGTTCCGAAACTGTCCTTCTGGGTATAGAATCTCCTGCCAGATTTTAAATCAGTCACTTCCTCTTAAACCCGGTTAACAGCGAGACAATCATGTCACTTATCCAATGTATATCTCCACTCGACGGTAGCGTTTACGTCGAACGTGAAACCGCCAGTCCTGATGAAATTCAACGCGCCTTATCGGCTGCGGAAACAGCACAACTTGCCTGGAAGCAGACGCCGCTCGCGGAGCGTGGCGCGATTTGCAGCAAGGCCGTCGACGCGTTCGTCGCCCGCAAGCTGGAAATTGCCGAGGAATTGACCTGGCAGATGGGGCGCCCGATTTCACAGGGACCCGGTGAAGTGGCGGGTTTCGAAGAACGTGCGCGTTACATGATCGAGATCGCCGAGCCGGCGCTGGCTGATGTCAGGCCCGAGGCGAAAGACGGTTTCACGCGTTACATCAAGCGTGAGCCGCTAGGCGTGGTGTTTGTCGTGGCACCCTGGAATTTCCCTTACCTGACTTCGGTTAATGCGATCATGCCGGCACTGTTGGCGGGCAATGCCGTGGTGCTAAAGCATTCCGCGCAAACCCCTTTGTGTGCCGAGCGTTTGCAGCAGGCCTTCGACGAGGCTGGTCTGCCCGCGGGGATTTTCCAGTATTTGCATTTGAACCACGCCGATACCGAGCGCGTGATTCAGTCCCCCGAAATTGATTTTGTCGCGTTTACCGGTTCGGTGCAGGGTGGGGAAATGGTCGAACGCGCCGCGGTCGGACGTTTTATCGGAGCCGGCCTTGAACTGGGCGGTAAGGATCCGGCATACGTACGCAAGGATGCCAATTTGCAACACGCCATTGAAACGGTTACCGACGGTGCGATTTTCAACTCCGGGCAATCCTGTTGCGGCATTGAGCGCGTCTACGTGGATGAGTCGATCATGGCGGAATTTGTCGACGGCGTGGTCGGCCTGGTCAGGGGCTATAATCTCGGTCGTCCCGACGAAGCATCTACCAACCTGGGGCCGCTGGTCAAATCCGGCGCAGCCGATTTCGTGCGCGGGCAAATCGACGAAGCGATCGCCGCGGGCGCCAGCGCGCATATCGATGCCGCCAGCTTCGCGGCGGATGCCCCGGGTAGTCCTTACCTCGCACCGCAGGTTCTGACCAATGTCGATCATTCGATGCGGATTATGACCGAAGAAACTTTTGGACCGGTGATCGCCATCATGTCGGTCAGCGGCGACGACGAAGCGATTCGCCTGATGAATGACAGCGAGTTTGGCCTGACCGCGGCCATCTTTACCCAGGACGAAGCAGCCGCGATCGAGATTGGGAATCAAATCGATACCGGTACCTGGTTCATGAACCGCTGCGATTATCTCGATCCGGCGCTGGCCTGGACCGGGGTCAAGAACTCGGGGCGAGGTTGCACGCTTTCATCGGTTGGATTCGAGCATATGACGCGCCCGAAATCGTTTCATCTGAAACGGGTTTAATCCGGCAAAAAACGGTTTATCAGGTAAGCAGTGCCTGATCAGATTTTCCCGTGACGTGGGATATCGCGGGCTCATAGTTCGGCTTCGTGGTGCAGATAATCCTGCAACAGGTGGCACAGGCAGTCCTGGCGTATCACCAGCCGGTCGCGCGTAATCATCGCCGGCATCAGCGTGTTGTTCAGGTAAATCTTGCCGGCTTCGACGCGCAGAATTTCATCGGTGACATCGTGGCCGTCGGTATCGGTAATCGAGATCGGGCGTTCGACGCGGGTATAGCCAAATACCTGGTGTGGATCGAACAGCGTAAAGTTGCGATCTTCGAAATCATTCTCGAAACGCAGGTCGGCATCGGCTGCGGGATCGAACGCGAAACTGACGTCATCAGGAATATTCAGCGTCAGGTGCGATTCCACCAGGTGCAGCGCATGACGGGTTGGCTGGTTCTGCGGCAATTCATCCAGGCTTAGCATGCCTTCGACGAAACGGCAGGCGTGTTCGATTCCCTGTGGATCACCGGGCAAGCCGCATTCCAGCGTAATCGCCGGGCAAATCCCGTCGAAGGCCATGGTGCTGACGCCGCGGTGGTTAAACACCATGCCAACCCGGTTAAATCTCGCCGCCAGGTTCTGGTTTTTCATGTTGGGATCGGTGATACAGGCGTAGTGCGGGTTTTTGCCGGTGTTGTTGTGAATATCGATCGCCGCAAATAACGGTAACCCGTGGGCGATTTCGACCACGCGTTGCATCATCTGGGAGGTGGCGCTCGGTTCCAGCTCGGTGCCTGGCCAGCAGCGGTTATAGTCCACCTGGTCGGGTAGATAGCGACGATTCGCCTCGGCGGCGCGAACGTTGCCGATAAACAGCAGGATGGAGCGGGGTAAATCCTGTGCGTATTCGGCCAGTATCTTTTGCATGACCTTGAGCCCGGTATACTCATTGCCGTGCAGCAGGATCGAAATGAACAGGAAATCCGAACCCTTGCCAGCCAGCTGGATCAGGGTCGGGTTTGGAAACAATGTGCGGATGTTCGTGCAACTGATGTCGAAGAAACCATCGGGCAGACCGTGTAGCCGGTCAAAATTTTCAATCATTTGCCGGGGTCCTGCCAGCGGTGAACCGGTTGCCTGGTTTGAGCCTGCGCAATGTAATCGCAGACCAGTTGCGCGCTGTCGCCAAATTGCTTCCAGTGTTTCGAAATCCACGCCGCGCCGGTTGCTTTGGCTTTGACCCTGGCTTCGATGATGTCGAGCCAGCGATCGGCATCCTCGATTCCGCTCTGCGCCAGGTTGGCCCGCGCCAGTGGCAGAGCATGCTCGAGCAAAACCTGTTGCAAACCCAGTTCCTGTCCATCGGGCCAATGTACGCTTGCGTCAAGTCCGTCACGAGCGGCACGGTAGAAATCGGCTTCGAGGGTTTCGAATGGCACTCTGGTGAGATCGTCACCGAGGCTTTTCAGGCCTTCGGTCAAGCCTACGTAGAACACGATATTAGCGATTGTGTCGATCAGGGTTGGGCCCGACGGTACCACGCGCAGTTCGAGGCGCAGGTGGTAGCTGTCATCGGCGTTACGCGCGATGATCGGGCGCACCCAGCGCCAGATGGTGCCGTTATGCAGGGCCAGGTGATGCAGATCTTCGACGGGGCGTTCGATGACTTCCGGCAGAATCGGGCTGTAATAAAAATTATCCTCGAACAGGTCCAGCAGCGAATCGATGTAGCGCTTGCCGAAATGTACCCGCGGCACGATATGGTCTTTAATTTCCTGTGGACTACGCGTATCTACCGCCTGCTTGAAGATGCCGATGCGCGATTCCTGCCAGCAGCATTTGCCGAGCACCAGCGGCGAATTCGAGGTTGCGGCCAGGATCAGCATGCTCGACCACAGCGAGGCATGATAAGTGGGCACGATTTCATCGAAGGGTACCTGCAGATGAATCTGCAGCGAAGTCGCCAGCGCCTCGAGCATGACATCGCTCTTCTCGACCACGAGTTGTTCTTCGCCATCGAGTTGCAGGTGAATCGGTCTGCCGCGCATACTGAGCAATTGCCGGTTGAGCTGGTCGTAACGATGCAGCTCGGTCATATATTCGTCGGGATTAAGATGTTCGTGAGTGACACTGGGGAACACACCAAACATGCCGATTTGTGAATCGAAGCTTTGCGCGGCGTCTTCAGCCTGCTGGAACAATGCCTGCAGATCCTTTTCGACACGGTTGAACACATCGGCCCCGTAAGGGAACGGGTTGCCGTTGATTTCCATGTTGAATTTGGCCAGTTCCGTGGTGAACAGTGGATTGCCGGTGGCGTCGATCACCTGGGTATTGATTTTGCTCGGGTGTCCTTCACGATCCGCCAGGCAGAGTTCGAGTTCGTAACCGAGCATGCGGCTGGAATTATCGAAGGCGCGTTTGGCAAACAGTGACCGCAGGAACCCGGTTTCCTGTTCCAGTCGTTGCTGGAACCGGTCGTAGTCGGCCTGCTCGAAGTGATCCTGTTGAATTTCTTCGCCCATAAGATCCCGAGTATAAATTAGAACCCAGGACTATGCCTACCTTCATGTTAGCGTGGTAGTCTTAACCAGCAAGCCTGTTTATACTTCGCTCTCACCCACGCTTTAGATTCATAATGCCTGTCATTCTTCAAGTATCCAACCTGGTCAAGCGTTTCGGTCAGTTGACCGCGGTGAATGATGTCAGCTTCGAAATACATGAGGGTAGTTGCTTCGGGTTGCTGGGACCCAACGGCGCCGGTAAAACCACGACCATCGAAATGATGGAAGGCATCAAAATTCCCGATGCGGGCGAGATACTTTACCAGGGTGCGGAGCTCGGTCAGCAGTTTCGTAACGAAGCCGGCATCATGTTTCAAACCACCGCGCTGCAGGAGTTCATCACCGTACGTGAAATCATGGTGCAGTTCAGCCGATTTTACCCGCATACCACGGGTATCGACGAACTTGCCGATCGCTACGAGCTACACGAGTTTTTGAATCAGGATACACGCAAACTCTCCGGCGGGCAGAAGCAGCGCCTGTTGCTGGCGATGGCGTTGATCAATAAACCCAGGATTCTGTTTCTCGACGAGCCCACCACCGGGCTCGACCCGCAATCGCGGCGCAATCTGTGGAAGCAGGTACAGGAAGTCAAGGAACGCGGCGCTACCATATTGCTCACTACGCATTACATGGAAGAGGCTTACGAACTCTGCGATGAAATTGCGATCATGGATCACGGGCGTATCATTGCGCACGATGCGCCCGATGCATTGCTAGCAGCGCATTTCGACGATGTCGTGGTGCAGATACACGCTGCCGATATTCCGTGTGAAATCGGAGAACGGGAGTTTGACGCGATTTATCGTAACGGCAATGCGCATATCGTTACCGGTGACGTCAACAAAACTGTCGAACGGCTGCTGCATCTGAATATCCCGCTGGACCGCCTGCGCATTCGCGCGCGCGATCTCGAAGATCTGTTTCTCGAATTGACCGGAAAGGAATTACGCGCCTGATGTGGAATCGAATCTATGCGCTGTTTGTTGCCCGTAACCTGGAATTCGTGCGCGACAGATCGGCACTCGCCTGGAGCCTGTTGTTACCGATACTGATTATCTTTGTCTTCGCTTATGCCTTCACCGAGGATAACCCGGAGAAATTCAAGGTTGGTCTGCTCCCGGGCAGCGAGCCCGCGACCGCCGCCGCTACCTTCACGGATACCCGCTACATCAGGTTTATCGAGTTCGATGAAGCACAAAGCAACCTGCACAAGGTAGAACGACACCAGGTCGATTTGCTGTTCGATCCGGCAAGCAACCGCTACTGGATCAACCAGACCTCGCCGAACGGTTACATCGTCGAAAAGCTATTGGTTGCTGCCTTTGCCGATTCCGGCGAGAGCCTGCAGCAGATTCTCGTCGAAGGCGATGAAATCCGCTACATCGACTGGGTAATCCCCGGCGTGATTGCGATGAACATCATGTGGGGCGCGCTGTTTGGCATCGGTTACGTGATCGTGCGTTATCGCAAGTTCGGTGTACTAAAGCGCCTCAGCGCGACGCCGGTAACCGCGGTTGAATTTCTATGTGCGCAGATTCTGTCTCGCCTGTGGTTGATGGTAGCGGTCAATGTCGTGATCTTCATCGGCATGGATTTGTTTGTCGATTTTCGGATGCATGGATCCTATTTTGATTTGCTGCTGGTGTTTACTCTCGGCAGCATCAACCTGATCTGTTGCGGCCTCGTGGTCGCGGCGCGCATTTCCAGCGAAGAAGTCGCGAATGGCGTTTTGAACCTGTTCAGCTGGCCGATGATGTTCCTGTCCGGGGTCTGGTTTTCACTCGAGGGGGCTCATCCGTGGATGCAGAAGTTCGCGCTGCTGCTGCCGTTGACCCACGTCACCGATGCGGCGCGCGAAGTCATGATCGATGGCGCCGGCATCGTCGAGATATCGGATCATCTGCTCGTGCTCGGCATCTCCAGCGTGATACTACTGTTCATCGGTGCGAGGATTTTTCAATGGGAATGATATCCGACCAGGCCATCCTGTTCTGCCTGCTAGGCGTGGTATTCGGGCTGCTGGTATGGGGCAGGATTCGCTACGACCTGGTGGCATTTGGTGCGCTGACCGTCGCCATCGTCCTCGGCGTAGTGCCGCAGGAAGAGGCCTTTGCCGGGTTTGGCCATCACGCCACGGTGATCATCGCGCTGGTGTTAATCGTCAGTCGTGGTTTATTCAACTCGGGTGCGATCGAATTGATCGCACGTCATGTGATCGATAGCGGGCGTTCGTTGTTTATGCATATCAGCGTGATGTCGGGGGTCGCCGCGGTGCTATCGGCGGTGATGAACAATGTCGCCGCGCTCGCGCTGTTGATGCCGCTTGACATGCAGGCGGCGAAGAAAGCCAAACGCAGCGCATCGCTCAGCCTGATGCCGCTGTCGTTCGCGTCGATTCTCGGAGGCATGATTACCCTCATCGGCACGCCACCCAATATCATCATCGCGAGTTTTCGCGAGCAGGCGATAGGTGAGCCGTTTGGCATGTTCGACTTTGCACCGGTGGGCGCGGTAACCGCGCTGGTTGGGGTGATTTTTATCGCCGTTATCGGTTGGCGGCTGATACCGGTGGGCAGCGATGATGACAACGTGAATGACAGACCACTGCCGCATGAGGACTATGTCGCTGAAGTCCGCGTGGCGGAAAAATCGAGCATGATCGGTCGTCGCGTGCGCGATCTCGATCACGAAGCGGACGAAGCCGATGTCGCGATCATCGGGCTGGTACACAATGGCAAACGACTTCCCGGGCGAGCGCGTGCCGAGGTGATTGAGGCGGGCGATCTCGTCGTCATCGAGGCCAATGCCGAACATATCGATGCTTTTGTCGGCAGCTTCGGGCTCGAATATGTCGGCAGCGAGAAATATGACAGCCACGCGGCCGAAGGCCTGACGCTGGTGGAGGCGGTGGTGCCGGAAAACGCGCGTATCGAAGGGCGCAGCGCCTTCAGTTTACGCCTGTTGTATCGACACGGAGTGACGCTGCTTGGCGTATCGCGCAAGGGTAAAACCTTTCGTGCGCGGGTACGCAAGCTCGATACCCGTGCCGGCGACGTGCTGTTGCTACTCGGACCCACCGAGCGCATCGACGACATCGTCAACTGGCTTGGTTGCCTGCCGCTGCAGGAACGCGACCTGCAGGTAGTACAGCGTAACAAGGCCTGGATTGCGGTGGCGAGTTTCGCGCTCGCGATTGCGGCAGCGACCAGCGGCATTATTCATTTGCCGGAAGCGCTGGCGCTGGTGTGTATCGTCATGGTTGGAATCAATATCGTACCGTTGAAGGAAATCTATACCTCGATCGAATGGCCGGTTATCGTGCTACTCGGTTCGATGATTCCGATCGGCTCCGCGCTCGAAGCCTCGGGCGGTACCGCGCTTATTGCGCAACATATCATCGATTTTGCCGAGGGTTACGGGCCGGTGATCGTGTTGACCCTGTTAATGATCGTCACCATGACGCTCTCTGACGTGCTCAACAATACCGCCACCACGATCATCGCAGCGCCTATTGCGATCGATATCGCCAATCGCCTGAGCGTCAATCCCGATCCGTTTTTGATGGCGGTCGCGGTCGCTGCCTCCTGTGCCTTCCTGACACCGATCGGGCACAAGAATAATACTCTGGTCATGGGACCGGGTGGTTATCGCTTCGGCGATTACTGGCGTATGGGGCTGCCGCTCGA
>Ga0209165_10000437_pt1 | contig 14262 bp, 11 predicted proteins | sample tdAd001_FD_187122 | JGI IMG/M metagenome (GOLD analysis project Ga0209165, IMG submission 187122) | Marine sediment microbial communities from the Atlantic coast under amendment with organic carbon and nitrate - tdAd00.1 (SPAdes)... | ecosystem: Environmental > Aquatic > Marine > Coastal >... | reverse complement strand
CATTCCAATTGTGACCTGCCCGCTCGTACCCCAGGCCGCCTCGCCTTGCCCGTCCGCCATCGGCTTCGCCTCAGGCGAATGCCGGGCGGGCTTGACTGGCGGGCGAGCTTGCAATGGCAGGCGGGGCGAAGCGAACTAACTTGATGTTTCTCCTTTTATGATTTCACGGCGGTGTGATGGCGGCATTTAAGATGAAATCTCCGAGAGATTGCATAATCCTGTCGTATTGTTTTGAATATATCAATATTTTTTTGACACCCGGACCGACTTGTCCTATACTTGATTCAGCGTTTCGAGTTGTAACACTATAGGGATGTGTTACAGGGCGTTTGCGTCACCCGACCGCAGATACAGACCCTGCGCCCTTGAAAGGGGGATTGTCCATCCTAAACCTGCACAACCGGCAAACTCGACCGTCACTTATTTTTTTTTTGCGCGCATTCATGGGTTACAAATAGGGGGCAAAAATAAAGGTTCAAACGCAATATATTCTGTGTACCAGAAGTAAGCGTAAACACCGAAAAGCCATTGAGGTCTGCCATAAATGCCGATATTTGAAGAGCTGTGACGATTATCAGCAATCTCAAGCGCCCGAGTTGGTCAAGGCGCTCGACGAATTGCTCTTGACCATGAATAAAAAAAGGTTCTGCCAAAAAGATTTGTTGTATTTTAAAAAGGAGATCGAAGAATTGGCGGCACTATTTCGGGAATAAAAAGACCAGAAATGAAGATCGTATTTATCCATTATCATCTCAAAACCGGCGGTGTAACCACAGTTTTAAGGCAGCAGATCGAATCCATGCTTCACACATCCGATCTCCTTATGCTGACGGGTGCCCCTCCGGATGCTTCCTTTCCCTGGGAAACCGTGCATATCCCAGGGCTCGGCTACGACACCTCCGATCCGAACAGATTTGAACCAGAAAAGGTGGCCGCCGCCATCCTTCAAGCCATCCGTTTAAAATGGGAAGGCGGGTGCGACCTTATTCACGTTCACAACCCGACACTGGCAAAGAACAAATTTTTTCTAAAAATCCTCAAAACACTTCAAAAGGAAAAAATCAGACTCTTTTTGCAAATTCACGATTTCGCAGAAGACGGACGACCTTTAGCATATTTTTCCGAAGACGAATATGTTTCGGACTGCCATTACGGCGTAATTAACTCACGGGATTATAACATATTGCTTAAAGCTGGGTTAAAAAAAGAAGGGCTACACAAGATTTTCAACATCATAAAACCTCTTAATTTCAAGGCAACAGGTGCAATCTCAAAAAATTATGTTTTATATCCAGTCCGGGCCATCCGGAGAAAAAATATCGGAGAAGCGTTCCTTTTATCCCTGTTTTTCACCCACCGCGAAACCCTGGTCATTACCCTCCCACCCAACAGCCCGGTGGACATCAAAAGCTATGAACGATGGAAAGCATTTGTTGAAGAAAAACATCTGGATATCATATTCGACGCAGGTTTAACCCATGAATTTTCAGATCTTGTTTTGGCCGCCAATTTTTTGATTACCACAAGCATTACCGAAGGGTTTGGTTTTTCATTTCTTGAACCATGGACCGCAGAAAAACTTCTCTGGGGCAGAAGACTACCCCAGATATGCCAAGACTTTGAAAAAAATGGCATCCGATTGGATCATCTTTATTCCCGGCTGAATGTCCCTGTGGAATGGATCGGTAAAGAAAATTTGTTTGAAACGTGGAAGTCATGGGTTCAAAAGACCGGGGCCATGTTCGATTTGGCCATCGATGAAACCACAATAAAAAATGCTTTTGAAAAAACGACCGACAAGGATATCATCGATTTTGGGCTGCTCGATGAATCCTTTCAAAAAACCATTATATCAAAAGTTTTGTCGGACAGTGGGAATCGAGATGCACTGATACATCTCAACCCGTATCTTTCAAATCCGGGAGATGTGCCGAACAAGGATCCCTTGATACAAAACAACCTGAATGCTGTAGCGCGCCATTACAATCAAATAAAATACAGGAAAAACCTCCTGGATATCTACACCCGGGTGATCAGAGACAACGTGCACCAAAAAATAGATAAAAAGATTCTGCTTTCAGAATTTTTTAACCTTGACAATTTCAGCCTTCTCAAATGGTCTTTTTATGCCGAAAAATAATCTGCTTTCAAAATACATCAAACCGCTTCTTCCCCGTCCCAGTTCTTTGCATCGGTCCGGAAAACTGGAAGACAAAATCCGGTGCATCCTTTTTGACATATACGGCACGCTTTTTGTCAGCGGTTCGGGAGATATCGGCATTGCGAAGCGAGAATCATACACATCCGAAAAGCTTGAAAGCCTGTTGAACACATTTGGGATTCAACAGACACCTCCGAAGATTCTAAACCGTTTCTTCGCAACCATAGATACCACCCATCAAACCCTCAAAGAAAAAAGGGTGGACTTTCCTGAAGTTGAAATAGATCGGGTATGGATGCGGGTTCTTGAAATATACGATCTTGACATGGTCCGGGCATTTGCCATGGAATTCGAATTGATCGTTAATCCTGTATACCCCATGCCGAACCTTGAGAAGACGCTTTCAACCTGTAAAGATCTGAATGTTCTGATGGGGATTATATCAAATGCTCAATTTTATACCCCGTATCTGTTTAAGTGGTTTTTAGATTCAAGCCTGGAAGATTGTGGATTTCATCCGGAGCTTATCTTTTTTTCTTACAAATTCGGGTATGCAAAACCATCATTTTTCATGTTTAATGTGGCGGCCGAACAACTTGAAAAAATGGGCATATCTGCAAATTCAGTCCTTTATGTCGGAAATGACATGTTAAACGACATCTACCCTGCAAAGAAGGCAGGATTTAAGACAGCGCTTTTTGCCGGTGATGCCCGATCCCTGAGACTCAGAGAAAACGATCCCAAATGCAAAGACCTATCTGCCGATGTTGTTATCACCGACCTTATTCAGATTCTCGACCATATACAATCGGTGTCATGAGTTATTAGAAGCCATTTCAAAACCTTCCATTCGCGGGTTTGAGCCTTTTGCAAAGCGCTAAACTCGCCGTGCTAAATCAACTAACTTCACAAACTCATAAATAAGGGGAATAAAAAAGAACAGTAGTAAATCTTTGAAGATAACACCTGCCGAAACAATTTTTTGACGGGAGAATATTAGGGTTCTTTGCACAGGGGAAGCCAGAACACGCCGATTAAATGGTTGGAACTAGAACGGAATCCGTGCGTCATTTTTTGAGAAAAGAATTGCTGGATAAAATTTCTCGTTACTCGACGACCTTATAAACCTTGTCCTTTTCTCTGACTCTCTCTTTTACTTTCACGCCAACCAAATCGCCGGCCCGTGCTTGTTCAACAGCCTGTTTTTCAATTTCCATGATTGTGACAGCTTCGATAAAATCGGTGGTATACCCCTTGTACTTCAGAAGATCTCCGGTTTTGATGGTACCGCTGGTCACCTTTAGGGCGGCAACACCGAGTTTCGCATAATAATTGACCACAACCCCAATTTGATCTTCGGCCATAATTTTACCTCCTGACATTCAATGATATTCCATCTGGACGCTACCTCATAAACAGTAGATACGCTCAAGGGTAAAGGTCCAGGTCGACGAAAAAGCGGAGCATTGCCTATGGCATGTGAGCATTTTAACGCGGCATGGAACATAGCCGTTGAGCGTTGGATGCATTTTTGAGATGGCTTCTAATCATTCGACTACAAGAATATCGGTTGTTCAAAATGTTGTCAAGCGGAGAACTGAGTCATAGACTAGGCTATTGACAAATGAGCCGTTTAATGCACTATTAGAATAAAACTTTCCGAACCCCATTTGATCCTGGCATTTTTTGAACGGATTCTAATTTTCCCCATTTTACAGGAGCACATAATGAAAAAGAAATTCGAATTAAAACCAGTCGATCTCAGGTCCACATGTGATCCCAAGATGTTTACATTTAAAAGTACGGCAGAGGTCGATCCCCTGGATAACGTCATCGGACAGGAACGTGCGGTTCAGGCCATCGAATTTGGGTTGAACATGAAAAGTCCGGGATATAACATGTTCGTCACCGGGATTGAAGGCACCGGAAAATCAACCATTATCAGAGACATCGTAAATGGGCATGCCAAAAATTTATCATCTCCGGTCGACTGGTGCATGGTCAATAATTTTAAGGATGAATATCGCCCCAAACCCATTTCCGTACCCACAGGAAAAGCAACCCGGTTTTGTAAAAAGATGGGGGATTTGATCGATGATCTGAAAAAAGAACTGCCCAAAGCCTTTGAGCATGAATCCTATCAGCAGAGACAGTCTGAAATCCAAAAAAAGTATTCCGACCAACAAAAAAATATATTTAAAAATCTCGAAGCTTCAGCCGCTGAAAAGAACGTCCAGATCAACCGAACGAAAACCGGATATCAAACCGTCCCCATTGTTAAAGAAAAGGCGATCTCTCCGGAAGAATATTTAGCGCTTCCAGAAGACACACGGGGTAAAATCGAAGAAAACATCCTTACCGTTCAGTCTGAAATCGATGCCACGATCAGAGAAATCAACAAGATCAACCAGGCCATGAACTCTCAGATCGAAAACCTGATGGAAGAAATAGCCCTGTTTGTGGTGAAACAGCGAATAGACGTCCTTAGAGACGCCTTTAAAGAGTGCACGGACATCCTGACATATCTAGACGAAGTACAGGACGATATCCTGGAAAACGTCAAGGATTTTATCGCTTCTTCCGAGACAAAAGCATCTATTGAAGGCTTGATGTTTCAACCCCCAAAACCCTCTTTTCAACGCTACGAAGTCAATGTGCTCGTGGATCAAAAGAAATTAAAAGGTGCCCCGGTTATTTTTGAGACAAATCCAACCTATCACAATGTTTTTGGTCAAATTGAAAAAAGAGCCTATATGGGAACCATTACCACGGACTTTACCATGATTCAGGCGGGTTCGCTCTTAAGGGCCAATGGCGGCTACCTGATAATGGAAATCGAATCGATACTGATGAACTCCTTTGTATGGGAAGCTCTTAAACGTGCGCTGCAAAATAAGCGGCTATTTATAGAAGATGTCTCTTCAGGGCTGGGGTACGGCACCTCATCCCTTCGCCCGGAGCCCATCCCGCTGGAAGTCAAGGTGATTTTACTGGGCAGCTATCACCTTTTTCACCTGCTCCAAAACAATGATTCCAAATTTAATAAAATATTCAAGGTCCGGGCGGACTTTGATGATGAAGTCGAAAAAAATGATGATACCATCCAAAAGTATGCACGTTTCATTGCACGTTCGTGCAAGGAAGAGGGGCTTCTCCCTTTGACGCCCAAAGGTGTTGCCGCCATCGTGGAACATGGTGAGAAATATATCTCCAACAAACTCAAGCTGTCCATCAGATTCGGACCCATTATGGGAATTTTAAGAGAAGCCGATTACTGGGCACGGAAACGAAACGGACGCCTGGTTACAGACAAAGATGTGGTTCGGGCATACAATGAATACAGATTCCGTTATAACCTGTATGAAGAAAAAATGCATGAATCTTATGTGGATGATACGATTATGATCGATGTTGAATCGAATGTGGTCGGACAGGTGAACGCGCTGGCTGTTTTTCAAATCGGGGACATCTCATTCGGTCGACCGTCCCGAATCACGGCTGAAACGTACATGGGAAAGCAGAGCGTCATTAATATCGAGCGTGAAGCCAAGTTAAGTGGAAAAACCCATGATAAAGGAGTTCTGATTCTCTCCGGCTATCTTGGCCGCACCTTTGCTCAAAACTATCCCCTCGGCTTATCCATCAGCATCACCTTTGAACAAAGTTACGGTGGAATCGACGGCGACAGCGCGTCCTCTACGGAACTGTATGCCATTATATCCAGCCTGTCTGACATTCCGATCCATCAAGGAATCGCAGTAACCGGATCCGTAAATCAAAAAGGGAAAATACAAGCCATCGGGGGGGTCAATCAAAAAATAGAAGGTTACTTTGATGTGTGTAAAGCCAAAGGTCTTACCGGCAAACAGGGGGTCTTAATTCCCCGGGCCAACGTTAAAAACCTGATGCTTAAAAGAGAGGTGGTCGATGCCGTGAAAAAAGGACGATTTCATGTCTACCGGGTTTCAACCGTTGAACAAGGGATAGAGATATTGACGGGCGCCCCTGCAGGAATACCCGACCCAGATGGCAACTTTCCTGAGGGGTCCGTTTATGGCAAAGTACAGGAAAAACTCAAACGATATCTGGAACAATCATTCAAACTTAAAAAACAATTTGAGTCTGAAAACATGATAATAGAGCCCTAATCGAGCCGAATTTTTGGTATTATAATATGATCTATTGTTTCTTCATGTTGCTTATGCCCAATGAGAGTGGGTTGGCTTGTTGGTTCGAAAGGCAGGAGGCATGAACATCATCACCACATCCATAGAAGATATTCTTATCATTGAGCCACAAACATTTGAGGATCAACGCGGTTTTTTTCTGGAGACATACAACCAAAGCAGGTATGTCAAGGCAGGTGTTAACAAGGTATTTGTCCAGGATAATCTTTCGTATTCCCTGAAGGGCACCGTCAGAGGACTTCATTTTCAGATCAAAAATCCCCAAGCAAAGCTGGTACATGTCATTACCGGAGAAATCTTTGACGTCGCCGTTGACATCCGGCATGGATCTGCCACATTCGGTCAATGGACCGGCGTCCATTTATCGGATAAAAACAGGCGTCAGCTGTATATACCCGAAGGATTTGCCCACGGTTTCTGTGTGTTGAGCGACGCCGCCCACTTTTCTTACAAATGCTCGGATTTCTATGCGCCGGAAGATGAAGGCGGCATTATCTGGTCTGATCCGGATATCGGTATTCGCTGGCCTGTTGAAAACCCGATTATTTCGGAAAAGGACCAACAGTACCCAAAACTGTCTGACCTTACCCACGAACAGCTTCCGGTTTCTTAAATGCATTGACTGATATCAAAAAAAATGACCAACACATCCCATAAAGTAGAACTTCTTGCACCGGCAGGTAATTTTGAAAAATTGGAGATTGCCGTCCACTATGGCGCCGATGCCGTCTACCTTGCAGGCAAAGCGTTCAATCTGAGAAATTTTTCCCAAAACTTCACCCTCGATGAGATCCAAGAAGCCGTCGAGTTTGCCCGAAAACACAACGTTAAAGCCTATGTGGCCTGCAACACATTCGCAAGAAACCACGAACAAGCGGCACTTTCCGAATATCTCAATTCACTGGGAGAAATAGGTCCGGATGCACTCATCGTAGCAGACCCGGGTATTTTTATGACGGCATCCAAAATCATTCCGAAAATCCCCATACATCTTAGCACCCAGGCCAACACGACCAACTACAAAAGTGCGCTGCTCTGGCAAGAACTCGGCGTCAAAAGAATAAACGTAGCAAGAGAGTTATCTTTAACGGAGATTAAAGAGATCGCCCTTCGCTGTGATCTGGAAGTCGAGGCCTTTGTTCACGGATCCATGTGCATATCATATTCAGGACGATGCCTCCTGAGCAGCTTCTTGGCCAATCGGGACAGCAATCGAGGTATGTGCGCGCAATCCTGCCGATGGAAATATGCCCTTGTAGAAGAGCTCAGGCCCGGTCATTATTTGCCCATCGCTGAAGATGACAACGGGAGTTATATATTCAATTCAAAGGACCTGTGCATGATTGAACATATCCCTGAGATTATCGATTCAGGCATTATTTCATTGAAAATCGAAGGACGAATGCGGGGTATCAACCATCTGGCATCGACGGTCAAGACTTATCGGGAAGCCATCGATGCATATTATAAAGACCCTGAAGTTTACAAGGTCCAAGAAGACTGGCTTTATCAACTGGGTTCTGTCAGCAACAGAGGTTACTGCACCGGCTTCTACTTTAATGATCCGAATCAGATATTGCAGAATTATGAAAACATAAGAAATAATGGCCATGTGTTTGTTGGAAAAGTTCTGGGCAACACCCAGCCATCGGGTGTGAAAATCGAGGTCAGAAACAAGATTTTCAATGGAGATATCGTTGAAGTGCTCAAAACAAAAGGACCTGCAACACCCGACCGGATTAACGCCATCTTTGATGAAAACGGACACCCCTTATCATTTGCCCAGCCGGGCAGTAAGGTGTTCATTGCACTGAATGGTGATTATTCAGCGAATGATTTGATCCGGAAGGTCCATTAAAAGGTACGGTGATGAAGGGCTATATACAGATATATACCGGCGAGGGAAAGGGAAAAACCACTGCGGCGTTAGGGCTGGCAATACGGGCCGCCGGCGCCGGACTGAAGGTTTTTATCGCCCAATTTATCAAGATGGGCGAATACAGTGAAATAAAAGCACTGAAAAGATTCGAGGATCTAATAACTGTCGAACAGTTCGGCAGAGGCCGTTTTATCCAGGGGAAGCCGTCTTTGGAAGATATCGAAGCCGCCCAAAAAGGGCTTGAAAAAATAATTGCGATTCTCTCTTCGGGAAAGCACAATGTCGTCATTATGGAAGAAGCGAACGTTGCGGTCAAGATCGGGCTATTGTCCGTCGAGGATATTCTTAAAATTATGGCGTCAAAACCCCAAGACGTTGAACTCGTCATCACCGGACGGGGTGCGGATTCCCGAATAATAGAAAAAGCGGATCTGGTGACCGAGATGAGGGAGATCAAACATTATTTTCAAAAAGGGGTGACGGCCAGAGTCGGAATTGAAAAATAACCCTGATTTATTCCTTTATAATAAGTGCCGCGGCCTCTTCAAATTTTTTACTGATCATCAGGGTCATCTCAGCTGCATCTTCCAGCAATGAACTCGCCTCACGCATGTTTTTCTCTTTTGCTTTTTGGGCCCAATCCCTGTATGTTTGAGCATGATCATCATTATGCTTTATCCAGTGTTCAAGCAGTTTGATCATTTTTTCATCAAATGATAAGGTGCTCTGTATCTCATGATCATGTTTATGATGATGGGTCATTTTAATTCTCCTACACTATCACCCCGATCAAATGAAAACGCACAATCGGGTGTCATGGATTATGTGTTATTCTGAATGCGACAATTTTTTCAATGGGTTCAATTGATACGTTATTTGTTAGCGGGTTTTTACACGCATCACGCGTGACAGTCAATAAATATCAATGGAAAAATTATGACCGGATTTCGTTTTAATAAAAAGAATGTCGCAATACTGATCCTTTTTTTCTGCGGCGCTATTTTCGGTGTAATGGCCGGTGGTTTTTTAGCCCTGACCCATGACCTCCCTCAGATTCTAAGTCTTAAAACATTTACGCCCTCTTCCATTACGCGAATTTATTCAGCAGATAAAGTGCTCCTATCAGAACTTTTTGTAGAAAAAAGGGACCCTGTTCCCCTGGAAGTCATTCCATCTTACCTTACAAAAGCGCTCGTTGCCACCGAAGACCGGAACTTTTATCGACACAGCGGCATCGATCTAAAAGGGATTTTCAGGGCCATCATCAAAGATATCCGTGCAGGAGAATTTGTTGAAGGGGCCAGTACCATCACCCAGCAACTTGCCAAGACCCTCTTTCTTACCCCGCGAAAAACCTTATTGCGCAAAATAAAGGAAGCATTTCTGGCATTCCAGATAGAACGACGATACACAAAAGATGAAATTATAGAGCTTTACCTGAATCAGATATACTTTGGCAGCGGTGCTTACGGTGTCGAATCGGCCGCCAGAATATTTTTCGGAAAATCCGTAAAAGACCTCGGCCTTGCCGAGTGTGCGCTGTTGGCGAGTCTACCCAAAGCACCGTCCCGATACTCTCCCCTGGTTAACAAGGATCTTGCCCTGAAACGAAGAAATATTGTCCTAAGACAGATGAGAGAAACAGGCATTATCACTGAAACAGCATTTAATCGAGCAAAAGAAGAACCCTTACTTCTTGCAAAACAACGCCATAATCTGCTTAAAGCACCCTACTTTGCGAATCAGATCAAAAGTTTTCTTGAAAACACTTTAGGTTCGTCAAGACTTTACAAAAGCGGACTGACCGTTCTTACAACCCTCGATTTCAAGATGCAAAGGGCAGCGGAACTTGCAGTGGAAAACGGACTTTTCGAACTTGAAAAGCGGATGAAACGTAACGGAATTAAAACACCCAACCCCCAATGTGGCCTGGTCTCCCTGAACGTACAGACCGGGGGTATTTTAGCGATGGTCGGGGGCAGAAATTATTCAAAATCCCCTTTCAACAGAGCAGCAGACGCGAGGAGGCAACCTGGATCTGCATTTAAACCCGTGGTCTATGCATATGCTATTGAAAAGGGCTTCTCCCAGAGCAAAACCATTCTCGATGCTCCCGTGGTTTTCAGGGCTGGAGACCGGAAGAAAGACTGGAGACCGGAAAATTTTTCCGGCGGCTATAAAGGCGAAATGACACTCAGAATGGCGCTGGCACTTTCGGAAAATATTCCGGCAGTCAGGCTCATTGAAATGCTGGGTGCTTCTTCAGTGGCAAGGTTTGGACACACCCTGGGGATTGAATCCGACCTATATCCGAACCTTTCACTGGCCCTCGGCACATCAGAAGTAACGCTTATGAATCTGACGGCGGCGTACACGGTTTTTCCCAATAAGGGCGAACTGATAAAACCTTATGGAGTCATGGAAGTCGTCGATCGGAGGGGTCGGGTGGTATGGCGGGCAAAACCCCAGAAAAAGGTGGTAATGTCACGGGCAGGTGCGTCGATTATAACAGATATGCTTTGCGGTGCAATTCAGGAAGGCACCGGGAAGAAAGCACGGGTAATCAAACGTCCTGTTGCCGGGAAAACCGGTACCACCAACAACTTTAAAGACGCTCTTTTCATCGGTTTCTCACCGTCCATAGCCACCGGAGTGTGGGTGGGGCAGGATTCATTTACAACCCTCGGCTCCGGGGAAACCGGGGCTAAAGCAGCACTTCCCATCTGGATCGAATTTATGGACAAAGCTCTTTTAGCCAGGCCCATACAATATTTTGACATACCGGACGCGGTCATAAAAGTGCCCATGGATCCGTCAACCGGCTGCCGTGTAACGGGTGATTCCCCCCATGCTGTTTCAGCGCTTTTTAAGAAGGGAACCGAACCGAGACTATCCGGATGTAGCAAATATTAGAAGCTGTTTCAAAAAAGTTGGTTTAGGTGTATATAAAATTCAAGGAAATCGGAGGATACTTCCATACACCCGGTTTCGGAAGAATATGCTGTCCGCCGACGGTCAGCCAGTTCAAGTCGGGTTTGATGTCCCGCAGTTTGCCGTCGTCCGGCGGTCGGCCGTGATTGGTAAAGGAGTATGTGGCCTGGAAAATACAGACACCTTTGTTTTTTGTTCGGGTCATCACATAATTTTTTTTGAAGGTGCGGGGGGTCAGGTTATTTGAATCTGCAATCTGTTCCATTTCATTGTCCGTCAGCGCCATCAGAATCGATTTGGAAGCTCCCCTCTCTGAAATCCGTATCAATGCCCTCGACTCGCTGCTTCCGGCATAAATCGTGGAAATACACGAAAATTTCTTTAAATACTGGGCCGCAACAATAGCGGCCGTCCTCCGGCCCCCCACTTCAAAGGGAAGACAGTAATATTCGAAAAATTTTTTCTGAATATCTTCGGCGTATTTATCTCCGCGTTCATACAAATCCTTTGAGATATATCGAAGGCTGGCAGCCAGATCTTCGGCCGCATCTGCAATGGGCCAGTCGATTTTCACATGAAAATGTGAAAGGCTGAATCGATTCTTTTTTTTGCCGGCGGCATCTCTCTGGATGAGGAGTGCATAATCAACAGGCAGAAGAATTTCCATCAAATCATTGAAATGGGCAGATTCCAGGTATTTCTGACTTCTATCAAACTTACCTGGAAGCGGCAGAGCTTGATACCTGAGAAGATTGGCCTTGATGGTTTTGTTGGTTTGAAAAAATCGGATATATTTTTTGTGAATTGCGGAGATGTTATCTTCCAAAAAAATCACCAGAAAAGTATTCTGGCATTCATATTCCACAGCCGGAATACGTGCACGGGGTTTTAGCTCCCGTTTTTCAACAAACGGATAGGGGGTTTTTTTAAGAATAAATTTATTATAAGAATCGATCAGTGCATACTGAAGTATCTGCTGATCCAGCTCATCCCGCAGCAACTCGTAATAAGAACGCCGGAGTCTGTTTTTCTGACTCAGCTCTTCTCTTACACACCAGAATGCCAACCTCCGCTCCTTTCGGGTTACCTCATGTGGAAAGACTTATTATTTTTTTTGTTTTTTCTTTTAATAGCACTAATTTAGAAAAACGTCAACGACTAACCTCGGTTCCCGTTAAATCTTTCAAGCCATCGATACAAGGGGTCTCTATAGGTGTAGGCCAGAAAAACGACGACAAGGCATACACCCATAATCATTGCGAACAGTCCATATCTCTGTTCAAAAACATACGAGCCTTGAAGACTTAGCATCAATGTTCCCGGCATCCTTCCGATGGTTGCGATCAGCAGGAAAACCGTAAAAGGTAGGGCGGTCAATCCGAGAAATAAGCACAGGTAGTCTTTAGGAAAGCCGGGAAAAACGAATAAGACGAACAGAATGATGACGCCTTGGCGTTTAACAATTCTGTCGAGACGTTCCAGTTGACGCGCGGGAATGAGCTTCCTGACATAATGTTTTCCTAAAAAACGACCGACTGAAAAATTGAGCAACGATCCTAGTGTCAGGCCGATACTCGAATATAAAAATCCTTTTGCCGGACCGAATAAAAATCCCCCGATAAAACCTGTGGCCTCACCTGGAAACGGTGCCAGGAGCACCTGGAGTATCTGAATGATGATGAAAACTAAAGGTGCGCCGCTACCGAAAGAAGCGATAAAGACTTTAATCTGATCTCTGTCCGTAAAAATATGGTAGAAAGCGGTGATTCTTTCCCACAGGAAAGTTCGGTTCACATATCCCAGAAAAACAAGGGCGACGATAACCGCGACAAAGAGAATGCTATATTTTCGGGGAAAAGCCTTAAGAGACATTCGATAGATTTATTCGGGTTAAGTATCGTCCAGAGCAGCCACAGCCGGTAAGTTCTTCCCTTCCATGAGGGCGAGGAAGGCTCCCCCGCCCGTGGAAATATAGGTTATTCTATCGGTTTCGCCGCTTTTGTGTATGGCAACATCAGTGTCACCACCGCCAACGATGGAAAGGGCATAAGAATCGGCCACGCTACGCGCCATGGCGAATGTTCCCCGGCTGAAGGCATCCATCTCAAATACGCCCATTGGACCGTTCCAGATAATGGTCTTTGCATCATATAGCGCCTGGGAATATAGCAGAGATGTGGCTGGACCGATATCCAACGCCATCCACTTTTCAGGAATTTCCTGAATCGTGACAATTTTGATTTCAGCTTCTGCATCAAATTTGCTTGCCACTACAGCATCCACCGGAAGATAAAACTTTATGCCGCGTTTGATCGCCTTTTTCATAACAGAGGTGGCAACTTTAATAAGATCCATTTCAACTTTTGATTTTCCCAAATCGTAGCCGACGCTTTTAAGGAAAGTATTTGCCATGGCACCGCCGATGATGAACTTGTCAACATGGTGGAGCATATTTTCCAATGCACCGATTTTACTGGACACCTTTGCACCTCCCACAATGGCAACAAGCGGACGTTTCGGATCAGCCAGGGCATTTTCAAAATAGCAGAGTTCCTTTTGAAGCAAAAAACCCGCTGCCGATACCGGTGCAAATTTTGTTATGGCGACCACCGATGCATTGATCCGGTGAGATACGGCAAAAGCGTCATTTATGTAAACATCGCAGAGCTCAGCCAATGCCTTTGCAAATGAATCTTCATTTTTCTGTTCTCCGGGATGGTACCGCAAATTCTCAAGCAGGACGACATTGCCCGGCTTCATTTGATCGATAAGCGTTTTTACATCCAAACCGATACAGTCTTTGGCCATGATTACATCTTTTCTAAGGAATCTACCCAGGCGCTTGGCCACGGGAGAAAGACTCATCTCAGGCACGATCTTGCCGTTGGGTCTGCCGATATGTGAGGCAATGATCAGTTTGGCGTTATGGTCCAGGGCATATTCCAGGGTTCCCAACACAGCGCGAATTCGTGAATCATCCGTGATGTTCTGATGCAGGTCCAGGGGAACATTGAAATCGACTCTGATAAAGACCTTTTTTCCTGAAATATCTATATCTTTTATGGTTTTCATAAAGTCTCCTTTTGACACCTTCTTCTTGCCCC
>Ga0209165_10000436_pt1 | contig 14283 bp, 12 predicted proteins | sample tdAd001_FD_187122 | JGI IMG/M metagenome (GOLD analysis project Ga0209165, IMG submission 187122) | Marine sediment microbial communities from the Atlantic coast under amendment with organic carbon and nitrate - tdAd00.1 (SPAdes)... | ecosystem: Environmental > Aquatic > Marine > Coastal >... | reverse complement strand
CTTCGCTCATGAGAATTCCCCTGTTTTATTTAACCCCAGTTATTTAATATAGGCGAACATAGCGACTTAGCAATGACTAAATCCCCACTGACAGGTTCCGGTATATGGCATCGAATCCGACGAAAACGCAGAATTCAATGTTTCTGAAGACCCTGCGGTCGATTAAGAATAAACCTTATGAGCGGGCATTCTCGCTGCCAGGTGTTTTTTATACCGATCCAGGCTGGCTGCAAACCGAGCGCGATGAACTGTTTGCCAGGGACTGGTTTTGTGTCGGACGGGTCGAAGAGGTTAGCCAATCAGGCGATTACTTTACTTTCGATCACATCGGCGAGCCGATCCTGGTAGTCCATGGGCGGGACGGAGAGATCCGGGCACTCTCCAATGTTTGCCGTCATCGCGGCACCGTCCTCGCGCAGGGCAGCGGCAATGCGAGGAAGTTTTTGTGCCCTTACCACCACTGGGCCTATGACACCACCGGGCAACTGTTGAATGCACCGCATCTGGATTCGCACGAGGCGTTTAACCTGCAACAATGTCGACTGCCTGAACTGAAGTGCGAATTCTGGCAGGGTTTCATTTTTGTCAATTTGAACCCGCGTGCGGCGAGCCTGAAAAAGCAGCTCGCGTCACTCGATTCGGTGATCGATGACTATCATCTGGAACAAATGTCGTTGCGCTACCTGGCCGAGGAGACCTGGGACACAAACTGGAAATGCCTGCTGGAAAACTTCATGGAAGGGTACCATCTGACATCCTTGCATAAAGACACCCTGCACAAGGTCAATCCGAGCCGGCTTTGCAGTCATTTGCAACCCGGCAAGCGCCATTTCGGCTATAGCGTCGGCTTTACCACGCGCCTGCCGGATGACCGAATCGGTCACCCCGACTTGAGCGATGAACAAATGGACACCTGCGTCATGATTGCGGTTCCGCCCGGGCTTACGGTTGGGATTGGCAGCGACTACAGCTCATTTTTATGTATCCGTCCGGAATCGACCGGCCGGGTCAGGGTGAAAATGGGGCTGATCTTTTATGGTGAACACTGGTCGCAGCAGGATGTCGATAATGCGATAAAACTGTTTCAGCACACCATGGCTGAAGACAAGCAGGTTTTAATCAGGGTGCAGCAGGGGCTCGCATCTCGTTTTCACGAACCTGGCCCGTTGGCAGCGAGCGATCTTGAAGGTACTATCTGGGATTTCTACCAGTATCTTAGTCGCAGCCTCACCCCGGCAAAGAGATCGACTAAAAAACCAGGTTGAGGCCCGGGAGATTTCATGAGCAATCCAGCCCCACAACCAGTTTCCATCGACTGTAGCGAAGAAGAATGGCAGCTTCGGGTTCAGCTTGCAGCCTGTTACCGGGCTTTTGTGCATTATGGTTGGACCGATTCGATTTTTACCCATTTGAGTGCCCGGGTTCCGGGTCATCCAGGCCAGTACCTGATCAACCCCTACAGTTTATTATTTCATGAGATCTGTGCGAGCAATCTGATCAAGGTAGATTTCGATGGTAATGTTGTTGCGGGTGACTATCCCTACAACGAGGCAGGGCATGCTATTCATACCGCGATGCTGAAGGCGCGACCCGATATCAACGTGGCCCTGCACAGTCACACCCGCGCCGGCATGGCGGTTTCGTGCATGGAATGTGGCCTGTTACCCCTGACGCAGCAGGCTAACGAGATTCGCGACATGCTTTGCTATCACGCCTATGGCATTGCGCGTATGGATAGCGAAGAGTGCGAGCGACTGGGTTCAGACATGGCCGATAGCTGGATCATGATTATGCAAAACCACGGCTTGCTGACAGTTGGTCGTAACGTGGCCGAGGCATTTTATTATCTTTACACGGTCGAAAACGCCTGCAAGGTGCAGGTCGATGTGCTGGCATCCGGTAAGGATTTTGTGACCCCCGCTGCCGAGATCGTCGACGAGTTGGCAAGTGATGGCAAGGCACGCGCTACCGAAACCCCTGATCATGTCAACATGGCCTGGAACGCGGTGTTGCGTTTACTCGATGACAAGGACCCGTCCTACCGGAACTGAATAAATCGGGCTGCCGACTAGCGGGTCGCCACGGGAGCATCGCCAAGCAGGTATCTTGGGCCGGATCCCAGGTCCGCCGCCTCGTCGTCGGCGTTGTACAGCGAACAGTGCTCGAGTGACAGGCAACCACAACCGATGCAACCACTCAGGCGGGCACGAAGATTCTGTAAATCGGCAATACGCCGGTCGAGTTGCCGTCCCCAGCTTGTCGATAGTTTTGCCCAGTCTTTTTTAGTTGCTGTGCGCTTGTCCGGCAGGGCAGCGAAAGCGTCTGCAATTTCGCGCAGGCTCAGCCCCAGGGTCTGTGCAACGCGGATTATCGCGATACGGCGTAACATCGCGCGATGATAACGACGGTGATTGCCACTGACTCTGACCGAATTAATCAGGCCACGGGACTCGTAGAAGCGCAGCGCGGATGTGGCCACGCCACTGCGTCGTGCCGCGTCACCGATGGTCAGATAATCATTCGACTTTTTCATGATTTTTCAGTGCTCGTGGTTTTTGCTTGACTTAAAGTTAACTTTAACTTTTATACTGTTGTCAAATTTTTATTCCACAACAGGAGATATCTATGGCACAGGCGCTGAATCAATCTGCTACGACGGAACGTAACTGGCAACCTTTAATGCCACTGGCCGAACTCGAACCGATGTCTGCGAAAATGATCCGCATCGCGGGCAAGCAGATCGCGGTGTTCAATACGCGCCAGGGAATTCGTGCCTGCGACAATCGTTGCCCACACGAAGGTTACCCGTTGTCAGAGGGTAGCCTGTCGCAATCCTGTATCCTGACCTGTAACTGGCATAACTGGAAGTTTGACCTCGATACCGGCGACAACCTCTATGGTGGGGATCGGCTGCGTACCTATCCGCTTGAAGTTCGTGAAGAAAAGATCTGGATCGATATTACAGACCTGCCATACGCGGAAAGATACAGCGCGATCACCAACAGCCTGCACGACGCTTTCGTCGATTACAGCTACGATCGTATCGGTCGTGAAATTGCGCGCCTGGCAAAACTGGGTGCCGATCCGTTGGATGCACTACGCCTGGCGATTGACTGGTCGTGGCAAAAAATGGAATTTGGCTGGACCCATGCCTACGCCGGCATGGCAGACTGGCTGGTTCTGTATGCTGAGCAGGAACAGAACGAGGAGCTGAAACTGGTCTGCCTGGTAGAGAGTGTTGCCCATGTTGCTTACGATGTGCTGCGCGAACGCGACTATGCCTATAGCAACGAGATCACCGGTTTTGACGAACAGACCTTTGTCGACCACATCGAAATCGAATACGAGGCTGCGGCGGTTGCCGCGGTTCGCGGCGGTATTCGTGATGGCATGAAATTCGCTGATTTTGAGCCGGCGCTCACGCGTGCCGCGCTGCTGCACTACAATGATTTTGGCCACTCGCTGATCTATGTAACGAAGGTCGGTAGCCTGATCGAACGGCTGGGTGATACGGTGATGGAACCCTTGTTGCTGTCGCTGGTACGCGGTTTTATCTATGCCTCACGCGAGGACAAGATTCCCGAGTTCCGTGCTTATAGTGGGCAACTGGAAAAATGGGGACATCACAAAGAGCAGAAACCCGAGCCCGGACTGTGGAGACACAAAAGTATCAATAAATCCATGCAGGCCGCGGTCGACTGTAGTGCGAATCCCGCTGAAGATATTTATCGGGCGCTGCTGGTCGCAAACGCGATCAACCTGTTGAGTTTTGATATCGCACAGCAGGATAAAGTTCGTGTATCGGTTTCGGGTAACGTGGGCTGGCTGGACTTCACTCACGGCCTGACATTCGCTAGTGCTGTCAGGCGGCAATGCTCACGTTTCCCGCAGCTATGGCCACAGGGGTTGCTGCAAATGGCCTGCTTTAATGGTCGTAACGCCGGATTCACCACCACCGGGGTTGAGCTGCCTGGCTGGTCTGCAGACGATATCGAGATCAAGATAGAGCAGTTACTCGAACGAGTACTGGATCACGGGCAAGGCGAGCATATTGTTTCGGTGCATCTGCTGAAAACCGCTTTGGTCGTGCGTGAGGAAATTGCAGCCCTCGAGCCGGACGATGCTGAAGTTCTCGTTGCCGCACTGGCCCGCTTTTTCGACTCGCCGCTCAAGCGCCGGCAGGCCAGGCGTACCGCTTACCAGTCCCTGCAATTTGTTGCAAAGGAATAGCGCGCAGGCAAGTTGCATTACTCCAGCAGCTTTTTGAGTTCGGCAACTTCAGCCTCGAGATCGGTCACCCGCTGCGCGAGCTCGGCCATACCGACCCGTGCCCGGGGTTCACTACCTGCGTCAGACTGAGCCTTTTCAGCATGTGCCTGCAGGTCGACGGGACCCGAGAAGAGATGCATGTACTCGGCGTCTTTGCGTCCCGCAGTGCGTGGCAGTTGAACTGCCAGGGCATCGCCCTCGCGCTCGATCAAGCCGTTGAGTGCTTCCACCACCGCGGCATTGTCTTCGAATTCATGCAGCCGTCCACTGCGGGCTCTAAGTTCTCCCGGGGTTTGCGGGCCACGCAGCAGCAACAGGCAAACGATGGCGAATTGGGCCGCGTCGAATTGCAATTCACTGAACGATGTATTGCAGAATCGTTGTGCATATTTTTCTACCCCGCGTTTGAAACCCTCCTCAATCCTTAGCAGATGTTTACTCTCCAGTAAGCGCACATCATGTTGTACCACGCCCTGCGCCAGCGACATCACCGGTTCACGTGACGACTTCTGATTACAGGCATTGGTCAGCGCGTTGAGGGTTAGCGGATACTGGTCCGGCGTGGTGACGGATTTCTCCATCAGGCAGCCGATGATTCGGGCTTCGTTAGCAGATAAATTCAGCGGTAGCATAGGACCTCGGTTTGGTTAACTGTTCGCCACGATTGTGGCGGAATTCGCCAGTAGCGGTTTCTGGTCATGATATATATATTGGTTCTGTTAACATAGGGGCTTGCGCGAAAATCCGCCTGGCCCGGTTTGTCGAACTTACCCCTGATTGCCTGACATGCATGATAATTTAATTCAGAAATACAATATACCCGGGCCGCGTTATACCAGCTATCCCACCGTTCCCTATTGGGACGAAGCGTCAGTTTCTCCTACCATCTGGAAAGATACGGCTGTGCGGGCATTTGAGGAAAGTAATAGCAGTGAGGGTATCAGTTTATATATTCACCTTCCCTATTGCGAAAGCCTGTGCACGTTTTGTGGTTGTCACAAACGAATCACTAAGAGACATAGCGTCGAAAAACCCTATATCGATGCGGTTCTAAGTGAATGGAAGACCTACCGGGAGTTGTTCGACGAAACGCCCAGGATTAAGGAATTACACCTCGGTGGCGGTACGCCGACATTTTTTAGTCCAGACCATCTGAAATATCTAATCGAAGGAATCCTGGAACATGCCGCGGTAGCGGAGGGCAACGAGTATGGATTCGAAGCGCATCCCAACAGTACGACGCGGTCGCATCTCGACGCCTTGTATGATCTGGGTTTTCGCAGATGCAGTTTTGGCGTTCAGGATTACGATCCCCTGGTACAGAAAACTATTAACAGGATCCAGAGTTTTGCGCAGGTCAGGCAGGTGACGGAATGGGCCAGGGAAACCGGTTTTACCTCGGTAAGTCATGATTTGGTCTTCGGCTTACCGCATCAAACCCTGGAAAACGTAATCGATACGATCAATAAAACCAACCAGCTGGTTCCGGATAGACTGGCTTTCTACAGCTATGCGCACGTGCCCTGGATAAAAGGCACCGGTCAACGTGGATTCAGCGAAGCGGACCTGCCTAAAAACGAAGTTAAAAGAGCGTTATACGAAGCTGGCAAGCAACTGTTTTCGGAACTAGGGTATGAAGAAATCGGTATGGATCATTTCGCGTTGAAGACCGATTCATTGTTTCAATCGTTAATCAGCAAGAAACTGCACCGTAATTTTATGGGGTACATGGCAAGTAAGACGCAGTTGATGATCGGCCTTGGCATGTCGTCGATTAGCGATTCCTGGTACGCGTTTGCTCAAAATGAAAAAACGGTTCCGGAGTATGAATCCCGTGCCAACCAGGGCGAACTGCCGATATTTCGAGGTCATTTACTCACCGATGAAGATCGCATCGTGAGACAGCATATTCTTAATATCATGTGTCAATTCGAGACCAGTTGGGAAGATCAGGCTCACCAGTTTCCGGAGTTGCAGGAGTGTCTCTCGAAGTTGACGGAAATGGAAGCCGATGGATTAGTGGAATTAACGGATAACAAGCTTCTGGTTCCTGAACATGCCCGACCTTTTGTCAGAAATATCTGTATGGCCTTTGATTTGCGCCTGTTGCGTAAGGCCCCGGATACCAGAATTTTTTCCATGACGATATAGGTTTAAAACCCCGGTCCGAATACAGTTGTTGCTGGTACTGGAAAAATCAGGGCACTGTCCCCGATTCCGAACCAGGCGTTAGCTCACCAGGTTAAATCGTCGGGCACCTGGAAATCGGCGTAGGGATCATCTTCTTCCATTTCAACTTTCTGATTGAGATGAACGACCGATTCGGTATCCCTCTGGGCTATTTTTTCGGCTACCGCGGCCGGAACGATTTCAAATCTGCGTGCGCTGTTTACCAGTAAAGTCACTATCGCGAGACGGCCCAGGGTAAGTTGATTCTTCAGGTCTTCGGTGACACCGATATTCTTCACCTTGTTTTGATAGATGAAACTATAGGGAATTTCGCCCTGGTCTCTATCCAGACTATTTATTTCGATTAACTGTCTTACCTGGGCCGCAATCGCTTTGCGGTTCGATGCCTGCTGTTTTTGCTGATTTAGTTCACGGTCGCGTGCCAGCTTTTTTGCGCGCTCCTGCTGAGCCCGGGCCTTTACCGCGTTATCGGTCCTGGCCCCTGATTTACGAACCAGTTTAGCCTGTTTTTGCTTGTCCTTGCTTACCTGCTGAGCCTTGTTTTTATCGACCAGGCCGGCCTTGAGCAATTGATCCTGTAATGATGCCATGAGGTATGTCGGGTTGTTTCGAGCAAGTAGATTATAACAAGGCAGCAAGGATGTGTATTCTCTGTGATCGCCCTGTCTTGCGTAGGTCAGGAATCCGGGTTTATATCGCTTACGTGAAGCGTACCGTTTTCATCGGTCCAGCTGTAGATTTTGGTTTTCTTTTTGGAATCCTTCGGCCGATCAGGCTCGGCCCGGGTGTCACCAGCTTCTTCGCTACCGGAATTTTCGGGGGCCGCGGGGTCAGAGAAAATGATGTTCGCCAGCTCCAACAGGCGGGGATTGGTAAGCATGTCTACCGGGTTTCCCGATTGCACTTTTTGCTGGAACTCGGGGTCGGCGATAATATCCTGTACCCGCGCGTCGTTCTTTACACGTTGCACGCGTCCCCAGATATCCGTCATCTGGTTCGCTACAACGGCTTCCACCGGCACGCCGTTTCCGCTAGTTTCGTCCAGCATCCCCGTGGATTCTGCGAGCGCCACGAAATCGGGGTTTACCAGTAACTGCTGAAAGGCAGGCAGTTGCTGCAAGGCGTTAACGTCACCGCTTTCCATCGCCGCCACGGTTTGCGGATCGGCCAGCAGGGTTTGCAAGTCCTCACTGCGCATGAGCCGCTGCGCCTGTTGTGAAATTTCGGCCGGGGTTTCGATGACGGCGGCGCTCAGCCTCGCGACTTCGGGATTGACGGAGCCCAGCGACATGGCGGTGGTTACTGCCTTGCCGGCGGCTCGACTGGCCAGGCTCTCGATTTTACTCGTGTCGGCTTGCGCAAATTCGTCGTTCCCGGGGTTACTGCGAAAATCGCGCACGAAAGTGAATGACCAGACCGCGACGATGGCGACTATCACACCAACCAGCGCACCTACCGTCATACCACCGATAGATGATGCCGTCGATGGCGTTTCCTGCGTGGGTATCAGTTTTCCAATCAGCCAGAAAGCAATACTGACCGCGATGCCGGCACCGATGAACAATCCGAGTGCGGCGGCGATGTACGCTACGATACCTTCTAGCTGAAATTGGGCAGCAAGCAGGGCGGAGACCCGTTCGGTAAACAGGATCGACGCGGTATATCCGGCTACCAGGCCCAGTACCCTGGACAGTGACCTGAGCAGGCCTTTCCGGTAGCCGCGATAGGCGAACACCGCGATCACCGCAATAAATAAAACTAGTGCCCAATCCATTTTTCGATACTCATAAGTTGCCCCGGTTCAGATGGTTTGGTGAAGTGGAACCTGCGGGTTGTAAGTCTTGCCCATAGTATTGAGTACTTTAGTACTTTTTATCAATAATGCCCGAACGCGGAACTGCTTAGTTCGACAGGGAGGTAAAGTGGAAGTCTTCAACCTTCAGTGCGGGCATCGCCATCGACATGAATTCGCCGGTTGCTACCGGTTTTCCGCTGGCCACGACATTGTTCAACACGCGCAGTACCGATTCATTCCAGCGCATATCCACCAATGGACGTGTCACTTTGCCGTTTTCGATTCGGTAGATGCCATCACGAGTCATGCCGGTAAAGCCAAGCGTTTTCGCATCGGTGGAACGGATGTACCAGAAGCGCGTGACCAGGATGCCATCATCGGTACCCTGAATTAATTCATCCAGCGGCGTATCTTCTCCTGCCAGAATGATATTGTTGGGTGAAGGTTTTACTTCGAGTTTGTTTTTTTCAGCCCAGTAACGGTTGGTCAACAACTGTTGTAAATTACCTTCATCCAGCCATAGTGTTTTATCCAGCGCCTCGCCGTCCGCCGTGAACGAAATTGTCGGGAAGACTTCATTGGCAGGATCCGAGTAAAGCGAAAGCTTACCGAGGTTTTTAGCAAAGTTGGAAAAGGCCGAGCGACCCTCGTCTCTGGAACGTTGATCGAAGCCATACCAGAATGCCATCATTAGCAAGTCACCAACCGCTTGTGGCTCGAGAATTACCGTACCTGGCCTGGGCTGATACACTTCAGGAGCCTGTGCCAGCAGGCATTTGTCGATAGCCCGCCTGGTGGTTATCGCCACATCATCCTGCTGAATGGTGACGCCCTGATCTTCCGCCCAACCACTGCCGTTGTTACCCGTGGCGGTGACGTGGTAATCGGTACGATGATAGCGCTCGAAAGCGAAACCACCGGCACTGTCACCGTAGCCGTAAAAATTTTTACCCAGCGAAAGCAGACCCGCCAGATCGATACCTGCGGCAGCGCCTTCCTTGCAGGCAGCTGCAGCCCACGCACCTATGGTTTCAATTTCCAGCGCCTCTGTGTCGGCGTTGTAGGCATACTCTTTGCTTGCGAGTACTTCGCCCATCGCCGGCATCACTTCTTCGTCATCGGGCATATGTCGACAGGTGTTAAACACTTGTTCGACAGCGCGTTTAATGGTGGTTTTATCGTCGATGGTGTTGAGCGTTACCGACGCTTTTTTCTGCCCGAGCCGGGCGGTGAGTGTCAATGTTATCTGCTGCTTCAGAATGTTTTGCGACACCGCGCAATCGTTGAAACGGGTGCCCAGTTTATGCGTGCCGCTAAGCGCAACCTGTAACTCACCGGGGTGAGGCGTTGCCAGCACATCGGCGATGAAATCTTGTACCTGTTGCCGGTTCATGAATCACGCCCGCGGATAATGCCGATTTTTCTGAAACGGGTAGGGGCCGCGCCATGGGTCATCTGCGCAATCTGCATCGGGTCGCCCTTGCCGCAATTCATTACCCCGTGCGGCTGCCAGTAGATTTCGTCACAGGTAGCGTCGCAGGCATTCCAGAAGGTCGGTGTGCGGCTTTGATAGAGCGCGGCTTTTAGCATGCCAGCTTTCTTCCCGTTTTTGATTTCCCAGACGCCGTTACCGCCAAATTGAAAATTAAGACGACGCTGATCGATGGAGAAGCTGTCCATGCCTTCGAAATACAGGCCGTGCTTGATATCGGCAATCAATTCGTCAGGACTCAAAGCCTGTTTACCTGGCATTAAAAACAGGTTGGGGATGCGCACGATAGGAATACTCGACCAATGGTCGGCGCGACACGAACCACGACTGCGTTCCTCGTCAACATAGTGCGCAAACTCACGGCCGCTGCTATAGGTTTGAAAAATACCATCTTTGACGATTTCCCAGCGCTGGCCGGGCACGCCATCATCGTCAAAACCCTGGGTGGCAAGACCGTTTTCCAGGGTGTTATCAGCCATTAGTGTTACCTGGTCACTGCCATACTGGAATTCGCCTTGCTTGTCCCGCGTGACGAACGATGAACCTGCCATCGACACTTCATAGCCCATGACGCGGTCGAGCTCGGTAGCGTGACCGACCGACTCGTGAATGGTGAGGGAAAGATTTTCAGAATCGGTAACAATGTCGAAATCACCTTCGGGTGAGAGTTTGGCGGATAGTTTCTCCTCAGCCTGGGTGGCGACCCGTTCAGCCTGCACCAGGAATTCGTCTTTTTTGTAAGATTCGAAACCCTGGTTGCTCGATGGCGCCTTCCAGTTACGCTCCTGGAAATCGTCATTACCCACCGCAATTGCCCAGATCACCGATTCTGAAGAGGTGACATCACTGTGCAGTTCGGAACCTTCGGTATTGACATACCAGCGCTGTACCCGTTTGAACAGCAGGTAGCCCTGGGCGCGTTTGACGGCTTTGTTTTTGAGCATTACCTCGTTTGCGCTGATCAAAAGATCAGCCTTGTCTTCCAGTGAAACTTCAAACGGGTTCTGGGCGCAATTGGATTTAAAATCAAGCCTGAGCGCGTCTTCGGGCGCCCATTTCACGCCACCCTCGCGCAGGGCCATTGCCGATGCCCGCGCGATACGCATCGCTAAAGCCACTACCTTTGATACTTCCGCGTCGTTATAGCGTGGCGATGAGGCGAATCCCCAGGCGCCGTTATAGAGTACGCGTACACCGAAACCACGGTCGTCACTTTCGCTGCAGTCAGACAGCGCCAGATCACGCGACATGACGCGTTGTTTGTGAATTGCCAGGTAACGCGCGTCAGCGAACTGGCAACCTTCCGACCTGGCGGTATCACAGGCCTGTTTCAGTAATTCAAACATGGATTAACTCTAACACAGCGTCCGGGTTGGTGTGGTAGCAGCAGACCCATCGTTACCGTAACAGGCTCGATGCGGTCCTGCGGCGAGAGTTACCGGCCGAAGTCCAGTGTCATCCAGGCATCCACCACCGGGTCGTGGTGGTTGCGGGTACAGTTGAGAGTCAATTCGAGCAGGCGATGTCCGCTGTCCCTGTTTATGTATTTTTTTGCTACTTCTGCTTTGTAAAACAGGATCTCACCGGGCCAGTAAACATTTCTGAAGCGGGCCTTGAAGAAGCGGATGGCTGCAGGGTCCAGCCAGTGTGCGGCATAGGCGGCGAGCATGCTGGCCTGGTGCGAACCGAGACCGAATACATTCGGGTAACCCAGGGATTCCGCCCAGACCAGGTCGTAGTGCAGCGGGTTGTCTTCACCCACCACGCTCTGGAAACGTACGATATCGCCGATGCGCAATGCTCCGGTATTAATTTCACCCGGACCCGTACCTTCTTCCAGGGCTGCCCAGCTGCTGCGCATGATATGCGCGAATGGATCGCCCGGATCGAGGTTCTCAGGATAGTCGGGCCGATAGTCGGGAATATCGACATTCCAGTCATCGGCATCGGGTGCATTTTCCGTGGTGACCGTGGTCGAGCGTTCCTCGGCGATTAATTCTCCCGCCTGATCGCGAAACTCGGTCAGCATGGTCAGAAAGGTCAGGTCACCACCGCGCCCACCTTGCTTGCGCCACACATTTTCGAGTGATGCCCGGCAAACCAGGCGGTCACCCGCCCGCGGCAGCGGGGCATGGAAGGTAAAAGACTCTTCCGCGTGCAAAGGTACCGACAGATCGTGATCAATTTTTTCGAATACGCTTCCACGCGGTCGCTCGAGCGAGTATCCCCAGCTGTAGGCCGCGGTGATCAGGAAGCTCGCTGGAATTAGCGGATGCTCTCCTTCGATGTACTCGGGCAAGGGCGCGTGCATCGCGCGTGCAAAATCCCGTATCCTGCCGCGTTCGATATCCATCTCGTACTCGGGGCCCTGCATTCCAATGGCATCTTCCGCGGGCATGATCAGTTTTCCGTCGACAGTACAATCAGTGCATCGGCAGCAATAGCGGCACCACTTTCAGTTACGATAAGCGGATTAACATCGAGCGTTTGCAGTCGATGGCGATGGTCGAGCGCGTAAGCGGCCACGGCGTGGGCGGCAGCCAGCATCGAGCCGTAGCCCGCGCTAGTCTCATGCAAGCCTATGCTTGCCATCGCCCTGAGCAAATCGGCATCTACCAGCGGCAGCAGCACAGTTCTGTGACTGTTTAGTGCCTCGGTATTTACCCCGCCACGACCGATCATCATCGCCAGGCCCAATGCAGCCTGACGCTTGATACCGATAATATATTCGCCACGCGGACCATCTATCATGCGCTCAACCAAAAAGTTGTCGATGGGCTTACCGTCAAGCTGTGCCACGGCCCTGGTGATTTCGACAACCGCATCATAGACTGCCGTCATCGAGTCGAGGGAGAGCTTGACGCCACCCATTTTCGCCTTGTGAGAAATCTCGTTGCTGATTAGCTTGAGCGCTACCGGAAAGCCGATTTTCTGCGCATCATCTGGGGCCTGGTCGCGGTTGCTGACACGAAACTCAGGGGTCTCCAGGCCGTAGTTCGCGAGCACCGTCTTGGATTCGGCCTCATCGAGCATTCGCGTTTGTGCATTGAGTTTTGCGTCAGCCGGGTTGGTCAGTAAATCGCTGGGCCGGGACTGGCCATTTTTCTGTCTGTGGATCGAGTTTACCTGAACCGCGATCGACAGGGCTTCCATCGCGTCGTGGAAGCCGAGCAGGGGTGCGATGCCGAGTTTAATCAGGTGTCTGCGTAACTCGGGAACCAGCCCCTCGGGTAATATTCCCGCTACTGCGCAGGGAATACCCAGTGCATCTCGCAGCTTCGCCATTGCTTCCATACTGGGATACCAGTCGGTATCAGATCCCATGCCATCGGGTCTGGGGACATCGAGAAACATGACCGCCATGTCTGACACTTCACTGGCGAGGCAGCCGAGGCATTCGGCAATCTGTTCTCCGTCCTGCAACGACATGCCGTTTTTTGAAGTCCAGGGCAGGTTCAGATCGAGGGGATTGGCTATCGATATGATTGCAGGCATCCGCGCACGCATGATACCGGCATTGTCAGTCGTTGGCCGGTTCAATTCGAGACCAAGGTCGGGTGCCTGCGCAACAATCAGGCTATTGAGACCGCCCGAATGGGTAATCGCGCTGACCCGATTACCGCGCGGGATACCGCCGATGGTCAGCAGTTTCAGGGCTTCGACCATCGCCTTTGGGGATGAAACTTCGACCAGGCCATAACGTTCCGAGAAGGCCCGCCACAGATCGCGTTCCACCACCATGGCGCTGGTGTGGCTGATGGCTACCGATTCCGCGGCGGCGGTATCACCACCTTTCATCGCAATCAGCGGAATGCCTTTCTCCAGCGCATGCCAGCAGGCGTTACCGAGTGTGGCACCATCATCGAGACCTTCGAGATAAATGCCGATGGCGCGAACGCGGTCATCGGCGATGACCGATTCGATACAATCCGCTATATCGACAATGGCCTGGTTGCCGGTGCTGATGGCATAACCCAGAGGAAAACCCTGCTCGACATTGGTAATGCCATAGAGAAAGGCACCGCTTTGCGAAATGATTGCAGCGCCAGCCTGCTCAGGGCGTTCGATATTACCTCCCGATGCCCAGATGGCGGCGCCTTCGAACAGGTTGAGCACGCCCATGCAATTGGGTCCGACAACGGCGAGATCGCCGGCAACCTGTTGCAGCTGTTGCTGCAGGTTGGCACCGGATTCGCCCAGTTCTGCAAAGCCGGCCGCCATGCAAACTGCGCCGCCCGCACCGATCGCTGCGAGTGCCGCAATTGCCTCGATCGATCCTTGCGGCGAAAGCGCGATCAACGCCGCGTCGGGCGCCTGCGGCAAGTCTTCGATGCGGGCAAAGGTTTGCAAACCACCAATTTCATCGCGGTGTGGATTGACTACCCAGAGATCACCACCGAATCCTGCACGCTGGCTCAACGCCAGTGGTCCAGCTACTTGCGAGCCACCGATGTAGGCGATGTGGCGTGGCCGCAACAGCCGGTCCAGATTGGTTTGCTTACACCCACCATCCGGGATCTTCATTCAGCGACCCTTC